>WNGJ01000203.1_pt1 | contig 50266 bp, 44 predicted proteins | sample 5400611 | NCBI WGS metagenome assembly WNGJ01 (sample SAMN13153375, study PRJNA577476) | soil metagenome | isolation source: 40 cm soil or saprolite under Garry oak tree replicate 1 | place: USA:California | collected 2016-06-15 | reverse complement strand
ATCGTGGACTCATATCCTCCTTGTTCTTTGAAATTCGAATCCGAAAATGCGAGTCAAATGCGACAGCTAACCTTGGCTCGTCATGCCCGGCCTTGTGCCGGGCATCCACGTCCTTTCTACCTTTGCGCAGCAAAGACGTGGATGGCCGGGACAAGCCCGGCATGACGGCAGACTTTCGCGAGGCGATCAGCGGCACCATTCTCTCCTCGTCGTCCGAGGCAGGCGAGCGTCGGCGAGGCTTCTACGCGAACACCGCCTCCACGCTCCCCAGCCCTTCCAGCTCCATGCTCACGCGGTCGCCGGCGGTAAGCCAGACTGTCTTGACCAGGCTGCCGGTCAGCACGATCTGGCCGGCGTGCAGGCGCCTGCCGTCCTCCGCCAGATGATTGGCGAGCCAGGCCAACGCATGGTGGGGATGGCCGAGCACGTCGGCGCCGGTGCCGCGCCCGACTTCCGTGCCGTTGATGACCGCGCGGCCAATCACGCCGACGAGTTCCGGCGCGGCCTGCCGCTTGAGCGGCTCGCCCAGCACGCATCCGGCGGCGAAGAAATCGTCGGCGATCAGAGTTGGCGCGCCCATCGTCTCCCACCCGACGTAACGCTCGTCGACGATCTCGATCGCCGGCAGATAGGCCTCGATCGCCTCGGCCACGGTGTCGGCGGTAAACGGCGCCTCCGACGCCGCAAGATCGCGCGCCAGCTTGACCGCGATCTCGCATTCGACGCCGACGCGGACGAAATTACTGGAGCGAAGCGCCGCGCCACTCTCATGAACGCCGCGCGCGAATACGCCGCCGCCGCACGGATGCGGAATGTTCAGATAGCGCTGCATCACTGCGCTGGTGCAGCCGATCTTGTAGCCGACGAGCGGACCGGTAGAGGGCAGCATGAGATCGTGGACGGCGCGCTGGAGGCGATACCCCTCCGCTTCGTCCTTCGGCGCGAGACCGGACGGCAGCGCCTTCAGCGGCGCCCGACTGCGGCGCGCCTGCGCGATCGTCTGCGCCGCGGCGAGAATGGTATTGTCGATGGCCATCGCCTCACACCCTTCCGCACGCCGGCCCCAACCTCCACCGCAGCAATGATGGTGAAGGGATTGTTTGCAAAGGCAAATTGGGCGTCCGCTGAAGTGAAAGTCAAGCGCGGGGGTGCGGCCATTGGCCTTGAGATTTGACGAAACCGAGCCGGAACAGGCGCTCGGCGATCGCAACGGCGATCTCCTCGCTGCCCCGCGGCGTCCAGCCGAGCAAGCGCCACGCCGTCTCGCCCTAGGAGCGGACTTACCGCAGCGCGTCGCGCATGAACTGACGGAGACCGTCTATCGGCTTCCGCCCGTGTTCAGAGCGTTCTTAAACTGGTCGACCCAACACCGCTCAACTGCACGATCAGCGCGGGCGAAATACGGCAAATCCGACAATGCGTTGATGGCCGCATTTTCACCCGCCTCTCACCGCGCCGGTAGCTCCCTACTCGTCGCGATAGACCTTTTCGCGCTTCTCGTGGCGCTCCTGCGCCTCGACCGAGAGGGTGGCGATCGGGCGGGCTTCGAGCCGCTTCAGCGAGATCGGCTCGCCGGTCTCCTCGCAATAGCCGTAGGTGTTGTCCTCGATGCGCTGAAGCGCGGCATCGATCTTGGAGATCAATTTGCGCTGGCGGTCGCGGGCGCGCAATTCGATCGCCCGGTCGGTCTCGGAGGAGGCCCGATCGGCGAGATCGGGATGATTGACGTTTTCTTCCTGCAGCGTCTGCAGCGTCAGCTTGGACTCCCGCAGGATTTCGTCCTTCCACGCCAGCAATTTCGCACGAAAATACTCGCGCTGGCGGTCGTTCATGAAAGGCTCTTTTTCGGAAGGCCTGTAATTTTTCAACTTTTCCAAGGTCAGCCTATCTGCACTAACAAATGCCAAATCCGGCGGCGCCCGGGGAACGGAAACCTGCGTTTTCCCGGGCCTTATATAGCGGCGTCCTATGACAGACAATATCGCTCAAAGCCACCAAATCAGACATCGGCCTGCTTCGGTGGCAGGAACCTGTTAGCAACTCCGACGCCCCAAAGCGCCCTTCCAAGCGCCTTTCGGGCCTCAAACCACCAAGGCCCGCAAATGCCCCCTAAAATTGCCCCGCTTTGGCCAGCTCGACCTCCACCCGCAGTTCGATTTCGGAAAGGACCGCGTCGAGGCCGGGATCGCCGGAGGACGATTTGAGATTGGCGGCGGCATCGCGCAGCCGACTCACCGTGGCGGGATCGAGATGGCCGGACAGGAGGCGGAGCTTGAGGTCGTCCAGCACGTCGAGCGCGCCCTTGCCGCGCTGCACCGAACGGCGGCGCCGTTCGGCCGGGTCCTCCTCGATGCCCTGCAGGGCCAGCAGCGCATCGATGTTGGCGGCGGCCTTCGGCGCCGTGGTGGCGCGGGTCTCCGATGTCGAGGCCACATCTTCGGGCAGCGAAAAACCGCCGGAGCTGGTCCGCCGCGTGCTGCTCGCAGGCGAGCCAAGCGTGGTGCCGTTCGGTCCGTAGATGCGCATCGTCTGACCTCGCCGGATAGGTGGCGCAAGCTTGGCGCTTTTATGGTTAATGCGCCGTAAACGGCCCGGCAAAATTTGCCGACAAGCGCGGATTTTGCCTTTCCCGGTTACCGCCGGCTTTCCAGGTGATGCGGATTTCACTCAATACTTTCAACAAATTATCCCGCGGATACGGCGTGGCACGGGGCTCGCATAGCAGCTGGCGGATCACCCGTCATGGGAGTGGCGAGGCGATCCGCCAGGTTTTTGAGTCGAGGGGAGCAAAGGATGCCCGGCGTCCGTCTGTTAAGAGTTGGAGTGGCCTGCGCCGCGCTGTTGGCGTGGGTGCTGTCTGTCGTGTCCGCCACCGCGACGTCGCGGATCAAGGATCTCGCCAATATCGAAGGTGTGCGGCAGAACCAGCTGATCGGCTATGGCCTCGTCGTCGGCCTCAACGGTACCGGCGATACCCTCAACAACATCCCCTTCACCAAGCAATCGCTGCAGGCGATGCTCGAGCGCATGGGCGTCAACATCCGCGGCGCCACCATCCGCACCGGCAACGTCGCCGCCGTGATGGTGACCGGCAATTTGCCGCCGTTTGCCACCCAGGGCACGCGGATGGACGTCACGGTATCGGCGCTTGGCGATGCCAAGAACCTGCAGGGCGGCACCCTGCTCGTCACCCCCCTGCTCGGCGCCGACGGCAATGTCTACGCGGTGGCGCAAGGCTCGCTGGCGATCTCGGGCTTCCAGGCCGAGGGCGAAGCCGCAAAGATCGTCCGCGGCGTGCCCACGGTCGGCCGCATCGCCAACGGCGCCATCATCGAACGCGAGATCGAGTTCGCGCTCAATCGCCTGCCCAATGTGCGCCTGGCGCTGCGCAACGCGGACTTCACCACCGCCAAGCGGATCGCGGCCGCGATCAACGACTTCCTCGGCGTCAAGACCGCCGAGCCGATCGACCCCTCGACCGTGCAGCTCACGATCCCCGCCGAGTTCAAAGGCAACGTCGTCGCCTTCCTGACCGAGATCGAGCAGTTGCAGGTCGACCCTGATCTCGCCGCCAAGATCATCATCGACGAGCGCTCCGGCATCATCGTGATGGGCCGCGACGTCCGGGTCGCCACCGTCGCCGTCGCGCAAGGAAATCTCACCGTCACCATTTCCGAGAGCCCGCAGGTGAGCCAGCCCAATCCGCTGTCGCGCGGACGCACCGTGGTGACGCCGCGCTCCAGCGTCTCCGTCTCCGAGGACGGCAAGAAATTCGCCGTGGTCAAGGACGGCGTCTCGCTGCAGCAGCTCGTCGACGGCCTCAACGGGCTCGGCATCGGGCCGCGCGACCTGATCGGCATCCTGCAGGCGATCAAGGCCGCGGGCGCGATCGAGGCCGACATCGAGGTGATGTGATGGCCATGAACCTGATCAATAACTCGATCAACTCGGCCCACGCCAGCTCGGCCAATTTCGCGATGCCGGTCATCAACGGCCGGCCCGATTTCGAATTCGCCGCCGCCCTGAAGAAGGTCTCGCCGCAGGCGCAGGCCAAGGCCCAGACGACCGCGACCAATTTCGAGGCGATGTTTCTCAATTCGATGTTTTCGCAGATGACCTCCGGCCTCAAGGGCGAAGGCCCGTTCGGCGATACGCCGGGCACCGGCGTGTGGCGTTCGATGCTGACGGAGCAGTATTCCCAATCCTTCGCCAAGGCCGGCGGCGTCGGGATTTCCACCGAGGTCTACCGCACGCTGATCGTGCAGCAGGCCAAGGCCGCGAGCTAAGAGGACACTCAGATGAACGCACAGCCGCAACGAAGAGAGCCCCCGTCTCCCTATCCCGCCGCGACGACGGCCGCCGAGGCGCGCGCGCTCGCCGAGAAGCTGATGGATGTCATGAGCGCGCTGCTCGGGGTGATCGAGCGCGAGACCGAACTGGTCCGCGCCGGCAAGCTGCGTGAGGCGATGGCGTTCGAGCCGGAGAAAACCGCGCTCTCACGCCGCTATGTCAGCGCCGTCGGACATCTGAAGGCCAGCCAGAAATATCTGGCGCAATCGGCGCCCGAACTTCTGACCACGCTGCATCGCCATCACGACACCTTCCGCGCCATGCTGCAGGTCAACCTCACCGTGCTCGCGACCGCGCATGCGGTTTCCGAAAGCATCGTACGCGGCGTCAATGCCGAGATGCAGCGCCGCAACATTCCGAACACCTACACGGCAGCGGGACGGCGCGCGGCGCCAGGCCCTAAGCACATCACGCCGCTATCGGTCAGCCGATCGCTCTGAAAAAGTCGCGCTTAAAAAAGCCTTACGACATTTCCTAAAACCAGCGCGCCGCTCTTAGCGCGAGATTTGCCTTATTCCCTAACAAAACATTGACGTCTGGCTGGCATAGTTGCGAACGGAGGTGGATTAGGATTTGACTTCAGCGCGGCACCAGGAGGCTGCCCATGAGTACGGATTTCAGCATCAGACCGGTCGGGGCAGCGGCACCTGCACCAGTTGTCCAGCCTGCGAGCCAGGCGGCCAACAACGCGGTCGCAACGGAACTGCCTGCCAGTCAGAGCGTGACGGCGGCGGACACCAGCGCGGCCGTGCGCAACGATGTGCAGGCAGCGAACGACTTCGTTTCGCACCAGGCCTTCTTCGACCGCGCCTCGGTCTCGATGGTCTTTCAGGTCGTCGACAACAAGACCGAGCGGGTGGTGGATCAGTATCCCGATGAGGCGGTACTGCGCCGCCGCGCCTATTTCCATATGCTCGACCTGACAAAGGACGCGCCACCGCGCGTGTTCCCGACCGACCGCATCGCCTGAGACAACGGGTTGATTATTTTTCGAGGGCTGCGAACGCCGAGTCGAGATAGGTCTGGCCGGTGGCCGGATCGGTGACGACGTTCTTGATCTGCGCCTTGCCGTTGGCGGTCAGCGTGAACTTCGTGTCGCCAATCCGAAACGCCTTGTCCTTGATCAGCACGTCCTGATATTTGACCGTGCCATCGCTCTGATATTTGACCTTGGCGTGGAAGCCGCTGACATCAGAGACGCTGATCGTAAACGATTTGCTGTTGGCGTATTTGCCGGTCCAGGTGCCTTCGTAGAGCTTGGGATCCACCGCGACATATTTGGTCTTGCTCGGCGCCGCCGTCAGGGCATTCGCCTTGTAGGCGGAGGCAAGAACACTCATCACGTCGGGCACGATGTTGCTCCGTCGGCCGGGGGATGCTATCAGCCGCGGCCTGACAGGCCTGCCGCGATATTGCAGTTGATGTCGATCAGTGTCTTCAATTTCGCCGGATCCGGATCCATCTGCATTTCAATGGTCTGCTTCATCACGAACACGCCGATATTGGCGATGTTCTGGCGAACTTCAAGCGAATTCGGATTGGCGTTGTCCTCGACGGCAGTCAGGAAAATAGACCAGAGCCTGCGATTGAACAACAACGCCTTGTACATCTTCGTGTCGGGGCCGGTCCAGTTCGCCTGGACTTCCTGAAGCTGTCTTGCCGCTCTCAGCAGGGCCTGCGCCTCGATTTCCCGGGGAGGTGCCGTCGTTTGCGACGTGCGTGCATAGGCTTGAGCGGCATGAGACATCCAATACCCCGGATTTACGCTGAGACGCGACGAAATCTGCTCAGGTTTTGTACGGCGTTGCCTTTAAAATAGGGTTAGCAACATTTGTCGTACTTGATTTTACCGTAGTTGAGCGGAGCAGGACGAAACGAAGCGCATGTCCTGATACGCGCGTCTTGCCCAATCGAGACATCTGTCGAATCAAGAAAATGGCGGGGTTTCCCCCGCCCAATTGCCTTTGGTCTTTTGCCGCCGAGATCAGCGCAGGAGCTGCAACACGCTCGCTTGCGACTGGTTGGCCAGCGCCAAGGCGGAGACCGCGATCGACTGGCGAGTCGAGAGCGCCTGGCTGTTGGCCGCTTCCTCGTTGGTGTCGGCCAGCGTCAGGTTCGATGCGCCGGTCTGCAGCACGTTGATCAGGTTCTTCGAGAAGTCCTGGCGGATCTGCACGATCGAGAGGTTCGACCCGAGCGCGGAGGCCTCCGCACGCAGCGTGGTGGAGGCCGAATCGAGCGAGGTGAGCACCTTGTTGGCCGAGTTGCTGTCCAGGAAGTCGGTGCCGACGGTCATGGTGGCGAGGCCGAGGCCGGCGTCGTTGAAGGTCACGCCGGTGATGTTGAGGGTCGATCTTCCCGTCTCGTTGAACACCAGCTTCAGCGTATCGCCGTTCAACAGGTTGACGCCGTTGAAGGAAGCATCCTGCGAGGTGGTGTTGATCTGCGCCAGCACGTTATTGTACTGCGTGACCAGGTTGGTGCGGGTGGTCTGCGAATTGGCATCGACGACCGGAGGCGGCGCGGTGACGCCGGCGAAGGCCTGGCCACTCGTGGTCGCCGACCCGCCGAACGTGCCGATCGTCGAGGAAGCCGCATCGTTCGACGTGATGATGTTGAGGACGCCAGTCGTGCTGATGGTGGCCTGCAGGTTGTTCGCCGCCAGCGCCGAGTTGAGCGCATTCAGGGTCGAGATTTGCCCGGGACCGGTCCCGAAGGTGATGCTGGTCGGCGTGCCACCGCCGGTGGCACCGATCGACAGCGTTTCGCCAGCGAGCTGCGGTTGGCCCACATTGGTGGTGGCCGCGGTCAGGCCGAGCTTGCCGAGCGCGGAACCGGCAAGCGTCAGGTTCTGAACGATGCCGGTATTGAGCACGATCTTGCCGCCGCTCACGCTCGAGGCAACCGTTGAGCCGGTCACCGCGTCGATCGCGGAAAGCAGATGCGCCACGGTGTCGCCAACGCCGATGTTGGTGCCCGCGCTGACCGAACCTGCCACGAAGGTGAAGGTGACGCCATCCACCGTCAGCGTGTCGCCGGTGGTAATGCCGCTGGCAAGGTCGTTCGAGCCCGAGGCCGCCGTGCCCGACAGCAGCGTAGCGGTCGTGATCGCGGCCGCGCCGGAAAGGTTGTCGTTGTTGACCGCAGTTCCAGTCACGGTCGCGTTGGTGTTGTTGCCAAGCAGGTTTTGGGCGGTCGCGCTGGGAATCACCGCGGAGGATACGTTCGACTTGGTGCTGTAACCGGTCGGGCTCTGCAGCACCTGGTGGGCGATCGACTGCGCACTGGCGACCAGGGACTGCAGCGAGGTGAGGCCGGTGTTGGCGGCTTGCAGGACCTGGACACCGTTGCCGATCCCGTCAAGAAGGTTGGCGATGTCGCTCGCCCGGTTGTTCAGGCCTTGAGCGGTGAAAAAATTGGTCGGGTTGTCGAGGGCCGTGTTGACCTTGTTGCCTGTGGCCAAATCGTTTTGCGTCTTCGCGAGCAGCGACGCGGTCGACTGCAACGCAAGCAGGTTCTGGCGAACCGATGCTGTCAGAACAATACCGGACATGTCTCAAACCTTCCTAGTGAACCACCTCATGTTCTAGGGAGACACGTTTAAATTATAGTTAACGCTGACTTAAATTATTGGCTTAACAATTCCTTACCTGTTTTGCCGGCAGCGGCGCCCGCAATTGCACCCTGCCCGCAGGGCCCAAAAGGCAAAAACGGCGGGGTCGCCCCCGCCGTCTGCATTCCCGTTTCGCGATTTTCCGGTATCAGCGCAGCAGCTGCAGCACGCTCGCCTGCGACTGGTTGGCCAGCGCCAGGGCGGAGACCGCGATCGACTGGCGGGTCGACAGCGCCTGGCTGTTGGCCGCTTCCTCGTTGGTGTCGGCCAGCGTCAGGTTGGACGAACCGGTCTGCAGCACGTTGATCAGGTTCTTGTTGAAGTCCTGACGGATCTGCACGATCGAGAGGTTCGAACCGAGCGCGGACGCTTCCGAGCGCAGCGTGGTGGACGCCGCGTTGAGTGACGTCAGCGCCTTGTTGGCCGAGGCGTTGTCCAGGAAGTCCGTGCCCGAGGTCAGGGCCGCAAGACCCAGGCCAGCGTCGTTGAAGGTCACGCCGGTAATGCTCAGCGACGACTTGCCGGTTTCGTTGAACACCAGCTTCAGCGTATCGCCGTTCAACAGGTTGACGCCGTTGAACGAGGCGTCCTGCGCCGTGGTGTTGATCTGCGCCAGCACGTTATTGTACTGCGCCACCAGGCTCGCCCGCTGCGTCTGCGAGGTCGGGTCGACGACGGCGGCCGCCGCGGTCAGGCCGTTGAACGCCTGCCCGCTCGCCGTAGACGTGCCGGCGACCGTGCCGATCGTCGACGACGCCGCATCGTTCGAGGTCGTGATGTTGATCTTGCCGGTGGAGTCGATCGAGGCCTGCAGGTTGTTCGCCGCCAGCGCTGTATTGAGCTGGTTCAACGTCGAAACCTGCCCGTTGCCGGTGCCGAAGGTGATGCTGGTCGCCGTACCGCCGCCGGTCGCGCCGATCGTCAGCGTTTCACCGCTCAATGTCGGCGGGGTGAGATTGGTGGTGCCGGCGGTGAGGCCGAGCTTGGCCAGAGCGGTGCCGGAGATCACCAGGTTCTGCGTGGTGCCGGTGGAGAGCGTGATCTTACCACTGGCCACCGAGGATGCCGTGCTGGCGCCGGTCACCGTGTCGATCGCGGCGAGCAGATGGGTCACGCTGTCGCCGACACCGATATTGGTGCCCGTGCTCGTGGTGCCGGCCACGAAGGTGAAGGTGGTGCCGTCGACGACCAGCGTGTCGCCGGTGGTGATGCCGCTGGTCAGGTCGTTCGATGTGCTGCTCGCGGTGCCCGACAGCAAGGTCGTGCCGGTGATGGCGACGGCGGAGGCGACGTTGTCGTTGTTGACTGCGGTGCCGGTGACCGTGGCGTTGGTATAGGAGGTGCCGAGCAGATTGCTGGCGGTCGCGCCGGTGATCGCGGCCGAGGTCACGTTGGACTTGGTGCTGTAACCGACCGGGCTCTGCAGCACCTGGTTGGCGATCGACTTGGCGCTGGAAACCAGGCCCTGCAGCGACGTGATGCCGGTGTTGGCGGCCTGCAGCACCTGCACGCCGTTGCCGATGCCATCGAGCAAATTGGAGATGTCGCTGGCGCGGTTATCGAGCCCCTGTGCCGTGAAGAAGTTGGTCGGATTATCGAGAGCGGAATTGACCTTCTTGCCGGTGGCGAGGTCATTCTGGGTGGTCGCGAGCAGCGAAGCGGTCGACTGCAACGAGAGGAGGTTTTGGCGAACTGACGCCGAGAGAACAATGCCAGACATTTCTTCATACCTTTCTGGTGTGAAACGCAAACACAACGTCCCGACCTTCTTGGTCGAGTGACCGGGTCACGGTGAAAGCAAGTGGCTAACAAAGCATGAAGCGGCGGCGTCCAGCCGGTTTCCAGGTCACGCCTGCGGCGCTTCCATTCCGAATTTCCCTGCCGCGCTGCCTCGCAAACACCCTTGATACGACTGCGCATTTGTGCGGCAGGGGTTGCCTTAAGCAGTTGTTAACCTTGATCGGAAAGGATCGTCGCGAGTCGGCCAGAAAGCACCGGCGCGCGACCCATTAGGGGCGAGACTTTCGAACCGCTGTCATTGATCGCCGGCCTCAGAAGCGGCAACGGAGAACGAATATGGCCTTGAAAGTCGAATTGAAGCCCCATGAGCGGATCATCATCGGCTCCTGCGTGATCACCAACACCGATCAACGCGCCCGGTTATTGATCGACGGCGACAATATTCCGATCCTGCGCGAAAAAGACATCCTGACGCCGGAGACCGCCGATACGCCTGCCAAGCTGATCTATCTGGCGGTTCAGCTCATGTATATTTCGCCGGACGCGCGGGCCAATCATGGCACCTACTTCAACCTGATCCGCGACGTCGTCACCGCGGTCCCGAGCGCATGGCCGCTGATCGAGGCCATCAACAACCATATCCTGAGCGGCGATCTGTATCTGGCGCTGAAGGAAACCAAAAAACTGGTGGCCTACGAAAAGCAGCTCCTCGATCAGATCGAGGAACTCCGCAGCAAGACCGACGTCAGCACGGCGGCCTAAGCCGCCTACGTTGCCAGCGGCGGCGCTTCGACCTCCTTCAAGAGATCGACGCTCGCCGCTTGCCGCGCGCCGGACTCCAATACCGCCTCAACCAGCGCGTCGACATCGCAGATATCGGTGCGGTGATTGACGATCGCCGCCCGTATCGCGAGCTGGCCATCCAGAACCGTCGTCGACGGCGCGGCGACGCCGGATTCCTGGATGTCGATGACAATCTCGCCATTGACCGTGTTGGCGTCATCGGCGCGATAGCGAAAACAGACGATGTTGAGATTGACGGGCGCCAACAGCTCAAGCCGCGGCTCGGCCAGGATCCGGGCTTCGAGATAGGTCGCGAGCGCGCAGCAGCGCGCGATCACCGCGCCGAGCTTCTCGGCGCCATAGGTCTTCAGGGTGAACCATGTCTTGAGCGCCCTGAAACCGCGCGACAGGTCCGGCCCCAGGTCGCAAGGCCAGGATGAACCCGCCGCAAGTCCCCTTGTCTCCCGCCGCAGATAGGCCGCAGGTGCTGCGAATGCGTCACGATGCCTCTCGCCATCGCGAACCATCAGAAAGCCGGCGTCGTAAGGCACTTGGCCCCATTTGTGGAAATCCAGCGCGATTGAATCCGCCTGCTCGATTCCGGCAAGCCGCGGTGCCAGCACGGCTGAGAGAATCCCGAGCGCGCCGAAGGCGCCATCGACGTGAAACCAGAGATGCTCTTCCCGGCACAGCGCGGCGAGCGCGGAAAGGTCGTCGATTGCGCCGATGTCCACGGTGCCGGCAGAAGCCACCACGAGAAACGGCTGCAGTCCGATCTCGCGATCCCTGGCAATCTGCTGGCGCAGCGCGGCCACGTCGATGCGATGCGACCGATCGACCGCGATGCAGTGCAGCGCCTCGCTGCCGAAGCCCGCGATATCCATCGCCTTCGTGATGCAGCCATGCGCCGCCTTCGACGTGTAGGCGGTCAAGCGCGCACCCGCGTCGCCGATGCCGTGTCGCCGGACATCCTTTCCGAGCACTGAAGTTCGCGCCACCAGCACGGCCATCAGATTGGCCATCGACGTGCCGGTCACGAAAATCCCACTGGCGCTGGGTGGAAAGCCGAACATCTCCCTCGTCCATTCGACGATCTGCCGCTCGACTTCGATCGGCACATGGTCGCGTCCGCCGAGATTGGCGTTCAGTCCGGCCGCCAGCATTTCCGCGAGCATGCCGACCGCGGAGCCGCCGCCATGCACCCAGCCCATGAAGCCCGGATGAACGTTGCCGGTCGCATAGGGCGCGATGAAATCGCTGAACTCGCGGTAGACCTCGGCGAGCTCCGAAGGCTGGCGCGGCAATTTCGCGCGAAACCGCGCACGAACCGCATCGGGTATCGGTTGCCAGACCGGACGCGCGCGAATGGTGGCGATATGATCGAACATGTCATCGAGCATGCGATGACCTTGCGCACGGATGTCGTCCCAGTCTTGCGGATCGAGCGTCTCGCTCGTTTCGGACCGCAGCGGAGCCTGACGCAGCGACGTGGTCATGCCGCCCGCTCCCGTGCCTGTCCGACGCGACGCTCCAGCATCGCCACGAACGCATCGAAGATCTTTCGCATCTGCGGCGGCTTATAGGGAAAGATATCTGGCAGGTCCATGTTGTGCACGACGGCGGTGTTGTCCGCCTCGAATATCAAGAGCGAGCCATCCTTGGTTTCCGCGCAGTCCACGATGAAATAGTCGAGGCCGACGCGCGCGGCCATCGCCGCGAGCGCCGTCTGGTGCCGGCGGGCAAAGGCAATGTCGAAGGTGGACATGAACGTCGCTTCCTCGAGGCGCTTGCCGGCGTCGCCCGACATGCCGGCGTTGAGATACCAGATGTCCCAGCGGCCGGCGACCGCCATATGGCAGGCGTAGGGCCGGCCGTCGACGAAGACGACGCGGTATTTGCGGAACAGGCCGTCCTCGCCGGAATAGTCGACAAACCGCGAGACGAAGAATTCCTTCGCTTCGCTTTCTTCGAGATAGCGCCACATTGCCGAGACGTCGTCGATCTTGGCAAGGCCGACACCGGCGTGCGATCCGCGCGGCCGGACGATCACGGGAAAGGCAAGGTTGCTTGCGATCTCTGACAAGGCTTCGGTTGCCAAGGCTTCGGTTGCCAAGGCTTCGGCTGACGGGGCTTCGGCTGACGGGGCTTCCGCGGGCTGCATGGCCTGCGACAATTGCTCGCGCGAGGCGCCGATCGTCGCGGGGATGACGAGGCCGTCGATACCGGCGAGCAACCGATGCAGCTTGTCGCGATCCAGGTTGCAGATCGCCTTCGGCGAATTGAGCAGCGGGCGCGGCCAGCGCGGCGCTGCCGCCGCTATCTTCCGCAGCGCATCCCGGCAATCGTCCGAGTCGGACGCGATCACGATCGCGATGTCATGATCGGGCAGCGGCACCGGCAATTCGGCGTCGGAGATGACGTACAGCATCATCAGCTCGATATCGGATTCCTCCAAAAGGAATTCGATCGGCGTGTTGCTCCCCATGTCGGTCGCCGCCGCCAGCGCCAGAACCCGCATCCGCGGGCTCGTCGAAAGGCACGGCAAACGGAACAGCCGATGCGCCGCGAGAACCTCATGCTGAATGGAGAGGCCCGCCTGCTTGTGGCCCAGGAGCTGCCCGATCAACGACAGGTCAAGCCCCTCGCCTGCGTCGGCCGTGCCGCTCAGCAGGCTGGCGCTCACCTCCGCCCACATCGGGCGAAGATCGCCTCCGTCGAAGGCCAGCTTCGCGAGCCTTGCCATGCCGATGCGATCCACGCAATCGGTCTGAGCTGTGTCGGCTACGTCGAGGGGCTTATCGTTGTCCATCTGGGTGTCCCGTGAATTCAACCCTGCCCGCATGACCAAGCAGCAATTCGATCTTTGCGACGACGCTTGCGGCGCGGTCCAATTCGCGCCGCAAATTCTGCTGCGCGACGGCCGCGTCCGCCGACCACATGTCGGTGACATTGCGCGCGCCAACGCATAGCCTGAGCACCGCGATCGGCTCTTCGCCGCCGCACCTCTCCAGCGCGACGGGCTGACCGACCAGGCAACGGCATGATGCGATCTCCCGGTCGGCCTCGCTGCCGGCGATGGCTTCGCCGAGATCCTGTCTCAGCGCGCCATAAAGCATGCGGCCATCGGTCGCCGAGAGCCGGCCGCGGCCGCTGTCAATTGCAAACGGAAGGATCGTGGCATCAGAGAACTCTTCGTCTTCTGCGCCGGACATGCTCGTTCCGGATCCAACCAGGCCAGATCTGACTAGGCCAGATCTGACTAGGGTAAGCGACGGCGACCATGCGATCAGGCTTTCGAGCCCGGCGCTCAATTCCTTCACCGCCCACGCGCGAAACGCATCCGGTATCTGGTAATAGGCCCCGATGTCTTCGAGCGCGGCTTCCCAGCGCAGCCATTGGCCGAGATTTTGGCGGCTCTCGAAGCGCGACCGCAAGCCAGTCCACCCCTTCGGCCAATCGCTGCGGCTGGCATAATCGAGAAGTCCCGGCGCAACCGTCTCGCTTCGAGCGAGCGATTGCGACAGCCCTGTCGGGACCAGCAGCGCACCACTGAACGCGGGTCCGCCGAAATATTTGGAACCGGTGATCAACACCAAATATCCGCGATCGAGATAGGCCCGCATCCGGCGGCGGCCGAGACGCATCTGGCACGCGTCGACCATGATCCGAACCTGGCCCGGCCACCGCCGTTCGATGTCGCGGAGGCAGGCATCGCTTGGCGCACGCCAGCCGAGCTTCGATGAGTCCATGATCTGGAGCAGCACGGAGGCGCCATCCGCAACCGCCATTGCGACCGCCTCGACAACGGCGTCATCGACATCCGCCCGTATCTTGATGTCCATCGTCCCACCGCGCAGCGGTAGCGCCACGCTGTCGCCGGACAGCCCGACGATCGGGTCATCCTTGCGAACCGGCTGACCGCTCGCCGCCCGCGCGCTGAAGTGATGCCCACGCGCGGTGTAAGCCGTTCCGCTTCCGGTCTGATCAGAACCGACGACGATCGTCGTCAGCCTGGGGCCTAGCAACGCGCGCGCAAGGAACAACGCATGAAGCTGCGAGTCGGTGCCGGATGGCGAAAACACGATGTCCACGTCCGCCGCGGCAAGCCGCAGACAGCCACGCAACGCCTCGCGCATCTCTTCGATCCGCGTATCGAGCGCTTCCTCGAATCCGACGGCGATCGACGCACGCATCAGTTCCTGGCGCGCAACGCAGGCGCGCTGATAGGCCCGCTCCGAGATCGGAGAGGCGGTGCTGGAGGCGAAACCGACAAGATCCGGCGACGGCGACGGCCCGCAGCCGTAAGCGTTGAGGCCTTGCGCGTTGAGACCGCGGGCGGGATCGCGCTCAAGCCTCGGATCGCCTCCGCACACCAAGAGATCGTCCAGCGGCGCGAACAGATCGCGCAGGCCTTCCGCCGGCTTGCCGTCGCGCGGCCAGAAAGCGGGAGCCTCAGTGGCCTGCGACCGCGGAACGGCGAATGTCATTTGCAGCTTCTCAGGCGGCGTTCGCCGCGACCGGCGCCGCCGCGAACTGCGAGGCCACGTCGCCGTGGAAGACGGCCGGCCCGACATGATCGAGGCGGCTGTCGAGATCCGCCCAGATCTCGCCGCCGATATCGGTCCACCGTTTGCAGAACGCGAAATCCTCGCTGAGATAGGTGCCGGTGGTCGGATCGATCATGCTTTCGAACAAGGCGAAGCGGTTCGGGCTTCCCGCCAGCGCATCGTGCGAATGCTCACGGAAAAATCGCAGTGACGCGTAACCGGGATGCGCGCACATCGTCTCCAGCACGTGACGCCTGATCATCAGGAATCCGGTCCCGGCATAGCGCACCCGGGTAAATCCATCGACGACCATGACCTGGTCCGGGTTGTCGATTTCAAGAACATAATCGAGCGAGGCCGCCTGCAGGTTCGGCCGATTGGTTTCCAGCGCCCGCTTCGCCTTGGCCCAGTTGACCCGCTTGATCGGATAAACGCCGGCGACGAGGTCGGCGCCCGATTCGATCAGGCGGAACACCTGCTCCGGCGTGAAGCCGATATCGGCATCCACGAACAGAAGATGGGTCGCCGCGGGATCGTCGAGGAAGAGCGTGACGAGGTTTGCCCGCGCCCGCGTGATCAGCGCGTCGCCGTCACGCAAATGGACCTTGAGGTCGACATTGGACTTGCCACGCAGCTCACGCTGCAGGGCGAAAATCGAACTGGCATAAACGCTGGACACCTGCCCGCCGAAGCAGGGCGTGGCGACCACAAGGTGGACTTGATCGGTCATGATTATTCTCCGGAGCGGCAGGCCGCCTACACTTCTCAACAAACAGTAAATAGACGTGGTTAACCAAAACCTAATTCCGCTGTCCCGATCACCCCGGGGGCAGGAACTTGGTCAAGCTCAATTGCGAAAGCATCGAGGTGGTCTGGTAGGACGCCTGCAAGCTGTTCTGCAGGGCCAGTATCTCGCTCGCGACCTGGTCCTGCGAGATACCTTCGGTTTGATCCACCAGGTTCTGCAGCGCGGTCTTGGTCTGCGTCTGGCGCGCCGTGGCATCCTTCATGGCGTTTTGCGCGGCGGCAAAGTCGGTCTGAATGTCCGAAACCGTCTGCTGGCCGGGCTGCGCCGTCAAATTGGTCGCGGTGCGCTCCGAAAGTGCTGCGACCGCGGCGGGCGAATTGGGCCCGCTCTGCGGTAATGTGACCGCGGCATAGACCGCGATCGCCTGCAACTGCTGCCGGATGGCCTGTTCGTTGGCTTGCGCGCCAAACTGCACGACCTGCGAGGAATCGACCCGCACCGTCGAAGTGGCGCGCGCCGGTCCCGGCCCCGAATTGCCGGTGTACCAGGCAACCGTATTGGCCGCCCCATTGGCCAGGCTGGTCGCCGATCCCAAGGGCGACCCGCTGACCCGCAGCGGCGGCTGGGCCGCCGTCACGGTGCCGCCAAAGCCGAGCGCTGCGAACGCGGCCGCGTTCGAGCTGGTGACCGAGAGCGCCGCGGCGTTATCGGTGCGCAACGTGATCACGCCGCCGCTGACGGTCGACGGCTTCGAGGTGCCGGTAATCTGGTCGATCTTCGACAGCAAGGTCTGGACGCTGTCGGTCACGTTGAGCTGGTTGCCGGTCGCCCCCGATGCGACAAAGCTGATGGTCGTGCCGTTGACGGTGATGGTGTTGCCGGGCGCGAAGCTCGCCGATAGCGAGTCCGTGCCCGCGACGCCGGACAATGCCGTCGCACCGGTGACCGGTGCCGGCGTCGTGGCCTGATTGTTGACCGCGCTTCCCGTGGCCGTGCCATCGGTATTGAAGAAATTGTCGCCCGCTTCCACCGCCGAAGCCGCGACCAGCTTCGTATTGGCCAGCGTGCCGATCGCCGAGGTCAGCGCGGCGTTGAGGTTCGCCGCGGTCGCCGCCGGCGTGGTTCCGATCGCGAAGCTGCCTGTCGGCAGCGGCGTCGCGCTCGAAGCCGTCAACTGAATGGATTCGGTGGTACCGTCGGGAAGATTGAAGGCGAAGGCGATCTGATCCCCGGAGTTCGGGTTGCCGGCCGTCAGGTCGACCGCGACGGAAGGCGGCGAGCCGGACGGGCCGGTCACAGTGGCGTTGGTCAGCGACGACGACACCGAGCCTAGCTTCAGCCCGAATGGCGAGCCGGCGACGTCTTCGGCGACCTTCACCGAGGTTGCCGATGGCTGAGAGATGACGAGCCGCCCGAGGCCGCCGGTGCCGAGATCGGCCTGCAGCCGTTCGGCGATCACCTGCTTCAAGCCGGCCTTGGTGCCGGTGCCGTTCAGAATGTCGTCCGCGGATGCGACCGCCGGCGTGTTGATGGCGCTGCCGGAAAAGATGTAGCGGTCGCCGACCTGGGTATTCAGAATGCCGACAATCGAGGACAATTCGGACTGAGCGTTCTGCTGACCGATGGTCTGCCCGCCGCTGGTCAGATTCTGCGGGCTGGCGGCCGCGCCGCTCTGCACCTGCCCGCCGGTGTCCGACAGCGACTGCAGTGCGGTGTTGGCCGCGGAAATGATGGTGTTGACGTTGGTCATCGTACCGCCAAAGGCGGAGATGTTGGCAAGCTGCGACCGTGCTGCGACGGCGAACCCCTCATTGACCCCCATGCCGGCATAATTGGTCGATTTCAGGCCGGTGGAGAGCTGCGTCGACAGGTCCGAAAGCTGGTTGTTGATGTTGCGCACGGACTGGCCGAGCAGCGACGCGCCATAATTGATGCTGTTGATCGACATATCAAACGCCCTACACTTGAGCCTGCAGCAGGCTGTTCATCATGCTCTGCACGACCGACATAATGTGAGCGTTGGCCGCGTAGGTGTTTTGCACCTGAATCAAGCTCGACATTTCGGTGTCGATGTTGACGCTGGAGGTCGAGTTGAACTTCTGCTGCAGCGTCGAGACGACGACGCTCTGCCCCTGCTGCAACTGCGTTGCGAGCGTCGACGCATTGCCTTGTTGGCTGATGAATTGCTGCAGGTAGCTCGTGATCGTTCCCTTGAACGGCTGCGCGGCCGAACCGAGCCCGGTCGAAGGCGAATAGCTGAAGGTCTGCGACGTCAGTTGCGAGAACAGAAAATCCGAACGCGTGTTGTCGCCGGTCGCGGTCGGCGGCGAGGTGCTGTAGACGCTCAATTTCGACGAATCGGCGACCACCGCCGCGTTCACCGAGATGCGCCCGGCAAGGCCGGTCAGCTGCGGTCCGTTCGCATTGATCGCACCGGTGTAGAGCGAGTTTCCATCCGTGAACAGCGGAAGCTGCGCGTTTCCGCTGGTCAGTGACGAAACCGTCGTTGTGACGGACGCCGCAGTCATGGCGATCGAGCCAGTCCCGTCGTCGGTGACGCGCAAGGTCGAGCTTGGCGGAGACGGATTGGAGAATTGCAGATGGTTTGCGTTGAGCGCCGTGTTCAACTGCGATACGACCGATGCCATTCCCAGAGAGAAATTGGCCCCGACCAGCAGCGGATTGGCGTTGGCGCCGTTCTGCAACGGCAGCGCGCCCGAAGCCGTCACGTTGACGACGGAAATCTGCCGCTGGGTATTGGTCGCGGTGTCGGTGTAGGTCAGGTTGATCGTATTGCCGGGCAGGACATTCGACGCATTGACGTCGAACCCCGCGGGAGGACCTGCGACCGCCGTTCCCGCGGTCGTCTGATCGGACAGCGACGAGGAAAGCGTTGCCGCCATCTGATCGACCTGGGTCTGCGCCTGCACCAACGTCTGGTCGCGCAGCTTGAGATCGGCGGCGATCTGCCCCGAGCTGATCGAGTTGTTCGCGACCAGGTCGATGCTGGCGCCGTTGGGCAGCCGGATGGTCAGCGCGCCGACGCCCGACTTGGCGGGATTGGCGTTGTAGAGCGAGCTCGCGCCGAGCGTGCCCGGCGAATTGAACTTGAACTCGGAGGCGAGCCCCTCGCCGACGAGCTGGATACCGGAATTGGTGAAAACGCTCGCCTGGTTCGAGGAGTCCGTCACGACCCTGATGTCCACCAGCTTGGAGAGCTGGTTGATGGCGTTGTCGCGCTGATCCATCAGCGTCGCGGCGAGTGGATCGCTCGGACTCAAGCCCTGAAGCTGGGTGTTGATCTGTGCGATCTGGTTCATCGCGGTGTTGGCCTGACCCGTCGCATTGCCGATGTCCTGCTCGACATTGGAGCGCAGCGACTGGATGCCCCGCGTGGTCGCGTTCAGTTGCTGGGCCAGCGTCTGCGCCGCCGACATCGCGACACTTTGCGCGGACTGGTTGCCGGGATTTCCCGACAGCGATTGCAACGAGGCCGTGAAGTTGTTGAGCGCCGTTTCGAGGGTGCCGTCGCCGCCGGGCGTCCCGTAGACGCTCTGCAACTGGCCCAGGATGTTCGAGATCTGGTCGGCGTAGGCGCCGCCGGAGGTCTCCGTGCGCAGCTGGTTCTGGACGAACAGATCGAGCTGGCGATTGACGCCGGTCGTCGTGACCGTGGCGCCGAAGCCGCCGCTGGTGACCTCGATCTGGTTCGGGTTCTGAGTGACGTAGCCAGGCGTCTGCGCATTGGCGACGTTCGACGAGATGATCGAGAGCGACGCCTGATTGGCGCGCAAGCCCGACATCGCAGTGGCAAGGGCTGAACTCAAACCCATCTTAGTGGCCCGCCTTCAATGACCTCGTTACAAAACTCTGCCGATCGACCGATCAGCGCAGCACGTTCAGGAGATCCTGAACCATGTTGTTGGCCGTGGTGATCACCTTGGTGTTCGCCGAATAGGCTTGCTGGGTCACGATCAGCTTGGTGAATTCGTCGGCGATGTCGGTGTTGGAACCTTCCAGCGACGAGCCGCTGATCTTTCCGGAGGCCCCGATGATCGCCGGTCCCGACAGGTCGGTCACTTCATACGCGCCGCCATCGATCGCTTTCAGATAGTTGGTGCCGTTGAAGTGCGAGAGCGTGACGGAGGCGAGATTGATATTCTGGCCGTTGGAGAAGGTTCCGACCACAAGCCCGCTGTTGTTGATGGCGACCGACTGAAGCTGACCGGCGGCGAAGCCGTTCTGCGTAATGGTGTTGATGGTCGCAGAACCGCTCGAACTGGCGAATTGCGTCAGCGCGCCGGATGTGATGTTGACCGTGAGAGCCCCAAGCGACTGGCCGTCGACGACCACGCCTGGAATACTGACCGCCGAGCCGGTCGGAGACGAGAGCGAGCCGTTGGCGCTGAAGATGAAGTTGGTCCCGGTGTTGACCCATCCGACCTGCGTGCCGGTCGCGGTGGTGCTGGTCTGGTAGAATAGATTCCAGATGTCCTGGTGCCCGGTGCCGAGGGAGGCGCTGTCGGTCTTGGCCCAGCGCAACTGCATATTCACCGGCGTACCCGCCGCGTTGTAGGCCGTCACCGCGCCGCCGCTGATGGACTCGTTGGTAAAAGCCGTCAGGTCGTTGCCGATGACGACGCCGGTGCCGGCGGTGCCGCCACCGCCGCGCGCCGTCGTGACGGGGGACGTGAATCCGAGCGAGGTGAACGCCGAAGCCGCGCTCGTGATGTTGAGGTTCTGCGCGGTGCCGGTGTGCAGGGTGATCGCGCCGGTCGTGGCGTTGATGGTCGGAGCGACGCCGGTGACGCCGCCGATCTTCGAGAGCAGCGTGCCGACGGTGTCGGAGATGTCAATGTTGGTGCCTGTCGTGCCTGCCGTCGAGCCGGTGTTAACGAAGGTAAATGTCGTTCCGTCGATTGTAATGGTATCGCCCGCCACGAAACTGGTGGGCAGCGAGTTGCTCGGCGCGGTGCCCGACAGGGTCGTGGCAGCCGTGATCGGCGCCGGCGTTGTCGCCTGGTTGAAGGCCGAAGAACCGGTGATGGTGTTGTCGGTGAACGGCGCCGCGGGCGTGCCGACCGGCAAGGGATTGGAGGCGAAGTCCGCGGGGTTGAGACCTCCAGCGGCGAGCAAGGTGCCGGTCGCAGCCGACGAACTTGCCGGTGTTTTCGGCTGGGTCGGCAGGTTCGCGGCATACTGGATCGCGCTGGTCGCTTGCGCGGGAATGAAATTGTTTTGGAATTGCAGCACCTGCGGAACGTTACCCGTCGGGTTTCCGGTCTTGGGGTCGACCGACACGCCCATCAGATAATAGCCGGCGCCGTTGATCAGGTTGCCGTTGGCATTGACCTGGAAGTCGCCGCGCCGCGTGTAGTCGGTGACGCCTGAGAACACCGGCACGTTGTCGACCACGGAGCTTGCCTTCTGCACCGAGAAGAAGCCGTCGCCATTGATTGCCATGTTGGTGCTGACGGTGGTGGTCGAGACGGTGCCCTGGGTCGTGATGGTGGCCTGAGCGAAAGCGGTCACGCCGCCGGCGACCTGCTTGCTGGGCGTCGTGGCGTCGGGAACGAGATCCTCGAAGGCGGTGCCGATGCCCTTGTAGCCGGTGGTCGAGGCATTCGCGATGTTGCCGGAAATGTTCTGCAGCGCGAACGACTGAGCCGATAGGCCGCCTACCGCAGTATTAAGCGCGTCGAAGATACCCATTACAATGTCTCCACGTTCGAGCCGGCGGCCCAACCGCTCCACAAACCACGGCCGCAATTCGCAGGAGACTCTCGCAAGCGTTGTGCCAGGAAGGAAAACGTCGTTGTGTCAGGGGTTTAAATAAAAAACCCCAGTCGGATGACTGGGGCAGAATTGCCGGGTCGGCAATCTTTGCCGAGAATTCGCACCATTTTCGCGCGGTGGCCTATCGGCACTTGAGCCGACGTCGGCAGCGACGACAAGCAGAGCTTGGAAAACCTGTCAGCTTGCCGTGGGCGCCGCGGGATGGAACGTCAGCGCAAAGCCGTCCATGCAATAGCGCAAACCAGTCGGCTTCGGTCCATCGTCGAACACGTGACCGAGATGACCGCCGCAACGGCGGCAGTGCACTTCGGTGCGCAGCATGCCGAAGGTACGATCGGACGTCGTGCCGACGGCGTTTTCGAGCGGCTGGTAAAAGCTCGGCCATCCCGTGCCGCTTTCGAACTTCGTTTCGGACGAGAACAGCGGCAGGTCGCAGCCGGCGCAGGCGAAGATGCCCTTGCGATGCTCTTTCAGAAGCGGGCTCGAGCCGGGGCGCTCGGTGCCCTCCCGCCGCAGGATCTCATATTGCTGCGGCGTCAGCTGGGCGCGCCATTCCGCATCGGTCTTCTCGATCTCGAATTTCTCGCCCGCCTTGGCCGGCGAAACCCGCAACCAACGGAAGGCGGCAAGGCCGAAAAAGCCGGCGACAGTGGCGAGCAGAATGCGGCGGTCAATCATGGTGGTCTCCGTGAAGCGGGAAATCCGGATTGTTCGCTGTGAGATACGGTGTCGTGGGGACAGAAGTTACACGTGCCGGGCTGGAAATTTCTCACTTTGTTGCGAGATGGCCCCTTTCAGCGTCGGCGTTCCGCAAGCCCGGATCTTGGAGACGCAAGTTTCCTGGATGCGATTGACCGGATTCTAGAGCGCGATGACTTCAGGATGAAGCGTCATCGCGCTCTAGCTTGTTGTTTGAGCATGATCTCCGCGCAAACGCGTTCCGCGTTTGTCGCGAGGGAAAACCGGCACCCACTTTTCCGGATCATGCTCTAGCCGCCCTCGCCTTCGCCCAGGTCGGCTGGAGGCGGCGGCGGGCGCACCGGCCGCGGACGGCGCGGCGGTGCATTGCCTGGCGGTGGTGGACGGCGCTGCGGCGCGGACCGTGTTCCCGCCTGACGATTGGCTGCCGCGAGCCATGCCTCGCGGATCCGCTCCTTGGCCCGCGCCCTTTCCCGGTGACGGGCGAGCACGCCGGCCACTGCGGAGCTGCCGCGCCCCCATAGTCCCACGATCTGGCCGGCGGCCCGGCCGATCGGGCCGCCGGCCCAGACCAGTTCGAACGGCGAGAACAGCCGCCAGCGCTCATCGCCCCAGAGGATGCTGCGCGCGATCAACTGGCCGGCCATCGCCGAGGTGTTCAACCCTTGCCGGCCGAAACCACTGGCCACCCACAGGCCCTTACGCAACTGTCCGATCTGCGGCATACCGTGCACGGTTTGACCGACCGCGCCGCCCCAGACCTCGGCCATTTCGATCTGACCGAATCCTCGACCAAGTCCTTGACCAAGTTCTTGGTCAAGTCTCTGCGCGAGCCTTGGAAAGACGGTTCGGATCCGGCGAGTGATGGCGCCCGCGAAACGCTGCGGACGCATCGCCCAGGTGGTTTCCGGACTAGCCCACATCAACCGGTCGCCATCGACGATGCGGAAATGATCGATACCGTCCGTATCGCTCACCGATCCCCTGAATGCGATGACCTCGGCCAGCCGCCCGCCGAGTGGCACGGTGACGCCGGCGTAGCGCCATACCGGCAGCAGCGTGTCCGACAGCCGCTGCAGCGGCGCACCCAGATGGATATTTCCGGCGAGCACGATGTGAGACGCGCGCAGCCGCGCCGTCGGCGTCACGATGCGCTTGCGAATGCCCGATGGATCGATGCTGACGACCGGCGTGTCCTCGAAAATCCGCGCGCCTGCCCGCCGCGCCAGCGCGGCAAGGCCGTGAACATATTGGCGGCCGTCGATCTGGAACGCCTTCGGATAATAGACGCCGTGGAAGTAGCGATCGGTCTTGAGCTGATCGCGCACGCGATCGATCTGCCAGCCTTCCACCTCCGTCTCGAAATCCTCGCTGAGCATCTGCAGCCGGCTGATCAACTGGTCGCCGGCATCGACATTGGAGACTTCGAGCGCGCCCTCGCTCAAGCCGATGCCCGGCATCAATTCTTCCGTGGCGAGTGATCTGACAAACTCCACCCCTTCCTTGGACAGTGACCAGAGCTCGCGGCTATCTTCGAAGCCGACGCGTTCGATCAACTCCTCGATCGGCAGGCCAAATCCTGGCATCACCGTGCCAAGCTGATGGCCGGAGGCGTTCCAGCCGACATGCCGGCCTTCGAGAACGGCGACGCTTGCGCCGAGCCGCGCGGTTTCCAGCGCCACCGTCAACCCGGCAAGCCCGGCACCGACGATGCAGATGTCGACATCGAGATCGAAAGTAAGCCGCACGCGTTCACGCAACGTTGCGGCATCAGGCGCGTTGGCAGTGCTTGTGGAGGTCTCGCTCATGTCGTTTTCTTACGTAGGCTTGGCCTGCTTGTCACCTTGTCCCAAGTGCGCGCATGTAGATTAATCGCCGACCAAGGGACGAATCGAGATTTACCGCCAATGCGCCGTTTGATGCTGCTGCGTCACGCCAAGACCGAACACGACGCGCCCTCAGGCCGCGATCGGGATCGCCGTCTCGACGACCGCGGCCACAAGGATGCAGGCGAGATCGGCGGCTGGATGGGCCGGCATCCGCCGTTTCCCGATCTCGTGATGGTTTCGCCGGCCGTCCGGGCGAAGCAGACCTGGGAACTCGCCTGGGAGGCCATGAAGGACCGCGCGCCACCGCCCCAGGTTGAATTCCTGCCGGAACTCTACGGCGCCGGTCCGATGCAACTCCTCCGAGCCATTCGCACGGCATGCGCCACCGACGCGAAACGTCTGATGCTGGTCGGGCACAATCCGGGAATGCACGAACTGGCGCTGGCACTCACCGGCAGCGGCGACGCCTCGGGACGCCGGGCACTCACCGACAACCTGCCCACATCAGGCCTCGCGGTGTTCGAATTCGCCGGCGGCGACTGGAACGACGTGGCATTCCGTCGCGGCCGGCTTGTTGTCTTTGTCAGCCCAAAACTCCTGAAGCAGACTTCCGGCGACTGAGACACGAACGCGCCAATTCTGCTAGGCTCGCGCATGATCCGGAAAAAGCCGGCCCCGCATTTCTACGGCGGGGTGGATGCCGGTTTTCCGAAAAAGGATAATGCTCAAGTCACGAACCAGACAGGGGGGCGCAGATGTTCAAGTCCATCCTCGTACCGATCGATCTCGCCGACACCGATCTGGCAAAGCCGGCGATCGCGACCGCGGCGACGTTGTCCCAGACCTGGAACGGCACCGTGCGCCTCCTGAACGTGCTGCCGATGACGCCGGTGATGCTGGCGGAATATGTGCCGGCGGATTTCGACGCCCAGCAGCGCCAAGCTTCCGAAGAAGCGCTCGCCATCGTGACGCGCGAATCAGGCATCGAGCAGTCCCGCATTTCGAGCGTGGTGCGGCAGGGCGGCATCTATCACGAGATCCTCGAAGAGGCTGCCGGCATCAAGGCCGACCTGATCGTGATGACCTCGCACCGGCCGGCGATGCGGACCTATTTCCTGGGCTCCAACGCCGGCCATGTCGTGCGCTACGCCAAGTGCTCGGTGCTGGTGGTCAGGCATTAGAGCGTGATGACTTTTCTTCGAATCGTCATCTCGCTCTATCTTTTTGTTTGAGCATGATCTCCGCGCAAACGCGTTCCGCGTTTGTCGCGAGGGAAAACCGGTACCCACCCATCGGGTCGTGGCCCGAGGGCATGCTTTTCCGGATCATGCTCTAGGAGGGCGAGTAGCGGCCGAATGAAGAATTGGTGGAACAGATGGACCTATGAAATCCCGTTGGCCATCGGAGATTCGCTCTGGGACGTCCTGGTCGTGCAGTTCGCGGCCTTCCTTGATCGGCTGACCATCCGCAAGGTGATCGAATTCGTTGCGATCGCCATGCTGGTGATGGCGTTTGCGCAGACCCTCCCGATCGATCTGGCCATCCTGTTTGCCGGCGACACCTTGATGTATCTGGAAATCCTGGTCGCGATCCGGCTCACCGCAGGACGGGAGCTTGTTGTGGCGGCGCTGCGGCTGACGGTGCGCCTCATGCACTTCGCCATGCATCTCTTCAAAGTTGGCGCGGTCCATTCCATGGCGCGGATCAGGCGATTGCGCGGGGGGCGTGATCCCGCGCGCGGGGCAAAGCCGCGCCGGGCAGCCGACGTTTCCGAAGACGATCGCGATTCTGGCCTTGCTTGGGGCGCCTTGGCGACGGCGTGAGGCCGCCGGTTCATACGACCGGCCAATCCGCGATAAATCCCCTCGCTCTATAAGGCTCGATCTTGTCCCATTCGGCGAGGACGCGGCGGCGGAGTTCCGGATCGATGTGCCAGAGCGCCCGCGGCGTTGCAAAGCTGTCGACGGTGACAAGCATCTTCGTGACCTCGGGCCAGTGCCGGTGCAGCGTCATCGGATAGCGGCGCGCGGTCCAGCTATTGCCGAGACAAATCACGCTGCGGATATTTCTCAATCCGAGCGCCGCCTCGATGATGGGCAGTGAGAAGATCACATTCTCGCCGGTGTTGGTGGCGCGATGTTCCTCCAGGATACGATCGGCGGGAACGCCTCCCGCCACCATCGCGGGCTTGATGGTCTCGCATTCCGAGAGCAACGATCCCGGCGTCACGCCGCCGCTGACGATCGACCATCGAAACAAGCCCTCGCGCCAGAGCCGGCAGGCTGTCGCCGCGCGCAACGCGACATCCTCGCGCGTGCCGAACACGAACAAGAGATCGGCGGGTTCGAGAGGCGTGTCAATCAGGTGCGTCTCGTTGATTTCGGCAATTTCGGCTTCGCTCGGCAATCGGTCATGTCGATCGTCCATGGCGCGCATCCCTGGTCTTGCCTTTTCCGTTCCGATTGAATCGGCTCGAGCCTTTTGTTTTGACGCGTTTTCTTCACGCGAACCGGGACCCACCCCGGATCAAGTCCGGGGCAGGCTTTCGCTCGAAAACACTCCAGAAAGAGCGGCGGCACGATGGCGCGCGCGGGCTTATCTTGCGAAGTCACAAATCGTTGCGCTTGATTGCGAGGCACGTCACGGCAGCAACGTTTCGGGGATGTACCCGAACGTATAGGCGACAGGGCGGTTGCGCCTGACAAAACCACCGACCTGCCAGCCAAACAGCGCGGCAAAACCGACCAGAAACGCCGCGCCTGCGAACTCGCCGATCGCAAGCGCGCGAACGAGCAGCCCGGCCATCCCAACCCCGACCAGCCCCAACAGCGCGACGCCAGCGGCATAAATGCGGCGCCCGAGCCCGCCGCTCAGCTTGGCGTTGCTGCCGGCGTTCGCCATCCGCTCGTGCAGGGCGACGACGAAGACGCGATAGTCCTTGTCCTGCGGCGCCATCAGCGCCGCGGTCTGCCAGGACGTCGAAATGATCACAAGGCGCGAGCCGTTCACATGATGCAGATCGGCGCGAAAGCGGCGCGCCTGCATCGACACCGGCCGGTACGACAATCGGATCGCGGCAATGTCGGCGTATCCCCACACGCCCGAGCGGCCGGCAAAACGCCACAACAATCCCTCCTCCGTCAGGTCGAACTGATGCGCAGCGCCGATCAGCGACGCCTTGTAGGCATAGCGGATGGCGGGCGCGTCCTGCGCCGGTGTCGTGACCTGTCCCTGCAAATCCTCAAATTCCGCTGCTAAACGCTTTGTTCGAGCATGATCTTTTCCGGATCATGCTCTTACGCCGGCTTGCGATCCCGACCAAGCTTACCTTACAAGTGACGCATGGCTGAAACGACCTTTTTTCCGCGCCGGCTGATCCTCGGAGGCGCGATGATTTCAGGGGTGCTGCTCGCGCTCGCCGTGCACATGCTCGGCGCGCGCTATGGCCTCGACCTCGGCGGCCTGTGGCGGTCCGATACGCACGACTTCATGCCGGCGGGCGCCGCAATCGCGTGGTGGCTGATCGCGACCGTCGGCTTTTCGGGCGGCTATTTCACCGCGACATTGATGCACAGCGCGGTCTCCGGACAGCTCCCGCGACGGATGCGGCAGTTCCTGATCGCGCTCGGCGTGCTGCTGCTGGCCGGCGCCGGCCAGGCCGCCTCCGCGCCAAGCCCGATCCCGACCATCTCAGGCGTGCTGGCGGGCCTTGCGGCGCTCGGCCTCGGCGCGGTGATGGCCTTTTGCGGCGCGAATTTTGCGCTGCGCAAGGCGTAACGCTCAATCGCCCCGAGGTGCATCTCACGGTAGCATCAACGATCTCGTGAAGGGCGAGGGATCGCCTTGCGTTTGCGACAGCCGCATCGCTGCCGAGGCTGTGTGCTCGGGCGCGCAGCTCGCGCAGCTTGCCTCGATTTGGAGGATGAACCCAGCCTGTAGTCGCCTGTTCCCCCACAACGCTTCGCTTCTGATGGAAGTGTGCTGTATTTAGCGTGACGTCTGGGTCCACGTTCGGCTATCTCGGACGCGCCGCGATCGTTTTACGCCGCACATCGATCGCGCCGGAACGCGAATGACAAGTTCGAGTTCTGTCATTGTGGTTTGCAACCACGGAGCAGTCCCGATGACATCAGGCGATTATTCCCGTTCCAAGCGGTCGGACGTACGAATCGAATTCGGCCGCACGGCGACGATCGCTGTTGTCGCGGCCATGATCGGCGTGCTGTTCGCCGGCAGCACGGTCGTCACGCCACTTTACGTCATCTACAAACAGCAATTCGGCTTCTCGCAAATTTCGCTCACACTGATATACGCGGTCTATGTCGTGGGAAACTTGGCCGCGCTACTCTGGTTCGGTCGCCTCTCCGACCAGATCGGCCGCCGGCAGGTGGCTCTCGTCGCGATGGGGCTTGCGATCGTCAGCGCCATCGTTTTCCTGTTTGCGCGCGGCGTCGCGTCGCTCTATGTCGGACGGATTCTGAGCGGATTGGCGATTGGAATCGGCGCCGGGACCGGAACCGCGTGGCTCGCGGAGCTGATCGCCGAAGAGAGCAAGTCGCGCGCGACCGTGATCGCAACCAGCGCGAATTTTACCGGGCTCGGCATCGGCGCGCTAACCGCCGGCCTGCTTGCCGAGTATGTCTCGTGGCCCCTGCAATTGCCGTACATCGTATATCTGCTCGCGCTTTTGCTCGTTGCGATGCTGGTCTGGTTCGCCCACGAAACCGTTTCGCAACCGCCGTATTCGCTGCAAGACGTGTCGATGAGGTCGCGGGTTTCGGTACCCTCGGAGATACGCGCCAAGTTCGTCGCGCCCGCGGTCACCGGTTTCGGTGCAATGGCGTTGGTCGGCTTTTATGCCGCGCTCGCTCCGACCCTTCTTGCTGATCAACTGCGTGTCACGAACCACGCCATCGCCGGCGCGATCTTCCTGGAGCTGGCGGTTTTCGTCGCGGGCGCGATCGTTGCGACGCAGTCACTCTCGAGCCGAACCGCCATGTTGTTGGCCCTCGCGCTGATGATTCCGAGCGTTGCACTGTTATTGACGGCGCAATTGATGAGATCGATGCTCGTCCTGGTGATCGCGACCGCCGTATGCGCGGTTGCCGCCGGCCTCGGTTATCGCGGCAGCCTGCAGCTCGCGAACCAAATCGCTCCGCAAGACCGGCGCGCAGAAATCGTCTCGAGTTATTTCATCTGCGGATTCGCTGGAAATGCGTTGCCGGTGATCGGCATCGGCATCATTTCGACGCTCGCCGGCCCAATCCCGGCAAGCCTCGTATTCGCCGCGACCATTGCCGCTTTCGCGCTGGTGGCATTGTATTTCGGCACCCGGTATGTGAGCGGTAAACCGGATTTCTAACGCGAGTCGGCGCCGATCGATACAAGAGCGCCGCGCGGCTCGATACAAAAGCGCCGCGCGGCGTGGCGCGCGACGCTTTGTCTCAATCAATCGTTAACCCTGAAGCGGATCAGCTCGCGGCGCGGAGATTGACCTTGCTTTCGGCCAGTGCCGTGAGCTTCTTGTCGGTCGCCTTTTCCTCGTCCAGCGTCTTCTGGAGGATGCTCGCGCAATCGTTGCGGCCGAGCTGCTTTGCCCAGGCGATCAGGCTGCCATAGCGCACGATCTCGTAATGTTCGGCGGCCTGGGCTGCGTTGATCAGTGCTGCGTCCAGCACCGCCCTGTCCGCGACCTCGCTCGCGACTTCGTCCGCTTCCTCGATGATGCCGTCAATCGCCGGACAATCGACCGCCTTCGCTTCGGCCTTGTGCATCTTGAACACTTCCTCCAGGCGCTGGACGTGCGTCTTGGTCTCGTCGAGGTGCGTCAAAATGCCCTGCTTGAGCTGGGGATCGGTGACCTTTCCGGCCATTTTCGGAAGCGCTTTTACAAGCTGCTTCTCCGCATAGTAGATATCCTGCAACTGGTGCACGAACAGGTCGTTCATGGTTTTGATGTCTTTGGTGAAAAGTCCCATGGTGCGACTCCTCTTGTTCCGGGAACACCAAGGCAATCTCCCTCCCATGCCTGCTTGGTGTCCGATTACTGAACTCCTGGCTAACCGGCCGGCTATCGCGTTGTTCCCGAGAATGTCAAAACCTCCGATGGAGTACGCGGAACGGCCCTCGGGAGCGAACGTCATCGGAACGCCTCAAGAGCCACGGGAACACCTCAGGGCTCAAGAACATCAAGACTCGCATCCCAGACGCCAGTCCCTATGTACACGGCAATATGACGGGCACCCCATCGACAGCCGGACCAACGCTTGTCAAGGACTGCACAAGGCCACGTTTTTGCCTTAAGTAACTCCCGCTTAGGGAGATTAACCACCGCTGGACCCATGGTTTCGACGGGCTTCCAGACTTCTGCCCCTGCCGGGAGGATGAATGCAAGGACTGCTGACCGCGCTGGGGTGTGGCTTCAAGAAATGGGTTGGCTGGAAGCGGCTTGGGGTCGCGGCCAGTCTCCTTATTATTGCGTTTGCGATTACGACGCTGGTTCGCACGCTGAAAGGCGTCGATACCGCCGTGATCCTGACCGCGCTGACGGACATACCGCCGAACCGTATCGCGCTCGCGGCGCTGTGCGTGGTCTGCGCGTTCTGCACCCTCACCTTCTATGACTTCTTCGCGCTGCGAACCATTGGCAAGAAGCTCGTGCCCTATCGCATCGCGGCGATGTCGAGCTTCACCAGCTATTCGATCGGCCACAATATCGGCGCCACGGTCTTCACCGGCGGCGCGATCCGCTTCCGGATCTACTCCGACTACGGGCTGAACGCGATCGACGTCGCCAAGATCTGCTTCCTGTCGGGCCTGACGTTCTGGCTCGGCAACCTGGTCGTGCTCGGGATCGGCATGGCCTACCATCCGGCGGCCGCCTCGGCGATGGACCTGCTGCCGCCGGCCATGAACCGTTTGATCGCGATCGGCTGCCTTGCGGGCATCGCGAGCTATTTCGCCTGGCTCGTGATGGGCAAGAACCGGCGAGAGCTTGGCCAGAACGGCTGGAAAGTGGTGCTGCCGTCGGCGCGGCTGACGCTGGTCCAGGTTCTGATTGGCGTGGTCGATCTCGGATTCTGCGCGCTGGCGATGTATCTGTTGATGCCGATGGAGCCCTCCATCGATTTCATGTCGCTCGCCGTGGTGTTCATCCTGGCGACGCTGTTGGGGTTCGCCAGCCATGCGCCCGGCAGCCTCGGCGTCTTCGACGCGGCCATGCTGGTCGCGCTGCCGCAGTTCGGACGTGAACAGCTGCTCGCCACGCTATTGGTGTTCCGCGTGCTGTACTTTGTGATTCCCTTTACCATCGCCATATCCATCATGGGAACACGCGAGTTCTGGCTCAGCGTGATCGTACCCTGGCAGAAGCGTCGCCGGCTGAACGGGAACTACTCGCGATCCGGCGCCGCGGCCGCGCCTGCACCGGCTCCGGCCGCGGTTCCGCAGCCGGTGAAACGCCTGAAACAAGGGTAGCGGTCAGGTGATTTAGGGCTTGTGATTTAGGGCTTGTGATCTAGGACTTTGGCGGGCCCTTACTTCCGCCCCAACTCTGACGTCAGAACGCCGACCATGATCCGATTTCATCCTCGCTTGATCATTGCCGGAGCGCTGCTCGCGATGGCGCTGCTGGCGGCACTGCCGGCGCAGTCGCGCGCAGCGCAGACGGCTGCCGAAGCGCCGCTGCAGATTTCCTGGGAGGTCAGGAACCGTTTCCGCCTGTTCCGCGAGGAGCGTGACTTTCTGCTTCATGTCGAGAGCGGGCGCGACCGCAGCATTCTCGCCTCCGAACAGGCCCTGGAACTGCAGAGCGACGGCCGCGGCTGGGCGCGCAACACGGTCAACCGGCTCTGCATCGATCTGCAGGGTCGCGTCAACGAGCCGTGCGTGCGCGACAACGTCAAGGAAAGCTACCTGACGCCGGTGGATCATCCGATCGTTGCGCGGCTGACCGGCGTGATCCCGGTCGGCGCCACCTGCGCCTGGTCGTTCGACGATGGCGACGGCCCGCCGCGGCAATCGACATTCGACTGCGCCGAACCCGTCAACCTCCGCGTGCGCTATGGCCGCCCGACGGTGGCTACCGTCGACGTATCCAGCGGCCAGGAAGCGCCGCAGCGGATCGCCACCCAAATCAGGGTCCGCGATATCTTCATCGCCGGCCTCGGCGACAGCATCGCTTCCGGCGAGGGCAATCCGGACCGCCCGATCGCGCTCTCGGATGAAGGGTTCTGCTTCCGCTCCTATCTGGGATCGGCGGCCGGCCAGTATTATCGGCCGAGCCGTGCCGGCTACAAGGGCGGACGCGCCTGCGAGGCGCCCGATACGCTGCAGAACTGGCAGCGCCATGCCGCGCTCTGGTTCAACGCCGCCTGCCACCGATCGCTCTACAGCTATCAGACCCGCACCGCGCTTGCGCTCGCCGTGCAATATCCGCATATCGCCGTCACCTATCTGCCGCTCGCCTGCACCGGCGCCACCATCGCCGACGGATTGTTCGGCGGCCAGCGCGCGCGCGAATGTCCGCCGAACAAATCGAACTCGACCTGTTCGGGGGGCGTCGACGGGCAGCTTGATGAATTGCGCGACGCCGTCACCGCGGCCAAACACCTGCAGCCGGATCGCCAGCTCGATCTGGTGCTGCTGTCGATCGGCGCCAACGACATTTATTTTTCAGGACTCGTCGCCGACGTGATCGTCGAGACCACGACGGAGCGGGCGCTGTTCCGGCGCATCGGCGTGGTCTCATCCGTTGACGATTCACGTGCGGCGCTGGCGCGCGACCTGCCGCAAGGATTCAACAAGCTGCGCGAGGCGCTGAAGCCGTTCGTCGGCGACCTGTCGCACGTCGTTTACGTGTCCTACGCCAATCCCACGCTCTCGAACGGCGGTGCCCCGTGCCCCGGCGGGCGCGGCGGCTTCGACATCCATCCCTCCTTCAACGCCGACCCGCGGCGGCTCGCCAATGTCTCCGCCTATGTGCAGAACGAGTTCCTTCCGCAACTGAGGGCGCTCGCGCAGTGCCAGTCGGGCGTGTTGTGCCGCGATCCGGCCGCCGATCGGATGACATTCGTCGAGAACCATCAGGCCGCATTCGCCGATCACGGTTTCTGCGCGCGCAGCGAAGCCGACCCGCAGTTCGACCGGGAATGCTTCTCTCCCAAGGGCGAGAGCTTCGATCCCGATATCGTCACCAGCGCCAACCAGCCGCTGCTGTGCGGCCGCAGCGCTGGAGAATACCGCCCCTACCTTCCTCGCGCGCGCTGGATCAGGGACGCCGACGACAGCTACTTCGCGGCGATGACCTACCCGCAGGGCCTGCCCACATCGATGCAACCCTCCGACATTCACGACGCGACTTGGGGGGTCCTGTCGGCGGTCTATGGCGGTGCGGTGCACCCCTCCGCCGAAGGCCACGCCGCGATGGCGGACGCGGCGCGCCCGGCGGCGGCCGCGGTGCTTCGCCTGGATGCGGCCGAACCGAGTATCACCCACGGCGAGCCGCTGGCGCCCGCAGGCGCAAACCGGCAGTAAGCGCGCACCGTCTTCGATCCGGAGGTGCATCGAGCCCGGCCGTATGCCTTTTTCGCAACGGTCCTGCTTGCAAATGGTCTTGCTTGCAAATGGTCTTGCCGACCGCAAAGTCGCGAGATCAATGCGCCGGCACGGCCTTCTTGCCGGCCGGGGGTGGCGGCTTGATCGCCGCCGATTGCGCCGGAAGATATTTGGCGATGATCGCGGGATCGATCTGGGCCATCGAGGTATCCGGCAATCGGTTCCAGGTCTCGTCCTTGCCGAACAGCGATATCCCGAGATAGCCGCGCACGGTCAACGTCTGCCCGTCGGGACTGACGGTCATCTTGGCCTTGTAGATATTGCCGTCCCGCGGATTGAGAACGTTGCCGCCCTCGTATTTCAATCCGTCGCGCTTCATGTCTCTGATAAAGGAAATTCCGAGCACCGGCGCATTCTTGCGGTCGTCGGTGCATTTCAAGCAGATCTCGTTGGGGTCATCGCCGGGGCGAGGAAAGGTCTTGGCGATGACGCCTTCGAAAACGCCGTCGTGATCGACAAATAGAAACCACCCCACAATTTTGCCGTCCTCGACTTTCTGCCACAGACCGGCGGCTGTCGGCTCCGCGGCCCGCGCGGACGGCGACATGATGGCGACCGCGAGCATGAGACCCGCTATGAACGGCAGCGCGAGTCGAAACCTGGATACCGCAATCCGCATCTTCACCACCCAATCAATCCCACAAAAAATGAATGGCCGCAGACTACGGCCATTTCGAGGATCGTTCCAGTGCTTACCTACGGGCCATTGCCTCGTGAACAAGCATGTCGCGACACCTTAAATAATCAATTGACGCCGAGCTTCTTCTGCAGGCTCGACGACGACGTCGTGTATTGGAACACCAGGCGCTTGTCCGGATAGACATAACGATGCGCCTTCTGCGCCATCAGCGCTCCCTCGTGGAAGCCGCACAGGATCAGCTTCAGCTTGCCGGGATAGGTATTGATGTCGCCGATCGCGAAAATTCCGGGCACGCTGCTCTCGAACGCCGAGGTCTCGACCGGCACCAGATTGTGTTCCAGCGCAATGCCCCAATTCGCGACCGGCCCGAGCTTCATGGTGAGCCCGAAGAACGGCAGCATGGTATCGCAGGCGACGTTCGACACCGCATTGTCGTTGCCCTTGATGGTGGCACCCGAAAGCTTGCCGCCCTCGCCCTGCAGTTCCGTGACCTGACCGATCTTCAGATCGAGCTTTCCGGAATTAACCAGCGCGCGCATCTGCTCGACGCTGTGCGGCGCCGCGCGGAAATCGTCGCGCCGGTGCAGCAGCGTGACGCGGCTGGCGATCGGCTGCAGGTTCAGCGTCCAGTCGAGCGCCGAGTCGCCGCCACCGACGACCAGGAGATTCTTGTCGCGGAACTGCTCCATCTTGCGCACCGCGTAGAACACCGAGCTGCCTTCGTAAGCCTCGATGCCGGGCACCGGCGGACGCTTCGGCTGGAACGAGCCGCCGCCCGCGGAAATCACCATGACCTTGCACTCGAACACCTTGCCGGCGTCGGTCGTGACACGGAAGGCGGGATCGCCGATCTTCTCGATCGTCTCCACCATCTCGCCCAGATGGAAGGTCGGGTTGAACGGCTTGATCTGCTCCATCAGCGCGTCCGTCAGGCCCTGCCCCGTCACGAACGGGATTCCCGGAATGTCGTAGATCGGCTTCTCCGGATAGAGCTCGGCGCATTGGCCGCCGACCTTGTCGAGAATATCGATCAGGTGGGTCTTCATATCCAGGAGGCCCAGTTCGAAGACGGCGAAAAGTCCGCAAGGACCCGCACCAACAATCAGCACATCGGTCTTGATCGTGTCGCTCATGTCGCTTCTTTTCGGTTCGACGGCGCCCGGACAGCTTGGGCGCGGACTGGCTCGCGCCTGTCTAGCCAACGCTGTTGCGGGAGGAAAGCCATAATAATCTGACGGTATCGCGGCAGCGGCCACGGCAACCCTTGCTGCGCCCCGGCAACTGGGCTGTAAGGGCGTCAGACACTTTCGGAGACTGCCCCGTGAATGCCCCCTTGCGTCCCGAAGCGACGCCGCGCCTGGAAGACTTCCCCTACCGGCTGACCGACAATGTGCGGTTCGCCGATCTCGATCCCAATCAGCACGTCAACAACGCGGTCTATGCGACCTATTTCGAAACCGGCCGCGTGACTTTGATGAAGGACCGCAGCTACGGACTGATGCCGCTGGGCCTGGCTTGGATCATGGTGCGGCTCGACATGCACTTCCGCGCCGAACTGCGCTGGCCGGGCACGATCGAGATGGGACTTGGGGTGACCAAGTTCGGCCGCACGTCAGTGACATTCGATCAAGTGGTGTTCTGCGAAGGCAACTGCGTGGCGTCGGCGCAATCGGTCAGCGTCCTGATCGACGAAATGACCCGCAAGCCGACGCCGCTGACGGCGGAGATCATCGCCAATTTTCAACCCTGGCTGCGCCGCGGAGTGGATGTGCGATGAGGCGCCGCGCGCCTCATGCGATCGACAATGAACATGCCGGAACGCAAACGTGCCGCGTTGGCTGCGATGATATGAGTGATCTAGGCCTGCCGCTCCGGCGTCGAGACCACGAGCCCATCGAGTTCGTCGCTCACCTTGATCTGGCACGACAGCCGCGAATTCGGCCGCACGTCGAAACCGAAATCCAGCATGTCCTCCTCCATCGGCGAAGGTGGACCGACCTTCTCGCGCCAGGCCTCATCGACATAGACATGGCAGGTGGCACAAGCGCAGGCGCCGCCACATTCGGCTTCGATACCGGGAACAGCGTTGCGGATTGCCGCTTCCATGACGGTCGCGCCGTTCTCGACTTCGATAATGCGGGTTTCGCCGTGATGGTCGACAAAATGAATCTTGGCCATGTGTGCTCATGCTGCCCGATAAATGAGGTCCGGGCTGTCCTATAACGGGTCGATCCGCCCCGCGCTAGGGATGCAAGGACGGGAAGCGAAACCGAAAGGCGGCGGATGCGACAATGTCCGCTAATATCCTGGTTGGACAGGACGTTTGGCCACATTCAGGGCTGCGAGAGAATGGCCTCGATGCTCGCGCGCGCTTCCGCCACTGCGGCACTGAGCTCGGCAAGTGTTTGGATACGGTCGCCGCCGTCCCTTATCGCGGCCTCGAGTTCACCCGCACGATCGGCCACGCGAACGGCGCCGATCGCACGCGCCGACCCCTTCAGCGTATGCGCGAGCGCGCCCGTCTCGGGCGGCAAGGCGGCAAGCGCGCCGACAAGACGTGCAGCCTGCTTGAGGAACATTTCGAGCACTTCGCGCTCGAGGCCGGCGTCGCCGAGGGTCGTTCGCCGCAGGTGCCCAAGATCAATCGGACCGTCTTCTGCGGCAGGCGACGGGAATGGCATCCAGCGGGTCCCTTCCAAATGTCCCTGGCAAGTATCCCTTGCAAGTGTCCCTTGCAGATGTTCCTTGCAGATGTCCCTTGCCGACGAAGTGCGCGGTCCGGAATATCCCCACCTTTTTGCGGGCAGCCGGAGGTACCCGGTAGCCAACCATGGGGTCTGTTAAAAGGAGCGTTGAACAAATCGGCCGCAACAGCGCCTTATCTTTGCCCTGTTTCTGACGAATAGTGACCGCAATCAATGCGCTGCGGCAGAGAATTTCGAAGACTCTTAACGCCTTATCGCTTTGAGCTGTTAACGATGATTAAGATTGGGTTAATTGCGGCCATTTCATTCGGCCGGCGCAACTAATAGAATGTTCACCGGATGTGAGCGGACAAGACGGCCTACGGGGGCCGTGCTTTGGCGCCGCATGGGGGCATGACGCCAGTTCCGGGGCTTGCAGGGGGCGTTCGCGCTGGGCCCGCCGGAAATGCGTACAAGTAGGATGAGGGCTCTGACATGGCGAACAATCCCAAAAAGGTCAAAGACCCCACTGAGGTTGCGCTTTCTGCCATTCAGGAGGCCTTGAACATTAGCGACTCGACGACGGACCAGGGCCGGCCCTCGCCGCGCAGCGAGGCCATGCCGCCGAGCATCCCGCAGGACGCGCCCGTTTTCAACGAACCCTCCTTCGATGGGCGCCAGAGTGCCGACCGTGGCGCAGATCGCCCCATGTTCCTCGATGATCAGCGCCCCGCCCGCCGGCCTGCCAATGACGATCGCGAAACCATCGGACAGCTTCTGCAGGCCATTCAGACCGGGCGCCCGGCCCGCAGCGTCTACACGATCGCGACCATGTTTGCCGCCGTCTGGCTTGTCGGCTGCGGCATTCTGACGATCAGTTTCCTCTCAGCGCTGCAGGCCGCGGTTGGCCAAGGCGCCGGCGTAGTGGTGCTGGCCGGCCTCGTGGCCCTGTTCTTCGCACCGGTGTTGTTGTTCTATTTCCTGGCCAACCTTGCCTGGCGCGGCCAGGAATTGCGCATGATCGCGCAGGCGATGGCGCAGGTCGCCATCCGTTTCTCCGAGCCTGAGGGCGCGGCGAGCGATTCAATGGTCACCGTCGGCCAGGCCATCCGGCGCGAGGTCGCGGCGATGGGCGACGGCGTCGAACGCGCGATTGCGCGCGCGGGCGAGCTGGAAACCCTGGTCACCAACGAAGTGGCGGCGCTCGAGCGCGCCTATACCGACAACGAGGTGCGGATCCGCGCGCTGTTGCAGGACATCGCCCATCAGCGCGACAATCTGGTCGGACAGGCCGAACAGGTGCGCAGCGCGATCTCCGGCGTGCAGATCGACCTGCGCCACGACATCGCGCTGATCTCGGACGCGATCGCCTCCCGGGTCGACGAAGTCGCCAAGAGCATCACCGGCGCGCTGGAAGAACGCGGCGCCCATATCACGTCCGCGCTGAGCAATGCCGGCGACAACATGATCCTCGCGCTCGGCGAGCGCGGCGGCGACCTGCTCGATCGCCTCGAGGAAGCGAGTGCCGAGACGACGCGCGCCGTGCTCGACGCATCCGAACGCCTCACCACCAGCCTCAACTTCAAGACCGGCCACGTGCACGACGAATTCGTCGATCTCGCCGACCGCGTTCACGAGATGCTGAACGAGCGGATCGACCGCATCACCGGTGAATTCGAGCAACGTTCCTCCATCATCGTCGAAGGCATCTCCGAGCGCACCGAACAGGTGCACGACTCCCTGAAGAACTCCGGCGATTCGCTGTTGCTCGAGCTCGAGCTGCGCAGCAACGATCTCATCAGCAAGATCGACGAAGCCGGACATCGGCTCGCCTCCAGCGTTCTGACCAGCGGCGACAAGGCCAGCGAGTCGCTGGATGCCACCGTGAATGCGCTGGTGGCGAAGGTCGTGGGCCAGACCGAAACCGCGCACGATACGCTCTCGCTGCAGATGAGCGCGTTCGACGAACTGATGAAGAACCAGGGCAGCGAGCTGGCCGAAAAGTTCGCGCGCGACAGCGGTACGCTTGGCGCCCTCATCACCCGCCACATTTCGGAGTTCGACCGCACCGTCAAAACCTTCGGCGGCGAGATCGTCGAGCGCCTCGGCCAGCGCACCCAGGACATCACCGACAGCCTGAAGAGCTATGTCGACACTTTCGACACCCGGCTCACCTCGAGCGGAGGCGAAATCACGGCCTCGATGGACCAGCGGCTGACGCAATTCGAAACCACCGTTGAAGGCCGCGTCGCCAACCTCGACGCGTCGCTGAACACCAAGCTCAAATCGCTCGAACAGACCTTCGAAACGCAATCGAAGTCGGTGACCACGACCATCGAGAGCCGGCTCGGCATGGTCACCGCCTCGATGACCGATGGCGCGGCCCAGGTGATCCAATCGATCGAATCGCGCCTCGGCGACCTCACCTCCTCGCTGACCGACGGCACCGCGCAGGCGATCGAAGCCCTCGACCGGCGTATTGCCAGCGTCACCGAGACCATTGACGGCCGCAGCACCCAGTTGACCGACACCGTCACCGCGCGCTTCCAGGAAATCCACCAGGGGATCGAGACGCGGGTCGGCGCGGTCGCCAACGACATCGACATGCGCGTCGCGCAATTCGAAGACCTCCTGGGTTCGCGGGTCGAAGCCGTGGCGGGCCGAATCGAGAGCAGCGGACGACAGGCCAGCGATGACCTGATGGCGCGGGCCGAGATGCTATCCTCAGGCATCAAGTCCCATGTCGAGGATGCCGAGCGTTCGCTGACCAACCTCGTGGTCAACACCAGCGAAACCATCCAGACCGGCGCACGCACCGCGCAGCAGTCGTTGCTCAACGTCTCGTCCGACGTCGGCGCCCAGTTGAAGCTGACGTCGTCGGAGGTCGAGCGCGCCCTCACCTCGGTCGGCACGGGTGCTGCGAACTCGATCCTGTCCAGCGCGCGCGAGGTTCAGTCGACGTTGGTCACGGCCACCGCCGACGTCACCGGCCAGATCAAGATGTTGTCGGCGGATGTCGAGCGGACGCTTTCGGCCGCGGGCTCGGCGACCGCCGCGTCCGTCCTCGCCGGCGCACGCGAGGTTCAGACCACGCTGGTCACGGCGTCGTCGGATGCCGCCAATCACGTCAAGTCGCTCGCCGCCGACGTGCAGCGCTCGCTGTCGATGGCCGGAACCTCCACCGCGGAGTCCATCACCGCCGGCGCGCGCGAGGCCCAGAGCACGCTGGTCAGCGCGTCCTCTGAGGCCGCCAGTCACGTCAAGTCGCTCACGGCCGACGTGCAGCGTTCGCTGTCGATCGCCGGCACCTCCACCGCCGAATCCATCGCCGCCAGCGCGCGCGAGGCCCAGGGCACGTTGATCGCGGTCGGCGCTGAAACCGCGACTTCGATCCTCAACAGCGCGCGTGAGGCGCAAAGCTCGCTGACCGCGACGTCAAGCGATGCCGCGAACCAGATCAAGGCGATCTCCACCGACATCGAACGCGCGCTCAGCGCGGTGACCGCGAACACCACCGACAATATCCAGACCAGCGCCCTTAACGCGCAAACCTCGCTGGTGGCAGCCTCCAACGAGGTCTCTACCAGGGTCAAGACGACCTCGGCTGACATCGAGCGCTCGGTTCTCGCCGCGACCAATGCTTTCGGCGCGGCCGTGACCGGCAAGACCGACGAGATCGTCACCTATGTGCAGCAGCAGGCCGAACGGCTGTCGCAGATGATAGACGCCAAGCGAGGCACGCTGGTGGAGACGATCGGCGCCAAGACCACCCATCTTACGACCGAGGTCGACCGCGTCACCTCGGATGCCCTCAAATCGATCGAGACCCGGGGACAGACCTTCGCGCAATCGATGCTCGGCAACAGCTCGGAGGTCGCGCGCACGATCACGTCGGCCGGCGAGTTGGCCACCACCGCGATCAACAAGTCGCTGAAGGACCTCGAACAGGCGTCAAGGGCGGCGATCGAGCAATCGCGCCAGGTCTCGGTCGCGGCTGTGACCGAGATGCAGGAGACCAGCAAGATCCTGCGTACCGACACGGTGGCGCTGTTCGAGCGGCTGCGCGAAGGCAACATCCTGTTGCAGGAGGTCCTGACCGGCGCGCACGACAACCTCAATTCGCTGGAGCGGGCGCTCGTGACGCGCGTCGCCGATTTCGTCTCAGCGATGAACGACGTCACCGTGCGCAACGGCTCGGCGACCCAGATGCTGGAAGACCAGTTGAACGTCTTCAACGACAAGACCTCGCGGGCGCTGCGCGATCTCACCTCGCTTTCCAGCCAATTCGACGCCCATGGCAGGGCGCTGGCCGAAGCGGCCTCCGTGGTCGAGCAGAGCAACCAAAGCACGACCCAATCCGTCGCCGAGCGCAAGGCAACGCTGGAATCGCTGGTCACCACGATCGATCTGCGGACCACGGACCTCGACCAGCGGCTGTCGCGCTTCACGGGCCTGTTGGACGAGTCTCTGGCGGCGGCCGAAGAGCGTGCGCGCGACATCGCGCGCGTGGTGGCGGAGACCGCGGGCGCGGGCTCTGCCGCGATCAGCCGGAATTTCGAGAACGTCCGCGCCACCGCCGAGGAGGAGCGCCGGCTGACCGCCGACACCATGCATGAGATCTACCAGCAGTCCACGCAAGAAGCGGAAGCGATGTTCAAGCAATCCGCGGACAGGTTCTCAAGTCTGGTGGCGAGCATGAAGCAGATGGCATCCGAGATGCATCACGAACTCGAAACCACCCGCAACGAGCTTCGCCGCGGCGTCCTCGAAATGCCGCAGGAGGCCGCCGAGAGCACCGCGCAGATGCGCAAGGTAATCGTCGACCAGATCGAGGCCCTGGCGGAACTGAACCGGATCGTCGCCCATCACGGGCGCGGGCTGGACGTGGCCAATGCCGGCCGCGCCAGTGCGCCGCCCCCGCCGCCCCCGCCCCCGCCGCCGCGACAGGAAGAGCCGATGCTCGCGGCCGTCGTCGGCGGCAGCCGCCCCGAAACGCGGATGCGCGACGGCGGCAGCGCGTCGAACCTGCCGCCGCCGGACCTTGGTGGCCCGGCGGCGCGCCGCACCGAGGCGCCGCCGGTCAGTCCCGCAAGCAGCAGCCCCCCGGACCAGGGTCGCGACGGCTGGCTCTCCGATCTCCTGAGCCGTGCCGACGGCCCCGCCCCCGGCCGCGACGCGCCGCCCCGCGGCCGCGCGGCCCAACCGGCCTCCAGCGGCAATCCGCTGGAGACGCTGTCGCTCGACATCGGCCGCCTCATGGATCGCAATCTCGCCGCCGAAATGTGGGACCGCTATCAGCGCGGCGAGGGCAAGGCGTTCTCCAAACGGCTTTACACGCCGGCCGGCCAGAAGGCCTTCGACGAGGTCGCCCGGAAATATCGCGCCGACCGCACCTTCAAGCAGACCGTCGACCGCTACATTACCGAGTTCGAGCGGCTGTTGGATGAAGTTGCGCGCGAGGATCGCGGCCCGCAGGCCCTGCGCGGCCACCTCACCTCGGAGACCGGGCTGGTCTACACCCTGCTCGCGCATGCGGCGGGACGGCTGGGATGATTTAGAAGCGAGTAGCGAGTAGCGAATACGAATAGAAACGGAGGCCTCGCGGCCTCCGTTTTGTTTTGAAGTTAAATCCTACGATTAGCGAGAAGAACCGCTACTCGCTATTCGCTACTCGCCACTCCCCTTCACTGCCGCTTCCTGTCGTTCGCCGCGGCTGCCGGTGCTTGCCCCTGCGCCTGGGCCGGGGCGCTGTTGCTCGCGCCGAACAGGACCCGGGTCGGATTGCGGTCGAAATTGTTCACGGCGCGGCTGATATCGCCGAGGGTCTTGCGGCCGTCCGTCATCAACGCGCCTGAGCGCCGGTCGAAATCCTCGGCCAGTTCACGGATCGATTTCACGGTCTGAAACAGTTCGCCGCCTTCCTTGCCGCCGGCCAGCGTGTTGAGGCCAAGCATCAGATTGTCGGCCTTCCCCATCACTCCGTCGACCCGCGACATGATGCCGTCGATGCGTTCGGCATTGCGCGACAGCGACGAGGTGAAGACCTCGAGATTCCGAAGCGAGTTCCTCACCGCCTCCTGATTGTCGGCCACTACCTTGTTGATGTTCTGCAACGTGCCACGGATCGCCTCGGTGACGTCCTGCAGCCGGTTCGGATCGGCGGTCAAAACCGGGATGCCGTCTTCATCCAGCGGCACGGAAGGTGCCGCTTCCTCGCCGCCCTTCAGCGAAATCGCGGCGACGCCGGTCAATCCCTGAAATTCCAGCCCGACCAGGGTGTCCTTGCGGAGCGGCGCGTTGTTCTCGACCATGGCGAGTGCGACGACGCGACGCGGGTTGTCGAGCTTCACCGAGACCACTTCGCCCACTCGAATACCATTGAAATTCACGTTGCCGCCGTTGCGCAGGCCGGCGGCAGGACCTTCGAACACGATCCGCAAGGGGCTGCGCGCCTTGGCCGTGTGAAGGCTCTGGAACCAGAGAACGAAGCCGAACGCCGAGGCGATCACCGCCAGGGTGAATAACCCGATCAGGACGTAGTTCGCCCGCGTTTCCATCAAGAACTCCGAGATTAAAGCGCGATGATATCAGGATGAATCATCATCGCGCTCTACCTTATTGTTTACGCATGATTTTTTCGAAAAAACCGGCACCCGCTTTTCCGGATCATGCCCTATTGTTTGCGCATGATCTTTTTCGGAAAACCGGTCCCCACTTTTCCGGATCATGCTCTAGCCCACCACCGCACGGGCGCGCTTGCCGTGGAAATATTGCCGCAGCCAGGGATGCTCCGAAGCTTGCATATCGGCCATCGTTCCCGCTGCAATGATTTTCCCGCTCCCCAAAACGGCAATGCGGTCACAGGCCGTGTAAAGGCTATCCAGGTCGTGGGTTACCATGAAAACCGTCAGCCCCAAAGTGCGCTGCAGGGTGCGGACCAATTCGTCGAAATCGCCGGCGCCGATCGGATCGAGCCCCGAGGTCGGCTCATCCAGAAAGACCAGTTCCGGATCGAGCGCGAGCGCGCGCGCCAGCGCCACGCGCTTGATCATGCCGCCCGACAACTCGGACGGGAAACGGTCGGCCACCTCGGGGCGCAAACCGACCATGCCGAGCTTGGCCACCATGATCTCGTCCAGCAGGCGTTGCGAGACCTTGAGATATTCGCGGACCGGAAACTGGATATTCTGGCGCACGGTGAGCGAGGAGAACAGCGCGCCCTGCTGGAACAGGATGCCCCAGCGCCGTTCGACGGCGCGGCGCGCCGCGGAGCTGGCGGCGTCGAGATCGACGCCGAAGACCTCGATGCGGCCGCTGACCTTGGGCACGAGGCCGATGATGGTGCGCGTGAGCACCGACTTGCCCGCGCCGGAGGGACCGACAAAGCCCAAAATCTCGCCGCGCTTGACGTCGAGATCGAGCCCGTCGAGCACGCGGGTGGCGCCGAACTGCACGGTGATGTCGCGGACGCGGATGATGGCGTCGAGCGCTTGATCGGCCATCATCACATTCCGATCGATGCGAAAAAGATCGCGAACACGCCATCCATCACGATGACGAAGAAGATCCCCTTCACCACCGAGGCGGTGGTGTGCTGGCCAAGCGATTCCGCTGAGCCCTGCACCGCAAGCCCCTCGACGCAGGCGACGATGCCGATCACCGCCGCCATGACCGGCGCCTTGATGATGCCGACGGTAAAGTGATCGATCGAGATCGCATCGCGCAAACGCAATAGGAACGCCTCGGGATCGACGCCACCATAGAGCCACGCGACGAGGCCACCGCCATAGAGCGCCGACATCGCGCCGAGGAAGGCCAGGATCGGCAGCGCGATGACGAGCGCCAGCATGCGCGGCAGAATCAAGACCTCGATCGGATCGAAACCCATGGTCCGCAGCGCATCGATCTCCTCGCGCATCTTCATCGAGCCGAGTTCGGCGGTGTAGGCGCTGCCCGACCGGCCCGCGACCATGATCGCCACCAGCAGCACGCCGATTTCGCGCAGCACCAGCACGCCCAGCATGTCGACCACGAAGATGTCGGCGCCGAACCTGCGGAAATGAAAGATACCCTGTTGCGAGATGATGCAGCCGATCAGGAAAGTGATGAGCACGATGATCGGCACCGCGCGCCAGCACACCTGTTCGAGATGATGGACGGTCGAGGTCAGGCGGAAATCGCGGGGGTGCACCAGGACCCGCGCGCTGGCCGCGAGCACCGCGCCGAGCATGTCGATCAGCCCAACGATGGTATCGCCGATGCCGGCGACGCTGCGACCGACCTGGGCCAGCATGCCCGTCATCGTCACCTGCGCCGTCTCGACCGCGGGCGCAGAATTGACCCGCCGCACTTCGTCGACCAGGCTTGCGTAATTGGCCGACAGACCGGCGATCCTCGCCTCGATCGGGCCCTGGGTCAGGCTGCGGCGCAGCCGCTCGATCAGCCAGGCCCCGAAGGTGTCGAGCTTGGAAACCCGCGAGACATCGATCACGATGCTGGGGCTGCTTCCGGCCAGCTTTTCGGCGTCGGCGACGATCCGCTCGAGCAGCGGCGCGAACGGCGCGGTCCACGCCCCCACGGCGCAGAGCGAAAGTCCACTGCCTTGTGTCACAAGCTGCAATGCAGGGTCGCCGTTCACGTCTGCTGGCTCCCGCGCCAAGTCTTGTCCAGTGCCAAATCAGGTGCCAAACCCAGTGCAAAGCCCAGAGCAAGCTCCGGTGCCAAGTTCCGTTCCGAGTTCCCGGGATGTTGAGGAAGAGGAAAGTCCGAACACCGCGCCAAGCCCTTGTAGAGCACACCCCTAACCAGCCATAGTTGGTCGCGCCGGGCAAGCCCGGGTTCAGGAAATCGCCAGATTTTAAAATGACTTCCGTCAAATCTCCAACACTTGTCGTGAGCATCGAACGCTGGCCGATCGCCGGTTCCTTCACGATCAGCCGCGGCGCCAAGGCGGAGGCGGTCACGGTGGTGGCGGAAGTCAGTCAGGACGGCCATACCGGGCGCGGCGAATGCGTGCCCTATCCGCGCTACGGCCAGACGCCGGAAGCGACGCTTCACGCCCTCCACGCGATGCGGGAGGACGTAGCGCGCGGCCTGGACCGAGCGACCCTCCAGGCTGCGATGCCCGCGAACGCCGCACGCAACGCGCTGGATTGCGCGCTGATAGATCTTGAAGCCAAGCGCCGGGGCATGCGCGCCTGGGACCTGCTCGGGTGCCCGCAGCCAGCGTCTTGCGTGACCGCCTATACGATTTCCCTGGCGTCGGCCCAAGTCATGGCTGCGGCGACCGCCAAGGCGGCACACCGGCCGCTCCTGAAGATCAAGCTCGGGGGCGCGGGCGACGGCGAACGCATCGCCGCCGTGCGGCGCGCGGCCCCGACATCGGAACTGATCGTCGATGCCAACGAGGCCTGGACGCCGGCCACTTTGGAAACCAATCTCGCCACCTGCGCGGACGCGGGCGTCACGCTGGTCGAGCAGCCGCTTCCTGCAGGGCAGGATGAGATGCTGGCGCGGATCCGCCGGCCGATCGCCGTCTGTGCCGACGAGAGCGTGCATGACCGGACATCGCTGGAGGGCTTGCGCGAGCGCTATGACGCCATCAACATCAAGCTCGACAAGACCGGTGGATTGACGGAAGCGCTTGCGATGGCCGACGCCGCGCAGGCGCAGGGCTTCAAGATCATGGTCGGCTGCATGGTCGCAACCTCGCTCGCCATGGCGCCGGCCATGCTGCTCACACCAAGGGCCCGTTTCGTCGATCTCGATGGACCGCTGCTCCTGGCACGCGATCGCGACGACGGACTGCGCTACGACGGCAGCCTGGCCTATCCGCCGGATGCGGCGCTCTGGGGCTGATCGCCTTTCGCCAGCTGAGTGCGCGAGAGTTCCAACTGTTCACGACCATCTCGCCGAGGTCGCGGGGCGGCTTTGCTCATTTTGCCGCACCCTCATTTTCTATTTGTGAGTGATATAAATTTGTGATGCACTTAAAGGTAGCTCTTGTAAGGAGTGCCAGCGCGGGAGTCAGGGGGACGCCAACGCAGGAGAGAGTGTCATGACAGCTTCCCGCAGAGAGGTGTTGCTGCAAGGTTGCGTTATCGGAGCCGGCGTTATCGCCGCCAACTTGACCGGCATGGAAGCAATGGCGCAAGGGGCGCCGAAATTGCGTCGCTCGCTGCACGGCATGGCGCAGAACGATCCGATCCTGCAAACTTGGCGCGACGGCGTCCGGCTCCTGAAAGCTGCATCCGGCAATGTCAGCTGGGCGAATTTCGCCGCCATCCATGGCGACGCCAACAGTTTCAATCTGTGTCCCCATGGCAACTGGTACTTTCTACCCTGGCATAGGGCGTATCTGCTCTCGTATGAACGGGCGGTGCGGCAGCTGACCGGCAACAACGACTTCGCCCTGCCGTATTGGGACTGGACCCAGGATCGCCAGATGCCGCCAGCCTTCGTCGAGCCGACCTTCAACGGGCAACCGAATCCGCTATTTGAACAGCAACGCGATGCCACGCCGACAGATTCATTGCCCGACAGCACCGTCGGGCCCGGCATCATCAATCAGATCCTGGCGCAGACGCCGTTCGAGACCTTCGGCACCAGTCGTCCCGTCGGGCCAGACAACGTCGCACAAAACAACCTCGACCAGTCATGGATCAATTGCGAATTCTGCGGCACGGATGGGTTACTGGAGGCAACTCCGCACAATCTGGTCCACGTGTTCGTGGGCGGCATCATGGCGCAGGCGAATTCAGCGCTCGACGCGCTGTTCATGATGCATCACTGCAATATCGACCGCATCTGGTGGACGTGGAATCAAGGCGGCGGACCTGATTCCCCCGATCCGCTGTGGAGCGGCATGACGTTCCAGGACAACTTCTTCAATCCGGACGGCACGCCCTATTCGCCGAAGGTATCGGACCTGCTGACCCCGGAGCCGCTCGGCTATACCTACGTCGATACGCCGCTCGCACCCGCGCTAGCAAGCAATCAGGCGCAGGCGGTCGTTGCCCAGTCCGAAAAGTACAAGAGCCTTTATGCGGTCTCGAATGTCGCGACCGCCAAACTCAGCGGCGTCGCGTCCTACGCCGCCGCGGTTGATACGCCGGCGGCGACGGTGGTCAAATATCTGGAGATTCCGGTCGACGTCGATGCGAACGCACTCGCTCCCGTAGCGTATCGCAAGTCGCCGCCGAGCGGCTTCGAGGCCCTCAGCCTGACCAACGCCCGGCAGCAATACCTCAGTGGAGCGCGCTGCTATGCCTTCCTCCGCGAAGTCGACTACACGCAGCACGCCAACACCGAGTACCGGGTATTCCTCAACTGCGATTACCTATCGGCCAGCACGCCGACGACCGACCGTCACTATGTCGGATCGTTCGGCTTCTTCGGCGCTCAGGGCGGCCACGGCGGACATGGCGGTGCGGAGGCGAGGAAGTCGTCCCTCGGCATCGACCTGACCACAACAATCCAACGCGTCTACGGCAGCGCGGCGACCCCTCCGGGAAAACTGCGGGTGCAGATCCAGCCGGTTGCCCTTAGGCCGGCCGCCAAGGCGGAAGGGACGGCCAAGCCGAGCCGCGTCGAGGTTGCGATCATCTCGGCCTGATCCCACATCTGGCCCGCGGGCGAGACAATAGTGAGATCAAGGAAATGCGTGTTCGCCGCTTATGGATGATCGGTGCGGCGTGCGTGCTTGCGCTCATCGCGCCGATCGCCGCCATCGCCGCGGAGGGTGACCAGTTGCTTGCGACGGTTGACAAACCCGCGATCGTGACGGCGGAGCCGTCGAAGGCTCATCAAAGCCTTGCTGCGGATCAGCCGGCCCCGCGCGTCATTGTCCACGTCACCGGCTATCAGCCGCCGCAAAAGGGCGCAGTCCGCGGCGTCGTGAAGGTTCTAAAGCCCGACGGAAGCGAGCAGGAAATCGGCACGTTCGGCGTGTTTCCGGACACCGCCTTCAAGGCCGACTCCTCCCGTGCACGGCGCTACAGCTTCCCGCTTCCGAAAGAGCTCGCGGCTGGCGCGGTCAAACTGAAAGTCGAAGTTGTCCCGGACAAAGCCCAGGGAATGGCGGAGGGCGCGCAACTCGAGGTTGGACACGCGGAAATCCAATAGACCGCGCATGATGCGACGTTCTTGCTCGTTGAATCGAGGCCTCCCTTGGGAGGCCTTGCCTATCCGAATTTCCTTCCAAGCAGTTCGACATCCGAAATCTGATACTGGCGGCATTCAAGGGAGATCGACATGGCAAATGCAACGTCTCTTGCCGGCACCTGGAACTATCGCAGCTATTTGAACACGGCCGATCAGCGGGTGTTCGGCGCCGGCCTCTTCACGTTCCAAACTCCAACCGGCACGACCCTGTCCGGCACCTTCGACATGGGCAATGATCTGGTGCTCGACTTGGAAGGAACAATTCAACCAGCGACCGACCAGGATCCGCTCACGGCCGAGATCAGGGGCTTCGGGCGTCCCGGTACCGGGACAGACGGCTGGGAATACGACTATCACGCTTTTCTAGGGTTTCAGTGGCCGAACGGAGTGGATCAGGTTCAATCCCTCGTCGGGACCGTCCTTCGCGCCAAGCCGCATGACGGCGGGCCAGCCGGGGTCACCGCCTCGTTTGTCGCTGTGCGGCAATCTTGACGGTCACGGCTTTGCTCGCATTCCGCACGGCTCGGTCGCGAAGGTTACGGCTCGGCTTGATGCCGTGCTGACCACATCAGCACGGCACCCGAGGCGGCCATCGCCGCCATCACGTAATAGACGCCCTGTCCATAATGCGCGTAGATCGCGCCCGACACGATCGAGGCGCTTGAGGTGATGATGCCGGAACAGGCGGCGTAATATCCCTGCCCCCTGGCCATCGTATGCGCCGGCACCTGGCGCACCAACAATCCCATGGTTCCAACCTGGGTCAGGCCGAAGCTGAGGCCGTGCGCGAGCTGGACTGTCGCCAGCAGAGCGAGCGGAGGCTCCTGCGCGGTGACCAGCCAGCGCGCCGCGGCGCTCAGCCCGCCAATGACCACCATCATGGCCGCGGGCAAGGTGAAGCGTGGCGACAGCGCGAACACCAGGATCTCGGCGAGCACGCCCAGGGTCCATAGTCCGGCGATCGTCAACCCGCCGAGTCCCTGGCCCTGCCAGGTGATGGAGGCAAAGGTGTAGTAGGCGGCGTGGCTGCCCTGAATCAGCGCCGCCGCGACGATAATGG
>WNGJ01000205.1_pt1 | contig 50466 bp, 19 predicted proteins | sample 5400611 | NCBI WGS metagenome assembly WNGJ01 (sample SAMN13153375, study PRJNA577476) | soil metagenome | isolation source: 40 cm soil or saprolite under Garry oak tree replicate 1 | place: USA:California | collected 2016-06-15 | reverse complement strand
CGCAGGCGGCGGAGTCACGCCCGGCGCGAATTCGCATCCGTTATGCCGGCGAAGTAGCCGAAGTGGGAACGCATCTGCTCCGCAGCGCGGTGCTGGCGGGCGTACTCAACGCCGTGCTGGACGAAAAGGTGAACGTCGTCAATGCACCGGCGGTGGCCGCGGCAAGAGGCTTGACCGTGGAAGAACAGACTCGACGCCGCGAACATGGGTTCCCAAACACTCTGGAAGTTTCCGCCCTGCCCGAAAAAACGGGATCGGCGCCAAGTTTTACGGCGGAAGGCACGGTCCTTCATGACGGCTCGCCTCGCGTGCTGCAAATCGAAGGGATTCCGCTGGAGGCGCAGCTTGAGGGCACAATTCTCTACTTGAGAAACCGCGACGAGCCCGGAGTTATCGGCCAGATCGGCACTACTTTAGGCAAGCTCGGTGTGAATATCGCTACGTTTGCTCTTGGCCCCGGGCGATTCCTGCTATTACAGAGGCCAAGCTCCTGCATCTCGGGTGATTTCAATAAGTTAGGTGGGCGGCTGCCGCTCGGCGCCCACGAACTTCAAGCCTTATCCGATTCAAAAGTCCGGCGCCACTGAAAAAACGCAGGATTGAATCGAAATAACTTGACTTGACTTACGCCGGATTCTGTCTTAAAAGCTAGCTCAATAAACAGATTCAGTCGAGTGGTGGGTAAGGTTGTCCGGGGTGCATTGACAGCTCGTTCACGGTCTTGAGCCAGCGGCGAGTCGGCGCCACTTCTCATTTGTCCGGCACCTTCCTTTTGGGTTTGGTTCGATCATCCATCATGGTGCGCGAAAGGAGCAGTCTATGAAGCGGTCATTTCTCATTGCCAATTTCGCGGTGTTGGTTTGCGTGCTATTTTTCGCGTCGACGTTGCAGAGCCAAACTGGGACCTCTGCCATAAGTGGAATCGTCACAGACCAGCAGGGTAAAGGCGTGCCTGGCGCGAAGGTCACGCTTACAAATGTTGCGACCAATGCCACGCGGAGCACTCAGTCTTTGGGGACCGGTGCGTACTTGTTTGACTTAATTACGCCTGGCGATTACCGCCTTGAGGTCGAAGCCAAGGGGTTCAACAAGGCGGTATTGGACAATGTGCGAGCCTTGATCGGGAAACCAACCGAGATCAACGCGCAATTGAGCGTGGGAGCGGTGAACCAAGTAGTTGAGGTAAGTATCAGCACCCAAGACACTATCATCAATACGCAGGATGCTTCGCTCGGCAACGTGTTCGACTCGAACCAGATTACTCAGCTCCCACTGGAAGGGCGTAACCTGTCGGATTTGCTCAGTCTGCAGCCCGGCGCAACGCAGGAAGGCTACGTCACGGGGTCCCGGGCCGATCAATCGAACGTTACGCTGGACGGCGTGGATATCAACAACGCGCAAACCGGCAATGCTTCGATAGCCGCGTCGGACAACTCACTAGTGATCGGCTCGCTCACAAGCAGTATCACGTCGGGTCCGGTTCTGCGTCTCAACTCGGAAGCGGTCGAAGAGTTCCGCGTGACTACAGCGAACGGAAACGCAAACGAGGGCCGTTCATCCGGCGCACAAATCAATTTGGTTACCAAATCGGGCTCGAATTCCTGGCATGGGGCGGCGTTTGAATTCTACCGAGGAACCCCGTTCGAGGCGAACGACTGGTTCAGCAACTCCACGGGGACACCCCGCACGCCTTTGGTTCGCAACACGTTTGGAGGGGCACTCGGTGGCCCGATCCTGAAGAACAAACTGTTCTTTTTCTACAGTTACGAAGGCCGTCGAGATGCCACGTCGACAAGTGTTTCGAGAACTGTCCCGTTGGCTAGCTTGGGACAGGGAATTATTAACTATACGTATTGCCCTGATGCTGCCTGCAACAACCCACTGCCGGCGTCGCTAAACCTGACTCAGAATCAGCAAGCCTACGCGGATACCGGCATCAACCAGGTTGCACTGGATGCTCTGGCCGCGGCCGCCGCTAAGTATCCGGCAAACGATACAAGCGTGGGCGACCAGTTGAATACGGGTGGCTTCCGATTCAACGCCCCCACGCCGGTCAAATTAAACTCGCACGTCGCGCGATTTGACTACACCCTAAATAGCAAGCAGAACATTTTCGTACGGTTGAACGCCATATACGATAAGCAGGTACTTGCCCAGCGGTTCCCCGATACGATTTCCCCAGAAGTGTGGAGCCACCCGCGGGGTTTGGCCGTCGGCCACACCTGGGCCATTGGAAACAATTGGGTGAACAATGCGCGGTACGGCTTGACACGCCAGGCTTTCACGGAAGGCGGAGACAGCCTTGGGAATGACATCCGTTTCCGGTTCGTCTTCCAACCTACCAACCAATCACATATTCTCACCCGCGTAACACCTGTCCACAACTTCACGGATGACATTTCGTGGATCCATGGGAAGCACACCATCCAGTTTGGGGCGAATATTCGCAAGATCAGCAACAGCCGCGTAGACTTCTCGAATTCTATTGATAACGCGGTCACTAACCCTTCGTTTTACCTCGGTGCTGGGGACCACGTGTCGAACCAGTTCCAAAGCTATTTGAGCGCAAACCACCTGGCTGGCGATGATAGGCCCTGTAAGGATGCGAATGGAGTGACTATTAATCCCCCACCCTGCGATCAATCGCTGAACTCCATCGCGGAGGTGCAAAACGCGGCCACGGCTATTATCGGCCGCTTCTCGCAATATACCGCCAACTTCACCTTTAACAATGCCGGTAGCTTGTTAAACTTTGGGTCGCCCACCGCCCGGGACTTTGCCACGCAAGCCTACGAGGAATACGTCCAAGACGCTTGGAAGATTCGCCCCCACTTCACTCTCACATTGGGCCTTCGTTTCAGTTTGGAGCGACCCGTGTATGAGACGCATGGGTATGAAGTGCAGCCCACCGTGCCCCTTGGAACGTATTTTCAGGAGCGCCTCGCCGCTGCGGCTCAGGGCAATAACTTCGTCGACCCGGTGGTCATCAATCGCTCCGGCCCAGCCAATGGCGGAAAGCCGATGTACAACTGGGACAAGAACAACTTCCAGCCGCGGATCGCAGTGGCTTGGTCTCCCAACTACTCCCAGGGGCTGCTGCACTCCCTATTTGGCGATAGCGGCAAGTCCGTCCTGCGTGGCGGTTTCGCGATTACGAACGATTACTATGGCCAGGCCCTGGCGGTGGACTGGGATTTGAACAACACGCTCGGTTTCACGTCGAACTATACAACCCCGGCGAATACGTATGATACAGTGGCCGGCAGTACGTCACCTTTAGCCCCATTGTTCACTAGTTTTAACCAAGATATCCATACATTGCCCAAGGTCGTTGTGCCGGGCAGTCTGACGTTCCCGCTTTCCCAGCCGATTGACGAGGGGGAGCGGATTGAAACGGGTGTCGATTCAAATCTGCACGCGCCCACCGAATATGTGTGGAATCTAACCTACGAGCGTCAGATGCGCGCGGGCACAACTCTGTCCGTCTCCTACGTCGGACGGATGGCGCGCAGTCTGCTTGCTCGCCGGGACGCCATGGCCTTCAACGACGTTCGTGATCCGAAGAGCGGGATGGACTGGTACACGGCCGGGACAATGCTGGAAAAACAGCGCCAACAGGGGTTAAATACCAGCCAAATTGCCACGATTCCGTTCTTTGACAATCTTTTCCCCGCTGGCATGGCGACGCTGATGAATAACTTTTTTGGCTTGGATCCCGGTTGCCCCGCTGGAGATCCCAACGCTGGTTTTGATCCAGCCTGGTCAAACACTCAGTTGTTCTACGCCATGCAAAGCCGAACACCTTCGAACCCCTGTGCATTCTTTTCGGGCAATGACTGGACGGATACGCAAGCGCTGATAGATCAAGTACTGTTCTCCACAGGCGCTGGTCCAACCCGGTTCATGCAACCACAATATGGAGCGCTATCCGCATGGAGCACGATTGGGAATTCCATGTACAACGCTATGACGGTTTCGCTGCGACAGCGACTGAGTAGCTTGACGATGGACGTGAATTACACCTTTTCCCATTCGTTAGATGACTCTTCCGGTTTACAGTCGGACTTCGCCTACGGCAGTCAAAACAACAGTGGGCCGTTTATTGAAAATCCCATCCGCCAGCGCGACAATTACGCCAACTCCGACTTCGACATCCGGCACCTCATCAACGCGTCCGCCGTGTGGCAGATGCCGTTTGGCAAGGGCAGAGCCCTCATGAATACGGACAACCGGGCCGTCCAGGCGATCCTTGGGGGGTGGCAGCTCGCGGGCATCTTCCGCTGGAACACCGGACTGCCGGTTCCATCGGCTTTCGACGACGCTCGCTGGGCAACGAACTGGAACGACCAGGCCAGCGTGACTCCCATAAACCCGATCCAGACTTGCCCCAGCCGTATTGGAACGCCAGCCCCTGTGGGTACCGGTGCGCCAAAACTCTTCGGCGGCAGCGGTTGCGATATCAAGGCGATTTACCAGAATTTCCGCAACGCTTATCCTGGCGAAACTGGCCCACGGAATTACATCCGCCTGCCGGGATACACAAACGTGGACCTTGGGTTAGCGAAGACCTTCGACATGCCCTGGAGCGAGAAGCACCACCTACAGCTCCGTTGGGACGTGTTCAACGTCGCCAATCATCAGAGTTTTGGCTTGATTGATCTTAGCCGCACGGGCTTTGGCGTCGCTCGCGATCCTGCGCTACGCGGACTGAACCCCCCGGACAACTGGTCAAACTTCACACAGATCCAGGGCCAGCCCAGGGTGATGCAGGTCGGCGCGCGGTACTCGTTCTAGTCTGCGAAACATTAATTTCAAGCTGCCGCCGGAAGGCATCCACCTTCCGGCGGTATTTCTTTTTTCTGGCGGAAGAGCGCGCGGACAGAAGAGCAGCGGGAGGTCTCTGCTGCAGGCGGCGAATGGCGCTGGGCGCACGCACTCGTTCGCCCACGTGACCATGCAAGAAACTTCGCCGGTGTAGCCCGCGCCGCGAAGCTATGATAATCTGATAGTCCTGCTTGGGCTGGACGCATTGGCCTAAGCTTATCGGTCGGGGCGTAGCGCAGCCTGGCTAGCGCGCCTGGTTCGGGACCAGGAGGTCGATGGTTCAAATCCATTCGCCCCGACCAAACTTTTAGAATCAACAACTTACAAAGCGGGAAAGTTCAAAGGGCGCCTAGTGCAGGGCCAGGAGGTCAATGGCTCAAGCGCATGCGCCCCGACCAGTCTTTCCCCTCTCAAATCAATGCGTTACGTTGTGTTCTCAACTGGGACTCCTAGTTCATTTTTACGGACAATGCGGACAAGATCTGTGGTTTTGCTTGGAAGTTCGGAGTCCTGTCCCTACCAAAACTGAGTTGGCGGGTTATCAACGAATTAAGTTGTGCTAAGGGGCCAGAATTTAAGCGCTGCACTCTCGGTGGACGATATTTGCCGCGTCGAAACAATTGGCCAACCCTGTTGTTCGCAGGACGCAACATTCTGCACGAGCTCATCCCAAAGTATGCCCGCGCGGGGCGTGAAATTGGCCAAGGCGAACGAAAATAAATTCCGCTGTGAAGTGTTGCAATTGTGTTATAGAGGTTTGAATCGGTGGAGCGCGGTTGGGTCCCCAAAGAAATTTGGCTGGTCGAAGGAAAATGAGTCTCACGAAGCCGGTTGGGCTGCAATCCGAAGACCTCTTCAAGCTCTCCGATGAAGAGCTTATGCAACGTGTGGCGGTTGGCTGCCAGGACGCCCTCACGACTCTCTTTGACCGCTATCACCATCTCGTTTTCGACGTGGCGCTTCGAATCGTCCGCGATCCAGGCGAAGCCGAGGAAGTTGTCCAAACGGTTTTCCTGGACATTTATCGGGCTGTGGCGAATTTTGACTCTCGCAAGGGCATACTCAAAGTGTGGATCCTGCAGTATGCCTATCATCGCGCTCTACACAGGAAACGGCATCTTGCTTCAAATCACTTCTATCGCTGGGAGGAACTCGAAGCGGCGATCGAGGCCGGCTCGGGTCGAGCGTTGTGGGGCGAGTTGCCGGAAACCGTGCGGCTCGCTGAAGAAATGCTGGGAAACCTCAAGTCACGGCAGCGGGCCGTTATTGAGATGACCTATTACGAAGGGCTGACCGCAGAAGAGATTGCTCGTCGGTTAGGGGAATCCCCGCACGTAGTGCGACACGACTTACACCGCGGCCTTGCCGGTTTGCGGGCAATGTTTGGGAACAGCCATGAAAAAGCATAGGAAATTCGGCGGACTAGCGACCAGACTCTGGCCGGTGTCGCACCAGCATTTTGAAGAAATGTGCGCCCTCGCCGTGACCGGACAGCTCGGCGGCGCGCAAATGTGCGAATTGGACGAACATATCGGAAGTTGTGATTCGTGCCGCAAGTTCCTGGAATCGGTTGCGCAGATAAGCACGCAAGCCATGCCGCTGCTTGCCAGCAAGCATGCACCGGCAGGCAATGTTGCCCCACCAGAAGGTATGCGCGAGCGCTTTCTCTCTCGGCTCGCTGCGGAAGGCACGAACGCAAAAGACAGAGTGACGCCCATTCGAGTGCTGGAGTCGATCTCCCTTCCACTCGATGAGCGATCTGAGGGCGATACGCACAAAAAGGAGCTAGCTACAGGCCCGCGACCGGAGTCGTTTTATCGACTGTGGCGCTCGCTCGCCGCGGTGGCCGCGTGTGTGGTGGTCGGCATCGGCGGATATTACGCGGGTGCGCGGAAGCTTAGGCAGACGCCACAGCAATTGATGCAAGCGCGCCCCTCATCCACGCCCGCTTCTGAAGGTAATCCACCGGCCAATGGCTCGGATCATGTGAGTCAGCTTGAGCGGCAAAAGAAAGAACTGGAAGGCGAGCTTGCCCAACTGAAACAAAGGCTATCGAATGCAGACGGCGAGCGACAGTCTCTGCGAGTCGAATTGGCGGCTGCCAAGGAAAAGCTTGCGGCGTTGACAACGCAAGCCCAGAGCGCCTCGGAGAGTTCTCCCGTGGAAGGCCAGGAAGAGAAGAATCAACTCGCCACTTTGCAAAGCCAGGTCGACCGGCTCAATCAACGGCTGGCCGAGTCCGAGATCAAGCTAGATGTGCAGAGGCAGACACGCGAAGAAGTTAGTGCCAAGCTCGAAAGCACGACGGCCGAACTACAACGCGAGCGCGACCTGAAATCCGCCAAGACCGAGATGGGCGATCTCGTCGCCGCCCGGAACCTGCACATCGTGGACGTGTACGACGCAGACCCGAATGGCAAACGGCAACGCTCGTTCGGGAGGGTTTTCTATATCGAAGGGAAGTCGCTCGTGTTTTACGCCTACGACTTGGAAGACCCTGGCCGGTTCAAGGCCAATGTTGTCTTTCATGTCTGGGGTGGGAAGGCTGGGGTCAAGGAGGTGACCCATAGCCTGGGTATTCTTCGCAAGGACGATGCCGGCCAGAGCCGCTGGGCGATGACTTTCGATGACCCGAAGGTGCTAGCTCAGATTAACTCTGTGTTTGTAACCGCCGAATCTGCCAACAAGCACTACGATGAACCGCACGGCAAAAGGGTCTTGTACGCCTATTTCGGGAGCCAGCCGAACCATCCGTAGCCTCCGCCCGTCCCTCCTATCCCACGCCACGGCGCAAGTTGTCTGGTGCGGCTGTCTCTTTGATGGCTTTCTTCGGCGAATTGAAAAAATTCTTCTTCTCGTTGGCCAATTCCCCCCACTTCGCGGGCATACACGAAATAGGGGGTTCCTCGACCATGCGAATCACACATCTCTTGCGGGTTGGCTGTGGGTTCTTGTTCACAGCTCTGTGGTTCGTCTGTGTTGCGATGGCGCAGACGGAGACCGCGACGGTCTCAGGCCTGATTACAGACGAAACGGGTGGCGTCGTGCCTGGGGCGGAGGTCAAGCTTCAGAGTGTGGACCGCGGAACGGTCGCGACCGCAACAACGAATGATGCAGGAATCTATGTCTTCGCCAGCGTTCATCCCGGCCAATATCAAGTCACGGTCCACAAACCAGGATTCAAGCAGGTTGATCTGCTTGGCATGATTGTGAACGTCCAGGACCATATCGAGCAGAACTTCCGGCTTCAGATTGGGTCGGTGGCAGAAAGCGTCACTGTGAACGCCAACGATATGCACCTAAATACGACGGACGCGACGGTCAGCACGGTTGTGGATCGGCAATTCGCAGAAAACCTGCCGATGAATGGCAGGAGCTTTCAGACGCTGATTCAGCTTACGCCGGGAGTAGTGCTTACTCAAAGTACCAACTACGAAGCAGGGCAGTTCAGTGTCAACGGACAGCGCGCAAGTTCCAACTACTGGATGGTCGACGGGGTAAGCGCCAACATAGGAACTGCCGCGGCCGCTACCCTTATTCCTGGCAATGGGTTCGGGGGTGCGCTTGGCTCATTCAGCGCTCAGGGTGGTACGAACAGCCTTGTTTCGGTCGACGCGCTTCAAGAATTTAGGATCTTGACTTCGACGTACGCACCGGAATTTGGACGCACACCGGGAGGACAGATTTCTATTGTTACGCGCTCGGGCACGAATCAGTTTCACGGGACCGCCTTCGACTACTTAAGGAATGACGTCTTCGACGCAAATAACTGGTTCAATACAGCCGTCACTCCTCCACTGCCTAAGGCGGAGGAGCGTCAGAATGATTTCGGAGGAACATTCGGGGGTCCGATTCTCAAAGACAAAACGTTTTTCTTCTTTTCCTATGAGGGACTTCGGCTCCGGCTACCGCAAACCACGCTAAGCACTGTTCCTGACGCAGGTTTCACGCCTGGGGGGACGACAAACTCGCGCCAAAATGCCACACCGGCCATGCAGCCTTATCTGAACGCATTCCCTTTGCCAAATCCGAGTAGTCCAGAAATCTATGCCCCGTGTACTCCGAATGTTAATGGTTGCCCCTCCTCAGGCCAGCAGGCAACCGGTGCCGCTCATTTCAACGCCAGCTATTCCGATCCCGCGACTCTAGATGCCTACAGCATTCGAGTCGACCATAAAGTGGGTCGCAAGCTCAATGTCTTCGGGCGGTATAACTATTCCCCTTCAGAAAATATTCAACGGGACGGGGGGAATAACTCCTTGAGTACTCTGGTATCATCCCGGATCACCACGCAGACGGCAACGACAGGGGCTACTTGGTCCATGTCCCCTGTCGGAACGAACGATTTTCGATTCAATTACAGTAGAGTAAATGCAGACAGTTTGAATCGTCTGGATAGTTTTGGCGGTGCTGTTCCCTTCTCAACGCTGCCATTTCCCAGTCCATACAATAGTCAAAACGCGTTCCTTTTCTTTGCCGTTCTTGGGCTGGAAAAACCACTCTTATTTGTCGGGAAGAACCTAGGAACCCTTCAGCAACAAAGCAACATAGTTGACAATCTGTCTCTGCAGAAAAGCTCGCACACACTCAAGTTTGGGGTCGACTTTCGTCGGCTATCACCGTTGTACGCTCCTTTTGCGTATGCCCAACAGGACTACTTCCTTGGTGTATCGCGAGCGGAAAGTGGGAACCTCTTACTGCACATTACAAGATCGGCTCGCAGTGCGACTATCCTCTTTCGCAACTTTGGATTGTTCGCCCAGGACACTTGGCGGATTGTTCCGCGCCTGACGTTGACGTATGGCCTCCGATGGGATATGGATTTTGCGCCCTCGTCCCTCAGTGGTCCCAGCCTCTTGGCAGTGACAGGCTTCAATCTAAATAACCTGTCAAATCTAGCTTTGGCACCTCCAGGAACACCGGTCTTTAGTACGGCGTATGGAAACGTCGCGCCGCGGCTTGGAATAGCGTATCAGCTCAACCAGAATCCAGAGTGGCAAACTGTGATTCGCGGGGGCTTCGGGGTTTTTTATGACCTTGCGAGTCAGCAGGTGGGTAACGGCTTTCAACAATCTTACCCTTTTGGTGCCTCCAATTTAGTATTTGGCGGCACCTTTCCTCTGGACCCGGCAACGGCGCCCCCACCCCCGATCACTGCAGCTAGCTTAGCCTCGGGGACCTTGTTCTCCTTCGATCCCAACCTCAAGCTGCCTTACACGCTTGAATGGAATATTGCGTTTGAGCAGGCATTGGGAAAACAGCAGACAATATCTGCTTCCTACATCGGCTCCGTAGGAAGACGCCTCCTTCAATCCCCGAACATCAATTCACCAAACCCCAATTTTAGCGCCGCTATTTTGGTAACTAACGCGGGCACATCCGACTACAATGCTCTCCAGCTTCAATTCCAACGCCGCTTGTCGCACGGGCTCCAAGCTCTCGCCTCTTACTTTTGGGCGCACTCAATTGACACGGCTTCTGCTGGTTCATCTGGTGTACCGGGGAGCTTTGCAAGCGCAAACCGTGGCTCTTCTGATTTCGATATTCGGCATGCGTTTTCTGCGGGGGTGACATACGATCTTCCAACCCCCAAGATCAATGCCCTCACGAATGTAATTCTGCGTGGCTGGTCTCTTCAAAACGTAATTCAGGCCCGCTCCGCGCCCCCGGTTGATATCTTTTACGGTTTTCTTCCGAGTCACCTCTCCAATGGCTTTCTGACGGCCATAAGGCCCGATGTAGTTCCAGGACAGACTTTTTATGTCTTCGGATCTCAATATCCCGGCGGAAAGGGTTTCAATCCGGCGGCATTTGCCGCTCCACCAACTGACCCGAACACGGGTGTTCCTCTTCGTCAGGGTAATCTGGGTAGAAATGCCCTGAGAGGTTTTGGTGCGACCCAATGGGACTTTGCAGTTCACCGTGACTTTCCGATCCGTGAGTCACTAAAATTGCAATTCCGAGCGGAAATGTTCAATGTCCTGAATCATCCAAACTTTGGGCCGCCGATCGGAGACCTCCAGAGTCCACAAGCGGTCAATCCTCAGTTTGGCCAGTCAGTGCAAATGCTGGGACAGAGTCTCAATAACGGAAATCTCGGCGGGGGAGCCTTGAGTCCCCTGTACCAGATTGGCGGGCCACGTTCTATCCAGCTTGCACTCAAACTCTTTTTCTAAGTCGTTTTTGTGCAGATCCAAAATGATTAGCTCGTCCGCGCCCTGTACACCGCGCGTCCGACTCTCAATTTCAAATGACAAAGGAGCGAAATTGAGAACCGCTGAAACAAGCTGCACAAATTTTGGGGTGACGCGCGCCATCTGCATCCGCTGGGCTCTATTGGTATTCCTTCACACAGTAATAGTGTATTCAACGGAAGCAAGAAGCACAGGACAGAGAGCAAACGATCAAGCGGGCAGACCTCTTGTAACGGTGGCGGACTCCATTCGGATGGCGGAAATGGCCAGTTGGCCGCAGGTAGCGTTTTATTCCCCGGATCGAAAGAAGTTTGTCATGGTATTGAAAAAAGGCAATCTCGAACAAAATACCAACGACTACTCACTGTTACTGTGGAAGACGGATGATATATTTCGAACTTCCAGTCCTGAAGTGCTCCTGGTGATGTCATCCTCCTCGAACCGTGCTGCCATCGAAAACCTCAGCTGGCTCCCAGACAACGAGAGCATTGCCTTTTTGGGAGAGCATCGGGGGGAGTTGCGGCAGGTCTACACATTCAACACTCGTTTGCACAAGCTAGTAAGAATCACCGATCATCCAACCAACATTACATGGTTCAGTATGACGCGAAATGCGGAAGTGCTTGCTTACTCGGCAGAGGCACCAGTCCAAAGTTTTTTCAACGACGACACGCTTCGGCATGGTGTAGTCATCTCCACTCAGACTTTTGCACGCCTTGTTAAGGACACAGACTGGAACATGGTCAGTGAACAGCTCTTCGTCAAGAGCCGAGGCCATCTAGTTCGCCGCCTGAAGACAATCAATAGGTTTATGTCAGAGTCCAACTACGGTCCGCCGACATTGTCTCCGGATGGCAAGTACATCGTGTTGACCACGCATCCGGCCGAACTCCCTGAATGGTGGCAAGACTATACGGATCCAGAGGTGCGTCAAATCGCTGAGGAAAAGATACGGTCAGGGCAATTTTACTTTTTCTATAGATATGAACTGATTGACACGCACACCGGACAGAGTCGGGTCCTTATCGACGCACCAACCGGGGTTTACGGCACAGAGCTGGCTTGGTTGCCGGACAGCCATTCAGTTGTGATCTCTAATGTATACCTCCCATTAGTTGGCGCCACAGGCGACGAGAGAAAGGCCAGGCAAGCTAATACTTATGTTGTGGAAGTGAAAATACCCGATGGGGAGGTTACAAAAATCGCCAGGAATACTGATGAAGACCTAATATTGCGGGACTGGAATGCAGAGACGAGTCTTCTCGATATGGAGGGTGGACGGAAGAAGCCGAAACTCGGGCCAAAGATGTACTTTGAAAAGAGAGGAGAGGTGTGGCAAAAAGTTGAGAAGGGCCAAGAGGAGGCTTGGCCTGAAATTGTCGTGGAAGAGGATACAAACACACCTCCCAAGATATTTGCTAGCGATTCCAAGGCGCACAGCAAAGCCATACTGCTAGATTTGAATCCACAATTCAGTAAGTTAAAGTTTGTAAAAGTGGACGAAATAAAATGGAAAGGCTCAGACGGACATGATGTTAACGGAGGGCTTTACTATCCAGCAGACTACATTGCAGGAAGAAAATACCCGTTGGTGATTCAGACTCATGGGTGGCGGGCGGGAGTTTTTTTGATAGATGGGATATTTCATTCGGCCTTCGCAGCGCAAGCCCTGGCAGGAAATGACATTATGGTGTTACAGGCGAATGAAGGTTTCGATGATCTAAATACACCAAAAGAGGTTGAGAGGGAAGTTTCCACCTTCGAGGGAGCAATCGATTATCTCGACCAAAGAGGGCTCATCGACCGAAATCGCGTGGGGATCATCGGATTCAGCCGCACCTGCTTCTTTGTGAAGTACGCCCTGACCCATTCTACATACCATTTTGCTGCCGCTTCGATCGAAGATGGCATCGAAGCTAGCTACTTCCAATACGTTACGTCGGCCAGCTCGCTTCCATACACGGCCCGAGCGTACCCATCCTATAACGGTGGGCCACCGTTTGGGGAGAACCTGAAATCGTGGCTGGAGCGGTCCCCTGGATTCAACCTAGATAAGGTGCTGACACCGGTTCGCCTTGTCGAGACTAGCGGAGAAAAGCTGTTCGAAGACTGGGAATGGTATGTGGGGTTATCTCAGCTTGGTAAACCGGTGGAGATGGTCATGATGCAGGACGGAGCACACCCGGTCGTCAAACCTTGGGACCGAATGATATCGCAACAGGGAAATGTGGATTGGTTTCTGTTTTGGCTAAAGGGTGAAGAAGATCCCGACCTCACGAAAGCCGCGCAGAACGCCCGCTGGCGCGAACTCCGCAAATTGCAAGAACAGAATGATCGACAGCCCCAACAGGCCAACCCGCCTTCGGTCCACTAAGAGTCGCGAACCCGCGGCCTAAGTCTCTACGACATGCCGGACGTAATGGCGGATCTATTCGGTTGCCAAAGATTTTTTCTTACTTTTTTCCTTCTCGATGTTCCCTTGTAAGTGAAGGGAGTTCCCGCCGAATTTTCTCCCAGGAACTTGGTGGACCCGAATCACCAGGGTGAACCGCCAGGCGTCGTGGCCGGCCGAGAGATGACGCGCCGGACGCGAAGGCGTGCGAACAAAGAACAGTGAGGACATCCTGACATACACACAGTTTGCCTTTGCGCTCACGGATTCTTCTCACGGCTCAGAAAAATATTTGGCTTGCAGAATTGCTGGAATCGGTGTGCTATTTGACGAGCAGCAGCCATTATTCCGAACCAGCATGTCTCAGGATTGTACAAGCCGGGTTAACGCCCCGGGCGCCTCCTCGTTGGCGCTCCCAGACTTGTCCGATGAACAAATCATGGTGGAAGTGCAGCGCGGCAATGGCGATGCTTTCACCGTGCTCTTCGACCGCTATCACCGGCTAGTGCTCGTGACTGCACTCAAGATCGTGCGGGATGTTGGAGAAGCTCAAGAGGTGACGCAGAGCGTTTTCTTCGAAATTTATCGAGCGGCTAGAAGATTTGACCCCGCCAGAGGCAGTCTTAAAGTGTGGCTCCTGCAGTACGCGTATCACCGAAGCATCAATCGAAGGAATTACCTTTTGCTGCGACAGTTCTACCAACGGCCTGATCTTGATGAAGCTTCGGCCTGGGAAGCCAGCGCCAAGGCGTCTCCCCAAGTGCCCATTCAAGAACTCAAGCGCCTCATCGAACAGGTTTTAGGCACCCTGAATGAGCACCAAAGGCGAACAATACAAAAGGTCATTTTCGAAGGGCTGACTCTGAAGGAAGTTGCCGAACAGACCCACGAGTCGCTCAGCAACGTTCGGAATCATTATTACCGCGGCCTCGATCGTTTGCGAGCATGTTTAAGCCCACGGGCGGCGGCGGTTTGCGCCGAACAGATTTTACCCACTGGAGAGTTGAGCCATGGCAAGGCATGAACATTTCGAAGCACTCTGTGCAGCTGCGAGCGTCGGGCAAGCTTCCGGTGCGGAGCTGGCCGAACTCCAAGAGCATCTTTCACAGTGCCCTGATTGCAAGCAGGTTTACTCGGAATTTCTGCAGCTCGGCGCCGTTCAGTGTGCGGCGGCCGCACAAGAGCACGAAGTGAGTAGCGAAGAGGCCCTGAGCTACATAGACTCCGCGTTATTCCGGGCGAACTTTCTGAAGCAAGCGGAAGCGCAAGGCATAGTGTTTTCGCGCGCGAACATAGCCTCAGCCATGCCCGATCTCCAGCCTAGGAGAGCTGGTTACCGGAGACGAAGAATTCAGATCGCGTTGCCCGTGGCTGCTTCTGTCTTGCTGGTGTGCGGCACGATCAGTGGGTATTACTTTGGGGTGCGCAAAGCCGCAAAATCTTCACCCCTTGTGGCGTCCAAATCTAGTCCAATTGCGACAACTGTACACAAAGAAGTCGGCAACCTGGATCGGGAACCAGCGATTGCGCGGTTACAGGCGGAGCGCCGCAGGTTGGCATCGGAAATTGCTTCTCTGAGGACGTCGCTGGCGAACACGTCCTCGTCGCTTGGCCATTTGCGGATGGACGCGGCGGCATCCGAGAAGGAGCGCGCAACTCTTTTGGCCATGGCAGCGGACCGTGATGCCCAAATCTCCGACCTGCAACGACAATTGAACCAAGCACTAGCGCAAGCTGGAACGTTGCGCGCCGAACTCGATAAGGCGGAATCAAGTAGTCAAGCCATGCTGGTTGAAGACCAGACAAAGATTCGCGAGCTGACGGATCAGCTTGCAGAGCAGTCGGCGGCGTTGGAGCGAGAGAGGGAAATGCTCACGGCGAACCGCGACATTCGAGACCTAATGGCGGCGCGAAACCTCCACATCGCGGACGTATTTGACACGGATACGAGGGGCAAAACGCGAGCGTCATTCGGCAGAGTCTTCTTCACGGAAGGCAAGTCGCTGATCATCTATGCCTACGATCTGAACGATCACCGAGTCCAGGATGCAGGCTACCACTACCGAGTTTGGGGGAAGAAGGAAGGCCCAGGCCGGGCGGCCAAGAGTCTCGGAATCTTCTATTCAGACGACAAGGCACAAAGGCGTTGGGTGTTCAAGTATGACGACCCTAAGGTCTTGAGCGAAATCGACTCTGTCTTCGTCACCCTCGAACCGCCGGGCAAGAATCCCACCGAGCCAAAAGGCGACAAATTTCTGTACGCCTACCTGCGCAATCAACCGAATCACCCTTAGCGGCACTAGAACTCACAGGTCGATCATATTTCTTTGAGACCACTGAAACATTTCAATGGGCTCGCAGGCAGACTCTGGCAAAGGGGGATTTCACCGTGTCCATGCCGAAGCGCCGCCGACTGCCTTGTGGTTTCTTCTTGGTTTTCTTCACCGCAACACTAGTCGTAGGTTGCTTTCTGCTTCCTTCGTCCGCTGTCGCGCAAACTGAACTTGCCGGTCTCTACGGTCGCGTCACCGATCAATCCGGAGCGGTAATCGTTGATGCTGAGGTCGAGATCAAGAACGTTGAGACGAATCAATCCATAATTGTCAAAACAAATCAGGACGGCCTCTACACCATTCCTTCCTTGCATCCGGGCCACTATCTCATTTCTGCACGGAAGCCCGGATTCAAGACAGTGACGGTTACGGAATTGGAGCTCAACATACAGGACAACGTTGTTCGAAACTTCGCCTTGCAGGTTGGGTCCATTGCGGAGACTGTGACGATCACCGCAGATCAGAACAATATCAACACAACGGACGCTTCCGTGAGTACAGTTGTCGATCAAACATATATCAAGAACATGCCGCTGAATGGGCGCAGCTTCCAGGACTTGATTCTGCTCACGCCTGGCATAGTGACGCAATCCCCAGAGCCAAGTGGCCCGTATGGGTCGACTGTTGGCTCGGGGCTGGGCAAGAGTGGGGAGTTCAGCGTGAATGGCCAGCGCACGGAATCCAACAACTACACTGTAGACGGTGTGAGCGCCAATGTGGGGGCGGGCAGTGGTTTCAACATGGTTTCAGGGGCAGGGCCGAGTGGTTCTCTTGCCGCTTCGACAGCATTGGGAACCACGCAGGCTCTGGTTTCCGTGGATGACCTCCAGGAATTTCGCGTACAGAGCTCGACCTACTCGGCCCAGTACGGGCGAAATCCCGGCGGGCAGTTTGCGTTTGAGACGAAATCGGGCACGAATCAGTGGCACGGCACGGCCTACGACTACTTGCGGAACGATATTTTTGACGCCACGGACTATTTCACTAACTACTTCCGTTCGTTAATTCCCACGCTCAGAAAAGCTCCCATTCGACAGAATGATTTTGGCGGCACATTGGGGGGACCGGTTAGGATTCCGCGCCTGTACGACAGAAAAGACAAAAGCTTCTTCTTTGTCTCATATGAGGGTCTGCGCTTGATTAGCCCCCAGCCAACCTCGCCTAGCATCGTGCCAGATGCCACCCTGCGGTCAACTGCACCTGCGCCTCTTAATCAGGTACTGAATGCCTTTCCGGTGCCGAATGGTCCTGAAGTTTTAGTTCCGTGCGATCCAGCAACCGATCCCGCTTGTCCGTCCTCAGGCTTGAAACAGGACGGTCTGGCCCGTTACATTGCAAGCTGGTCTAACCCCAGCTCCATAGATTCCACGAGCGTGCGGTTCGACCACTTCGTAAACGATAAGTTGAGGCTCTTCTTCCGCTTCAGCGACACGGCCTCCAGTTCGACAACTCGAGTGACATCCGCTCCGGCATTGAACACTGCCGCGGCGTATACTTTGCGAACCTACACGGCAGGTGCCAGCAGCAATTTTTCTAGCCATTTCAGTAACGACTTCCGCCTCAACTATAGTTCTAATGAGGTGACGAGCCGGTTTGTCATTAGCACGTTCGGGGGGAGTAAGCCTGTCGATCTGGCACAGCTCTTGGGATTGGGTCCCGGCTCACGGTCCAATGTCCTGCTTCTTTATGACGGAAACGCTGTTATTCTCATTCAAGATCGTCAGTTTGGCACGCAGAGGCAGTGGAACCTAGTGGATACGCTGAGTATGGACTTGGGGCGCCACCAGTTCAAAATTGGTGTGGACTATCGCAGGTTGGCCCCGTTTGCGGTTCCGCGTAATCCCGACGTGTCGTACTACTATTTCAGCGAAAGTGCGGTCGAGACGAACAGCGCGGGGGCACGTGCGTTTTCCTATGCGCCTGCGTACCCGTTGTACATGAACTTCTCGGCGTTTGCTCAGGACGAGTGGAGAGTGTCGCAGCGGTTGAGCGTCTCCCTGGGGCTACGGTGGGAGGTGAACCCCGCGCCGGGTGTGACGCAAGGATTGAAACCCTATACGCTTCTAGGCTCCAGCCCCGATAACCTTACGCTGGCACCGCAGGGCACGCCGCTCTGGCACACCACTTGGTACAACTTCGCGCCTCGGCTGGGTGTTGCGTACGTACTGCATAACGCGCCGGGCCGGGAAACAGTTGTACGTAGCGGGGGCGGCGTTTTCTTTGACACCGGTCAACAGAATGGGTCGAAAGGCTTCAGTCAATCGCCGGGGTTTAGTGCAGGCGGCAACTTCTCTTCGTTATCGTTTCCAGTTCTTCCGCCAGTTCCTGTGATCGTGAACCCGCCTGTACTGCCTTACCGAGGTACTCTAGTTGCCTTTAACCCGCATCTGCAACTGCCATATACGCTTCAATGGAACGCCAGTGTCGAGCAAGCGCTGGGCAGGTCGCAGGCTCTCAGCGTCTCCTATGTCGGTTCGCACGCGTCGAGGTTGCTGCAACAAAATCAGTTTTTCCCTCCCAACAACCCGATCACAGGTTTTAATTTCGTTGAGAATGGCCTGACGTCGGACTACGATGCGCTACAGGTTCAGTTTCGCCGTAGGCTGAGCAAGGGGCTGACAGTCCTGGCCGCGCACACTTGGTCTCATTGTATGGACTACGGCTCTGAGAACTTCAACTTCGGATACCAGCGTGGGGATTGCGACTTCGACATCCGGCAGAATCTTTCAGCTGCTTTCTCGTATGATTTGCCGAACGTGGGGCATAACGGATTTGTCAACGCCGCGTTGCACCACTGGGGTCTCGATGGTCGTTTGACCGCGCGGACGGCTTTTCCGGTAACTCTGCTGGGAAACTTCCTCGTTCAACCGGATGGACAAACCTACAATGAGGGACAGAATTTTGTTGCGGGCCAGCCTGTGTATCTTTATGGTGCCAATTGCGCCTCTGTCCTTCAAGGACTTGGGGATCTTCAGCCTGGACAGGGATGTCCGGGAGGGAGGGCGATCAATCCCAATGCCTTTACAAGCGTAAGTACTGGCCTCGGTGATGCTCCTCGTAACTTTGCGAGGGGTTTCAGGGCTTCGCAAATGAACCTGGCAATCCGGCGGGATTTTCCGATCCACGAGAATCTGAGGCTGCAATTTCATGCGGAGGCTTTCAACATCTTCAATCACCCGAATTTGGGAAGGATCGATGGTCAATCCGGCTCGAGCACATTTGGGCAGGCAACGGCAACACTAGCAACTTCCTTGGGCATTCTGAATCCATTTTATCAGATGGGCGGCCCGCGCTCGATGCAGTTCGCCCTTAAGTTGGTTTTTTGAAACCAGCTCACTGTCAACAGTTGACGGTTAAGAGTTGGAGACGCGGCGGGGGAGTGTCCCGCCTCGTTTTTCCTCCTGGTCCTGCGCACAAGGAAGCGTTTCCAGTGGTCTGGTTCCGCAGTGTTATGAGCTTAATAAAAGAGAGCGAAAGGTTGACGTTCTCAAATAACACGAAAATCATCTGGTTCCTCATCGTCACGGTTACATGGTTTGGCGACTGGGGTTCTACCATCGCATCGGTGCAACAAGCCAAGAAGCCCTTTACGGTTGCCGACGAGATTGGGCTGACGTACTTTGGGGGTCCAGAAGGTCTGGCAGACGTTGCGCAGGCGGTGAAGTTTTCGCCGGATGGGAACTACTTCGCGGTCGGTACCGAGCGTGGGCGTTTGGACCTAAATTACCTCGAAGATTCCCTGCGGTTTTATCGCAGCCAGGATATTAATGATTTTCTAGGGCAGTCTAATCAGACGAAGCTGCCCTCCCCTGTGTGGGTTGTTTCACGCGCTGGCAAGCAGGGTCCGATCATCCAAGATTGGCGGTGGCTGGCTAATTCTAGCGGAGTAGCATTTCTAGATCGAACCGAGGGCGTTAATCTACGTTTGGTGCTTGCCGACCTACGTAGAAAGGAAGTCGAAATTCTGAGTTCTGCGACAGAGATTGTGGAGGAGTTTGACATTCGTGACCGGCGGAACTACGTTTACACGGCCGAATATGCAGCGGGGCGTGAGAAACTGCAGAAGAAACTTCAGTCTGAACGTGCCCAGACTCCGGCGATTTTGGGCACCGGGCGTTCCCTTGAGCAGTTGCTTTTGGAAGATCCGCGCCTAGTGTCTTCCCCTCGCAAGTACCTCCGCGCAGTTATTGACGGCAAGCGCTCTGAGGTCAGGAACAATGGTGCTCCAATCCTCTTTTATGATCCCCCTCGGGGTCTGGCGCTGTCCCCCGAAGGACATAGCTTAGTCGCGACGCTGCCGATTCCTGAAGTTCCAGTGTCATGGGAAATGCTCTATCCACCGCCGCATGCATCCTCGCCCTGGCGAATCCGCGCCGGCCATCTGGACGTACAAACGGGTAACAGCCCTGCGGATCAGTACGTTCTGATCAACCTGTCAACAGGCACGGTACTACCGTTGACGCACGCACCGCTTAGCCGGTATCCCTGGGCCTATGCAAACGGTGGTCCGAGTTGGTCAAGCGATGCTCAGGCAATCCTGTTGCCTGGCACCTTCCTAAGGTCCAAGGAGAATGCACCGTCACCACCTTGCGTTGGCGTTGTGGATCTCCCCTCCAACACGAGTACTTGCGTGGAGTTCTTGAAAGGCCGTACCGAAACCGGAGCCCAGGAAGGTTTCCACTTCGTCAAGGAGGCGTGGTTTGCAGGCGGAGACAAACGACGAATCATGGTGAGCTTCTACAATTATTCCGATCAATCTATCGAAACCACGGAGTACGAACGGCGTGCGGAAAGCACTTGGGAAGTGGTCGGGCGCATCAAAGGAGAGCCCAAAAGCAAGATTCCTTTTGGTCTCCAAGTCATTGTGAAACGCGGGCTTAATGTGCCTCCGCAGTTGGTTGCTGCGAATAAGAATGTATCCCGGCTCATTTGGGATCCCAATCCGCAACTCAGGAACATAGAGTTGGGACAAGTCAGTGTCTACACATGGAAGGACAAAGAAGGGCGGGACTGGAGAGGCGGGCTCTTCAAGCCAAGCGACTACAAGCCAGGACGACGGTATCCGTTGGTGATCCAGCCTTACGCTTTCAATGAATCAGAATTTAGCACCTCAGGCCAGGAGCCAACTGGGTTCGCAGCCAGAGCGCTGGCTGGCGCGGGAATCGTTGTGTTGCAGATCCGAACGTCACATCAGTGCCCAATCGGAACAAGTGGCTCAGGAGCTTGCGCCGTCTCTGGCAACGAAGCTGCTGTGAAACAGCTGGCATCTGACGGGCTGGTGGATCCAGAAAGGGTGGGCATCATAGGTTTTAGCCAAAGCTGCTTCTACGCGATGGAGACGCTCACGACTGGGTCCGTTCACGTCAAAGCCGCCTCGGTGACGGGGTGCGGCGCGTTGGAGAGTTATCTTCAATATATTCTTTTTATTACGGATTACGCGAATATCACTTCCGAAGCGGATTCGGTGATCGGTGCCCCTCCCTTTGGTCAAGGGTTGCAACAATGGCTAACGCGATCTCCGGGCTTCAACCTCGATAAGATAACCTCACCATTATTGGTCGCTACACAAGGATCTGCGAACCTCCTCGGTATGTGGGAATGGTATGCCGGACTTCGCTACCTGCATAAACCGGTAGAACTTGTGCTGTTTACCGTCCGTGAGCATGTTTTTACCAATCCGGCCGCACGCATGGCGTCGCAAGGCGGAACGGTGGACTGGTTCCGGTTCTGGCTGCAAGACTACGAAGATCCCGACGCCGCCAAGAAAGAGCAGTACGTGCGCTGGCGCGACCTTCGGAAGCTGCAGGAGCAAAACGAAGCGAAGTCTAAGCAAACCAATCCGGCGCCTCCCAACTGAAACCCAAGAGGCGTTGCACCGGACACTGCTCATAGTGTCACTCGGGTTTTTCCCATTTTACGGACAACATACGGACAATTAAGAGGGGAAGAAAGTCGGATCCTTGGCCCGAAGCGACACCAGATAAAGCACTTAGGATTTTTTGTTACCCTGGTTCGGGACCAGGAGGTCGATGGTTCAAATCCATTCGCCCCGACCAATTATTTTACAATCAACAATTTACAGGCATACGAATTGTGGTTGATCGCTTGGCGCTGGAATGCCGGAACCAGGCGGTCGATGGTTCAAATCCATTCGCCCGACCACTCCCAAAATCCTCCCTTCCATTAGTTTACGCTACGTTCTCCGCTTCGACTACTGCAGCATTTTGTGGACTAATGTGGACCAATTCAAAACCAAACCTATGCACCCGACCCACTTCCGGCGGAACGTAACATCCTCATTTGAGCTTTGAGTAGAGGTCGGCGACTTCTTCAAGTGATTTCCACTTTTCGCACAGCTTCAACAACAACAAGCTTGATGATCGCGATCACTTTTCAGAAAATCCAACCGCCAGCGTCGCTTCGCTCCGAGGACTGATCGGATTCATCTCGGAACAGTGATCGGCATCAGAGCGGAATGCTGATCGACTTCATCGGAATCCCCATGACGACCTTCGGGTTATGAGATTGAAGGTCACACTCTGAGTCCCATTGATTCAATTGCCCTTGCAGTAATGAGACCCCCCAAAACCGCCCAAAATGCCCGAGTCCATCCTTCACATTGACAACGGATTTCCACAGCAATAGTACTTTTAATAGCTTGACATTATGCCGAGAAGATAGATAGTCTCCTTTCCACTTTCATTTGTCATATATGGCGGGGTCAGTAATCAAGAACAGAAGGAACTTGATTGAGAGCAAGCCGCGCTCCTCTCATGTCAAAGTGTGCTCTCAGCCTGGTGGCCTTCCTCCTTGCGTCGGTTTCGTTTGCGCAGACTCCGCAGACGAAAATTGGGTCGCTTGATCTGCGGATCGGAGGCATTCAGGCGACGGTCACTCCCGCACAGCCGGTCATTCCCAAGAACATTGCTTCCGGCGTTCAAGTTGTCGTCACCCAGAATGGCCAACAGATGTCTGCGGCGGCGATCGCGCAGTATCTCGGAGGCCCATTTCAGATCGTGGGCGAGTACTCTGGGCCTGGCCTGACGCAGACGGTCGATGTTCCCCAGACGCCTCCAACGGCAAATTCCCTCATCGTGAACCTTCCTGCGGTGACGACTGCGGGGAATTACACACTCAGCAACCTTCGATTCGTAGTGGACAAAGCGTCGGTATTTGATGTGACGCCGAGCACGACCACGGTGAAGGTGATCGACCAGGTTCTGGTCACCTCAGTACAGACGACGACTCTAACTGCTGACGAGATTCAAGCCATGGGAGTGGTGCTGGACAGCAGCTCGTACACGGGCTTCCAGTTCACGGTGGGACTGCAACTTTCCTCGCAAGTAGTGAACATCAGTTTCCCGGTGGTGTTCGATCAAAAGGGTGTGCCAGTCCCCCAACCGCTGGCTGCTCCTCCAGCAGCGTCTATAGCTGGGGTCACAGTTATTCCTGTCCTGTTGCAGGCAGCTGACGGGGGCGGCAGTGGCGGGGGTGGTGGTGGCGGCGGCGGTGGTGGACTCGGTGGAGCAAAGATTCCGAGCGTAATCGTCATTCCGGGGAACGTCGGCTACCTGAAGCAATTCTTTTCCGCGCAGCTCTATGTTTCGAACGGCTCGCCGGCCGGGTCGAATCTCGCGGTTGACAACATCACTGGGACAATCACCCTGCCTGCGCCTGCTGATGGTGTTTCCACTGACGCCCCTCTCTCGCTACCAAGTCTCAAGAGCGGCGCTCAGTCCGCAACCTTGAATGTTCTCGCGCCAGATCCGGGCGGGACACCAAGCGTCGCCACTTTGAATCCCGGTGATACAGGCCAAGCGCAGTGGACCATTCGCGGAGACAAAGAGGGCTACTACACGATCGGTTTCAACATAGGTGCAACGCTCGAAGGACTACCAACCGGAGCGGTGAATTTGACGGGCACAGCCACAGGTGGCGTGTTAGTTCGGAATCCATACTTCGACATGACGTTCACGGTGCCTGGCGTAGTTCGCAAGGGTGAACTATTCAACGTATATGCCACCGTAAGCAATGTCAGTCAGGTGGCCGCGAATAACCTTACAGTGAATTTCGCTCAAGGTGCACTCAGCGGCGTCGCTCTTGTAAGCCCACAGTCACCAGTGATTCCGACACTGAATGCCGGAGATTCGACTACGCTGACCTTCCAATTCCAGAGTTTGCAAACCGGAAAAGTCGTCGCCAGCTACCTGCATTTCGACACGTCGGACGGAACGACCGGGAATCTGAATTTTACTCTCGGCGTTTTCGCGAATGGTACGCCAATGTCTCCGGACACGCTGGTATTGCCTTCCTCGGTGGACAATTTGCCGTCAGACGTTGTAGATGCGGCGATGCGCGTATTGGGCCAAGCGTGGAGCGTGGCGACCGCGCCGACGTTGCCGGCTGGTGTGACTCCGACGAGTCGCACCGTGGTGACCCAGAAAGCGCTGGCACTGGCAGAAGCAGGATTGCGGCAGTCCCTCGGCGAACCGCTACCCAATGCACTACGGGATCTAGGCACAGACTTCTTTGGCGGCTCACCCGTAGACTCCGGATTTGATCAGGTATTGCGCACCACGCCCGCAGGGCAGAACTTCGTTAGTATCCTTGGAGCGAATCTTGCTCAGCCGATGACGCAAGCGGGCGGAGCCCCGGCCTATGAGCTGCTGCTTGCCCAGGTCGAAGCTTCCGGCCCGAACTTCATGACGTTCGCCGTGGGCAACGGTACGGGTGCGGCGCCGGTCTCGGTTCGGTTGACAGATGGGGCAGGGAACCAAATCGCGAGCAGCACTCCGGGTGGATCCATTCTTGGTGGGGTGCTCTTCCCGCTGGGCAATTCAGCCAGTGTGCCGTATCTCGGTTTGCTCACTTCACCAGCAAACTCGCCGTACACATTGTTGTTGACCGGTCAATCGAACGGCTCTGCCGACATTTCTATTTCGATTCCACGGGGTGACGGTACCGTGGTGCGCGGTACAGCCACAGGCGTGACTGTGGTGCAAGGCCAGCAAATGCGGTTAGTAGCGGATTTCTCGAATCCGAACAACCTCGTTTTGCAAGTCGACGCTGCTGGCAACGGGACGTTTGGTACAGGCATTCCGCTTAGCACGCAAGTGATCTCGCCTTCCGGTCCCTCCTTGATTTCAGCGACGATCATTGGTCCCGAGACGGTAAGCCAGGCTGGACCATTTGGCTTGAATGCGGTGATGCTGTTCGATCGTCCTGTGGATGCGACGTCGGCCGTCATTCCCACCAACTACACGGTTCCCAACAACTCCGTAACGAGCGCCAGCAAGCAGCTTTCTGGGCGCCTGGTATTTGCGAATCTCTCACAACCGGAAGGTCCCTATGTTCCTACCACCTTTGCGGTAAATGGCGTCGCGGACCAGCGCGGGATGATCGGGCCGTCGGGAAGCCTCACGTTGCAGTCGCGGCTGCTGGATCCCGGTGCAGTCGTGACTGGGCGAGTCCTGAAGCCGGATGGGACGCCGGCAGCCACAGCGAGTGTCACATACTTGAATACGATTTCCGCGCCGGATTGTTCGAGCGCGTCCCCAAAGAGCGTGGCAGCTCGCCCGGTAAACAGCGGAGGGGAATATCAATTTCGGTATGTCCACCAGGACCAGTGTGGCGGACCGTTCCAAATGTTAACGAAGGATCCGAACACGGGAGCGCTGCGGCAGGTGACCACTTTCGTTAGAGCCCGCGGCCAACAAATGGTCATCGACTTGGCACTGCTAGGGCAGGGTTCGGTCACAGGGACGGTGAAAGATCTTTCCGGCAATCCCGTCTACGGCGCCCAGGTAGTTGCGGTCAGTGGCACGGATCCGCAAAGTGGCGGCAGCACATTCACCGACGCAAGCGGAAATTACATCATCAACGGCATAACAGTGGGTCCCGTCACGGTGACAGCGGCGAAGGGAATCGGCTTGGGCAATTCCGCAGGCAACATCGAGCGGGCTGGAACCACGGCAATGGTTAATGTGACGCTGAACGGAGGCGCAGTAAACGTGTCTGGTACCGTCACACTGTTGCAGGGTGGCGTCGCTTCGCCCGTGCCGGGGACCCAGGTCGCTTATTATTTGACCTCTCTTGGGCCAGTGCCTGTCCCCGTCGGAGTTGCCAAGACTGCGGCAGACGGAAGTTATTCAATCCACGGAATGCCAACTGGCCCCTACGTCATCACTGCTGCTCCGTTCACGCCGCTAAGCACTAGCCAGAGTGGAGTCGCGGCTGCTGGGCAAAACCTACCCATTAATTTCCAGATCGTTGTGCCTACTACCGGTACTGTGAACGGAAGAGTGCTGTTGCCCAATGGCACGGGGGCTTCAGCTGCCGTCGTTTATCAGAATCAGAACGGCGCGCTCACCAATCCCGACGGGACGTTTTCTCTGACAGGCGTGCCGGTCCTCCCTTTGCAGTCCCAAACGATTTCTGCTCGCACGCAGGATGGGCTGCGTTCTGGACAAGCCAACGTGGTCGTGGGTTCGGCGACCCCCGTGAACGGGGCAATTATAACGCTGTCGGGGTTTGGCTCCGCCCAGTTCACGGTGCTCGACCGTGCAGGAAAGCCTATCGCAGGACAGAAGGTCACGATCCCCGATGGCGTCAGTTCCTCTTGTGATGGGGTTGCGCAAACTACAAATGCAAGCGGGATTGCGGTGTTTAGCAATCTGCCGGTGGGAAGTGTGAGAGCCCTTGCTCTTACACCCAACTTTAGCGATCTCGCTTCCGCTACTGCAACAGTGACCCAGGACGGTAGCACTGGGTTTGCGACGATGCAGTTCAACGGTTTCGGGACCGTAACAGGCAGCGTCGTCGACCCCAGCAACAAGCCGGTCCTGGGAGCCATAATTCAGCTGGCCTCGAACAGCGTTGACCTCAGCAATTGCGTCCTGTCACAAACCGTTACGCAATCCTTGCAAACGGACACCAGCGGGAGTTTCCAATTCAAGCAAGTTAATGTTGGGAAGGTAGGCGTGACAGCCTCGCAATCGTTTTACCCAACGCAGGTCGGGGCGCAAGGCACTCTGGCAAAGAACGGCGCAACGATCAATTTCCCCCTGCAACTTGTCAATTCGACCTCTGGAGTTCTGGCGGGGACGATTTTTCTTCCTGACGGAGTTACCCCCGCAGGAGCAGGAGTCCAGGTCATAGCGAATGGTCTTCTCCCGAACGTCACGGTGGGCACGGACGCAAACGGCAACTACAAATTCGCCAAGATTTTCCCCGAGGGTAAATACACTTTAACAGCGAGCGATCCGGTTTCTGGCGGCGTGAACCAGATGAAGATTTATCTGCGCGCCGGGCAGGACATGACACAAAACCTGCGGCTGCTGGGGACCGGGACCGTGAACGTGACGGTTGTGGACGGGGCGGGAGCGCCTGTCAGTACGGCATTCGTAACACTAACCGAGACCACCTTCCCGAACGCGAGTTTCGGCGGCTCGCTGGATGCTTCGAATCAGGGCGTGCTTCCTTTCCCGAATGTGTTTGAAGGCAGTTTCAGTGTTCAGGTTCAGGACCAGTTTGGACGCGGAGGGCGCGCCTCTGGAACGCTGCCACAGGGAACGGCATCGGTCAACGCGCAAGTGCAATTGACCACCACGGGAACCGTGCAGGGACATCTGTACATGCCTGATGGAGTCACGCCCATCCCGAACGCGAGCGTTCAGTTGACGGCGAATGGTGTCGGCATCGGCCAGTTCACGTCCTTGGGCAGCGGAGATGTTGGGTCGTACTCCTTCCAGTACGTGCCCGCAGGGCCTGTCGAATTGAAGGCCCAAGATCCGTTAACCGGGCGGACGGGTATTGCAGCGGGAACGATCACCACGCAGGGCCAAGTTTTGACGCTGGACGTAAAAGCGCAGGGACTGGATATGATTCAGGGCCTGGTGACCAGCAATGGAGCGCCGGAACCGGCTGCCGTGGTGACTATTGTCTCCGGCAATTTCCAGGCGACCACGAATGCCGACGCCAACGGCAAGTACTTGATCAATGGCGTACCTGAAGGCGTTATCGTTGCGACCGCGAGCCTGGGTGATGGCTTTTTGAGCGGGACGGCTTCCGCGCCGGTCAACGGAGACGGTAATACTTTGACACTCGACGTGGCGCTGCGCAGTTCGGGGACCGTCACAGGGCAAGTCTTGCGGGCTGATGGCGTGACTCCCGCTTCGCCCTCGGCAGTCACCATAAACGTGGGCAGAGTCGGAGGGGGAACCGAGACAACCACGAGCGACGCGCAAGGAAAATTCTCGTTCCAGAATGTTCCAGCGGGAAGCGGAGCCATCTCGGCGCGCGTCCTCGGAGGAATCGACGAAGCAAGCGCGCCGATCAATGTCGCGGCGGGAGCACCAACGACTGTTCAGGTAAAGCTCAATGGAATCGGCGCAATATCAGGCGTTGCGCGGGACTCCAATGGGAATCCTACGGCGGGCAGTATCGCGCTGAGCGGAACAGGCAACTTCCCCTATTACCTCCTGCTGACCGCGGCAGCCGACGGCACGTTCTCTGTGCCACAAGTTTTGGCTGGACCTTTCACGGCGAAACTGAGTGCGAACATTGGCGGCTTCACTCTCTACGGGACCACCACGGGAAGCGTTGTTCCCGATCAGACCGCGAATGTAACGGTTCAAGCTCAGCCGAGCGGGACGATTACGGGTCTCGTTCTGCGTCCCGATGGCCAAACACCTGCCGTCGGAGCGAACCTGACGATTTCGCTTCCGCCTGCACCACAGCTTCCTCTGGGCGGACATATCACGTTGCAGGCGCAGAATGACGGGACGTTCACTGCGACGGGCGTTCCGCTCGATGCTTTTTCGGTGCAAATCAACGACCCATCGACGAACGGAATTGCTGCCATAGAAGGACAGGCGCTGACCTCGAACGGCCAAACAGTAAATCTCGGCACAATCACGCTCGATGGCAACGCGCTGTCTCTGGTGGCTAGCAACCCCGCCGACGGAACCATTGGCGTTGCAGTCAATCAGGCGCTCACGCTCACGTTCAGCGAGGCCTTGGCAGGCACCGGCGGAATCTCGGTCATGAACGGCACCTCTATAGTGGCCGTGAACCCCTCGCTGTCCTCCGATGGCAAAACGGTCACACTGCAAGGGCAAATGCCGGACGGCATGCAGCTGGCTCTGAATCTAACCGCTCAAGTCACTGACGTCTTTGGACGACAATTGCAGCCGCAAGTGATTCACTTCACGACGGTGGATTTGACACCCCCGCAGGTGGTTGCAATTGTTCCCTTGGATCAATCGATTCAAGTCCCTGTGAACGCCGTGGTCGTTGCCACGTTTAATAAGGCGCTTTCAACAACGGCATCTCTCGGGAACACAATCACGTTGAAGAGCGGTCCGAATGTGATTCCCGGCACCACATCGCTGACCGCGCCCAACGTCTTGACGTTCACGCCTTCGGCGCCGCTGGTTAACAACACGATTTACGGCGTAACTGTGAGCGGTGCGGTCTCTTTTGGTGGAAACGTGCAGAGTGGCATGTTCACCAGCAGGTTTGTTTCGCCGGAAACGACTCCACCAATGTTGACAGTCAGCACGCCGGCAAGCGGCGCGTTCATCAACAATTCGAAGCCGACGATATCAATAACGTTCAGCGATGCGCTGACCGACATCAATGTGACTAGCGCGTCGCTGATCCTCGATGGGCACCCCGTGACTGGCAGCGCTGGTTCTACGTTCCTTTCCTTCACGCCTGCAACATCGCTGACGGATGGCACGCACACATTTACCGCTTCGGTGCTGAACAATGCGGGGATCCTTGGCACCCTGTCCTCATCGTTCGTGGTCGATACGGCGCCGCCTAGTACGGCAACATTGTCCGGAATTACCGCCGGGCAGGTACTGACGGGACAGATCTCCATCTCGGCTTCCGCAACGGATTCGATTTCGGGCATCGCGCACATCAATCTTTTGGTTGATGGGGTTGTCCAAGTTTCTCTGACAGGGGCGACCTTCGCTGGGACCTTGGATTCGACTCGCTTGCCGGACGGTCCGCATAACTTTACGGTCCAGGCCGTGAACAATGCAGGTACGAGTGGCTCAGCAAGCGCAGCAGTCCAAGCCTTTGTAGAGAATGTATCTCTCTCCGTTTCGATCAGCACTCCGGCAAGCGGCGCGACGTTAAAGGGACAGGTTGCCGTTACGGCAGTTCCGTCGGAGCCGGTACAGAAAATCACATTTAGTCTCGGGACACAGACGGTCACCGCGACTGCATCTCCATACGTCGGCACGTTGAGTCTGGCGGGAGTCGCTGACGGACCTCAGACAATCAGCGCTACGGCTCTTGATTTCGCAGGTCGTACGGTTTCAACAACGGTGCCAATCACGGTGAAGCAGACGCCGCCACCGGCGCCGAATGCAAATCTGGTCTTTGCTGAACCGCCGAACAACGGCATTTCTCTCGTACACGGTGTGCCCGGGGCAGTCAGCCAGGGCGGCTTGGTCGTCACGGCAACGGATACGACCACCCATGCGACGGCGACAGCGACCTCGGGTACCGATGGGTCGTTTGCGGAAAGCCTGACAGCTGCGGTGAACGACACACTTTCGCTGACCGCGACCGATGTGGTGGGTAACGTGAGCGCGCCGACACTGATTGCCGTGCGCTCGACGCCTTCATTGCCGCCTTCGTCCGGAAATACTTCGCTTGTCTATCAGGGCAATTTAGCGGACCGCGTCGGGCTTACCTCGGGAAGTCTTGCCCCAGACGGGGTACCGGATGCCGTCTTCACGATGAGCTTGTCCATCGGCAACAACATTACACGGACCGTTTCCTATATCACCTTGCAGGGCGGGGGATTAGTTCGCAGCACGCAGGCAGGCAACGCTCCACTTGGCGTTGCAGTCGACGTGGGCTCGCCGTTGCTGAACAGCACCAGTGGCCCGGTGAGCTTCCCGATCACGTCGGGCGCAACGCTTACGCTGTTTGCGGGCGACGGTGGCTTCATTCAGCCAGGTACCACCTACACGGCAACTGCGGCATTTACCGACGGCTCGAAATTTGTCGGAACGTTCACGATTGTGGCCCCTGCGGATCAACAATACGTCGCACATTCATCCACGATCACCGCGAATCCCGCGACAGTAGTTGTGAATGGTTCAACGTCCGGCACTTCGACCATCACGATCACCAACATTCGCGACATCAATGGAACGGCGGTTCCCGATGGTGCGAATGTCGCCCTTTCCGCCGCGAGCATGGCCTCCGTGAATCCTGCGGGGACTCCGATTCCCTCCGCCGGCGGTGCGTTCACGGACGGAACTCCAGCGGCGAACAATGCGAATTTCGCTGTATACACGATCCACAACGGGTCCGTGACCGCCACCTACGCAAGTCAGCCGGTGACTCCAACACCCTTCTCCGGTGCACTCGCCGTCATTCAGATGCAGGCAGCCGATGCCAATAACAATGTTTTGGGGATGAGGGCCGTCTCTACCCAGGACGTCAATATTCGTTCTTCGACCGATGGCGCAATTGTTTCCGCATCTCCGGGCTCGCTCTACGCGGATCGTGGTGACCACCGAAGCCACCTGACGATCATACTTCGCGATTCCGGCGGCAATATCTTGCCGGATGGGACGCGAGCCGCAATCAGTGTCGCCCCTTCAGGATCGATCGTCGGCTGTTGCTATGTGTCTTCTGCCGGAGGAAGCCTGCTGAACGGTGCGGCCTCGCCGAATGGCGGAAACTACGTGCTCGGGACAATGTCGGGTGGGCGAATTTCGCTCGACTACAGCGACAGTGGAGTCTCCGTTGGCACGAACCAGACACAGGCGGCTGTGGTCCAAGTCTTGCCCGTCAACACCGCTGGTTCGATCAGCTCCTTCAATGCCATTGGTACGGCGACCACCACTCTGGTCGGTGCAGCGGGAGCGGACATCAATCCGGCGCAGCCGAGCGTGCCGCAGATTTCACCAGCCCAGCCTTTGCAGGTGACGACACAAGATGTTCACGATGCGCGAGGCAACCTAGTCCCCGACGGCGCAAACATTGGCGTGTCCGTTGCCGCATCTGACACGATCTTCGGATGCTGCTACGTCTCGTCGGCTGGCGGAACTATCTCGGATGGAACTCCCGTGCAGTCGAAGCCTTCCATGCACTACTTCCCGCTGATCTCGAATGGTTTTGTTTCGACGTATCTGACCGATGGTTCAATTCTGACCTCGCCTGGGCAGACGGCGACGGCAGCTCTGCAACTCGCGATGGTCAATCCTTCGGGCGCTGCCATCGACAATTATGCGATCACCGTGCGAAACCTCGTGCTCGTGCCACCCTCCAACGCGGTAGGGTCATCCCAGCCTGCCTCGATCCTTGGAGATGGTGCGGTTCACAGCGCAACGGTGACCTTCAAGCCCGTAATCGATGCTTTTGGCAATGCACTTCCCGACGGGACCAAACTTGCTGTTTCTGCAAACCCAAATTCGGCCATAACCATCTCGGGATGCTGCTATGTACCCTCTGCGGGAGGCCAGATTCTGAGTGGGACGCCGTCGGCATCTCCCGGATACAACATCCACACCGTGCAAGGCGGCGCCCTCACGATCACCTACGCCGATCAGAATGTGACCGTCGCGCCCGGGCAGCAATCGACCGCCAACGTCGTGGTCGTCGAGACGAACTCCACAGGGCAGGTGAGCAGCAACCTCACTGCCGTGGGCGTCGTCCCTGTCACTATCGCCGGGTTGACAAGTGCGCAAGGAACTGCAAGTCCGACTGCCGTGTTTGCCAATGGAGGAGATTACCGCTCGACGATCACCTTGTCGAATTTCCGCGATGCGGCCGGCAATCCAGCTCCCGATGGGACGCAGGTCGCGGTTACCGCTGCAGCGAATGCTTCCATTACCCCCTCTGGGTGCTGCTATATAGCCTCCGCGGGAGGAGTCATTGTAGGAGGCTCACCTGCGCCGTTCAATTCTCAGTTCCGCATCTTCACGATCACCAACGGACAGATTGTTTTGCAATACTCCTCGCAGGGCGTCTCAGTTGCGAGCGGCTCGCAGACTGCAACTGTGCAAGTTGTCTCAGTGAGTCCAAGTGGCACTGAAATCACCAACACGGTTGTGGCCACTGTTGCAGTTCAGTTGCTCGCTCCTGGGAGTGCCAGTGTAAGCGCGTCGCCCGTTGATCTAACGGCAAACGGCAATGTCAACCAGGCGGTGATCACCATCAGCGGATTGAAGGACAGCGATGGCGTTACCTCCGTCCCCGATGGCGCATTGGTCGGACTTACCGCTGCGTCCAACGTCGCTATCACGAGCAATGGCTGCTGTAACGTCCAGAGCGCGGGCGGAACGATTTCTTCGGCGGGCACATCTCCTGGTGACGGCACGACAACTCCAGGCAACGCCAACTTCAGCCAATTCACAGTCGCTGGCGGCAAGGTTGTGGCGACATACTCGGACGCAGGTGTTGTCGCGGCGGCTGGCGAAACAAAGCAGGCTTCCGTCGCTGTTGTTCCGCTCAGCAATTCTGGATCGGTATTGACGACCACCGCTATCGCTGTCGGCACGGTGAACCTCCATGGAGTCACTTCTGCCGCAGCAAATGGCCCGGCCACAATGTCGCGCTCGGCGAATACGACGGCTAGCGTCACGTTCAGCGGCATTAAGGATTCCGCCGGAAATACGGTTCCAGACGGAACGGCGGTGGTTGTCACCGTGGCTGGTTCCGTCGCCATCACCAGCAACGGTTGTTGTTACGTTACTTCGGTGGGCGGCGCCATTGTGAATGGCAATGCTTCTCCCTCCGGCAACATCTACAAGGTATTCACGACGGTCAACGGTTCGATCACGGTGACCTATTCCACGGCTGGTGCGTCAGTCGGCACTGCGAATGTTCAGATTTTGCCTGCAAAGCCCGACGGAACTGTGATTAACAACTCGGTCCTGAATGGCGGAGTTTGGGCGATCACGATCACAAACTGAGTGTTGAAATCCGGGATGTCGATAGGGGACTGCAACGAAGGTATGGTAACGGCGACACAAAATACACGGCTGAACCGAAAGAAATGCTTGCCGCCTTTTGCACGATCGGGGAAGTCAATTTCGGCATTCCTGTTCGGGGTTGCGTCGCTGCGATGTGCCATCGTTTTGGCCTGCACGTTGGCGCTGGGTTCGTTAGGTGTCGCGGATACAACGAGCAGCATTACAGCGAACTTCAATGGGACGGCGATTGCTGGCGGGGATACGATCTGGTTTACCAGCGTTCTGAAGCCTTCCGGACTTGGTAGCAATCCAGTCACGATCTTCGTTCGAAAGGCGGCGGTTACGTTCACGGCCAACGGAACGAATTACAGCGTGCCGGTACCGGACTCGAACATCACATTTAGTCCGAGTGCCACGAGCGCGACCATCAGTTTTGATTCCGCGAAAAACCTCTGGCAAATAACGGTGCCGTCCAGCGGATTAGCAGGGAACAGCTTACTCGACGGCACCCAGTTTATCGTTCCCGCCGGGGGGCTGCCAGGCGGGATACAGAACGTGAAGTGGCAAGCCAGCTTCTCGACGGACACTTCCGGTATCAGCATGCAGTGGCAGTGGGCGGCCGCAGTCTACACTTCCTTCAATACCAATTACAGCGGCCTGGGAGTCAAGCCTGTCGACGACAACAAGGCGAGCCAGTATCAAAATTCCGACCACGCCGGAACACCAGAGAATTACAAAACGCATGTGACTGGCGGCGCAGCAGGAGGAGGCGGCTCGAACTACACGGGCTCTTACAGCGGTACGGCGAGCCTGAGCGTCCCAGTTGTGCAAGCACCGACAGCGAACCCCAATGGTCCTTACAGCAGTTATGTTAGCCAGGCCATTTCGTTCAATGGCACGGGATCGAGCGATCCGAGTGGCTATCCGCTGAACTACTTCTGGGATTTCGGCGATGGAACAACTGGTACAGGAGTCACGCCAGCCCATACCTATTCCTCGGTTGGCACGTTCACCGTCTTGCTGACGGTTGACGACGGACGAAATGTCACAGGAAGTACAACCACTTCAGCGACGCTGACGATGCCTCCGCCTCCGACAATATCCGCTACGCTGAGTCCGGCCCCCAATGCGAGCAGTTGGAACAATTCTAATGTGACGGTCACTTTTACGTGCGGTGACACCAACGTTGGAGTTAAGACTTGCCCATCGCCAGTCACAGTCACATCAGAACGGGCTAATCAAGTCGTACAAGGCACAGCGACAAACAACGCGGGAGTCCCGGCCACAACCAGCGCAACGGTCAGCATTGATAAGACACCTCCGACAATCACGGCAAGCGCGTCGCCTATTGCAAATTCCGCGGGCTGGAACAATACGAATGTGACGGTGACATTCCATTGCTCGGATTCGCTATCGGGTGTCGCGCAGTGTCCGCAACCTATCTTGGTTTCTTCGAGTGGCCCGAATCAGATCGTATCGGGTTCGGCAACGGATGTCGCAGGGAATACATCGGCGCCAGCGAGCGTGACACTGAATATCGAGCTGACGCAGCCATCCATTGTTGCCTCCGGCTCGCCGTTGCCGAATGCCCAACTCTGGAACAACACGGATGTTACGGTCAGTTTTACGTGCACACAATCTTCGTCGGTTATCACGAGTTGCACTTCGCCTCAGACGATTACCACCGAGGGTGCAACACAGACCGTTTCGGGGACAGTGACCGACGCAGCCGGCAATTCAAATACGGGAAAGATTAATCTGAATATCGCGAAAACGCCTCCTGCGATCACAGCAGCTATTACGCCGCAGCCAAACGGAAACCTCTGGAACAATTCGCCCGTTACGGTGAGCTTCACGTGTACGAAGACGACGGCGCCTCTCGCGACTTGCACGCAATCCCAAACAGTCAGCACAGAGGGTGCGAATCAGCCAATTCCGGGGACCGTGACCGATGTGGCTGGAAATTCAGCGACAGCCACGGCCCACGTAAACATCGCGACAACGCTACCTACGATCACCACCTCCGTCGCACCTCAACCAAACGCCAACCACTGGAACAATTCGGCCGTCACGGTGACTTTCAACTGCACTGCTACGACGGCGCCGATTGCGAGCTGTCCACAACCTCAGACTGTAAGCACCGAAGGAGCGAGCCAGCTCATCGTCGGAACTGCTACGGACGTGGCCGGAAATCCGGCAACTGCAAAGGTCGAGCTGAATGTCGCGTTAACGCCACCCAAAATCATTGCTACAGTGTTGCCGGTTCCGGATGCGAGTGGGTGGAACAACTCAAGCGTTACGGTAAGTTTCGTCTGCACAAACACCACAGCTCCGATTGCGACTTGCCCACCTCCACAAACCATCAGCACGGAAGGCGCAGGCCAAACAGTCTCCGGCACCGCAACTGACATCGCGGGGAATTCGGCCACGGCGAGCCTGCCATTAAATATTGGAACTAAGCCACCGACGATTGTGCCCAGCCCTGCACCCACGCCGAACGCTGCCGGCTGGAATAATTCCAACGTCACGGTCAGCTTTGCGTGCGCCCCAGGAACGGCTCCGGTCGCATTCTGTCCGCCGGCCGTAACACTCAGTACGGAAGGGGCGAATCAGACTGTCAGTGGCACGGCGAGTGATGCTGCAGGGAATCCCGGCACAACGAGCATACCGCTCAGCATCGATAAGACTCCCCCCACGATCTCGTATACGATTTCGCCCGCCCCGAATTCGAACAACATCAATACGACGACGCCAGTAACGATTACGTTTACGTGTTCTGACGCGTTGTCGGGCGTTGCAACTTGTCCCGCGTCCATCAGCGTCACCGCGCCTGGCATGAATCAAGTGTTTACCGGCACGGCTTCAGACGTCGCTGGAAACATCGCTACGGCGACGGCGACGGTTAATATTCAGACGGCGCCTTCGACGGCCCCTTCCATCATTGCCGTCGTTGCCCCGGCACCGAATTCGAAGGGTTGGAACAAGACCGACGTCACGGTAAGCTTCACGTGTACTCCCGGTTCTAATCCCTTGGTCAGTTGTCCTTCGCCCATCGCTGTGAATACCGAAGGAGCAAACCAGTCGTTTTGCGGCAAAGCCGTGGATAGCACAGGACTGTCTACCACGGCGTGCGCCAGTGTAAGCTTGGATGCGACGTCACCTACCATCACAGCGACGCAGTCGCCAATGGCTTCCGGCAGTGGCTGGAACAACACACCGGTCACCGTCACGTTTCCCTGCTCGGATAGTCTTTCCGGTACGACGTGTCCTCCGCCGCAAACCGTTTCGACGGATGGAACTCATCAGGTCATTAGCGGCACTGCGGTGGACGTGGCGGGAAACAGTTCAACAGCCCAGGTTACGCTCAACATCCAACAGACTCCGCCTTCCATTTTGCAATTTACGGCGCCCACCCAAATCGCACCAGGACAAAGCGGCACTGCAGCAGTCACGGCCAGCGATAACCTGAGTGGCATAACGGCAGTCGTTTTCCAGCTTAACGGCACGATACTTGCTACTCTCGCGGCTCCACCTTATACGGTTACTTTCACGGCCCCGACGACGGCGAACGCCGGAGACACCCTCACATTGACCGTCTCGGTTTCTGATGCTGCTGGCAACACCACCAGGAGTTCTGCTCGCGGCATTCAAGTGGTGCTCGCGGGTGTTGTCACCGGCCAAGTCCTTTCCGACGCTACCGGTCTGCCCTTCGTAGGAGCGTTCGTACAGGCCATCGGCGGCATCGTATCAGACACTTCCGATAACAGCGGCCGTTATTCGATTCCTTCCAATACTTCGCACCTGTTCCTGACCATCAGTACCGCGCCAAATGCATCAGCCAGTATTCCGGCGACGGTCACGGTTGAACGAGAAGTGTTCCTGCAGAGCGGAGTGGGCACGGTCCCTGTCGACGCGCGCTTAACCCCGATCAGTGCACCGACTTCCGTCACTCCGTCCGGCGGATCACTCACGGCGGGCGCTGTTACAATCGCAATAGCTCCCGGTGCGGTGGCCTCCGCAACAAATTTCCATCTCACTTTATTGTCGCAGCAAGGTCTCCCTGGACTATTGCCACTCGGGTGGTCTCCTGTTGTAGCCTTTGACCTTCGCGCTGATAGTTCCACCTCGGCCTCATTCAACGCGACGATGGCACAATTTCCGTCCTCGCAGGCGATGCAATTGGTGCGATACGACTACAACACGCACGCCTGGCTCATGGTTACGCCAAATCTCAACGCAGTGAACGGGTCGCTTACGATTCCGATCCCCTCAGTGGGAGATTTTGCGTTGGCTGTCCCAGATGCCGGAAGCAGCGCACCGAGTGTTCCTTCCGCTGGCCAACCGCTCGCCGGCGTCGCGATGGTCACGCTTCCGACAAACACTGCGGGTTCTGGCTTGCTAAACCCGGCTTCCGTTTCCCCAACCGGTGGAACTTCGCTCGCTTCGCTTGCCATTCAATCGCCAACGCCGCTTCCTTCCGGCACGGTCATTCAGGCGAACATTTCGGAGACGTATACACTCCTTTCCGGAAAACAGCTTTCGGATGAGTTGCGCACTGAAGACATTCTCCTTTATCAATTCGGAGCGCCTAGTGGCGCGGCCGTGTCGGCAACCTTTCCTGTCACTCCTTCTCAGACCTTTCAGATGGGGCAGCTGTCTTCCGGCGACGTGCATCTCGACATTCTCTCCGGCCGCGAATCCGTTCGCGGCCAGGTCGGCGGCAGCGACGCGCTTTCCACGCAAGGTGGCGGAGCTACATTGACCGTCGCGGCCGGCTCCCTGCTTCAGGACACCGCTATCGCTATCAGCTCGGAAGCCGTGGACAGCTTCCTGCCCACAACAAGTACGCTTACAGTTCTTGCGGAATACAGCATCGATTTCTCCGGCCAAGTTCTCTATTCTCCGGCGCAACTCTCGGTCGCGGCAGGAACCGTTCAACCCAGCGACAACATTCTTCTTGCCCAGATGCAGCGCCGTGCCGGCGTCCCGTACTTGGTGGTTGTCAGTCTTGCGCAACTCAATGGCTCGAATCTCGTCACGCAGGCAGTGCCCGGTCTCCAGGGCATCGTTCAGGGTGGCGACTATGTCTTTTACAAGCTGACAGCGCGCACAGGGTTCGTCTCCGGAACGGTTTCTGCAAACTCCACCCCCATAGCAGCGGTCGTCCAGACCGATGGCCTGCCCTTTGTTGCGTTTTCCAACTCTGCTGGTTCCTTCGTCATCCCCGCGCTTGCCGGTCCCGTCAATCTCACCGCAAGCATCTCGAACACCGCTCTCTCTGGTTCCGCTTCCGTTCAGGTCATTGCCGGGCAGACCGCATCGGCGAACATAAGCGTCATCGGGCAAGTCGAATCCGCCACGGTCACTCCTGCGAATGGTTCTGTCGGCGTCCCGCTCACTGCTGAAATCGATGTCACCGCGCCTGACGCTTTCAATGATAAAGCCATTACCCCCTCGAACCTCACACTCACGCAAGCCGGGCAGGGAAGCAGCTCGCCCGTAGCAGTCCGCTTCGTCTTCTCTCAAAACAACACCAGGCTCGCGGTTTTCCCTCAGTCCGCGCTGCAGCCTTCCACGACATACACTTTCGCCGCCTCTGGACTCGCCAACGTGCTCGGCGGCCTCACCTCCGTGCCGACAGTTTCCTTCACCACGCGAGCCGTCACTCCGCCCAATTTCAATACCGATGCGCTGGTCTTCGGCATGCCCGATCAGAATGGTAACGTGGCAATCTCGGCGCCTGCCAATTCCTTCCCGCCAGGCACGACTATCCTCATCGTCGATCAAACCAACGGCGTCGTCCTGTCCCTCACCGTATTCAACGATGGCTCCGTCTCCGGCCGAATGCCCGCGACGATTGACGACATCCTCGCAGTCACCATCACTGCCCCGGACAAGACCACGGCCACGTTCACGCGCAACCAATTCGTCGCCCCCGATGGCACGACCGCCATCGGCGCTGGTGGCGGCACCGTGGTCAGCTCCGACGGAGCTGAATTGCGCATTCCACAGGGCGCACTCGATAAAGGAACGACCTTCAAACTCGAAACGTTTGGGCCCACCATCTTTGCGGAACGTCCCGATCTGCCCAACGCCACGTTTGGTTCCGGCTTGAAGATCACCTCTCCGCAAATGCCCGTGTTCCATAAAGAGGTCAAGCTGGCATTTCCCAAGCCTACTGATGCTCCCGACGGCAGTTTCTATTACGTCTACCGTCGTTTGCAGGGCCCAAATAACACGTACACCTTCGAGACGATCGACCACGCGTTTGTTGAAAGATCGGGAAGTCAGGCCAAGGTAGTCACGGCAGCACCGTTCCCGGGACTGCATGACTCGGTTGGGGCCTTCTCTTTCGATTCGCTCGGGGGCTTCGTAGTGCAGGCGCTTCAAACGGACTACGAATTCCTCATGTGGACCTTCGACCGCGTTCTTCCCGGGATCGCTTCACAAGGTGTTGTCGTTGGAAAAGTTCTTCGGACCGTTCAACCGCAACTCGGTCAAACTGAGCCAACCTACATTCCGATCCCTGACGCCAAAGTTTGGCGTTCCGATGACAATCAAATACATACTGTCGCCCGTACCGATGTCAATGGCCAATACACGCTCTACGATCCAACGCTCGGCGGCGGATCGCGAAAGATCACCGCAAATGTTGCCGGCAGCAACCCGGTATCGATTGAGGTCACAGCTTCAGAGGTGAACGCCGCACAACCCGACGACCAGTTTTATGGTGTCGACCCGTCTCTCTACCTCTACTACCGAAACGTCGGCCGCACCAACATTACTTTTCCGCCGTTGCAGCCGCCCCCGCCTCCGCCGCAAATTAACATCGGCGTGTACACCCTCGACACCAACAATAACCGCCAGGCTATTTCCGGCATCGTGCAGACCGGCGCTTCTTTAACCATCACCTTCGCCTCCACACCTGGAATCAGCCTTGTCGGCGCGACGATCAATGGTGCGGCCTTCTCCAGCGTGGTACCGGACACTCCTCCATCCAACCCGGTGCAAGGCTACACCTACACTCGGCTAAGCGATCCTTATCCTGCGGGCACTCCCGCTCTCTATACCATAGTTGCGACCGCCATTAACCCTCTGAATCCAGGCACGCCCATCACGGTGAGCCGGAGTTTCCTAGTGGTGGCTGCGGGCGGCGGCAACATCTACGCGACAGCGGGACAGGCGCCAACCGTCATTAACACGGTGCCCTCGCCCAACGCACAAAGCGTCTCTGTCTCCATCTTTCCGGTGATCACCTTTAGCGAGCCGGTAACGAATGTGTCCGGCAACGTCATTCTGGCCGGCAGCCCGTCGGGCGATTCGCCAACGCTGTTGCTCATCGGCATCAGGCCTGATGGCTCAGTCGCTAACCCGGTGCAGGCCGCCGATGCCGTCACTTCGCTTACCATTCAACCTTTGACGGGCCTCGAATTCGGAGAAACCTACACACTAACGCTGAACAGCGCCATCGTGAACTACGGCAAAGATCAGAACAACAATGCAATTCCAAAGCTTCCTCTTACGCCTTCGCCATACACTCTGAAGTTCACAACGTTCGGGCCGCAGGAACTGGGTAGCACGTCCAGCCAATATGAGGTCATCACGCGGCCGGTGGTTATTGGTCAGATGGCTTATGCGGGCGAGTTTCTGGGTTCCGTGATCAGCGGTTTGGGAATGTTCGATATCTCGGACCCCTCGAATCCCGTGGATAAGGGACCTGGGGCTTCGTTTATTGGACGCGCCATAGACATCGCCGGCCTCGAGCAGTCACCGGCTACGGGCGGGGCGCTTGTGGCGATTTCCGCGGCCCCTGCACAGGCTATAACCCTTCCCGGCAACGTCTGGCTATATAGTGTTCCTTCCACGCCCAAGCAATTGCAAACCCAGCCGCCGACACGCGTCGGTGGGGTGAGCGTGACATCAAGCGCGACGCAAGGGGGGATTCCCACGCGCCTGTTCATGAAGGATCAGTTCCTGTACACCTTCACGTTCCGGCAGGGATTCCAGGTCGTGGACTTGAACCAGGTAGTTCAGGAGTACCAGAGCGCCACGCCGGTGCAATTTGGCCAGGCGATGAGCACGGAGGGCCAAGGCTTTGCGACGGATGCGGTAGTCAACACCATTCCGTTGCCCAATCCGTCGGGCGGGACGTTCACGATGTGGGATCTGAAGGCAGACGATTTCACGACCAGCAACTCGGGCGGTGCCGCTACCACGCAAACGCTTTTGGCGGCTGCGGGACAACTGCCCTTTGTGCTGGCCGATCCCACGCTCAGCGGACCGCAGGCAGTGCTGTATCCTCCTTCAGCAGCGGATGGAACATTCGCTGGCAATCCGGTGCAGGCGCTGTTAATGACCAGCGCCGATGGGCAGACGAACTCTCTGCTCTGTTATGGCCGCGCCGTTGCGTTGGGCATCATCGCCGCCACGGACAGCAACGGCAACAGCACAAACAAGCATATCGCTGTGGTTGTAGGCAGCGGCGTGGTCGGAAGCATGACCAGCTGTCCGGTGCTGTCGTCTTCCCCGGCGCCCTACGTGTCCCTGCTGGCGGTAGTCGACTTGACCGGAGCTTATGCACAGGGGACTGTTGCGTGCGATCCCAACGCGACTACAGGCAGTCCGAACTGTCCCAAGGCGATCGGCTTCGTGCAGCTGCCCACGGGCGGAACGGATGTCAAGCTGAATGGCAGCGTGGCATTGGTGGCCACTGGCACAAATGTGCTCCTCGTTAATCTCGAGAACCCCTCCCAACCAGTCTTCGCAGGCCAAATCACGGGGTCCTTCGGCAGCTGGCTGGCCTTGACTGACTCTGGCATCCTAGTCGGCACCGCGCCCGGTTCGGCCAACGGAAGCCTCCAGGCCGCCGCGCTGGGTGCAGTCGCAATGGTCATTAATATCAACCCGACAATCGCCCACGTCGACAGCAACAAGCTGTCACAAGAGCAAACCGAAGTTGAGTACGCCCTTGCAAACATGCCGCAAGATGCGAAATCTGGGCAAATATCATTCTTTCGAGACGGTCAGCGGGTTGCTGCCGTTCCCTTGGTCGACATCAGCAATGGCGTTCATTCGATAACCATACCTCCAATCCTCAAGTATGACATTCCAAGCCCCCAGGTGACTCTGCGACTCGTCCGCCCAAATGGAACGCAGACTGGGCCAGTCAGCATTGTGGTGCACAGTGCTGACGCTCCGCCGCAACCCAACGTCCCGTTATCGACTCCGACCGCACGAATTGATGCGGTCACACCTTCAACTATCCCTGCGGGATCACCGGACACGCAATTCAAGATCACTGGTGCTGGCTTGGACCAAATTGCTGAAGTATACGCGCTGGATCAGAACGACAATTGGATCCAGCTGCCTCTCAGCGGGTCCAGCCCGACACAAGCGACGGTTTTGGTTTCTTCCAGCGGTCTAACCACACCGCGATTCGTACTGTTTTCGCCAGCCCCTGATTTTCAGTACGCCCAATCCGTACTTGTGTATTCGCAAGCAGTAGCTCGGGCTCTCGTCGATTCGAATTTCAAGGTTAGTGTAGTTCCCGAGGACATTGGCGGTGGTGGAACGATCTTAGTTAGCGGGAGTAGTTTTGTTCCCGGGATGCGGGCTGTGTTAGGTCGTGGAAACGTAGCTGGAATAGTCCTAAATACGCGGATCCTAGATGATTCTAACATAGAGGCCGACGTGCCATTTTACGTCCCGGGCAGTGATCTTTTCGTCGCGGTGCTTAGTGCGGATGGCGGAACTCTGTCCGCGCCCGCCGCAGTCATGAGTTCATACCCATATAGAGAGGACGATGTCTCGCAACAGACTTCCGGAGTAGGCCAGGTGGGCCCAAGCACCGTAGATCTAAGTTCGGTATCTGGGAACATCATCTGGAATATTCCCAACCAGCGCTTGACACTTCAGGGTCCAGGGCTCGTACCCGGTTTGCAAGTAAACTTCGTTACGGACCAAGGGTCATTTCCTTCGACGACTCTGGCTTCGCAGTCGAATTCTGCTCCCTTGTCTCCTGGGGCGAGCCAAGTGGATGTGCTGGTTCCCGACAAGGTTTCGAAACATCCCGTGTTTACGTTCGGGGTGGATATCTTTACCACGGGTGCGACCGGTCAGAATCAAATTGTCAGCGTGCCGAAACCCCAGTGGGTCTTCGATGTATTTAGGGTGCCCCTCGGAGGCTTGGGACAATTTACGCCCTATTTCGACCCGTTTAGCAAAAAACTGGAGGTCATTCAGCCGGGCGTATGGAGGCCGTCGACCGTCGTTCTTCCTGTTCTCCAGAAGCTCGATAATGCGGCAAATTTCGTGACTTGGACGCTCCTGTCCAATATCGAATTTTCTACCGACGTGGATCAGATGAAAATCGCGCGCTTGTACCAGGAAACAGTACCGAGCAACAAGACAGCGGACCTGTATCTAAGGGGCGCCCGAATTCAGGCGCAGATCACCCAGCTGACACAGATTCAACTCTCGGCTACGGTTTCTACCCCAAATGGTCTCCTGAATCTCCAAAGGAGCTTCCCAGTCCAAGTGGTAAAGGGCAATATTGGTGGCGCGTCGTATGACGATATCATTTTGAACACCGCCGACCGCACGGGTATCCCGCCTCAATACCTCAAGGCGCAGGGAATACTAGAAACGCATTACGGGGACCCCTCAAATTACAAGAATTTTCGCTATGAGCCTATCACCGTCGACTTTAAGAAAATCACTAGTGAACTGTCTCCGACCACGGATCTAAACGTCTTGTATAGAAATGATTTGGATGTTCTAGATTACCTATTTGCTGGACCGCTCCTAGCGCCGGGTCCTGTAGCAGACCCGCCTTACGTAGTCACGGCCGTCGCTGGCAACGCGGCAACATTGGGCCCTCAGTTCTCGTTAGGCGGTCCTCTCATGGCCTTCCGAGGGCTGATCACCGGTGGGCCTAGAACAAGTGCTTCCATTCGCAACGCGAATGGGACCGTCCAACCGTTGATGCTAGTGCACACCGATACTTGGTGGCACAAGGGCGGGCTTCACGGTACAACTACAGCTCCCGCTCCGACCTTTTATGGGAAGGCCGAGCTGCCCAATGGTCACGGGCCCAACGGCCCCAGCAGCCTTGGCCCGAACGATTTCTCGGTTGATTATGTCAACGGCGTCATCACCCTAGGTCGGCCCCTGAATCCCGGGGATCGTCTGACCGTCACCTACTATCGGGTTGATCATAACCTTGATACGCCCTCAGGCGCTGGAGGATTCTCGCCTGATATCGCTCTGAATGATCGCGCTCTGGTGAAGCCTGATTTTTCAAGCTATGCCTTCAATCCACCTGAGACCCTCGGAGGATGGATTGAAACTCAATTGAGCAAATTTCCGTACGGAAACTACCTAACGGGCACCTTGTCCGAGCGATCACTCCAATTTCGGGCCACTTGCCCGCTGACAACACCTGATCCTAAGTTTTCCGACAATCCGCTTCATTGCCAGCCCACGTCGGTTGTCGATGCGCGGTTTTCGGGAGTAAGGGCTCAATACGTGGCTGCCTCGTCGTGGGGCCCAATTCAGGTTGTTACCACCGCACTGGGCGATAAGAATTTCAAGACGCCTCTCTTAAATGTGCTGGCTGGCAAACCGATGTTCAATGTACTCTCAGACGATCAGATGGGCTTCGATCTTGGAGGGGTATTCTCGTTGGTTAATCTCCAGTTTAAAGTTAAGAATAACGTTCTCTATTGCTTACCTTCATGCAGGACAGATCAATGGAAATCCATGTGGAACAATATGTTTTTCTTCTACAACTCGGGAGAACCAAAATACAACGGGAATCCGAACCGGGTCATCAAGGACGGCGATCAGTATGAACCGAAATAGCGCCTTCCTTTTTGCCTGCCTGTTTTTAGTTCTCTCGGCTTCTGCTGTTGCCGACAACAGCAGCGAGGAGCGAAGGTCCGCTCCTGTACGCTGGCAGAAACGCAGTAGCAAAAAGGTGCACAATGCTGATGTTCCGCCACAAGCCGACGGTTTGTTGCCCGCTCCTGTAGCGCGTATAGATGGGCTCATTCCTTCAACTGTTCCGTCGGGATCACCGGACACCCGGTTCAAAATTATCGGCACTGACTTGGACAAAGTTGACCGAATGTATGTGCTGGATAAAAACGATACGTGGAATCAGCTTCCCCTTAATGGCGTGAGCTCGACACAAGCGACGGCTTTGGTTCCTTCCAGCTACTTAACCTCACCCCGATTTGTACTATTTTCGCCTGTCGAAGACTTTCAATACGCGCAGTCGATACTTGTGTACTCGCAGGCGGTGGCTCAGGCTGTAGTTAACTCGAATTTTAAAATCGATGTTCCTGTGGTGGACATTGGTGGTGGCGGAACAATCGAAGTTAGCGGGAACGGTTTTGTTCCCGGGATGCAGGCTGTGTTAGGTCGTGGAGACGTAGCTGGAGTACTCCTAAGCACGCGGGTCTTGGATGCGTCTTACATAGAGGCTGAACTGCCATTTTATACTCCAGGCAGCGATCTTTTCATCGCCGTGCTCAGTGCAGATGGCAAAACGCTATCTACACCCGTGCCGGAAAAGAGTTCGTACCCACACAGAGAGGACGATGCCTCTCAACAAGCTTCCGGCCCTTCCCCCAATGATCTATACAAGGAAGGCATGCAGCTCATGAAACAGAAGAACTACCTTGCTGCTGCTACTAAGTTCGTGGAAGCGTCTCGCCTTGATTATAGCAGCAGCGCGTTGTTTGCAAATGACGCGGGTTTCACTTTTTTCAAAATTCAAAAATATGAAGAATCCGTGTTTTGGCTCAAGAAGGCCATCGAGATTGATCCCAAACGCGCGGTCGCCTACCTCAATCTCGGCGACGCCTATGCCAAACTCAACCGCGCCGCTGAGGCCCGCCGGGCCTATACGAAGTATCTTGAACTCGCCCCTAATTCCAAGGGTGCTCCCGACGTAAAGAAGAAGCTCGATGCCCTCCCGCCGTCGCGTTGATTCCGTGCCGTCCGACTTGGCTTCTTCGCGACCTGAGGAACTTGCCAGAACAGTAGAGGCTCTCGGCGATGCTGCACCCACGGATCCAAGGGCGGTGGAACTCTTTGTCAGCGCATTAGGAAGCAAGTCTGAGGAGGCCAAACGGCAGTCGTTGACAGCGCTGAGCAAGGCCGGGAAAGCTGCAACAGCCGCTCTTTCAAAGCTAAGACAGTTGGCGGCGGACCCTAATGAGAGCGAACTAGTGAAGAAATCGGCAAAGGACGCGATTAGCAAGGTGGAGCCCTGAAACGGGTGAGGGTCTGTCCCGAAAGGAATTGAAGTACGACGAATGGCCCAGCTATGACTTCGAGGTATCTCCGTTCAAGGAAGATTTACTGGGCGATTTCCGCTGTTACCCTGGCCGCCTTCCTCGTCGCCGCTGTTCATTGGTCTAACTACTATCGAATTGCTACTTACGAGATGCGATGGACGACTGGCGAGCAAGCCGGTTTCAATTCGTATGGTCCGAATTTCGATGCAAATGGCAATCCTAAAGTCTTGGTTCTGCTGCCAGGTGACCAGCCGCATTGCTTCCTAATTAGCTATTCGAAGGATCTCTTTACTTATCTACGCAAAGAAAATAAGCCTACGGTACGGGTTACCTTGCAGCTGCATTATAGTTATGGTAAAATTTACAGTTATACGATTTTACGGTTTGGCGATTACGATTTGAAAGATGAGCTTAGCGAGATGGGTTGGAACGGTAGTGGAAGTTGTGAGGAGCACTTGGATAGATACGCCGAACCGCCCGGACCCAGCGAGCGCCACGACTAGCATGACTCAGAGGTGTTGGTACTCTGCCGTTTCATGAAGGGTTAGTTTACATTCGCCAGCACCCCACAGTTGTGCGGAATCGATGATTGCACTCAGGCGAAATGGATAAACGAATGGGTGGCCATCTTCAGAGAATACAATTCCGATGGAGCGGGCTATTCCCCTAATCGACCCGAGCCGCTTATCGTGCGAGACTTGGGGAGTCAATATGAACCTAAACCAGTTCAGTAGAGAAGCTATCTTTTATCTTGCGGTACTCATGTCCACGCTTCTTGTGACCGGCCGAGGAGTACAAGGTGCGTCGAGGGAAGTCGAACATTTTGGGGCGGCTCCCGTGGATGAACTGGTCGACTGTATACACCGAGTTTATGGTAAGCCAGTAATCCACGATTTAATGGTTCGAGACGTAATCGCGCGTCCCTGTCCCTCAAGTAAAGAACTCATCGCTGAAGCAATGAAGGCAAATGGACTTCTTCTGGTTGAGGGTCAGGAATGGATTTTTCTGGCACCGGCGAACTACTTTGTGCCCAAGCCTCCCTATTCTCGGGAGGAAGCTGCGCGTGCCCCAAAGCAGCACTCAATCAATGTAGAAACGCACCTTGAGCCGGCGCAGGAAATGCCGGAAGTACAGGCCAAAGACATTCTAAACACAATCAAGCGTGAAGCAAGGATGCCTCCCATTTTTGGATCCATTGATTCCTGGAAGACAGAAAAGCTCGTTATTACCCTTAGCGTAAGATTCTTTCCTATAAGGCTTGGCGAAGGTCTTCCTGAGTCCGTCGTAACCATCATTAACGAGCCATCTGATCTACGGCCCGCCAGATTGATCTATGGAGAGCTTCAGGGCGGAAAATATAAAGCGTTGTGGGATTCGCCGTGGTTCAAAAGCGGCAGCATTGAATTTGTAGATGTGAACGGAGACGGCGAGAAGGAAATACTCATAAGATCGGAGACGGCAGGAGCTAACTCGGTGAACGTTGGGCTAGTGGTCTTCGACCGAAAAGGGCGTGAGTTGAGCCGCCAAGAGTTATGCGGCAGCCTGGATTCCGTGCCTCCTGTGGGTGCCGCATGTCCCATTACAGGTGCTAATGAAATCAGTGTCACCGAGAATTTGGATGGACCGAAACAGATAGTGGCAGGCGATAGCGAAGTGTGCGTCTACCAGCCGGAGAAGGTTGTCTTTATGTGTCCTTCGCAGACGCGAGCCTTCATTCTTGGGATTGCAGCGCAATCGAACGAAAAGGGCCTCCGCCAGGCAAGAAAAGGCGATTATCAGACTGCACTGACCTATTTTCTAGGTGCTGCGGGTCGCGCTCCCGATAATGCAGAGTTCGCGAATAATGTCGGCTTCGCCTATTACAAACTCGGAGACTATGACAATGCTGTGACTTGGTTGTACAAAACAACTGAAATTGATCCGAACCGTGCTGTCGCATACCTGAATCTTGGAGATGCCCTCGTAAAGCTCAATCAGCATCGCGAACCACATGCGCGCGAGGCGTACAAGAAGTATTTAGAACTCGCTCCAGATTCCAAATTGGCACCCGAGGTAAAGAAGAAACTCGCCGCCCTCCCGCCCTCGCGTTGATTCCGTACCGTCCGACGTGGCTTCTTCCCGGCCTGAGGACCTTGCCGGAACAGTAGAGGCGCTCGGAAATGTCGTGCCCTCAGGCCCCCAATCGATCGAACTCTTTGTCAGCGTATTGCGTAGCGGTTCCGCAGATACCAAGCAGCGGTCGCTGGAGGCCTTAAGCAAATCGGGGAAGAATGCCTCGGCTGCTCTTCCGATGATGAGACAGTTGGCGGAAGATCCGAATGAAAGCGAAACGACGAAGAGGTTGGCAAGAGAGGCGATCAAAAATTTAGAACCTCGAAGCCACTAAACGTCAGCCCCAAAATGGCCGACGGGATAGCCCAACTATGGCCTCCTCGCATCTCTATTCAAAAAAGACTTACCGGGTGATCGGAGCCGTGCTCGTGATCGTCGTTATCGTCGCTGCGGTGTATTGGTTCAACTATTATCGGATTGTCAGCTTCGAGATGCGATGGATGACCGGTGAACAAGCGAATTTCCGTTCGAGAGAACCGAATTTCGATCGCGACGGCAATCCTAAGATATTGATTCTGTGGCCTGATAAACTGTTACATTGCTACCAGGCTAGTTATTCCAGAGACTTGCTAGCGTATCTGCAGAAAGAGAAGAAGTCGACGGTCCGCGTTATCTTACAACTGCGTTACAGCTACGGTTCAATTTACGGAGTCACGATTTTACGATTCGGTGACTATCATTTGCGGGATGAACTTAGTGAGCTAAGACAGGACGGCAATGGGAATTGCATGGAGCACTTGGAGGAATACGCTGAGCCGCGCGGGCTCGGCGAGCACCACCAGTGTTGTGGCCCGATTCGGAAATATTAACGGCAAAATGAAAATGCCAGCGAATACCGGGAAGGCCCCCGGGCGCCAGGAGAGCCTTAGTCATTCGCCGCTGCAAATAACCAGCGCCGACTAGTATGACTAGCGGGGCGACTTCCCAAGATCTCGCAACTAGCACTTGATTGAGACCTTTATCGCACGCGGCACCATATAAGAGAAACCTGTCAAGGGCGTAAGGATGACATTGGAGGAATTTCACAGGAGCAGGTTCCCTCCTGCCGTAGTAAGAACGTAGTGCAAGTCGGCAAATCCAGCCAAATTACGAAGGCAGACCCCTCAGTTCTGAGAGCCCCAATTGCGCTGTGGACTCTGTGGACCAATTGAGGCAGGATTTTTGGGGTGGTGCGGTTTGTAAGTGCGACACCCACAAGGCTTTAGATTTTTCGACACTCCGGTTCGGGACCAGGAGGTTGATGGTTCAAATCCATTCGCCCCGACCACTCTAATCCGGTCCGGCCCGGAGACATGGGTGACACAACGTACCTAAGACATGGGTAACACTTTTGGGCCGAACGGATTTTCGAGTGGTTCG
>WNGJ01000365.1_pt1 | contig 50518 bp, 53 predicted proteins | sample 5400611 | NCBI WGS metagenome assembly WNGJ01 (sample SAMN13153375, study PRJNA577476) | soil metagenome | isolation source: 40 cm soil or saprolite under Garry oak tree replicate 1 | place: USA:California | collected 2016-06-15 | reverse complement strand
ATGTCGCCCGGCGACACGATCGTCGACGGCGGCAACTCGTTCTACAAGGACGACGTGCGGCGCATGAAGATGCTGCGGCCGCAGCAGATCCACTATGTCGACGTCGGCACGAGCGGCGGCGTCTGGGGGCTCGAGCGCGGATACTGCCTGATGATCGGCGGTGAGCGTGAGGTCGTCGAACGCCTCGCGCCGATCTTCAAGACGCTCGCCCCGGGGGCGGGCAGCATTCCGCGCACACCGGGACGCGAGGCCATCAGCGGCAGCGCCGAGCAGGGCTACCTCTACTGCGGTCCGTCGGGCGCCGGCCATTTCGTGAAGATGATCCACAACGGCATCGAGTACGGGCTGATGCAGGCGTACGCCGAGGGGCTCGACATCCTCAAGAACGCGAGCGCCAAGGCCCTCGAGCCGGATCTGAGATACGAGCTGAATCTCCCGGACATCACCGAGGTGTGGCGGCGAGGCTCGGTGGTGAGCTCCTGGCTGCTGGATTTGACGGCGCAAGCGCTCGCCGAGAATCCGACCCTGTCGAACTACACCGGCGTCGTCGCCGACTCCGGCGAGGGCCGGTGGACCGTGATGGCCGCCGTCGAGGAGGGCGTCCCGGCCGACGTGCTCTCGGCGTCGCTCTACGCGCGGTTCCGCTCGCGCCAGGATCACACCTTCGCCGAGAAGGTGCTCTCGGCCATGCGACAGAAGTTCGGCGGCCACGTCGAACAGTCGACCGGATGATCCTCGCGGGAGACGTCGGCGGCACGAAAACCGCGCTCGCGCTCTTCGAGGTGCGGCGGCGCGCGCTCGCGGTCGTCCGCGAAGGGGTCCTGCCGAGCCAGGGCTTCGCCGCCCTCGCCGACGCGATCAGACAGTTTCTTTCCGACGGCCCTTCGACGCCGATCGATGCGGCCTGCGTCGGCGTCGCCGGCCCCGTGATCGACGGACGATGCACGGCGACGAACCTGCCGTGGGTGGTCGACGAAGCCTCGCTCGCCGAGTGCGTATCGACCCGGCGCGTGAAGCTCGTGAACGATCTGGAAGTGACCGGTCACGGGATTCTCGGGCTCAAGCCGTCGGCGCTCGTGACCCTGCAGGCCGGCCAGCGGCGCAAGGCGACGATGGCGCTGATCGCGGCGGGCACGGGGCTGGGCGAAGTCCTTCTGGTCTGGGATGGACGACGCCATCACGTGGTCGGCTCCGAGGGCGGCCACACCGATTTCGCGCCGCGCACCGAGCTCGAGAGCGAGCTCTTACGGTTCCTGCGCCGTGAGTTCGGCCGGGTCAGCTACGAGCGCATCGTCTCCGGGCCCGGACTTCACAACATCTATCGGTTTCTGCTGGCGACCGACGGAGCGTCGGAGCCCGACTGGATCCGCTCACGCATGGAAACCGGCGACCCGAGCGCGGTCGTCGCCGAGGCGGCTCTCGACAACCGAGATCCCAGGGCCGTCCAGGCGCTCGACATCTTCGTGTCCATCTACGGCGCCGAGGCCGGCAATCTCGCGCTCAAGGCGCTCGCGGTCGGGGGGATCTTCGTCGGCGGCGGTATCGCGCCCAAGATCCGGCCCAAGATCGAGGACGGGACGTTCGTGACGGCCTTCCGAGACAAGGGACGGATGGGCGAGATGATGGTCTCGATCCCCGTGCACCTCGTGCTCGAGCCCCGGACCGCGCTTCTCGGCGCGGCCGCCGTGGCCAGATCGCTTCTATCCGGGGCGGCCCCGAAACCTCGGGGAGCCCAGGCTACCCCCTAGCGGCGCGCTCCTCCCGACCCCGACCGCGTGTCTAAGCCTTGAGCAGACGGAAGACCATGACAAGGGAAGAGCTGAGACTCCAGGAAGCCCAGGACCGCACCGCCCACTGGAAGCGGTGGGGGCCGTACCTGGCCGAGCGCCAGTGGGGCACGGTCCGCGAGGATTACAGCCCCCACGGGACGGCCTGGGACTCCTTCCCGCACGACCACGCGCGGTCGCGGGCGTACCGATGGGGTGAGGACGGGATCGCCGGGATCACCGACAACCACGGCCGGCTCTGCCTGGCCCTGGCGCTCTGGAACGGCCAGGATCCCATCCTGAAGGAGCGCCTCTTCGGGCTCACCGGGAGCGAGGGGAACCACGGCGAGGACGTGAAGGAGTACTACTTCTACCTCGACTCGACGCCGACCCACTCCTACATGAAGTACCTCTACAAGTACCCGCAGGCGGCGTTTCCGTACGATGCGCTGGTGGACGAGAACCGGCGTCGCGATCGTCGCGCGCCGGAGTTCGAGCTGATCGACACCGGCGTCTTCGACACCGACCGGTATTTCGACGTCGTCGTCGAGTACGCGAAGGCCGCGCCCGACGACGTCCTCGTTCGCATCACCGCGACGAATCGCGGACCGGAGGCGGCCGAGCTTCACCTGCTGCCGACGCTCTGGTACCGCAACACGTGGTCGTGGGACGTGCCGGAGCCAGAGCGGCCGAGCTTGCGTGTCGGCGAGGGTGGCGGCCACGCGGTGATCGAGGGCGAGCACGCCACCCTCGGTGCGCGCTGGCTCTACTGTGACGGATCGCCTGAACTCGTGTTCACCGACAACGACACGAACGCCTGGCGTCTCTACCACCTGCCGAATCCGCGCCCGTGGGTGAAAGACTCGATCAACGACTACGTCGTCGGCGGAAAGAAGGACGCCGTCAATCCCGAGCGCGTCGGCACCAAGGCGGCGGCGCTCTATCGAGCGACGCTCGCTCCCGGTCAGAGCGCGGTCACGCGACTGCGTCTTTCCAACTCGCCGATCCCGGGCGGCCCCTTCGGCCGGGAATTCGACGTCCTCTTCGGCCAGCGGCTTCGGGAGGCGGACGAATTCTACGAGGCGATCATTCCCAAGAAGCTCTCCGACGACGCGCGGAACGTGATGCGCCAGGCGTTCGGTGGGCTCCTCTGGTCCAAGCAGTTCTATCACTACGACGTCGCGCGCTGGCTCCAGGGCGATCCGACCGGTCCGGCGACGTCGGCCGAGCGGATGCGCGCGCGGAACCACGAGTGGCGGCATCTCTACAACGAAGACGTCGTCTCGATGCCCGACAAGTGGGAGTACCCGTGGTACGCGGCGTGGGACCTCGCGTTTCACACGATCCCGCTGGCCCTGGTCGATCCCGACTTCGCCAAGGCGCAGCTGGTCCTGTTCCTGCGCGAGTGGTACATGCACCCGAACGGGCAGATCCCGGCCTACGAGTGGGCGTTCGGCGACGTGAACCCGCCCGTCCACGCGTGGGCGGCGCTGCGCGTCTACCGGATCGAGCGGCGGCTTCGCGGCAAGGGCGACCGTGAGTTCCTCGAGAAGATCTTCCACAAGCTCCTGCTGAACTTCACCTGGTGGGTGAATCGCAAGGACGCCGAGGGCAAGAACGTCTTCCAGGGCGGCTTCCTCGGCCTGGACAACATCGGCGTCTTCGACCGGTCGGCGCCGCTGCCGACCGGCGGCCACATCGAGCAGTCCGACGGAACCTCGTGGATGGGGATGTACTGCCTCAACATGCTCGCGATCGCGCTCGAGCTCGCTCGGCACGACTCGGCCTACGAAGACGTCGCCTCGAAGTTCTTCGAGCACTTCGTCTACATCGCGCACGCGGTTCACGATCTGGGCGACGAGGGCATCAACCTGTGGGACGATACCGATGGCTTCTACTACGACGTGCTCCACGGTAACGGCACCGCGCACCCGATGAAGGTGCGCTCGATGGTGGGGCTGATCCCGCTCTTCGCGGTCGAGACGCTCGAGCCGGAGGTGATCGATCGGCTCCCCGGATTCAAGCGACGGATGCAGTGGTTCATCGACAACCATCCCGAATTCCGCGAGCACGTCGAGACGGCGCAGAAGCCCGGCGTCGGGCTGCGGCGGCTGCTCGCGATCGTCGGACGCCCGCAGCTCCCGCGCGTGCTCCGATTCATGCTCGACGAGGCGGAGTTCCTGTCGCCGCACGGGGTCCGCGCGGTGTCGCGATATCACAAGGATCATCCGTACGTGCTCCGGATGGACGACATGGAGCATCGGGTCGACTACGAGCCGGCGGAATCCTCGAGCGGGTTCTTCGGCGGCAACTCGAACTGGCGCGGACCTGTCTGGTTCCCGGTGAACTACCTCTTGATCGAGTCGCTCCAGAAGTTCCACTACTTCTACCGCGACACCGTGAAGGTGGAGTTCCCGACGGGCTCGCCGACGAAGCTCGACCTCTGGCAGATCGCCACCGAGCTGTCGCGGCGGCTGACGCGCATCTTCCTGCGCGGCCCGGACGGGCTGCGGCCGGTCTACGGGGGCACCGAGAAGTTCCAGCGCGACCCGCACTGGCGCGACCTGGTGCTGTTCTACGAATACTTCCACGGTGACAACGGCGCGGGCATCGGCGCCGGCCACCAGACGGGCTGGACCGGAATCGTGGCCAAGCTCCTCCAGCAGAGCGGGGAGCGATGAGCGGCTACTCCGGCGTCATCCTGGGGGGGCCCGCCCGAGTCCACGCGATCCGCGAGCAGGTCGGATGGGAGCTCCTCTCGGCATGACGTGCCGCGAAGCCATCGACGTCCTCGACGACTACCTCGAATCGAGCCTGACACCGGAGGTGCTCGAGAAGCTCGAGGCGCACCTGCGTGCGTGCGCGCCGTGCCGCGCGTATCTGGCCACCTACGAGCGGACCGCTCAGCTGGCGGCGAAGGTCAACCGGGTCGAGATGCCGCCCGAGGTCAAGCGGCGCCTGCACGACTTCCTTCATTCTTAGGCGCACTACCACTCCGGCCCGCTCCAGTAGTATTTCTTAGGAGGCTTGCCGCGTCGCCCACGGGCGGCGGGTGAAGCCGTGGGGCTGCGGCCAGCGCCACAAGGCGGGGATATCGGCCCTCGCGCCAGCCCACGGATAGCCGCCGGAGTAACGCCCGGCCGGCAGGCCGAATTCGACCGCGATGCCTCGGCGACCGGCGACGACCGAAGAGAAGCGTCTCCTGGCGCGCCTGGGCCGCCCGCACCCGATGTGGATCGTCGTGAGTGCGGGCTGGCCCGTGGCGATGCTCTTCCTCACCGCGCTCGGGCTCTACTACCTCGTGACCGGGACGCGGACCCTCGCCCAGTCGCTGTTCGTGCTGCTCGTGGGTGTCGGTGGCCTCGCCGGCTATCTTTATCTCCGGCGCCTCTTCGCTCGCTCCGCCGCCGCGGATCGCTCCTCGGGGCGGCGTGACCTCGAGGCCGGGGAAGTCGACGAGACGCAGTTCGAGATCGTCGACGCGATCGAGGTGGCCGAAGAAGAAGACGAGGGCCGGCATTTCTATCTGCGGCTCGCCGACGGCCGCGTCCGCTTTCTCTCCGGCCAGTACCTCTACGAGCCGGTCGCGTCCAAGCGTTTCCCGGCGGCCCGTATCACGGTGATCCGAGCTCCCACCAGCGGGATCGTGCTCTCCATGCGTCCCGAGGGCGAGTTCCTCGCGCCCAGCGCGGTGCGTCCGTCGTTCAGCGAGCGCGAGCACGCGCGCGGGCGCGTGCCGGACGACGGGGAGATCATCGAGACTGATTTCGATCGCCTCAGGAGGCGCGCGTGAGTCAGGCCTTGCCCTCGAGCGCGCGCTTGAGCTGGTCGAGGTGGTTGTCGTCGTGCCACGCCATCAACGTGACGAAGTCGTTGATCGTGATGGGCCCGCGGGTGGCGTGCACACCGGCGCGCTTCCACTGTTCGGGTGTCAGCGTGCGGAGCAGCGCGAGCGACTCGTCGCGGCGCGTGCGAAACGCCGCCAGCGCGAGCTGGGCGTCGTTCCTCAGATACTGCCGCTCCTCGGCCCAGCGATCGGGCGTCGTGGGATCGAAGGCCAGCTTCGGATCGTTCATCGCGAGGATCATCCCGAACCGGCCGATGAACATCTCCTCGACGTCGCGCAGGTGGCAGATCGCTTCCTTCGCCGCCCAGCTCTTGGCGTCGGGGCGGCGCGCGAGGGTCGCGTCGTCGTGGCCGCGGATCGCGGCGGCGAGCTCGTCGGCGGTGCGGGCCATGCGCCGCATCCGATCCTCGGCCGGTAGCTTCGCGTACTCTTCCATCGTCGGCATCGTGACTCTCCCCTTGGCCTCGGGCACCAGCTGGTGGAACAGGCTCGACTCGCGCTTGTAGAAGCCCTGTGTATGATACGACTCCGGAAGCCGGAGCCCCGTGTAGTCGACGTGGTGACCGACCTCGTGGAGCAGGGTGCGGAGATACGAGCGGAACGCGACAACCCGCTTCTTCTTGGCCGTCCGCATCCAGAGCTGGATCTTGGGCTTGCGGCCGCGCTCCTGCGTATAGAGACCGTGTAGCTCACCCCAGCGCGAGTGGGGGCGCGCGGCGAGGACCTCGACCCGCACGTCCGGGAGCCCCATGGCGTCGGTGAGCCCGGCGATCAGCTCCTGGCTCGCCCGTTCGGTCGCGGCGCGCTCCTCGGTGTTGAGCGCGGCTTCGAGCGCCGCGACTCGTGCGTGGAGCGACGTCGGATCTTCGAGGCGGATCTCGACGAGGGCGTCGCTCTTGCGGTAGACGGCCTGCTGCGAGCGCGTGAGCCGTCCGTAGTAGGCGAACGGCGCCACTACTGGCCGGTGAAGCGCGGCTTTCTCTTTTCGAGAAACGCCTTCGCGCCCTCGATGCGATCCTCGGTGGTCCTGAGGAGCGTCGCCAGGTCGTTCTCGAGACGGAGGCCGTCGTCGAGCGGCAGGCCGAGCCCCTTCACGACCGCCTCCTTCGCGTAGCGAAGCGCCACCGGCGCCTTCTCCGCGAGCGTCCGCGCGAGCGCCTGGGCGGAGGCCTGAACCTCGCCCGCCGGGACCACGCGCTCGACGAGCCCGATCCGGAGCGCCTCGCGCGCGTCGATGCGCGCGCCGGTCAGGATCATCTCGAGCGCCTTGCCGCGACCCACCAGCCGGGGCAGGCGCTGCGTGCCGCCGCCGCCCGGGATGATCGCGAGATTCACCTCGGTGAGGCCGAGCTGGGAGTCCTCGCCGGCGATCCGGATGTCACAGGCGAGCGCCAGCTCGAGGCCGCCGCCGAGCGCGAAGCCACGGATCGCGGCGATGATCGGCTGGCCACAGCGGTCCATTGCGGCGCGGAAGTCGACACGCCGGCGGGCGTCACGGAAGCGCACGGGCACCTGGGGCGCCACGAACTCGCGGATGTCGGCGCCGGCCGAGAACGCGCGCTCACCCGCGCCGGAGACGACGATCACGCGCGCCTCCGGGCTCTGCGCGAGCTCGCCGAAGCAGCCGGTCAGCTCCTCGCGCATGCGCTCGTTCATCGCGTTGTGGACGTTGGGGCGGTTGAGCGTGATCGTCGCGATGCCGTCGGTGAGCTCGTAGCGAATCGCCTCGTAGGCCATCGGTCCGATGTCTCCCGCTCGACTCGTCAGCGTTCTAGCGTTTCGCCCGGCGGCACACGCCACGCGCGGCCAGGTCGGCGATCTCGTCGTCTGTGTAGCCGAGCTCGTGGAGCACGGCGTCGGTGTGCTGGCCGAGCGTCGGGGCCGGGCCGGGATCTTGCGTGGGCGTCCCGCGAAAGGCGATCGGCTGTCCCATCATGCGCAGGCGGCCGACCTCGGGGTGGTCGTACTCGCGGACCATGTCGTGGTGGCGCACCGCCGGGTGATCGAGGTACTCCAGCACGGTCTGGACAGGCGCTGCCGGGATGTCGTGCTTGGCGAGGAGCTCGAGCCAGTGGTCACGCGGCTTGGACTTGAACTTGGCCTCGATCAACGGCAACAACGCCTGGTTGTTCTCGAGCCGTGCGATCCACGATGCGAACCGTGGGTCGTCGGCAAGGTGGTCGAGCTCGAGCGCCTTGGCGAGCTTCATCCAAAACGCCTGGTTGCCGACCGCCAGGAAGAACCAGGTGTCGTCGCCGGCCTGATAGAGGCGATAGGTCGGATTGTCGCGGACTAGGGTGGGCTTGCTCGGATAGTCGATGGCCACGCCCGACTGGAGCGCCAGGACCCCGCGCAGCAACGAGGTTTCGACGCGCTGGCCACGACCCGTCCGCTCGCGCGCGAAGAGCGCCGACAGAATGCCCTGCGTCGCCAGCGCCGCCGTGTAGTAGTCGACCGGCGCGGTCCTGAGATACGCGGGCGGCCCGCCGAAGCCCTGCAACGTCATCAGACCGCCCAGCGCCTGAAAGACCGGATCGAAGCCCGGCCGGTCGGAATCGGGCCCGCTCGAGCCGAAGGCCGTGACCGAGGAGTAGATCAGGCGCGGATTGATCTGGCTCAGGCGCTCGTAGCCGACGCCGAGGCGCTCGGCGACACCCGGCCGCATGTTCTCCATCACGACGTCGGAGCCCTTGGCGAGCTTCTCGACGATCTGACGGCCCTCGGGAGTCTTCAGATTGACCGCGAGCGAGCGCTTGCCGCGATTCCAGCCGAAGAAGCCGGGCAGCTCGCGGAACGAGTCGCCCTCGAGGGCCTCGACCTTGATGACCGACGCCCCGAGGTCCGCGAGCTGCATCGCGGCGTACGAGCCGGCGATGTAGCTGGTCAGGTCGACGACTCGGACACCGTCGAGCGGAGGCGCGTGGGTGGACACGGGACGAGGCTCGGCTCTCGGCTACCTCGCGGCCCGCCGGACGATCTGCTCGCGGTGGTAGTCGACGTCGCCGTACATCGACTCGAGCGCCTTGGCACGCTTGAAGTAGATGTGCAGGTCGTACTCCCAGGTGAACCCGATGCCGCCGTGCACCTGGATCGCCTCGCCGCACACCTTGCGCGCGGCATCGGCGACGTAGGCCTTCGCCACCGAGGCCGCGAGCTCAGCGTCCTCGGCCTTCGCGTCGAGCGCCCAGGCAGCGTAGTACACCGCCGAGTGGGAGTTCTCGACTTCCAGGAGCATCTCCGAGCACTTGTGGCGGATCGCCTGGAACGAGCCGATCGGCTGCCCGAACTGCTCGCGCACCTTGGCGTAGCCGACGGCCATGTCCAGGCATCGACGCGCCGCGCCCAGCATCTCGGCCGCCGCGCCGACGGCGCCGCGGCGCAAGAGATCCCCGAGGAGTGACGCGGCCTGACCGGGCGCGCCGAGCACGGCATCGGAGGCGACCGGCACCTTGTCCATCTCGAGATGGACCCAGCGGGTCGCCAGATCCATGCCCTGGACCGGCGAGAGCTTGAGGCCCGCCGCCGAGGGATCGACGAGGAACAGCGACACGCCTTCCGGCGCGCGCGCGGGGATCAGCAGCACGTTGGCCACGTGGGCCCACGGGACGAAGCGTTTCGTGCCGGACAGGGCCCAGCCCTTCGACGACTTCTCCGCTCGCGTCGTCACCGACGCCGGCTCCCAGTCGAGATCGTTGTCGAGGAGCGCCACCGTCGCGCGGGCCTCGCCGGTCGCGATCGCGGAAAGCCAACGCTTCTTCTGCGCGTCGTTGCCGGCCGCCTCGACGGCGGCGGCGGCGAGGACAGTCGGAAAGTACGGCCCGGGATACGCGGCGCGGCCGAGCTCTTCGAGCAGGACCGAGGTCTCGACCATGCCGAGCCCGCTTCCGCCGTAGGCCTCGGGCAGGGAGAGGCCGAGCCAGCCGAGCTGGGCCATCTCCTTCCACATCGACTCGCTCTCGCCGCGCGGATCGTCCCACAGGAGCCGAACGGTCGCGGGCTTGCAGTGCTCGTCGAGGAACGCGCGCGCCGAGTTCTTCAACAATTGTTGGTCGGAGCTGAACGAGAAGTCCATGGCGTCAGGCCTTCAGCCGGTCGGCGCGCACTTCCTTCGGCAGGCCGAGCACACGCTCTCCAATGATGTTCTTCTGGATCTCGGACGAGCCGGAGTAGATGGTTCCCGCGCGCGACCAGAGGAACGCGGTCGCGAAGGTGCCGGGCTCGCCGGACGAGGTGTCGACCTCCTCGAACTCTTCGCGCGCGACCATGAGCTGGCCGAACGGGCCGAGGATCTCGAGCGCGACCTCGTAGTAGCGCTTCTCGAACTCGGTATACGAGAGCTTCGTGATCGACGACGCTGCGCCCGGTGCGTCGCCCTTCTGCAAGGCCGAGAGCACGCGCAGCGCCGCGTAGCGCTGCACCTCGAGATCGGCGTAGATGCGCCCCATCCGGGCGCGCACCGCCGGGTCCTCGATCAGCGGCCGGCCCCCGCGCTTGAGCTCCTTCGTGGCCTTCACGAGCTGATTGAACGCGGTGACGTACCGCGTGACACGCCCGAGCGCGTTCCCGCCGCGCTCGAAGCCGAGCGTCGTCTGCGCGATCGCCCAACCCTCGTTGGTGTTGCCGATCAGGTCGGACTTCTCGGCGCGCGCGTTGGTCATGAAGACTTCCGAGAAGAGCGAGCTGCCGGTGATCTGCTTGAGCGGCCGCACCTCGACGCCGGGCTGGCGCATGTTGAGGAGCACGCACGAGATCCCCCGGTGCTTGGCCACCTTCGGGTCCGTGCGGGCGAGCAGGATGCCCCAGTCGGCGATCGGGCCGCTCGAGGTCCAGATCTTCTGACCGTTGACCACGAAGTGATCGCCCTGGTCCTCGGCCCGCGTCTTGAGGCTCGCCAGGTCCGACCCCGCGTTCGGCTCGGAGTAGAGCTGGCACCAGATCTCCTCGGCGGTCAGCATCTTCTTCAGATAGCGCTTCTTCTGCGCCTCGGTGCCGTGGACGATGATCGTCGGGCCGATGAAGCCGATGCCGAGGCCGTTGATGGCCGGCGGCGCGCTCACGCGCGCCATCTCGTCCTGGACGATCGCCTGCTGCATCGGCGTGGCGGACCAGCCGCCGTACTCCTTGGGCCACAGCATCCCGACGTACCCGGCCTCGTAGAGGCTCCGGTGCCACGCCTTGCGCTCGTCGAGTGTTTTCAGGTCCTGCGTGGGAACGTTGGCCTCGAGCCAGCGGCACGTTTCTAGCACGCCGGCCGGCGCGAATCAACGCGCGGGCGGCGGCAGCCGGTAGATCGCCGTGTGGAGCACGTGGGCGATCGGGCGACGCTCGCCGGCGACCAGGACCAGGTCGGCTTCGACGAACTCGCGGCCCGTCTTCTCGAAGAGCGAGCGCACGCGGCCGCGGGTCGAAAGGGTCTCCCCGACCCGGGCACCGCCGAGGTGGCGCACGACGCTTCCCACGTGGATCCACGGGCTCATGCGGACATTCTGCGAGAGCGCCTTGTTGGCCTGGTCGAGGAAGAACCCGGGATGCACCCAGCCGCGCGCTCCCCGATAGAGCGCGAGCCCGTCGCTGACGCGCTCGAGATACTCGGCGGCGCGCTCGTCGTCGTAGGGATTGATCGGGGTGCCGAGCGCGGCGAGCCCGGCGAGGTGCTCGCGGGTCGCGGGCGGCCGGTCCGTGGGCAGCGGCGCCACCGGGTACAGGGCGAGGTTCACCGGCACCGGCGAGCCGGCCGGCAAGGTCGCGGTCAGGGTCGCGCATTCCCCGCCAACGGTGGTGGTCGCGGTGACCGTCGCGTTGAGACCCTTGGCGTCGCGCGCGGTCACCGCGCCGGCCAGGCGGACTTCTTCGCCGTCGTGGATCGGCTTCAAGAACCGCACGTTCGCGGTCCCGCGCTCGAGCCAGGCCGCGCCGAACGCCTCGACGAGCGGATGCGTCAGGTACGCGTAGACGGTCACGCCGGGGACGAGCGCCCCCCGGAAGCCGTACTGGCGCGCGATCTGCTCGTCGTGGATCTTGTTCTCGGAGCTCGAGGACGTGTTGCGAGCCTTGACGTGGTACTCGGGCAGGCGTTCCTGACTGTCCGTATGAGCCTCCTTCACTTACAGCCGCCAGACCATTGGGTGGCGGCAAGTATATAATCATCCCGGTCATGTCGCGCGGGCTCCTCATTGCCTTGGTCGTGATCGCGGTTCTGGTCGTCGGCATCGGCGCCTGGGCCGTTTCCGTGAACAACCAGCTCGTCGTCCTCGACCAGGGTGTCGGCGAAAAGTGGGCGCAGGTGCAGAACGTCTACCAGCGCCGCGCCGACCTCATTCCCAACCTCGTCGAGACCGTGAAGGGGTTCGCGACGCAGGAGCGCACGGTGCTGGAGGAAGTCACCCGCGCGCGCGCGAGCGCCTCCTCGATCCAGCTCACGCCCGAGGCGCTCAACGACCCCAAGGCGCTCGAGCGGTTTCAGGCTGCGCAGAACCAGCTCTCCGGGGCGCTGTCGCGGCTCCTGGTGACGGTCGAGCGCTACCCCGAGCTCAAGTCGAACCAGAATTTTCTGGCCCTGCAGAGCCAGCTCGAGGGCACCGAGAACCGCATCACCGTCGAGCGCCGGCGGTTCAACGAATCCGTCCGCGAATACAACACGCGGCTGCGACTCTTCCCGGGCTCGCTGGTCGCCCGCGTCTCGGGCTATCAACCCAAGGCGTTCTTCGAGGCGGCGCCCGACGCGGCGACCGTCCCCAAGGTGAAGTTCTAGTCTGCTTCTCGCAGCGGTCCTCGCCCTCGCCCTCGTCCTGCCGCCAGCGCCGACCGCCCGGCTGAACGACTACGCAAACCTCCTGACGGCCGCCGAGCGTGCGCGCCTCGAAGCGCTCCTGACCGAGCGCGAGCGAGCCACCGGTACGCAGATGGCGATCGCGGTGTTCCGGTCGCTCGAAGGCGAGAATCTGGAGGACGTCGCGAGCCAGCTCTTCCAGAAGTGGCGCCTGGGGCAGAAGAGCCTCGACAACGGCGTGCTCCTCGTCGTGTTCGTCGAGGATCGCAAGCTCAGGCTCGAGGTCGGATACGGGCTCGAGGCGGCGTTGCCCGACGCCGAGGCCGCGCAGATCATCCGCGGCGCGATCGCGCCGCGCTTCCGCGAGCAGCGCTACGCGGCGGGGCTCGAGGCGGCGGTGATCGCGGTGTACGAGCGGATCAAGCCGGGCTCGACACCTGCCGAGCTTCAGCGCCGGGTCGACTCGTCGCGACAGCGAGGCGCGAGCGGGCCGAATCTCTATATATTGCTCCTCCTCGCGTTCGTGGCGCTGACCGTCGGCGGCCTCGCCTGGGAAGCGTCACACCAGCGCGGCTACACCGCCGGACGACGCGGCTGGACCTCGTCGGGCGGCGGCTGGTATGGAGGCGGGTGGGGCGGCGGCGGCTACTCGGGCGGCGGCGGTTTCTCGGACGGTGGAGGCTTCTCCGGCGGCGGCGGCAGCTCGGGCGGCGGCGGCGCGAGTGGAAGCTGGTGATGGCGAAGCATCCGAGCTGGACGCGGCAATTCCTGAGCGAGGCGGATTTCGACGCGGTCACCCGGGCGATCAAGACCGCCGAATCGCGCACCTCCGCCGAGATTCGGGTGCACCTCGAGCGCCACGTGCCACGCCGGCTCTTGCTGGGACGCGCTCCGGACGTCATGACGCGAGCCCGGCAGGTGTTCCGGCGTCTCGGCATGCACAAGACGGCCGAGCGCCACGGCGTGCTGATCTATCTGGCCGTCGAGGAACGGCGGTTCGCCGTCGTCGGCGACGAGGGCATCCACGGGCGGGTCGGCGATCCTCACTGGCACCGCGTGCGTGACCTGATGGTCGACAAGCTCCGGGCGAACGCGCCGCGCGAGGCGATCGAGCGCGGGGTCGAGGAGCTCGGGCGCGCGCTGGCCGAGCACTATCCGCGGCGGCCCGACGACACGAACGAGCTGAGCGACGAGGTGAGCGTGTCGTGAGGTGCGCCGCGGGTGTACTGTACGAGCATGGTGGCGCGTGGATTGATCGTGGGAGTCGCCGTCGTGTTCCTGGCGCTGTCGGCCGCGAGCGCGCAGGAGACTCGGCCGGGCCAGAGCTCGATGCCGCTCGAGATCAAGCGCGAAGCGAAGCCGGCGCGGCCCGTCGTTCGGCCCGAGGCCGACCGTGAGCAGGCCGCGCGTGACGCCGCGCGTGCCGCGGCCGAGTACGAGCAGAAGCAGCGAGACGACGCGGTGATGCGCGAGCAGACCAGGCCCTCGGTCCGGCGCCCCGATCTCGGTTACGACGTCAGCGGGAGCATCCAGCAGCGCAACATCCAGCGGCGATGACGCGCGACGATATCCCAACGCCCGCGCTGCTCCTCGACCTCGACCGCTTCGAGCGCAACCTCCGCCGGATGGCCGCGCACGCGCGCGCGTCCGGCAAGAATCTCAGGCCCCACGCGAAGACGCATCGCTGCCCCGAGATCGCCCGGCGCCAGGTGAGCGGCGGCGCGCTCGGCGTCGCCTGCGCCAAGCTCGGCGAGGCCGAGGTGATGGCGCGCGCGGGCGTCCGCGGGCTCCTCATCACGACCGAGGTCGTCGCGCCCGCGGCGATCCGGCGACTCATGCGCCTGGTCTCGGCGGCCCCCGACACCCTGCTCGTCGTCGACAATCCCGCCAACGTCGCGGAGCTCGGCCGCGAAGCGACGGCCGATGGCGTGACAGTCAACGTGCTGGTCGACGTCGACGTGGGCACCCGGCGCACCGGGGTCGCGCCGGGCGAGCCCGCGCTGGCGCTGGCGCGCGCGGTCGTCGCGCAGCCGGCGCTCCGCTTCCGCGGGCTCCAGGGCTATGCGGGCCACTGCGCGCACGTCATCGGCTGGGAGGCGCGGCGCGAGGCTTCACGCGCGGCGCTGAAGCCGCTGATGGAGACGCGCGAGCTGATCGAGCGCGCGGGCTTGCCGGTGGAGATCGTCGCCGGCGGCTCGACCGGCACCTGGGACATCGACGTCGAGCTGCCCGGGCTCACCGAGCTGCAGGCCGGCTCCTACTGCGTGATGGACATCGACTACCGGCGCATCGGCGCCAAGGCCGGCGCGGTGAACGCCGACTTCGAGATGGCGTTGACCGTGATCACGACGGTCGTCAGCGTGCCCACGGCCGACCGCGCGATGGTCGACGGCGGGCTCAAGGCCTTCTCGACCGACAAGACGTTCCCGCCCGAGTCGGTGGAGCGGCCGGGGGTCGAGTATTCCTTCGCGGGCGACGAGCACGGGCGGCTGACGATCACCGACCCGTCGCGCGCGCCGGGGCTCGGCGAGCGCATCGAGTTCTTCCCGCCGCACTGCGATCCGACGATCAATCTCTACGACCGGATCTACGCGATGCGCGGCGACAAGGTCGAGGCGGTGTGGGACATCGCGGCGCGCGGCCGCTCGGATTAGCTCAGGCGGGGGGACGATAGGCGATCAGGTAGCGGTGCTCCCCTTCGAGCACGGCCTCGCGGCGCTGGTTCCTGAGCGTCACGCGCAACGTCACTAAACCCGCCGACCGCTTGCGCTCGAGCGCGATCACTTCGTGCTCGGGATAGATCGTGTCGCCGACGAACACCGGCGCGCGGAAGCGCGTGGTCTGCTCGACGAAGGCGACGATCGATTCTTCGAGCAGGGGGCCGAGGGTGGAGGCGCCGACCGCGGTGAGCGAGGCGAGAAGAAGACCGTGGGCCAGACGGCCGCCGAAGCGCGTCTTCTTGGCGTACTCGACGTCGTAGTGGATCGGGTGGTTGTCGCCGGTCATGCCCGCGAAGAACATGAAGTGGGCGTCGGTCAAGGTGCGTGACGGGCTCTTGAACTGGTCGCCGACCGCGAAGTCCTCGAAGTAGCGCTGGCTCACCAGGCGCCCCAGAAGATCTCGCGGACCTCCGCGGGCTCCTCGGCGCGGAACAGTTCCTCGCGCAGGCGCGCGGCGTGTGGAAACCCGGAGGCGTACCAGGCCAGGTGCTTCTTCAGCTGGATGGCCGCGGTCCGCGGCGGGAGAAGCTCCTGGATCAGCTCGTCATGACGGCGGATGATCCGCGCGCGATCGTCTCGCGGTGTCTCAGACCCCCGGAAGATCCACGGCGCGCCGAGGGCGCCGCGCCCGATCATGACGGCCGCGCAGCCGGTGGCCTCGGCCATCGCCCGCGCGTCGGCGAGGCTTCGCACGTCGCCGTTGCCGATGACCGGGATCGCGACCGCGTCGACGACGCTCGCGATGATCTCCCACGGCGCCCGGCCGCTATATTGCTGCGAGCGCGTGCGCGGATGGACGGTGATCGCGTCGACGCCTTCGCCCTCCGCGATGCGGGCGATCTCCACCGCGTTCACGGTGTGGTCGTCCCAGCCGCCGCGGATCTTGATCGTGAAGTCGACGCCGATCGCCTTGCGCATCGTCCGGAACACCACGGCAGCGCCGAGCGGGTCGCGCATCAGCGCCGAACCCTGGCCCTTGGCGACGATCTTCGCCACCGGGCAGCCCATGTTCAGGTCGATCGCGTCGGCGCCGGTGGTCTCGAGCCGCCGCGCGGCCTCGGCCAGGACGTCGGGGTCGGCGCCCAGGAGCTGGAGCGCGATCGGGTGCTCCTCGGGTCGGAAGCTCGCGAGCTCGGCCGTGCGCGCGCTGCCTTCGACGAGCCCGCGGGCGTCGATCTCCTCGCTGGTGAGACGGCCGGCGCCGCACTCGCGCGCGACCAGCCGGAAGGGCGCGTTGGTGACCGCGGCCATCGGCGCCAGACGCAGATCGATCATGCCGTCCAGCATCTCACGAAGGGTCGGCGCTACTCCACGAGCGCGACGGCGCGGACGGGCGAGCCGTCGGCGCCCTCGAGCTTGAGCGGCAGCGCGAGGAACCGGCAGCGCGCGGCGCCGATCTGATCGAGGTTGGTCAGGTACTCGATCACCGTGATCCCGGCCGGAAAGAAGATCGCGTGCGTCGTGTACTCCGAGCGGCCCGGACGCCGTCGCGGCTCGGCGATCGTGTCGCGGATGCAATGATCCGGAGGATAGTCGTAGCCGACGGCCTTGACCCCGCGGGTGACGAGCCATTCGCAGGCGCTCGGGCCGGTCCACGGGCCCTCTTTCCAGAACTGCTCCTTGTCGACGCCCATGCGCCTGGGCCAGTCCGTGCGCAGCAGCACGATGTCGCCCCTGCGGACGTGGCCGGCGCGCCGCTCGAGGTCGGCCGCGGTGACCTCGCCGTTGGCCCCGAGGTGCGTGAGATCGACGACGGCCGCGTCGCCGACCCACTGATCGACCGGCATCGAGGCCATGTCGCGCCCGTCGACCAGATAGTGGAGCGGCGCGTCGACGTGCGTGTAGGCGTGACAGCTGATCGTCAGCACCGTGCTCTGCAGCGGATAGCCGGTCGCGTGCGCGGCCATCAGCTCGGGTACGACTTTCCAGCGGAAGTGCGGCCGGATCGGGAAGCTCAGGTCGATCATTCGCATCACGGCTACCGTTCGGCGACGAGCACCGAGACCGGGAAGCCGTAACGGATCTGCCCGTTCTCGAGCCTGGGCTGGACGTCGAGCGCGTCGTCGGCGAGTGCTCCGCGGAAGAGCTCACGGATCTTCTCGTCATCGCCGGGGTGAGGGAACGAGCGCCCGATCAGCGACTCGAGCTCGCCCTCGAGCCGGTACGACGTCACCCGCGGCTCGGGCAGGCCGACTATGGCGTAGAGCTCGCGGTGCTCGTCGACCGGCAGCGAGCGCACGTGCGAGGGATCGCGCAGGCGCTCCATCCGATTGAAGGCATCCGCGCGTTCGCGCGTGGGCGTGCTGTCGATGACCACCACCCGGCCGCCGGGCGCGGCGACCCGCGTCATCTCGCGCAGCACCGCCAGCGGGTCGAGGAAATGGTGAAAGGCGAAGCGCGAGGTGACGATCGAGAACGACGCGTCCGGCCACGGCAGCGGCAGCACGTCGCCCTGATGCCAGGTGACGTTCGCGAGGCCCTGCTCGGCGGCATGGGCCCGTGCCCGGTCGAGCATGGCCGGCGTGATGTCGATGCCGGTCGCGTGCCGGACGACCCGCGCGAAGGCGGCGACGACGAGGCCGGGGCCGCACGCGACGTCGAGCACCGTGTCGTTCGGTCCGGCCCCGCTGCACTCGACGATCAGCTTGAGCGCCGCCTCGTCGCGGATGCCCGGCGCCGTGGCGAACGGCGTCGCCTGGCGCGTGAACTGATCGAGGATCTCGTGCCGGTGCTCAGAGGGTCTGCTTGTAGGCATGACCACCTTTCATGATGAGCTTCAGATTGTCCTGGATCTGGAACACGCGGAGGTTCCTGAGCGGGTCGCCGGCGACGACGATCAGGTCCGCGTACTTGCCGGGCTCGACGGTGCCGATGCGGTCCGACATCCGGAAGAGCGCCGCGTTGACCCTGGTGGCCGAGAGCAGCACCTCCATCGGCTTCATCACTTGCGCCTTCAGCTCGAACTCGACCGCCCGCTGGACCATCATGTCGCCGAGCAGATCCGACCCGGAGCCGATCTGGCAGCCCGCGCGATACGCGTAGGTCAACCCCTGGACGGATTGCTCGCGGGCCAGGTTGATCTTCTGGATCTGGTGATCGCCGATGCCGTAGCGCTTGCCCTCGCGGTAAATCATCTCGTAGGTGATCATCGTGGGAACGAGAAACGCGCCCGCGTCCTTGATCGCCTTGGCGGCGGCCTCCCGGATGAGGTTGCCGTGCTCGATCGAGCGCACGCCCGCCTCGATGGCGTTGCGCACCGCCGTGTCCGAGTAAGCGTGGGCGAGAACGTACTTGCCGACCGCGCGCGCTTCTTCGGCGGCCGCGCGCATCTCGCCGATCGTGAACTGCGTGGTATCGAGCTCGTCGGACGGCGACATGGCCCCGCCGGAGGCCATGATCTTGATCTGGTCGACATCGCGCCGGAGCTGCTCGCGCACGGCCTTGCGCACCTCGGCCTCGCCGTCGGCGATCGAGCCGATCATGCCGATACAGCACTCGATCGGGTCGTTCCACTCCGCGCGCCGGCGCTTGTCGCCGTGGCCGCCGGTCTGCGAGATGTAGTTGCCCGAGACGAGCATCCGTGGCCCGGGATAGATCCCGTCGTTGATGGCCTCGCGGAACCCGTAATCGGCGCCGCCGGCATCGCGCACGGTCGTGAACCCCTGCAGCAGGCACTCCTCGGCGCGGCGTAGGGCCTTGGCGGCTAGGAGGCTCGGCGGCAGGTAGCGATGCTGGTCGGTGATGTTGCCTTCGACGGCGCAGATGTGGACGTGGGCGTCGGTGAGCCCGGGCATGAGCGTCGCGCCCCGGCAGTCGAGCGTCGTCACCGGTCCCGGGAGCGGGCCGACCTTCCCGTTCGGGGCGACCTCCTTGATACGATCGTCCTCGACGACGACCGCGGCGCCCGGCATCGGGTCGGCGCCCGTGCAGTCGATGAGCACCGCGTTGGTGAAGACGGTCAGGCTCATCGCGGTGTCACCTTCGCCTCGTACATCCACACCTTCTCGTCGGCGCGCGGCGTCCACTCGACCTGGCTCGTCACGCCGTAGAGGTCGTGCTGCTGCCACAGGAAGACCCACGGCGCCTCGTCGCGGATCAGGCGCTGCAGCTCGGCGTACGCGTCGGCACGCGCCTTGGGCTCGAGCAAGGTCTGGGCGCGCGCGATCTTGTCGTCGATGACCTTGTTGTTGCCGTACGACGAGTAGGTCTGGTCGGCGAGGAAGAGCGGGTGCATCGTGGACTGGCCGTAGAGCGCCGGGCCCCAGCCGAGGAAGAACATGTCGCCGGTGTTCCGGTTCTTGATCTTGTCGAGATGCGTGCCCCACTCGTTCACGACGACGTTGGCCTTGATCCCGAGCCGCTGGAGCTGAGCGGCGATCGCGAGCGAGACGTCCTTGTCGAGCGGATAGCGTCCGGAGGGCGTGTCGAGCGTCAGCTGGAGCTTCGTCGGGTCGACGCCGGCTTCCTTGAAGAGCGCCTGGGCGCGGGCCGGGTCGTACTTGTAGCACTCGGCCGGCGCGTAGTCGACGTTGGCGGGCGCCAGCGGCCCGCACATGCGCGAGGCGCGGCCCTTGAGCACCTGCTTGATCAGCTCGTCTACGTCAACCGCGTGGTTCATGGCCCGCCGCACGCGGAGATCCTGCATCGGCCCGGGCTTCAGATTCACCAGCGCCAGGTAGTTGATGCGCGAGGACACCGTGGCGCGCAAGGTCGCGCGGCCGCTCTTCTCGATCGTCTCGACGGCGTGCGGCGGCACGTCCTTCATGATGTCGATCTCACCGGAGAGGAGCGCCGCCATCCGCGCGCTGAACTCGGGAATGAAGCGGAAGGTCACGCGGCTGGCGTCGGCGGGGCCCTGCCAGTAGTCGGGATTGCGCTCGAGCACGAGGCGCTCGTCGCGCTTCCACTCGACGAAGCGGAACGGTCCGGTGCCGATCGGCTTCTCGGCGAGCTTCTGGGGCCCGAGCTCCTTGAGCGCCTTCGCCGGCATCATGAGCGAGTTCGTCAGGGCCGCGCTGTCGACCAGGTTCGGCCAGGGTTGCTTGGTGACGAAACGCACGGTGAAATCGTCGACGATCTGGACTTCTTTGACGAGACCCCAGTAGGCGGCGGCGGCGAAGTGGCTCTTGGTCGCCGGGTCGAGCGCGTAGTCGATCGTGGCCTTGACCGATTGCGCGGTGAAGGGCTCGCCGTTGTGGAACTTCACGCCCTTGCGGAGCTTGAACTCCCAGGTCGTGTCGTTGACGATCCGCCAGCTCTCGGCCAGCATCGGCTTGGGCTTGAAGGTCTTCGCGTCTCGATCGAGCAGCCGATCGTACATGTGCTCGAGCATGTTGTTGGTGGTCCAGTCCACGATCGTGACGGCGAGCATCGTGCGCGGCTCGGCGCCGAGCCCGACGACGATCTCCTTGCCACGGCTCTGGGCTCGGGCCGGGGCCGACCAGAGGAGCGCGAGGGCGATCGCGACGGGGAGCAGCGCGGTCAGGCGGCGCATAAGGATCTCCTCTACGTGATCAGGATCAGTTGAGCTCGTCCAGGGTGAGCCGGAAGCTCGGGACGAACGTCTCCAGGAAGTAGCGGACCTCCGGGAGATCGAGCGCCTCGACGCTCGCCCGCAAGCTCTTCTCGGCCTGGGCGAACTCCGGGTTGCCGGCACCGGTCTCCTCGAGGCACTTCAGGTAGGCGCAGATCTTGTCGGCCGCGCGCACCAGCACGCGGTGCGCGTCGTCGCGCGCCTCGGGCCTGAAGAACGGCTCGTAGGCCGGCTTCAGCGTGTCGGGGATCAGCCCGAAGAGCTTCTCCTTCGAGGCCGCCTCGATCGCGTGATAGGCGCGGTGGATCTCGGGATTGAACTCCTTCACCGGCGACGGGAGGTCGCCCGTCAGCACCTCGCTGGTGTCGTGGTAGAGCGCCAGCGCGGCCGCCCGCTCGGGGCTCACGTCGCCGCCGAAGAGCCGGTTCTTGATGATCGCGAGCGCGTGGGCGATCTGCGCCACGCGCAGGCTGTGCTCCTGGATGTTCTCCGGATACGTGCTGTGCATGAGGCCCCAGCGACGGATGAACTTCATCCGCGAGAGATACGCGAAGAAATGGCTGGTGGACATCTCAGACCCGGAGCTTGGGGTCCAGGGTGTCGCGCAACCAGTCGCCGAGCAAATTGACGCCGAGCGCCGTGAATGCGAGGGCCGCGCCGGGGAACGCGGCGAGCCACCAGGCGACATAGAGGAAGTCGCGGCTCTCGGAGAGCATGCTGCCCCACGCCGGCGTCGGCGGCTGCACGCCGAATCCGAGAAAGCTGATCGCCGCCTCGGCGACGATGAACGACGAGAACTGGAGACTCGCGACCACGATGATGGACGGCGCGACGTTGGGCAGCACGTGACGGAACATGAGCCGCATCCGTCCCATGCCGAGCGCCGCCGCCGCATGGACGTAGTCGCGTTGCTTCACCGAGAGGACCTCGCCGCGCACCACGCGAGCATACACGACCCATCCCGCCGCCGAAAGGCTGAGGATGATGTTGCGCAGGCCGAGCCCGACGATCGCGTTGATCGTCATCGCCAGCAGGATGAACGGAAACGAGAGCTGGACGTCGACGAGACGCATCAGCACGGTCGAGGGCCAGCGCTCGACGAACCCGGCGACGAGACCGAGCAGCCCGCCGACGACCGCGGTGACGATGACGGTGCAGCCGCCGATGAAGAGCGCCAGGCGTGCCCCGTGCAGGATGCGCGCGAGCAGATCGCGGCCGAGCTGATCGGTGCCGAAGGGATGACCGGGCGCACCCGGCGGCTTGAGGCTCTGCGCGAAGTCCGTGCGCAGCGGATCGTGCGCCGCGAGCCACGGTGCACCGAGGGCCGAGAGGAGGGCCGCCAAGGTCAACGCGATCCCGAGCCATTTCTTCATGAGCTCACCTCAACCGTACGCGCGGGTCGAGCCAGCCGTAGAGGAGGTCGACGGCGAGATTGATCAGCGTGTACATCAGTGAGATGAAGAAGACGGCGGCCAGGACGACGGGGAAGTCACGGTTCAGGAGCGCCTGGACGGTGAGCCGACCCAGGCCGGGCCAGGCGAAGATCGTCTCGGTGATCACCGCGCCGCCGAGTATCTGGCCCGCCTCGAGCCCCGCCAGCGTGACGATCGGGATCGCCGAGTTGCGAAGCGTGTGCTTGCCGATCACGCGTCCCTCGCCGAGGCCCTTGGCGCGCGCGGTCAGGATGTAATCCTCGCCCAGCACCTCGAGCACCGCCGAGCGTGTCAGACGCGCGATCCGCGCCGAGTAAAACGCGGCCAGCACCACCGACGGCATCACGAGGTGCGCGAGCCCGCCCATGCCGCCGGTCGGCAGCCAGCGGAGCTGCACCGAGAAGAGATAGATGAGGAGCAGGCCGAGCCAGAAGCCGGGGGTCGCCTGGCCCAGCACCGTGGAGATCGTCGCCACGTGATCGAGCACGCTGTCGCGGCGCACCGCCGAGACGACACCGAGCGGGACCGCGACGACCACGGTGAGGAGCAGCGAAGTCCCGGCCAGCAGGAGCGTGGCCGGCAACCGCTCGAGCACGAGGCCGAGCGCCGCGCGTCGGTAGCGGAGCGACTCGCCGAAGTCGCCGCGCATCGCGCCGCCGACGAAGCGCGCGTACTGCACCGGGAGCGGATCGTTGAAGCCCAGGCGCTGGCGGAACTCGGTCACGTCCTTGGCCTGGATGTCCATCGGCATGAAGAGCAAGACGGGATCGCCGGAGAGGCGAACCATGACGAACACGGCCGTGAGCGAGAGAAAGACGACGAGCGCGGTCTGAGCGAGGCGGGACACGACGTAGGCCCGCATGGGCCTACAGTTGTATCACGGGGTCACGCGAGGTCCGGGCGGTGGCGGCCGCCGTTCAGCAGTGGCGCTCGGGGACCCAGTAAGGCTGGTAGTAGCCCCAGGTATAGGCGCGAGGCTCGTAATGCGGCTCGATCCACGCGGCGTCGTAGTTGTAGTAGCCCGGGATCCACTCGTTGGTGACGTAGCTCTGTGGGACCCAGGCGTAGTTCCAGTAGCCGGGGACGACGCAGCGCTGCGGCGCGACGAAGTAGATCGGCTGCGGGATGACGACCACCGGCGGAACCGGGCGAATGTGGTTCGGCTTCCGGCCGACGTTCGGTTTCTGGGAGTGGTGAATGTGTCCCTGGGCCGACGGATAGTGATGGATGTGCCCCTGACGGATCTCGCCGCTCTTGGCGGTAGTCGCCACGTCGGTCGCCTCGGCGCCGACCGGGATTCCCGCAACCAGCACTGCGAGCACGAGACCGACCACGATACCCACGCTGACTCCTTCCCTCTCTCTACACGCTAGACGGTTAGACTGAAACGCCCGGCTCTTCATTTACTTCATGGCGATGCGTGACTCGACCCCCGCCCAGACCAGCTCCGCCCAGCGCGCATAACCCAGGTCGGATGGATGATAACCATCCGACCAAATGAGTTCCGGCCTGAGGGGAACCTCCCGCTGGCTGACGGCATAGAGATCCACAAGCTCGGCCCCGTGCGCGCGGCCCTGGCGCTCGATCGCTTCGTTGAAGGCAACGGTCTGACGACCGACCGCGTCCCGGGCACGGCTACGACTGAAGCGTGGGGTCACCGCCAGGTCGGGAATCAGGTTCACGACGATCACCGCCGTCGTCTCGTGGTGCAGCCGCCCGAGGATCGTGTCGAGGTTCCTCTCGTACATGCTCACCGCCACCCGCGTCGTGATGTCGTTCGGTCCGATCGAGAGCGTGACCAGTTGCGGACGCTGCTCGATCGCGCGGCCGACCTGACGAAGGAGCACATCGGCCGAGGTCGCGCCGCCCAGACCGAGGTTGATCACTCGCGCGGTCGGGTACACGGCGCGCAGGCGTTCATGCAGCCGGCTCACATAGTTGCGGTCTGGGCTCGTGGCGCCGATGCCCTCGACCGTGCTATCGCCGAGGGCAACGTACACGATCGCGGCGGCGCGGTCCGCCGGCAGGGTGCGAGCACCCTCCGAACGACCTGTGGCGCACGCCGCCGCGAGCAGGGCGGCAAGCACCGTGATGCGCGTCACCAGCCCGACGCTTCCTCGAGGGTGCGGCGGTACCAGGGAGCGTCGGGAAAGGTGATCGGACGGATCGCGGGGAGAGTCACGCCTGCCTCGCGATAGGCGCGAACGAAGGCGCGTCCCGCCTCGGGCTTGCCGACAGCGCCGACAGCCCGCGTGAGTCCCTCGGCCACCTCGCCGTTCCGGTCGAAGGCGCCGAGCTCCTTGCCCAGGCCGCTTGCCTCGAGCATGGCGCGATAGAACGGCAAGGTGAGATAGCGCGCGAGCTCGCCGCGGAATGCGGCCAGGGCACCGGGCGCGTCGTCCGAGATAGCCAGCGGCACGGCCGCGACGATCTCGTACCCCGCCAGCGTCTTGCCCGCGCGTGCTCGCCCGCGCGCGAGCGCCGGCACCGCGACGTCGCGCACGTAGTCGGGTGAGCAGAGCCAGAGGACCACGCCGTCGGCAATCTCGCCGGCGAGCTCGAGCATGTTCCGCGACAGGGCCGCGAGGTAGATCGGTGGCGCCGGGGGGCGTTCGGGAACCGCGAGACTCCAGTTGACCTTGTAGTGGCGGCCGTCGAAGGCGACGGTGCCGCCGAGCGCGCCGCGGAGCACGGCGACGTACTCCCGCATCACGCCGAGGGGCTCGCGCAGGGTGAGTCCGAGCGAGGCTTCCATGCTGACCCGGTGGCTCACGCCGATGCCGAGCCTGAAACGCCCGGCGCTGAGCTCCGAGAGCGTGAGCGCCGCCTGCGCCATCGCGACCGGATGGCGCGGGTAGATCGGCACGACGCCGTTGCCGAGGCCGAGACGCGAGGTCGCGGCGCCGTACGCGGCGAGAACCACGAACGAGTCGCGCCCGGAGCCGTGGGTGACCCAGACGCTGTCGTAACCGAGTGCTTCGGCGCGCCGCGCCAGGTCGACGCCGCCGGCCAGGTCGCGTCCGGGATTCAGGAAGGCTGCGAGCCGGAGCGTCGCCACGTCAGTCCCGGATCCAGGACTCGGCGAGCGGGATCCGGGCGCGCCGCGCCGGGGCGCGGAGCGGGATCACGTTCGTGCTTCGAGTCGCGCTGGGCGCCAATCTCAGGAGTCCTTCGACGTCCGCCCGGCGGTAGAGCCGCTGGCGCTTGATGCCCTGCCGGTAGCTCCGCAGGACGCCGCGGCTCACGTAGGCGTAGAGCGTCGCCGGCTTGACGCCGAGCAGGCGGGTGGCCTCCTTGACCGTCAGGTATTCCTCGCCGTTCACGGTGATCATGGCGCGTACGCCTCCGACGCTAGCAGGCCCGGGCGGTCTCGTCCAGGGTCGACTGGCCCAGTCAACTTGAATCAAGTATAATCAATACTGATCAACCAACGTACCGGTGGGGCGCGCTGCGCGCCTACCAACTTAGGAGGCGGCGATGGAGACGGCGTGGAAGGCGGGGCTCGAGGACGTCATCGCGGCACGGTCGGGGATCTGCCAGGTCGACGGCGAGCGCGGCAGGCTCTACTACCGGGGGTACGAGATCGGCGAGCTCGCCGGCGCCCTCTCGTTCGAGGACGTGACGGCGCTGCTCTGGCACGGCGAGCTGCCGTCCGCCGCCGAGTCGGCCCGGTTCACGTCACGGCTCCAGGCGGCGCGCGGTCTGCCCCCCGCCGTCGCAGACCTGCTCCAGACTCTTCCGCACGATGCGCACCCGCTCGACGCCCTGCGGACGGCGGTGTCGCTGGCCGCGACGCGCGACCCGGACGTGCGCTCGAACGAGCCCGAAGCCAACCTCGCGAAGGCGTTTCGCCTGATGACACTGGTGCCGGAGGCGGTCGCCGCCTGGCAGCGGATCCGCACCGGCCGCGCCCCGGTGACCACGGCGGCCGCCACGTCGCACGCCGCGTACTTCCTCGAGCTCCTCGAGGGCCGGGCGCCATCGCGTGAGGTCGCGCGGGTCCTGGACCTGGTGCTCACGCTTCACGCCGATCACGAGCTGAACGCGTCGACGTTCGCGGCCCGGGTCGGCGTCGCCACCTTGACCGACCTGCACGCCGCCATCGTGGCGGCGGTCGCGACGCTCAAGGGCCCGCGGCACGGCGGCGCCAACGAGGACGTCCTGGCGATGCTGCTCGAGATCGGCGAGCCGTCGCGCGCCGAGAGCTACATCGAGACGCGTCTGGGAGCGCGGGCCGGACTGTCCAAGCACGAGCGCGGAAATCCAAAGGTGCGCGTACCCGGCTTCGGTCATCGCGTGTATCGCGTGGACGACGCACGGGCTCGAGTGCTCCGCGGCATGGCGAAGTCGATGGCCGAGGCGACCGGCCGGCAGAAGCTCTTCGAGGTGGCCGAGCGGGTCTACGACGCGATGCGAGCCCGCACGACCCTGCCGGTGAACGTCGACTTCTTCTCGGCCGTGGTCTACGACGCGCTCGGGATCCCGCCGGACTTCTGCACGTCGATCTTCGCGGTGGGGCGGGTCGCGGGCTGGTGCGCCCACGCGCTGGAGCAGTACGCCGACAATCGGCTCATCCGGCCGCGCGCCGACTACATCGGCTCCGCGGCGCGGCCGCTCGCGGCCGATCAGCGACGGAGGATGGAGACCTCCATGGCGTCGTCGTCGAAGTCGTAGCCGCGACTGTCGTAGCGGCCGCCGCCGGTCCGGACGTACTCGAGATAGGGCGCCACCTCACGGCGCGCGATGCCCGTGTTGTCGGCGACGATCACTGCGCCGGGCACGAGCTTCGGCTCGAGCTGCCGGAGGTAGTCGAGATAGTCTTCTTTTTCGGCGTCGATGAAGGCGAAGTCGAAGCGGCCGGGCAGCAGCGGGATCACCCGCAGCGCGTCGCCGGCGACCACTTTCACCCGCCGGGCCAGGCCGGCCTCGGCGGCGTTCGCGCGCACCAGGTACGCCAGGAACGGGTTCGCCTCGATGCACGTCAGCCGTCCGCGCGGCGGCATCGAGCCGGCGATCAGGATCGCCGAGTAGCCGAGCAAGGAGCCGAGCTCGATCGCGCGCGTGGGCCGGTGGCGGTCGAGCAGCCGGCGCAGCACGCGTCCCTTGGCCCGCCCCACGTTCGGGATGTGCCAGGAGGTGGTGGCCCGGTCCATCAGTGCCAGCATCCGGCGCGCTTGCTTCGTCACGCGCGCGCGGCCGGGACGCGACCCGCGACGGTGTCGGGCACCGGGTAGCGCCGCGTCGATTTTCCCGCCTTGACGATCTGACCGGGGAGCGCGCGGCCGATGATCTCCTGAACCCGGCGCGACACCGCGATCAGCCGGTCGAGATCGATCCCGGTCTCGACGCCCATCGCGGACAGACAGTGGACCAGATCCTCGCTGCAGACGTTGCCCGACGCGCCCGGCGCGAACGGGCAGCCGCCGAGGCCGCCGATCGAGCCGTCGAGATTCGTGACGCCGTACTCCATGGCGGCCAGAATGTTCGGGATCGCCATCGCGCGCGTGTCGTGCGTGTGCAAGGTCCACTCGATCCCCGGGAACTTCGGCGTGAGGTGCTCGAGGACGCGCGCGACCTGACGAGGGTTCGCCATACCCGTGGTGTCGGCCAGGCCGACGGCGCGCGCGCCCATGTCGGTCAGGCGTCGCACCACGCTTTCGAGCTGCGCCAGCGGCACGTCGCCCTCGAACGGGCAGCCGAACGACGTGGAGATGCCGCACGCCACCGGGACCTTCGCGCGCTCGGCGACCTGCATGACGGCCCGCAGCTTCTCCATCGACTCGGCGATCGTCATGTTCACGTTGGCGAGGTTGTGGCTCTCGCTGGCCGAGACGACCGTGTGGATCGCGTCGACGCCGGCGTCGACGGCGCGCACGGCGCCCTTGTCGTTGGGCACGAGCGCCGCGTAGCGCGTGCCCGGCCGCCGCGCGACGCGCGCCATGACCTGCTCGGCATCGCGCAGCTGGGGGACCACCTTCGGATGGACGAACGAGGTCACCTCGATCCGGGGCACGCCCGCGTCCGACAGGAGATTCACGACCTCGACCTTCTGCTCGGTCGGAATGAAGTCGGGCTCGATCTGGAACCCGTCCCGGGTCCCTACCTCACAAATCGTGACACGCGCTGGCAGCTTCATGGCATCCTCCAGACCTCCGGGATGTGAAGAACTGTAGCATGGTGGAAGGCGAACCCATCGAGCGTCGGCCGACATCCTAGACGGAGGAGGTTTTGATGAATCCCAATCTCGGTATCAACGACAAAGACCGCGCGGGCGTGGTCAAGATCCTCAACGCACTACTCGCCGACGAGTACGTGCTGTATACGAAGACCCGCAACTATCACTGGAACGTCGTCGGTCCCCAGTTCAATGACCTGCACAAGTTCTTCGGCGAGCAGTACGAGGCGATCGACGACTTCGTCGACGACGTGGCCGAGCGCGCGCGTACGCTCGGCGGCCATTCGGTCGCGACGCTCGGCGAGTTCGTGGAGGCGGCGCGACTCAAGGAGCATCCCGGGCAGTACCCGAGCGCCGAGGACATGCTCGAGAATCTCCTGGCCGACCACGAGGCGCTCATCCGTCAGCTACGCGCCGACGCGGACGCCACGGCGAGCAAGTTTCACGACATGGGCACGAACGACTTCCTCACGGGCTTGATGGAAGAGCACGAGAAGATGGCGTGGATGCTCCGTTCCTTCCAGGAAGGCAAATCCTCCGGTCGCTCCCGCTAGCGTAACCTCTCGGTGGGGGGAATTGGGGGGAGCGCTGAGCCCCCCCAATCTTCAATCAAATTCGCGCGGCGGCAACGGCCCGACTCGGCGCCCTGGGTCCCCGCGGAGCGGCGCCGCTCCCCCCGATGTGAATCAATAGCTTCTCGGCATCCCCAGCACGTGCTCGCCGACGTAGGCGAGGATGAGGTTGTTATTGATCGGCGCCGTCTTGTAGAGACGGCACTCACGGAACTTCCGCTCGACGTCGTACTCCTCGGCGTACCCGTAGCCGCCGTGACAGTCGATGCACGCGTTGCCGGCTTCCCAGGCCGCCTCGGCGCCGAGGAACTTCGCCATGTTGGCCTCGCCCCCGCACGGCTGGCCCGCGTCGAAGAGCGCGGCGGCCTTGTCGCGCATCAGTTGCGCCGCGTCGGTGGAGATGTGCGAGCGCGAGATCGCGAACTGCACGCCCTGGTTGGCGCCGATGGGCCGACCGAAGATCACGCGCTGGTTCGAGTACGCGACGGCCTTCTCGATGAACCAGCGCGCGTCGCCGAGCGAGTCCGAGGCGACCAGGATGCGCTCGGCGTTCATCCCATCCAGGATGTAGTGGAAGCCCTTGCCTTCCTCGCCGATCAGGCTCGTGGCCGGGATCTCGACGTTGTCGAAGAACAGGGCGTTCGTCGAGTGGTTCATCATCATCCGGAGTGGCCGGACCTCGAATCCCTTCAGGTCGCGGATGTCGATCAGGAAGACCGCCAGGCCGTCGGTCCTGCGCTTGACATGGTCCACCGGCGTCGTGCGCGCCAGGAGCAGCATCAGATCGGACTGGAGCACGCGCGAGATGAACATCTTCTGGCCGTTGACGATGTACCGATCGCCCTTGCGGATCGCCGTGGTCTGAAGCTTCGTCGTATCGGAGCCCGAGTTCGGCTCGGTCACGCCGAACGCCTGGAGTCGTAACGCGCCCGTCGCGATCTTCGGCAGATACTCGCGCTTCTGCGCCTCGGAGCCGTGCCGCAGCACGGTGCCCATGATGTACATCTGGGCGTGGCAGGCGCCGGCGTTCCCGCCCGAGTAGTTGATCGTCTCGAGGATCAGCCCGCCCTCGCGGATGCCGAGTCCCGCGCCGCCGTATTCCTGCGGGATCAGCGCCGCCAGGTAGCCCGCCTCGGTGAGCTCGGTCACGAACTTCTCCGGGTATTCGCGGCGGGCGTCGAGATCGCGCCAGTACTCGCCGGGATACCGCTTGCAGATCTCCAGCACGCCCGCGCGGAGCGCGCGCTGCTCGTCGGTCAGCGCCAGCTCGATCGAAGCCATCGTCACTTCCCCTTGAACTCGGGTTTCCGCTTCTCGTTGAAGGCGCGGACGCCCTCGAGGCGGTCCTCGGTCACGACCGTCGCATTATAGGCCTCGATCGCGAGGATCATCGCGGTGTCGAGGTCCGTCTCGGCGCCGTAGGCGATGGCCTTCTTCGCCTGGCGCACCGCGATCGGGCCGTTCTTCGCGATCATCGCGGCGATCTGGGTCGCGGTCGCGCGCGCCTGGCCCGCCGGGACCAGATGGTTGACGAGCCCCGCCGCCTTGGCCTCATCGGCCTTCATCCGGCGCCCCGTGAAGATCAGCTCCTTGGCCAGCGGCGCGCCGACGATCCGCGGCAAGAGCTGCGTGCCGCCGATGCCTGGAAAGATGCCGAGCGTCGTCTCCGGAACGCCGAAGACGGCCGTGTCGCCGGCGACGATGAAGTCCGAGAGGATCGCGAGCTCGCAGCCGCCCGCGAGCGCGAATCCTTCGACCGCCGCGATCACCGGCACCGGACACCGCAGCACACGGAACGCCGCCTGCTCGAAGATCACGTGCTGCGCGCGCCACGCCTCGTCGGTCATGGCGTTGCGCTCCTTGAGGTCACCGCCGGCGCAGAACGCCCGGTCGCCCGCGCCGGTGAACACGATCGCGCGCACGTCCGGATCGCGCTGGAAGCCATCGAAGCAGGCGAGCAGGTCCTCACCCATCGCGGTGTTCATCGCGTTCATCTGCTCGGGACGGTTCAGGGTCACCGTGACGACGCGCGCGTCGTCCGACCGAGTGACCAGGAGATGGCGGAAGCTGGTCACTGGATGACGCCTTTGCCCTTGAGGCTCCGCACATCGTCGAGGGTGTAGCCGAGCCAGGTGAGGACGTCGCCGCTGTGCTCGCCGAGGAGCGGGGGTACGCGGCGCACGGCCGGCCGAACGCCGTCCCAGGTGAGCGGCAAGCCGATGCTCCGGTAGTCGGGCAGGCGGGGATGGGGCGCGCCGACGATCACTCCGCTCTCGCGCGTCTGAGGCTCCTGCAGCATCTGATCCACGCTGAGGATCGGCGCGGCCGGCACCCCGGCGACGCGGAGCGTCTCGACGAGCTCGGCCGCCTTGCGCTCCCGCGTGCGAGCGGAGAGCGCCTCGACGAGCGCCACCCGGTTGGTCACGCGCGAGGGATTGTCCTTGAACCTCGCGTCCTCGACCATCTCGGGGCAGCCGAGCGCCGCGGCCAGCCGCTCGAACAACGCGTCGGACGCCGCGCCGATCATCGCGAAGCCGTCGGCGGTCGGGAAAGCCTGATAGGGCGCGATCATCGCGGTTCCCGAGCCCTGGGGCTGAGGCACCGCGCCCGAGGCGAGATAGCCCATGGCGTGATACGACATCCACATCAGTGCCGTCTCGAAGAGCGCGGTGGTGACCTCGATCGCTCGCCCGGTCGCGTCGCGCTGGCGAAGCGCGGCGACGATGCCCAGCGCCGCCCACATCCCGGTGCCCATGTCGACGATCGATGTCCCCACGCGGGCCGGCTCCTGGTCTGGGTGACCATTGACCGACATCAAGCCGCTGTAGGCCTGCATCAACGGGTCGTATCCGGGCAGGTGGCTCAGCGGCCCACGCGCTCCGAACGCGGTGACGGAACAGTAGACGATCCGTGGATTCATTCGACTCGCGCCCGCGAAGTCGAGCCCGAGCTCTTCGATCGCCCCCGGCCGCAGGCTCTGGACGAAGACATCGGCGCGGCCGACCAGCCGGTGCAGGATCTCGAGCCCGCCCGGGGACTTGAGGTCGAGGGCGAGGCTTTTCTTGTTGCGATTCAAAGAGATGAATGTGGCGCTCTCCCGGCCCCAGTAGGGCGGCGCCCATGCTCTCGCGTCGTCCCCGCGGCCGGGCCGCTCGATCTTGATGACCTCGGCGCCCATGTCGCCGAGGGTTTGGGTGCAGAAGGGCCCGGCGACGTTCTGGGTGAGATCGGCGACGACGATGCCTTCCAAAGGGTGCGCCACGCCAGGAGTCTATCACCGCGGAAGCACGATAAAACCGGGCCTCTCCGGAGGGCTTGGGGGCATGCGCCTGTTTTTGACAGGTTCCGGGACCCCCGCGTTAGAATCGAATTCACCCCATGGCTCTGAACGCCGAGGACCTGGCCAAGCGTCTGGCAGCACTGCGTGAACGGTTCACGACACTCGCCGCAACGCTCACCCAGACGACTCAGCAGCTCCAGGCCTCCGGGACCCTGCCGCCCGAGACGCTCGTCGATGAGATCGCCAAGGTCCGCACGGACTTCGTCGACGTCCGCCACCGCGTGCTGGAAGCAGCGCGGTCGCTCTCGATCAACGTGCCGGCGATGTCGGAGATCGACAGCATCAGCGCGCTCGAGCCCGTGCTCGAGACCGTCGCCCAGGCCCAGGCGGCCGAGGAGAAAAAGGCGGCCCTAGCCGAGGCGCGCGCCCGGGTCATGGCGGTCCTGGACCGAGTCCTGACGGTTACCCATATGGACGGTCCCAACTTCGCGGCGCTGGTCCAGTGCCTGACGAAGGCCAGGGAGATCCGGCAGGCCGCCCAGGACCCCAAGGCGTTCGACACCGAGAACACCCCTGCCTTCCTGGAGAGCATCCCCTCGTTCGCCGCGCTGCTCTCGATCATCGAGGGTCGCGACGCACTCGACGACGAGAAGTTCGCGGTCCTGGACGAGGCGGTGACGCAGTCGTTCGGAAGAACCCTGGCGGTTGCAGCGGCGCGCGGCAAGCTCGCGATCGGCGCGTCCGCACCGGCCGCACCGCGGACCGCCCCGGCCGCGGCGAAGGAGCCCGCGCCGCGGCCTGCAGCGGCTGGTCACGCGTCGACGTCGGCGTCGGTTCCGGCCGCTCCTCCCTCGAGAAACCTCATCGTCAGCGAGCCGCGCGAGCCCGCGCCGACCAGGAACATCATCACGGAGCCGCCGCCGCGCGAGGCTGCTCCCGCGCGCAACATCATCACGGAGCCGCGCGACGCGACGCCGCCGCGCGAGTCCTCGCCCCCGCCCCAGCCGGCCGAGCAGGGGACGCAGGACGAGGCGGCGCAGTGGTGGGTTTCGGCGTGGGCGCGCTGGACGAGCTGGAAGGGCACGCTCTCCTTCAACGACGCGGTGAAGGAAGAGCTCGGCAAGTACAACTACATCCTCAGCGTGCCGATCCAGAAGAGCACGGACTACGAGGAAGGCCTTCTCGCCTACGGCTATTCGATCCTGCTCGATCACATCGAGCACCGGTTCTCGGGGTTCGTGAACAAGGCGCTGAATAGCCTGAAGACGTTCCAGCCGGGCTCCGGTAGCGGGCCGAAGTCGGTCGGCGCCCACCTGTACAACGTCCTGGTGAGCGAAGGGCGACTGCAGGAGATCTACCCGGAGTTCGTCAAGAGCGTGCTGCTCGCCGCCGTGCCGGAGCCCGGTCTCTGGACCCACGCTCGGATTCTCGAGTCGACGACCGAGACGCGAATTTTCACGCATCCGAGCAACCGGATCGGCGATCCCGAGCACAACTCCCAGCGCCTGACCCAGGAGCGGCAGCGTTTCGCGGACCATCGCTTCCCAGTCGTCGTGGCGCCGATCACCGCGCGCTTCTTCGCGATCGCCGCCGATCTGCGCGAGCCGCGGTCCATCGACGTGAAGCTGGCGGACGGACGCAGCGACTCCGATCACGCCTGGCTGATGACGATGCCTCCCGTCGGCCGGGCGGATCTCAAGTCCGAAATCCTACGGCTGTTCCCGGAGGGGACGTCGGTGCCGGGGCTCGGGCGGGACTACGCGACCTTGTGGGTGGCGGTCTTCAATCCGGATCCGAACACCGAGAAGAAGTACGAGCTGACATTGAGCCTCAAGCAGTCGGCCGCCGCCAAGCAGTCGGCCGGCACCTTCCGCTCGGCGCGAAGCGCCTGAGCCTCAGGGCTTCACGGGGTCAGCGGCCTTCGGCTCCGCGACCTTGGCAGGCTCGGGGGACTTGGGCTGGTCGGGCATGCGCGGATGCTCCCCGGGGGCGGATCGGTCGAAGGGGCTCCGGCGCGGCGTGATCCCGAGCTTTGCAGCGATCTGTCCCATCGCCTGAGCGATCTCGTCCTTCTCGAGCCTGAGCAGGTGATTCTCGCGCTTCAGGTCCTCGAGGTCCTTGTGAAGCTTGTCCACTTCCTTCTGTGCGGAGGCGCCCGCGTGGTGGTCGGCCGCTATGAGCTCGGGCAGCATGCTGAAGATCTGCCGAGTCTCCTCGATCCACTTCGCGACTCGCTCTCGCGCTTCAGCAGCGGATGTAGGGTCCATGGCCATCCTCGTCTGCTCCGGGGCGCGGTCCGTCGTCACAAGTCACGGCCGGAAGGCCGACGGCAGCCTGCTAGCCCTGGGAGGTTGCTACATTCGTAGAATAGCAGCGTAGCATCGGGGTTCTGAAATTAGCAAACCGGGCCCCCGAGGTCGGGCCGGGGGTTGCGGAGGCGGCCGGTACGGCCTCGATAAACTCGCGTCCTTTCAGACTATCCCACCCTTTCGCCCCAGCGGCCCGTCGGATCAGCCGGGCTATCTCGATCCCCCGAGCGCCCGCACGACGCGCTCCGGCGTGATCGGCAGGTCGGTCAGCATCACGCCGAGCGGCGCCAGTGCATCGTTGACGGCGTTGAGAATCGCGGCGGGCGCTCCTGTCGCGCCGGCTTCGCCCGGCCCCTTGAAGCCGCCGGCGATCGTCGGCGCCGGGGTCTCGATGTGGTGCGTCTCGATCGGCGGTACATCCGCGAACGTCGGCACCCCGTAGTCCATCAAGGTGGTCTATCACGATTGACACTCGCTGACCGGCCCCCCTATCATCGGCGCCACTCGAGACCCCAGACCTCACGGACCGACGGAGGGAGCCATGCATCGACGCCAGTTCCTGACGACCGCAACGGCCGGAGCGACCATCCTGGCTTTCCCGGCCGTGCTGCGGGCCCAGAGCAAGGATCCGATCCGCATCGGCTTCCCGCTGCCGTTGACCGGCACATTCGCCGCGATCGCCGCCGACATGCACCGGGGCGCCCAGCTCGCGACGGAGGAGCTGAACGCCAAGGGCGGGATCATGGGGCGGAAAGTCGACGTCATGTTCCGCGACGACGAGCTCAAGCCCGCCGTCGGGGCTCAGCGCACCAAGGAGCTGATCGAGAACCAGAAGGTCGACTTCGTCGTCGGCGGGCTCGCCGCCCACGTGCAGATGGCCATCAACGAGCAGACCAAGGCGGCCGGCAAGCTCTACATCTCGGTGAGCCAGTCCGACGAGATCAGCGCCAAGCCCGACACGAGCCCGCTGACATTCCACGAGGCGCTGAACCCGACGATCACCAGCCGAGCCGTGGCCAGCTTCGGCATCAAGGAGCTCGGCAAGAAGTGGTGGATCGTCTACGCCGACTACGCGTTCGGCAAGCAGAACACAGCCGTGTTCACCACGATCGCGCCCAAGCTGGGCGGCACCCTGCTCGGCAGCACGCCGTATCCGCTCGGCAAGCCCGAGTTCTCGGCGCACCTGCCGAAGATCCAGGCCGCCAAGCCCGACGTGATCTACGCCGTCACCCCGGGCGCCGACGCGGTCCCGTTCCTCAAGCAGGCGATCAGCTTCGGCCTGAAGAAGGACGCGAAGATCGTCGTGCCGCTGCACTTCCTCGACTACACGAAGGAGGGCGGCGCCGAGGTCTGGCAGGACATCTTCGGGGCGACCCACTTCTGCCACGAGCTGGCCGAGACCGTGCCGCAGGCCAAGCGCTACGTCGACGCCTACACGAAGAAGTTCAACCGGCCGCCCGACTCGTACTCGGGCTACGGCTACAGCGGCATCATGGAAGTGGCCCGGGGCGTCGAGCTGGCGAAGTCGACCGACTCCAACGCGGTGGCGAACGCGCTCCGCAAGAACCGCGAGTACGACCACTACAAGGGCAAGCAGTGGTGGCGCGCCTGCGACAACAAGTCCTTCCAGGATCTCTGGATCCTCAAGGTCCGCTCGCCGCAGCAGGTGAAGGGCGAGTGGGGCTTCTTCGACATCGTCGGCAAAGTCGCGGCGAACGAAGAGCTCGACCGGACCTGCGCCGAAAAGGGACACGCCTAGCCGCGTGCTCGACATCCCGCTGCAGGCACTCGCCGCCCAGGCCTTCACGGGCCTCGTGCTGGGCGGGATCTACGTCCTGATGGCCATCGGGCTCAGCCTGATCTTCGGGCTGATGACGGTGGTGAACTTCGCCCACGGGTCGTTCTACATGCTGGGCGCCTACGTCGCCTTCTCGTTGATGGGGCTGACCAGGAGCTTCTGGGCGGCCCTGGTCCTGGCGCCGCTGGTGGTGGGGGCGCTCGGGTTCCTCGTCGAGCGCTTCCTGATCCGGCGCCTCTACGGGCGCAGCCCGGACGATCCGCTGTTGCTGACGTTCGGGCTCTCGCTAGCCATGGTCGAGGGTGCGAAGCTCCTGTGGGGGAAGATCGGCCTCACCGTCGATCCGCCCAAGCAGCTGGCCTCCGCCGTCAACCTGGGCTTCATGCATTTCCCGGTCTACCGGCTGTTCGTCATCGCGGTGACCGCCGCCGTGCTCGTGGCGCTCTGGCTGTTCCTCGAGAAGACCAGCATCGGGCTCATCATTCGCGCCGGTTCGCGGGACGCGCTGATGGTGCGGGCGCTCGGCGTGGATCTCAACCGGGTCTGGCTGCTCGTCTTCGGGATCGGCATCGGCATGGCGGGGTTGGCCGGAGTCCTCGCCGGCCCGATGCGCGGCGTCTATGCGGAGATGGGCGTCGAGATCATCATCGACTCCTTCGTGATCGTCGTCGTCGGCGGTATGGGGAGCCTGGCCGGGGCGATCATCGCCGGTCTGCTCATGGGTGAGATCGTCAGTCTCACGACGTTCTTCGCGCCCAAGCTCGCCGAGCTGATCATCTTCATCGTGATGGCCATCGTGCTGCTCGTGCGGCCAAGCGGACTCTTCGGCGAGGCGGGCCTGGCGGAGTGATCCCGCGAGCGCTCCGCGCAGCGGCGGCGTGGGTGACGGTCCATCCCGTGGCGTCGTTCATCGTGTTCTTCGCCGCGTTCCCGTTTCTCGTTCCGTATCAATCGCTCGCCACGCAGGTGCTGATCTTCGGTCTGTTCGCGCTGGGGTTCAATCTCCTCTACGGCTACACCGGGCTCCTGTCGTTCGGCCACGCCGCCTACTACGGCCTGGGCGCCTACGGCACCGGCATCGCGCTGGCCAAGCTCAAGGTGACGTCGCTCTGGCTGGCGCTCGGCATCGGTCTCGCGGCGGCGGTGGTCGGTGGCGCGCTGGTGGGATTCTTCTGCCTGCGCCGACGCGGCATCTACTTCGCGATGCTGACCCTCGCCTTCGCGCAGATGCTCTACTTCATCGCGTTTCATGCCGCCGACCTCACGGGCGGCGACGACGGGCTGCGCGGCATCCCCCTGCACCCGCTCGGGCTGCCGGGCGGGTCCGTCTCGCTTCGCACGCCGCTGGCCTTCTACTTCTTCGCGTACGTGCTGGTCGTGCTCGCGGTCGCCGCGCTCAAGCGCATTCTCGACTCGCCGTTCGGTGCGGTGCTGCAGGCGATCCGCGAGAACAGCGACCGCGCCGTGGCCTGCGGCTACGACATCAACCGGATCAAGCTGCTGTCGTTCGTGTTCTCGGCGCTGTTCGCCGGGCTGGCCGGCGCGCTCGACGCGCTCCGGCTCACGGTCGTGCCCGTCGATTCGCTCTACTGGACGACCTCGGGGCAGGTGGTGATCATGACCCTGCTCGGAGGCGCCGGGACGTTCTTCGGACCCTTCGTCGGCGCCGCCACCTTCCTGATCCTGGCCGACCGTCTGAGCCTCTTCATCGAGGCCTGGCCGCTCGTGATCGGCGTCATCTTCATGGCCTTCGTCCTGTTCCTTCCGCGCGGAATCTGGGGCACATTGACGGCGCGGGGGGTGGAGCGATGAGCCAGATTCAGCAGTCGGTGGTCGCGCTCGCCGAGCGCTTGACGCAGGAACGGATCGCGCCGCGGGCGGGCGAGTACGACGCCGCCGGCGCCAACCCGATCGAGAGCTGGCGCGACCTCTGGCGCGAGGGCCTCCTGGCCGGCGCCATCCCGAAGACCCACGGCGGGCTCGGGCTCGACATGGCCACGTACATCGCGGTCATTCGGGCGATCGCCCGCGGGTGCGCCAGCACCGCGATGACCGTCCACATGCACTCGACGGTCATGCGATTCATCGACGCGGTCGGGACCACCGAGCAGAAGCGACGCTACTTCGACGAGGTCGTCCGGCACGGCAAGCTCTTCGGCAGCTGGGGCAGCGAGCCCGCGGTGAGCCTCTCGCGCACGTTGCTCATGGAGACCGTGATCCGCCGCGACGGGTCCGGCTACGTCATCGACGGCGTGAAGCACTTCTGCACGATGGCCCTCGGCGCCTCGTACTACATGGTCTGGTGCGCGCTCGAGGGCGGCACCGACATGGCGAAGGCGCTCCAGCTGGCACTGGTGCCCGCCGACTCGCCGGGAATCACGACCGACGGAAAATGGGACACGCTCGGCATGCGCGCGACCTTCAGCCCGTCGGTCACGTTCACCGGCGTACGCGCTCCCGACGAGGGGATGCTCGGCGATCCCGGCGCCGCCCTCCGCGTCGGCGTCATCGAGAGCTTCGCGCTCGGCTACGCGGCCGTCTACCTCGGCATCGCCGAGTCGGCGCTCGCGTTCGCGCTGGACTACGCGAAGAAGCGCATCGTGAAACCGGAGAACATCGCGGTCGCGGCCGATCCGACCGTTCAGCGCCACGTCGGCGAGCTGGCCGCGCATCTCGACGCGGCCGCGCTGGTCCTGGCCGACTCGGCCGCGCGCTGGGACGGGGCCGACCTGGCCGAGCTCGGCCCGCTCGCCAACCGTGCCAAGTATCTGGCGACGGAAGTCGGCCTTCACGTCACCTCGAAGGTCATCCAGGTCGTCGGAGGCCGCGGCGCGTACAAAGACTATCCGGCCGAGCGGGCGTTCCGCGATCTCAGGACCTGCACCTTGATGCCGCCGACGGTCGATCGCATGCTCGAGGCCATCGGCAAGAGCGTGCTCGGCCTCGACACGGCGATGTTCAACGTGTCCGGACGCAAACCTGCCTCCGGGCGCTGATCTTTGTTTTAGAGGCGCACCTCGGCCGGCGCGGCCCCAGCCCCGCGACGGCCTGCGGTGCGCACTCCCGCCCCCGAAACAGTTCGCCTGCAGGGTCCGTCCAATCGGGCAGAGGGAAGGAGCAGTTGGCCCCCTCAGGAGGGACCGACAATGAAAAAGATTGCTGTTTTCGCAATGTTGATAGCGCTGCTCGCCCCCGGCGCGGCATTCGCGGGGTCTTCGACCGACGCGGCGCTCGGGCTCGGCGCCTTCGCCGTCTTCAACCAGATCATCTCGGGCACAGGCGTTTTCGGCGGGTTCGCGCCGGCGCCCCGCCCGGTGTACCTGCCCGCGCCTCCGCCGCCCGTGGCGCCGGTGGTCGTGCAGCCACAGTACTACCCGGTCTACGCTCAGCCGCCGGTTTACCAAGCGCCGGTTCATTATCGGCCCGTTTATCACGCGCCGGCGCGCGTCATCGTGATCGAAAAGCGCGTCGTTGTCCCGCCCAGCCGCGGGTTCGTGCCGCCGGGTCACTTCCGCAACGGCCACGGCCACGACGGCCGCGGCTGGCGTTAGTCCGCTCGACGTTCGTCCGCCGGGACGCCGACCTCAGATTTCGAGGAAGCGTTGCTGAATGGTCGGGTCCCGGCGGAGCTCTGCCGGAGTGCCCTCGAACTGGATCTGACCCTGGTCCATCACGTACACCCGATGCGAGAGGGCCAGCGCGACTTCGAGTGTCTGTTCGACCAGTAAGATCGTCGTGCCTCGCCGATTGATGGCGGCGAGGATCTCGGTGAGGTTCCGAACGAGCAGCGGGGCGAGCCCCTCGGTCGGCTCGTCGACGAGCATGACGGCCGGCCGGCTCACCAGTCCACGCGCGATCGCCAGCATCTGCTGCTCGCCGCCCGACAGGAAACGGCCGCGGTGCGCGATGCGCTCGCGTAGCCGCGGGAAGTAGCCGAACACCTCTTCGAGGACATCCGCGCCGCCGTTCGGCTTCGCACCGCCGAGCATGCCGAGCCGGAGATTGTCCAGCACGGTCAGATTCGGCAGGACGCGACGCTCCTCGGGGATCCACGCGATCCCGCGCCGCGCGACCTCGTGCGTGCCGAGCGTGGTGATGTCCTCGCCGCGCAACCGCACGTGCCCTCGACGGACCCGTACGATTCCCATGATCGACCGCAAGGTGGTCGTCTTGCCGGCGCCGTTGCGCCCGATGAGCGTGACGACCTCGCCCTCGCCGACCGTCACGGACACGCCCTGTAAGATATGGGCTTCGCCGTAGTAGGTGTGGACGTCCTCGAGGACGAGCAAGCTCACCGGCTGGCTCCCAGGTAGGTCTGTTGCACGCGCGTGTTGGCGCGGATCTCTTCCGGCGTTCCCTCCGCGAGCACCTGGCCCTGGTGGAGCACCGTGATGCGGTCCGAGATACCCATGACGACTTTCATCTTGTGCTCGACCAGCACGACCGTGCGCCCGGCGGCGAGCCCGCGGATCAGCCCCATCGTCGCGTCGGTCTCCTCCGGGCTCATGCCCGCGGTGGGTTCGTCGAGCAGAAGCAAGGTCGGATCGGACGCGAGCGCGATGCCGAGCTCGAGGTGGCGCTTCTCGCCGTGGGAAAGGTGCGCCGCGAGCATGTCGATCTTCGTGCCGAGCCCGACCGACTTCAGGGTGGCGACGGCCCGGTCGCGCACCTCGCCGAGCTGGTCGGCGCGCGACCAGAAGTTGAAGGACCGCGCGTAGCCCTGCACGGCGACGCGCACGTTCTCGAGCACGCTCAGATGCGGGAAGATGTTCGTGATCTGGTAGGACTTCGCGATGCCGAGGCGCGCCGTCGCGTGTTGCGGCATCCCGGTGATGTCGGCGCCGTTGAACCAAATGCGGCCGGACGTCGGCACCGTCTCGCCGGAGATCAGCCGGAAGAACGTGGTCTTGCCGGCCCCGTTGGGCCCGATGATCGAGAGGAGCTCGCCCCGCCGGACGCTGACGTCGACGTCGGAGACCGCCAGCAGGCTCCCGTACGCGCGCGTGAGGCGCTCGGTGCGCAACAGGACGGCGTCGGGCATAGCGCGAGATAGCATGCGGGCTTTCGCTGTGTCAAGGCGCCGAGCGTGTGCTATGGTTCCGCGCGACGATGGCCCGACACGTCGTGCCGACGCGGTGGAAGAGCGGGATGATCGAGGTGGGCGCCAAGGTCTTCGCCTACGTGCAGGCCTCGGGCATCGACCCGACCGGCGATACGGGCGTAGCCAACTCCGGGCTCATCGTCGGACCCTCGTCAGCGGTGGCGGTCGACGCGCTGATGGTCCCGTCGATGACGAAGCGGCTCGTGACGGCCATCAAGAAGACGACGCGCAAGCCGATCGCCCAGCTCATCAACACGCACCACCACCTCGATCACACCGGCGGCAACCGCTTCTTTCGCGGCGCGACGATCGTGGCCACCGAGAAGTGCCGGGCGGCGCTCGCGCCCGGGTTTCCGCCGGTGCCGCTGCTCCAGCGCTTCATGCCCAAGTTCGCCGCGGAGTTCTCGAAGCTCCAGGTGGTCCTGCCGACCGTGACGTTCGAGGACCGCATGGTGCTGCACGACGGCGAGCGCGAGATCCAGCTCTGGCACCCGGGCTTCGCCGCGCACACCGTCGGCGACGCCGCCGCCTACCTGCCGAAAGAACGGATCTTGTTCGCGGGCGACATCGCCTTTCTCTACGTCACGCCCCTCGCGTTCCAGGGCCACGTCGGCAACTGGATCAAGGCGGCCGATCGCCTCATGCGCTTCGACGCCGACGTGATCGTGCCCGGCCACGGGCCCATCGGCACCAGGAAAGACCTCAAGCACATGCGCGATTACCTCGCGCTGGTGCGCCGCGAAGCCAAGCAGCGGTTCGACGCCGGCATGCCGGCGGAGGCGGCCGCCGCGGACATCAAGCTCGGGGTGTACGCGTCGTGGAGCGACGCCGAGCGGATCCTGCCGAACGTGATGCGCTGCTACCAGGAATTTCGCGACGAGCTGGACCAGCCGATGGACCTGCCGCGCATGCTCGCGGGGATGGAACAGCTGCGCGGGGCGGCGTCGGGGCACGCGTGCATGTGACCGGCGCGCTCCCGACCCGGCCCGGCTCAGCTCCGGCCTGACAGCTCCTTTCGCACCAGCGCCGCGCCGGCGGCCAGCGCCACCAGCTTCTGGTTGCACATGTAGCGCGGCGACCAGCCGAAGCCGCAGTCGGGATTCACGGTCAGCTTCTCGGCGGGGCACACCTGGAGCACGCGCCGGATCCGCGACGCGACCTCGTCGACGGTGTCCTGGCTGAACCCCTTCACGTCGATGACGCCCGCGCCGAGCTCGCGCCCCTCGCCGTATCTCTTCCACAGGTCGACCTCGCTGAGCTCGCGGCCCGCGAACTCGAGGACGAACTGCTCGGCGCGCGCCTTCAGGAGACCGGGGAAATACGGCTCGTACGAGCGGCTGAAGCGCGAGCGTCCGAAGCGGTTGCCGAAGCAGATGTGGAAGGCGAGCTTCGCGTTGACACCGGCGGTGGCCAGGTTGAAGAGCCGGGCCATCTCCTCCCCGGAGACGTTGCCGCGGGCCGGCTCGTCGAGCTGGATGAAATCCGCGCCGGCTGCGACGAGCCCGCGGAGCTCGGCGTTGATGACCTCGGCGAAGCGCTCGGCGACGTCGACGACGCCCTTGTAGATCGTGCCCGGGTGGATGCGCGAGCCGAACGTGAGCGGGCCGGCGCAGGTCGCCTTGACGTGCTGCGTCGTGTGCGACCGGAGGTACTCGAACTCCTTCACGATGCCGAGCCCGCCGCTCGGCGTCTCGATGCGGCCGACGGCTTCGTAGCGTGTCTGCTGGTCGTACCCCCACGGTCCGGCCTTGCGCCGGAGGGGCAGCGGCTCGATGCCCTTGATGATCGCGTAGTACGAATCGACGTAGCCGTCCAGACGGCGGACCTCGCCGTCGGTGATGATGTCGATCCCGGCCTTCTCCATGTCGCGGATCGCGGTGTTGGCGGCGTCGTCGAACATCTCTTCCATGTCGCCTGGGCCGAACTCGCCCTGCTCGAGGGCCTTGACCGAGGCGAACCACCAGCTGGGCTTTCCGTGCGAGCCGACGACCGCGGTCGGGATCAGGGGCAAGGTCATCGCGAAGGTCCTCCGATTATCCGCGAAACGCTCGCGTCGCGCCAGGCGTCCTCGGGCGGGCCGCCGAAGATGATCTCGCCGCGCTCGATGACGTAGAGCCTGGTGGTGTACTCGGGTACGTGGTGGATGTTGGACTCGGCGATCAGGATCGCGCGGCCCAGGCCGGTGATAGCCGCGATGCCGGCGCTCACGTCCGGGATGATCGCGGGCGAGAGACCCTCGAACGGCTCGTCCAGGAGCAGCATCTCGGGATCCAGAGCGAGCGCGCGAGCGATCGAGAGCATCTTGCGTTCCCCGCCGCTCATCTCGGGCCCCTTGCGTGCCGCGTAGCGGCGGAGCACGGGGAACACGCCGTAGGCCAGGTCGATGCGCTCGACGGCGGGGCGCCCGCCGGGCCGCGTCCAGGTCGCGATCTCGACGTTCTCGGCGACGGTGAGGTCCGAGAAGATGCCGGAATCTTCCGGCGCCCAGCCCAGCCCGAGCCTGGCGATCTCGTGGGTGCGGCGGCCGTGGATGGGCCGCCCGTGAAACTCGACCGTGCCCGCTCTCGGCCGGAGATAGCCCATGATCGTCCGCAAGGTCGTCGTCTTGCCCGAGCCGTTGCGACCGACCAGGCAGACGACCTCACGGGCCCCGACTTCGAGCGACACGCCGCGCAGGATGTGGCTCGCCTGGATGAAGACGTCGACGCCGGTGAGGCTCAGCACGCCGACGCTCGCGACGTCCCGGGCCTGCGGCCGACCACGGTGTCCATCACTCGCTGGTCCGCGAGAATCGCCGCGGGCGCCGCGTCGGCCAGCACCTTGCCTTGATGGAGCGCGATGATGCGGTCCGAGTACGCGAACACGATGTCCATGTCATGCTCGACCTGGACGATGGCCTTGAGCCCGACCCGCTTCGACGCCGCGACCAGCGTGTCCATGATCGCCGTCTTGTCCGCGGTGCTCACCCCCGACGTGGGCTCGTCGAGCAGGATGATCTCCGGCTTGAGCGCGAACGCCGACGCGACGTCCAGGAGCTTCTTGTCGCCCTGCGGCAGCTGTCTCGCCGGAACGTGCCGCTCGTCGCTGAGTCCGAACAGCTCGGCGACCTCGAGCGCGCCCTCCTGAACCTCGCGGTCGCGCGCCAGGGACGAGAAGAGGCGGCGCCCGCGCCCGAGTCGCGCGATCACGGCCGCCTGCAAGGTCTCCAGCACCGTGAGATCGGGGAAGATCTGCACGAGCTGGAACGAGCGGGCGACGCCGAGCCGCGCCAGGCACACCGGGCCGCCGCCGCCGACGTCGCGACCCTTGAATCGGACGTTGCCCGCACTCGGCCGCGTGACGCCCGTGAGGATGTTGATCAGGGTCGACTTGCCGGCTCCGTTGGGCCCGACGATCGAGACGAACTCACCCGCGGCGACCCCGAGGCTCACGCCGTCGAGCGCGCAGAACTCTCCGTAGAGTTTCGTGAGCCCGGTGGCCTCGAGGATCACGCGCGCGCCGGCGAGGCCGGCCGCCGACGGGACACGAGCCCCACGAGCCCGTCCGGCGCGAAGATCACGATGACCGCCAGCATCGCGCCGAAGATCAGCCGCCAGTAGGGCACCACCGACATCACCCAGTTCTGGAGGTAGATGAACACGAAGGCCCCGACCACCGGACCGAAGAAGCTCGTGAATCCGCCGAGGAGCGTCATGAACACGATGTTTCCCGAATGGGTCCAGTAGGCGAGCGTCGGGTCGACGTTGCCGGTCGGCGGACCCAGGAGCGCGCCGCCGACGGCGGCGTAGACCGCGGAGATGACGAACGCGTAGAAGCGATAGCGGATGACGCCGATGCCGAGCGTCTCGGCCTTGGTGGGGTTGTCGCGGATCGTCTTCAGGCACAAGCCGAACGGCGAGTGGACGATGCGCCACATGCCGAACGCGGCCAGCGCGAGCACGCCCAGCGAATAGTAGTAGTACGGGCCGACCAGGTAGTCGAGCTTCGGCATCGTGTCGAGGCTTCTGCCGAGGAGCGAGGGCCGCAGGAACGGCGTGCCCTCGTCGCCCCCGGTGAGCCGGTAGAACTTCAGCACGAACGTGTAGAAGACCATGCCGAAGGCGAGCGTGAGCATGCCGAAGTAGATCTTCACGTAACGCACGCAGAGCGCGGCGACCGGAAGCGCGACCAGCGCGCCGAGGGCTCCCGCCGCGATCAGGATGACCTCGAGCGACCGGATCTTCGCGTGGGTCGTGAGGAACGCCCCGGTGTAAGCGCCGAGCCCGATGAAGAGCGCGTGGCCGAACGAGACGAGTCCCGTGTATCCGAACAAGAGGTTGAGCCCGAGCAGGACGACCGCGTAGGCCATGAACGGTAGCATCAGGAGGACGTGGTAGGTCGAGGCGACGAGCGGCGCGGCGGCGATGGCCACCGTGACCAGGGCGACGACCAGAACGCCCTTCATGTCTCGGCTCCGCCGAAGAGGCCGCGTGGCCGCAGGACCAGCACGACGATCACGATGAAATAGATCAGGAGCATCTCGAGCTCCGGGTAGACGGAGATCGCGATCGAGCGGAGGATGCCGACGGCGAGCGCGCCGACGAAGGCGCCGCGCATCGAGCCGAGTCCGCCGATGACCACCACCGCGAAGGCCTCGACGATCAGCTCGATCCCCATCTCGCTCATCGCCGCCGTCGCGGGGATGACGAGCGCTCCGCCGAGGGTGCCCAGCGCGGTGCCAAGCGTGAAGACCTTGGCGTAGACACGGCGTACGTCGACGCCGAGCGCCTCGGCCATGTCGCGGTTGTCGGCCGTGGCGCGGATGATCCGGCCGAACGCGGTGCGCGTGAGCAGCCAGCCGATCGCGAGCGCGATGGCGAGGCTCGCCGCGATCACGATCAGGTTGTAGATCGGCGCGGTGGCGCCGAGGATGCGGACCTGGCCGTAGGCGAGGTAGAGCCCGCCGGTCGAGCGCGGTGTCGTGCCCCACGTCATGCGGATCGCGTCCTCCATCATGAGCACGACCGCGAACGTCATCAGAAGCTGGAACGTCTCGTCGCGGTCGTACACGAAGCGCAGGAGCCCGCGCTCGACCACGACACCCACCGCGCCGACCGCCAGGCCGGCGAGCGCGAGCGGGACGATGAAGAGCGCCGGGGGCCCGCCGGCGCCCACGTACCAGCCGACGGCGGAGACGCCGACGTAGGCGCCGAGCGCGTAGAACGAGCCGCAGGCGAGGTTGAAAATCTTCTGCACGCCGAAGACGACTTGAAGCCCGGCCGCGACGAGGAACAAGACGGCCGCGTGAAAGAGACCGCTGAGCAGGACGTTGACGACGTGGGTCGTCAGACTTTCCAGCCGTTGATCCAGTCGAAGAGCTTCGAGCCAGCCGGCTTCATCGCCTGCTTGGTGGAGACGATCTCGATCGGGCTGATGGTCACGAAGTCGTAGGCGTTCTTGTGCGTGGTGATCCCCTGATAGAAGTTGCACATCTGGACGTGGTCCTCGCGCCAGCTGCGCTTGCCGGAGAGCGACTCGATCTCGAGGCCTTCGAGCGCCTTGACGACCTGAGCCTTCTCCGGCCACTTCTTGCCGGCGCCGGCGGCCTTCTCCACCGCCACCTTGTAGGACTCCGCGTTGAAGAACGCGTGGTCGCACTCGTAGGGCGGATACTCGTTGTACTTCGCCTTGTACTCACGGACGAACTGCTTGAGCAGGAGGCTCGCCTTGGGGTCGTCGAAGTACATCGTGTTGTAGCCGAGCAGCAACCCCTCCGGCGTGAACTCCTTCTTCAACGAGTCGTGGACGCCGCCGGCGGTCGTGAAGACGCCCTTCATCGTCTTGAAGAGGCCGACCGCCGCGGCCTGCTTCATGATGATCGTCGCGTCGCCCGACCAGAACGAGCACATCAGGAGGTCCGCCTTCGACTGCTGGATCGCGGCGATGTGCGAGGTGAAGTCCGTCACGCCGAGCTTGGGGAAGAGCTCGAGCACGAATTTCACGTCGGGGACGTAGCGCTTGAGCACGGCCTGGTAGGACTCCCAGCAGTCGTGGCCGTAGGAGTAGTCGTTGCCGATGCCGGCGACGGTCTTGATGCCCTTGAAATACTTCGGGGTGAGGATGCCGGCGACGATCGCCTCGACCTCGTTGTCGACGCTCTTGAACGCCCACTTGGGATTCGGCATCGTCTCTTCGACGCCCTTCTGGGTCGTGCCGTCCCAGGACAGCCACGGCGTGCCGAGATCCTCCGCGACCGGGCCGAGCGCGAGCGTGACCCCGGTCGAGATGCCCCCCAGGACGACCTCGACCTGATCTTGAAGGATGAGCTTGCGATAGCGCTCGACCGTGTCCTTCGGATTCGATTCCTCCTCGACGACCAGCTGCACCTGCCGCCCGAGGATCCCGCCCGCCCGGTTCACGCGCTCAGCCCACCATTCGGTGGCGCGCAGGCCGGCGGCGCCGACCGGCGCCGCGACCCCGACTCGGATCGTCAGGACACCGATCTTGACCGGGCCCGTCGCCTGGGCGGACGCGGACGGCACCGCGAGCCGGGTCGCCGCGGCTACGCCGGCCCCGGCGCTCATGAGCTTCAGAAACCGCCGTCGCGAAGTGTCGTGGCGCGTCATCGTGAGACTCCTGCGGTCATGGCCGCGGCGAAATATCGTTGGCGCCCGGCTAGGACAGCCCCAGCCGCCGGCGCGCGAGACGGGTGCCGGCGACGAGGCGCTTGAGCTTCTCGAAGGCGACCCAGCGCGGCACCGGGAAGAAGCCGCAATCGGGCACGGCCGACAAGCGCTCGACCGGAATGAACTTGGCGCAGAGCTCCAGACGCTCGGCGACGTCCTCCGGGCTCTCCATGTAGAACGACTTCACGTCCACGACGCCGCAGGCCACGTCGCGGTCGACGCCGATCTCTTTCCAGTGCTCGATCTCCGCCATCTCGCGGTTGGCGTACTCGAACACGAACTGCTGACACCGGGCGTCGAGCAGGGCGGGAAACATCCAGCGATACGAACGCTTGCCCCGCGGGCGCGACAGGAGGTTGCCGAAGCAGATGTGATAGGCGATTCGCGCCCGCACGCCCTCGACGCACGCGTTGAACATCTTCACGTACTCGCCGACCTGCCCGGGCACGATCGCGGCCGAGGGCTCGTCGAGCTGGATGTAGTCCGCGCCCGCCTCCACGAGCGCGCGCAGCTCGGCGTTGATGGCCGGGACGAAATCCCAGCAGAGGGCGAGCCGATCGTTGTTGTACGCATCGCCGGGCCGGAGCTGCACGTGGATCGAGAGCGTGACCGGGCCGGGGCAGGTCGCTTTCACCGGCTTCTCGGTCTGGCCTTTCAGGTACTGGAACTCCTCGACCACGCCGAGCCCGCGGACCACCTTGATGCGCTCCCGCGGCCGGTAGCGCGGGGCCGAGTCGTACGCGTAGAGGCCGGTCTTTCGGAGCGGCTCCACGGGCTCGAGGCCGTCCATCTTCGCGTAGAACGTCTGCACGAAGAAGAAGCGTCGCATCTCGCCGTCGCAGATGACGTCGACGCCGGCGCGCTCCTGGTCACGGATCGCGAGCTGGGTCGCGTCGTCGAACGTCTCCTTCGCGTCGGTCTGGCCGTAGTCGCCGGCCTTGATCTTGTCCAGCGCGGTCCAGAACCATCCCGGGAAGCCGTGACTTCCCATCACGTGAGTCGGGATCGGCGGCAGCGCGGCGGTCACGCGCTGTTGTTTATCAGAGGGCCCGGGTTGGACGCAAGTCGGCGCTCCACCCCGACCTTCCGTCCGGTCTCCGTGGGCCGTGAGCTCCGGAATTTGTTGGAGAAATACGATCGGTCGCGCACGGTATGATAAGAGCTTCCATCTGCTCCCTAAGTTCTCGACACTTAAGACGCACCGGCACATCACGGCAAAATGCGGCAGGACGCGCGCCAATACGCGCCACGTTTTTATTGGAGCGCGGGATTGGCGCCGCGGCGAGCTCGGCTACGCGCTCGTCTCCGACGTCGGCGCCGGCGAGCTGACGGCACTCCCACGCGGCTCACGCGCGCGCCCTAGTACCTCCTGGGCGCGACAGTCCCACCTCTCCCGACTATGGGGCGAGGGTGAACGCGCCGCGGCCGTGCGTAAAGGCGACCGGCTGGCGCGTGGCCGCGTGCACCTTGACGTCGTGGACGATGACATTCGGTAAACCAGTCTCGGGACCGTAGTGGGTCCAGGACATGCTCGCGCTGCTGTCGTTCCAGATCCCCCGCATGACCCCGAGATCCGTGCCGATCCAGGTGATTCTGGGGTCGACTGGATCGAGAGCGATCGAATTGTGTGGAAAGTCGAACGCTGAGCTCACGTTGGTCCACGTCGGCGTCGAGGCGAGCGCATTCGCCGTCCGGAACACGCGCCCCGCCTCACCAGTAGCGAACTTCGAATAGACGACGTACATGGTGTTCGGCGTCTGTGGGTCGAACGCTAGGCCCTTGGGTAACTTCTGCTTCGGGAGCGTGCTGCCGGGATCGAGGTCGCGCCACATCGTTCCCCCGGCCGTGGTGATCTGTAACGAGCCCTTTCGGCCTATGGCGTAGGTTTGACAGGTCGCGTCCGAGGCGGCGAAGGCCACCGATACGATCCGGTCCTTCGGGTCGCTCACCGGCGGGCTGTTGGTCGCCCAGTCGGGCTGACCCGGACTGCTGGCGAAGAGATTCGTCGTCTTCCACAGGACGGTATCACCGAGAAGCACGACGTCGTGGTTCAGCGGGCATTGCACGAAGGGTGGCGCGATGGCGGCGTTCGCGCGGACGTCGTCGGGAAGATAGTCACCCGCTGGCCCGAGCGTCGTGCCCGCGTCCAGCGTGCGCCAGATCTCCAGCCCTTTCGATCGCCCAGCGATGGCCCAGTGCGTCTGAGGGAGGGTCGGCGAGATCACAGCTGGTCCAGCATCGCCGCGAATGATCCCTTTCCACGTCGTGGCGGGAGGCATCCACACCGCCGTGCCGTTATCCTGGGTGCCCCCGAGGGCCAGCAGCCCCGGTGTGGGGGCGAGAGCGCCACCCCAAAACTGAATGGTGCCGAGTCCCGCGTTGTGATCGTGCCAGTACTTGCCGCCGTTCGTCGTGCTCCACACGCCTCCATCGTTCGTGACGATCAGTCGGCCGCCGGCCCAGGCCATACGGTGCTGATCGGCGTGGATGCCGTTCGCAGGATCGGACAGCGCGCGCTCCTTCCAGCTGGTGCCGTCGTAGCGCCAGAGG
>WNGJ01000197.1_pt1 | contig 50587 bp, 50 predicted proteins | sample 5400611 | NCBI WGS metagenome assembly WNGJ01 (sample SAMN13153375, study PRJNA577476) | soil metagenome | isolation source: 40 cm soil or saprolite under Garry oak tree replicate 1 | place: USA:California | collected 2016-06-15 | reverse complement strand
TGTCGTCGCCGGGTCGAGGCGCGAGCGCGGCGATCTCGGCGCGACCGAGGCCGTCGAGCGCGCCGCGCTCCCGAACCGTGACGCCGGATCCGAGGATCGCCGCCATGTCAGGCACGACGTCGATGCGCGGCGACTGGCCGATGGTGACGAGCCCGACGATCGGGTTACTCACAGGACGTGCAGCCAGGGGCGCGACGTCAGCGCGTCCGGCTTCCAGAAGCCGGTCTCGGCGAACCAGCGGATCGCCTCGTCGCCGTCAGCCGTCTTCGCGACCGCCAGGGTGGATCCGCCGTCGAAGAAGCCGCCGAACGCCAGCCGGCCGGCGCCGCGCATCTCGATCATCGCGAACTGAGCCATGTCGTGCTGGACGGTCGGCCCCTCGACGATCGTGAGCCGACGCGTTCCGTCGAGCACGACGGGCACCATCTCCCAGGGCTCGACGAACTGGCTGAAGCTCTTCGGCTCGTAGCGGGTCCACACGCCGCCCATCCAGTACGGATCCTCCTCGATCGCGAACTTGAGCTGAGCCGGCTGCTGCAGGCGATAGAACAGATCCGCGGTGCGCAGGTCGGCCGACGGCCCGCCGCCGATCAGGATGCCGTTGGCGCGCAGGCCCTGGAGACGTTCGATGTGGTCACGGCGGTGCGCCTCGCGCCGGGTCAGGTAGTCGTCAGCCGCTGTGAGGGCGATGTGAAAGACGATCACGCTCGTTGTCCTCCTGTGTGGACGTGCGCCTGGCTCCCTGACGCCCCGTGTTACTGTGTCACCAGATGGAGCTTCTCGAGCGATTCCGCTCGCGCTACCCGTTCCCCCTCGACGACTTTCAGGTCGAAGCCATCCGCGCCATCGAAACCGGCCAGTCGGTCATCGTCTCGGCGCCCACCGGCGCCGGCAAGACCCTGGTCGCGGAATTCGCCATCCACGCCGCGCTGGCGGCCGGCCGCCGCCTAGCGTACACGACTCCGCTCAAAGCGCTCTCGAACCAGAAATTCGCCGACTTCACCCGCGAGTTCGGGGCCGAGAAGGTCGGGATCCTCACCGGCGACGTCAAGGTGAACCCGCACGCCGCGATTCTGGTCATGACGACGGAAATCCTGCGAAATGCACTCTACGGAAGTGGACTCGATGGGCTGCGCTACATCGTGCTCGACGAGTGTCATTATATGGGCGACGAAGGCCGCGGCACCGTGTGGGAGGAGATCATCGTCAGCGCGCCGTCCGACGTCGTGCTGGTGGGCCTCTCGGCCACCGTCGCCAACGTCAAGGAGATCGCCGACTGGATCTCGATCGTGCATCGGCCGATCGTGCCGATCTACCATCCGCACCGTCCGGTGCCGCTCTCGTACGTGATCGCCGACCTCGCCGGCGAGATCCACGAGGTGGATCGAGTCCGCAGCGGCCGCGCGCGTGTGGTCGGCGACGAGCCGCGCGGCCCCGACGACCGCGGCCGCTGGTACACGCGGCGCGTCGTCCATCCGACTGTGTTGATCGAGGCGCTCGAGGCGCGCGGCTGGCTGCCGACGATCTACTTCATCTTCAGCCGGGTCGGATGCGAGCGCGCCATGCAGGACGTGCTGACCGAGGGCAAGAGCCTGCTGGCGTCGCCGCAGCAGCGCGAGGTCGACACGGCGATTGGCGATCTGATCCGCGAGAGCCCGACCGTCGCCGAGTCCGTGCTGAACCAGAGCGTGTTCGAGGCGCTGCGCCTGGGCATCGGGCTGCATCACGCCGGGATCCTGCCGAGCGTGAAACGGCTCATCGAGGTGCTCTTCGAGCGCGGGCTGTGCAAGGCGGTCTTCGCGACCGAGACGATGTCGCTCGGCATCCACATGCCGGCGCGCTCGGTCGTCCTGCAGGGGCTCACCAAACGGACCGACCGCGGCTTCCGGTCGCTTTCCCACAACGAGCTGACCCAGATGGCCGGCCGAGCCGGGCGCCGGGGCATCGACCCCGAGGGCACGTGCGTGGTTGCGCTCGACGCGCGCGACGGGCTCGAGGATCTGCTGCGCGTGATCGACGGCTCGCCCGAGCCGATCGAGAGCCAGTTCAAGCTCGGCTACGGGTCGGTGGCGCTGCTGCTCTCGACCGGCGCCTCGCCGGAGCAGCTGCGCCGGCGGATCGAATCGTCGTTCGGCCAGTACCAGAACCTCAAGCGCATTCGCGACGTCGAGGCCGACGTGCGGGCGCTCGAGGCCCAGCTCGAGGAGCTGCGCCGGTATCCGGCCCCTTGCGGCGACTTCCAGCGGATCGGCCGCTATCGGCGCGCGCGTCACGAGGTCGAGGCGCGTCGCCACGCGCTTGGTCGGGGAGGGTCGCGGCGCGGCGAGCGCACCGTCGCCGAGGCCGAGCCGGGGCGGCTCGTTCTGGTGCGGCGCGGTGGCTCGGCGACGCTCGCGATGGTGCTCGGGATCCACGCGATCCGCGGCCACCGCGTGCTCATCGACGCGCTCTTACCCCACGGAGTGACGGTGCGGGTGAAGAGCGGCGTGATCAAGCGCGTCTTCTGGGCGACTCCGCCGCTCCACGTGCCGCGCGATCGAGGACGAGACGGGCGTGGGGGGCCCGCCGATCGCGATCGCCGGGGTGACTGGCGCGATCGCCAGGACGGACGCGGGCCGGGTAGCGATGGACGCGATCGGCGCAGCCCCGACGGTCGCGGGCTGCGCCACCTGGCCGCCGAGCTCGAGCGGATGTCGGTCGCCGAGCTGATCGACCACGAGCGCGCGCAGGGGCCCGAGGCGGCGCTGTCTTCGATCGAATGTCACCGTTGCCCGTGGGGCGCCACCGCGCGCTGCGACCGCGAGTGGCGAGAGCTCGAGACCGTCACCGAACGGCTCGGGGTACGCCGGCGGCAGCTGGAGGCGTTGCGCGGTGCCTACTGGCAGGAATTCCTCCGCGTGGTCGAGGTCCTCGAACAGTTCGGCGCGGTGCGCGAGCGTCAGCTCGAAGGCAAGGGACGGCTCATCGCGGGGCTTCGGCACGACAACGAGCTGCTCGTTGCCGAGGGTGTCGCCCACGGGGTCTTCGACGACGTGTCCGGCCCGGAAGCGGCGGCGGTCTGCTCGGCGCTGATCGAGGAGGCGCGGTCGGGTGACCCGGCCCTCGCGCGCGCCTTCATGAAGAAGCGGCCCAAGCTCAAGCGCAAGCTCGATCAGCTCATGCGGGTCGCCGATACCGTGCACGAGGCCCAGCGGGCCCGCCATCTGCGTATCCCCATTGCCGTGCACTCCGGGTTCATGCCGGCGGTCTTCCGCTGGGCGTCCGGCGAGGACGACTGGAGCGCGATCGTCGAGGAGGCGTTCGGGGGCCACGAGGGCGACCTGATCCGGGCGATGCGCCGGCTGATCGACCTGCTGCGGCAGCTGGCGGACAGCCCGGAGGTCCCGGCCCAGACGGGCCGACTCCTGGCGCACGCCTCCCGGGTGATTGATCGTGGCATTGTTTTGGAGTCGGCCCTGATATGATTCGTCACGTGAGGGGAATCGTCGTCGCCGCCCTCGTGCTGGCCGTCGCGGGCTGCGCCTCTCTTCAGACCAAGGAGCAGCGGACGACCGAGGGCCCGATGGCCGAGGACATCTGGACCATGAAGGTCATGATGGCCAATGGCCGCGAGCCGAACTTCGACGAGCGGCGCCGCTGGGACAACGCGATGGAGCAGAAGATCGGGCAGTATCTCCGCCAGAATCCCGAATCGGCCAACTCCGTCGATGTCTCGACCTTCCGGTTCATCCGCCAGGTGTCGGTCGGGCAGACCTCGGACCAGGTCCTGATCCTGCTCGGCCCACCCCTCGCGAGGGTCACCGAGCCGGCCGAGATCGAGAAGCTCGCGCGCCAGTACTGGCCGTCGGTCAAGGAGAACGAGCCGACCGAGGCGTGGATGTACCCATCCGGCTGGCGGATCTATCTCAAGGACAAGACGGTCGTCGACATCACGCAGTACGCCATTCGCCCCTGACGCGGCCCGTCTCAGCTCTCGACAGCCCATGATCGAGTCACGCCTGATCGTCACGAAGCGGACTCCGCCCGCCCGGCGCGGGATGGTCGCGGCAGAGCACCCGCTCGGCGCCCGCGTGGGCGCCCGCATCCTCGAGCGCGGCGGCAACGCGATCGACGCCGCCGTCGCCACGGCGTTCGCGATGACGGTGGTCGAGCCCTTCATGTCCACGATCGCCGGATCCGGCACGATGCTCGTGCACCTGGCCCGCAAGGACGAGACCGTGGCGCTCGATTTCAACGGCTGCGCCCCGATGCGCGCCCACGACTCGATGTTCCGCATCAGCACCGGGATCTCGCGCGGTCTCTTCGCCTGGCCGAACGTCGAGCATGCCGCCAACGAGCGCGGCTGGCTCGCCGTCGCGGTGCCCGGATCGGTCGCGGGGCTCTCGCTCGCGCTCGAGCGGTACGGCACCATGGAGCTACGTGACGTCGTCCGGCCGGCGATCGAGCTCGCGCGCGGCGGGTTCGTCGCGGACTGGTACCAGGCCTTGTCCACGGCGCGCCAGCTCGAGGAGCTGGCCGCCGCCGGTGAGGCGGCCCGCGTCTATCTGAGAAACGGCCGCTCGATCTATCGGCCGCCGACCGGGATGGAAGAGGGCGATCGCCCGATTTACCCGGACCTCGCGCGCAGCCTCGAGCTGATCGGCCGCAACGGGCCTGACGCGTTTTACCGCGGTGAGATCGCGCAAGCGATCCACGATTCGATGGCCGCCAACGGGGGCTTGATCACCCGAGACGATCTCGCGGCCTATTCGGTGCGCGTCGGGTCGCCGCTCGTCGGGACGTATCGCGGGCTCGAGCTCGCCTTCGCCCCCGGCGCGACCGGCGGCATCACGGCGCTCGAGATCCTGAACATCCTGGAACAGTTTCCGAAGAGCGCGGTCGGCTGGCAGACGCCGGGTGGGCTCAACCTGAGAGCGCGCGCCGTGCGGCGCGCGTTCGCCGATCGCTTCGAGCATCTGGGCGATCCGTCCGTGGTGCAGGCACCATGGGAGCGGCTCGCGTCCAAGCAGTACGCGCGCGAGGTCGCCTCAGAGCTCCGCCGGCGCCCGACCAAGCAGAGCAGTGGGCGTCGCGAGCCGAGGCTCGGAGCCGTCGCGGCGGGCGGGGATTGCACGACTCACGTCAGCGTCGTCGACCGGCAGCGCAACATGGTTTCGTTGACTCATACGGCTGTGTCGCTCTTCGGCTCGCTGGTGGTCGTGCCGGGGACCGGGATCCTCCTCAACAACGGGATGATCTGGTTCAATCCCGAGCCGGGACGGTCCAACTCCGTGGCGCCTGGCAAGCGGGCGCTCGTCAACATGGTGCCGGTGCTAGGCTTCAAGAAGGGTGAGCCGCATCTCACCCTCGGCGCGCCGGGTGGCCGGCGCATCGTCTCGGCGATTCCACAGGTGATCGCCACCCTCGTCGACAGCGGGTGTGATTTACAAGAGGCGATCGAGGCGCCGCGCCTGCACGCGGAGAGCACCGAGACGCTCGTCGACGGGCGGGTAGGTGACAAGGCGCTGGCGGCGCTGCGGCGGCTCGACCAGCAAGTCGTCGCCCGGGAAGAGACGTATGCAACCTTGAACTTCGCCAAGCCGGTCGGCGTGCGCATCGGGCGCCGCGGGCTCGAGGCGGGTCTCGACGCGCTCCGCGCCGCGGCCGCCGCGGGTCACTAGAGCCGCCGCGGAGTTAGACGGGAGGGAGGCATGGCAGAGGTTGATCTGACGGCCGCGTTCTCGACGGTACCGGCGGCCGAAGCCGAGGAGATCAAGCGGGTCATCGTCGAGACCGTCCAACAGCTCGCCCAGGACGACGGCACGTTCAAGCGCGCGAAGCTCGTCTTCACCGAGTCCGACGAGCGCTGCGGGCTCACGGCGGAGCTCGACGGCGTGAAGCGCGAGGGCGTCCCGCTCCAGATCGACATCGACCAGCTCGAAGACGCGAAGACCTCGGCCGGGGCGCGGGCCCAGCTCAAGGAAGCACTCCGGCTCTACTTCCGGCGCGTCCTGGGAAAGTAGCGACTGATTGGACAGTAGCGACTGATTCGCGAGTGACGAGACGACTGATCGTCAACGCCGATGATTTCGGTCTCACGCCAGGGGTGAGCGCCGGGATCCTCTCGGCCCGCCGCCACGGCATCGTCAGCAGCACCACATTGCTCGCCACCGCGGCGGTCGACGCGGAGCAGCTGGCGGCGCTGCGCGACTCCGGCCTCGGTGTCGGCATCCACGTGAACCTCACCCTGGGGCGACCGCTCTCCGGGGCGCGCTCGCTCGTGGACATCGACGGCCGCTTCGTCCGCGACCCGAGCCATGCCGCGGCCCGCGCCAACGCGAGGGACATCGAGCGCGAGGTGAGCGCCCAGCTCGAGAAGTTCGCCGTGCTGATGCGCCGTGAGCCGACGCATCTCGACACGCACCATCACGTCGGTCTTCTGGCGCCCGTCACCGACGTCGTGCTCGACGCCGCGCGGCGCCTCGGCGTGGCCGTCAGGAGCCAGAACGAGACCGCGCGCGCCCGGGCCCTGACGGCGGGCCTGCGGACTCCCGATCACTTCTTCGGGGAGTCCGGACCCGGCGCGTACTGGTCGCTCGCTCGCACGCTCGCGCATCTCCGGGCTCTGCCCGTGGGCGTGTCCGAGTTCATGGCGCATCCGGGCTGGTGCGACGACGCGCTCTCCTACAGCCGCTATGGCCGCCAGCGCGAGACCGAGATGATCGGCCTGGGGACGGCCGCCGCACGCGCTGCGGTGTCGAGCCTGGGCATTAGACTCTGCCACTTCGGTGAGCTCTAGCTGATGCACTCCAGGTGATGCTCCGATCCTGATTCAGGAGCTCGGCGGCGGGTTGTCCTTCAAGAGCTCGTCGAGGATACGCGGCAGCCGCGAGACGGCCGAGGCGCCGTGGATCTGGCTCACCATCTCGCCCCGCCGGTCGATCACGACCGTGTACGGCGTACCCTTGAAGCCGAACGAGTTGCCGATCGTGAGCTTGGGGTCGAGTGCCACCGGGTACGGCGCCTTGAACCGGCGCACGAAGGCTCGCGTATCGGCCGCCGTATCCTGGACGTGGACCGCCACCACCTCGACGTCCCGCGACCGGTACTTGTCGAAAAGCCGGCCGAGGGCCGGAGCCTCCCTCACGCAGGTCTTGCAGTAAGAGGCCTGGAACCGCAGCACGAGAATCTTCTTGCCGATCAGATCGCGTGAGTCGAGCGTCGTCCTTCCATCGATGAGACGCACCTTGAACCCGGGTGCGGCGGGCGCCGCTTCGCCGCCGGTGGCCAGGCCGAGGAGGAGGGCGAGGACGACGAAGCGAGAAGTCACACGACTATAGTACCCGGAGCGATTGCCCCGCGACCAACGAGTATCGACCACCGAGTATAATGTCCGAGGTGAACGACCTCGAACGCGAGCTGGGCAAGGCGATCCGCGGCGACGTCCGCTTCGACGCCGGCTCACGCCTCCTCTACTCGACCGATGCGTCCATGTACCAGATGGAGCCGGTCGGTGTCGTGATCCCGCGCGACGGAGACGACGTGCGCGCGGCGATCGAGATCGCCGCCAACCACAAGGTCGCGATCCTGCCCCGGGGCGGCGGCACGTCACTGACCGGTCAGACCGTCAACCACGCCCTCGTGCTGGACTTCTCGCGGTACATGGACCGGGTGCTCGAGGTGAACGCCGAGGAGCTGTGGGCGCGCGTGCAGCCCGGGCTCGTGCAGGACAACCTGAACCACCACGTCCGCCCACTCGGTCTCGGCTTCGGTCCGGACACCTCGACGTCGAATCGCGCGACCCTCGGCGGCATGCTCGGGAACAACTCGGGGGGCTCGCACTCGATCGCGTACGGCCTCACGGTCGAGCACGTGATCGAGCTCACGACGGTGCTGGCCGACGGCTCTCGTGCGGTATTCGGCGAGGTCACCCCGGACGAATTCGCCGCCAAGTGCCGGGTCCCCGGGCTCGAGGGCCAGATCTACCGCGAGGTCGCGCGAATCCGCGAGATCTACGCCGACGAGATCCAATCGCGGTATCCGGCGCACTGGCGGCGAGTCTCGGGCTACAACCTGAACGAGCTCGTCCCCGCGATCGGACGACGCGGCGGCACGAATGGCAAGCCCTTCAACATGGCGCGGCTCATCGTCGGCTCGGAAGGCACCTTCGTGACGGTGCTCGAGGCGAAGATGCGCCTGATCCGCCGCCCGAAGAGGACGGCGGTCGAGGTCATCCACTACCGCGACATCCAGGAAGCGCTCGAGTCGTCGTCGTCGATCCTCGAAACGGGCCCCTACGCCGTCGAGCTGACCGACAAGATGATCCTCGATCTCGCGCGTAACAACATCGAGCAGTCGCAGCGGATGGGCTTCGTCCAGGGCGATCCGGCTGCGATCATGATCGTCGAGTACGCCGGCGAGACCGACGCCGAGGTGCGCGCGAAGGTCGAGACGCTCGATGCCCGGCGGCAGCGCGAGCGGTTCGGCTACGCCGCGCACGTGGCCCACGACAGCGCCGAGCAGGCGTCGATCTGGAAGCTCCGCAAGGCCGGGCTCGGTCTCCTGCTCGGGATGAAGGGCGACAAGAAGCCGATCGCCTTCGTCGAGGACACGGCCGTCGCGCCCCAGCACCTGGCCGAGTTCGTGAGCCGCTTCCGCGAGATCTTCGCCAAGCACGACACCGTCGGCGCCTACTACGGGCATTGCTCGGTCGGCTGCCTGCACATCCGCCCGGTCATCGATCTGAAGACGCCGCGCGGCCTCGAGCAGGTGCGGGCGATCGCGGGCGAAATCACCGACCTGGTGGTGCGATTCAACGGGACGATCTCGAGCGAGCACGGCGACGGTCGGGCGCGCAGCCCATACCTGGAGCGGATGTACGGGCCCCGGATCATGCAGGCCTTCCGCGAGCTCAAGCGCGCCTTCGATCCCGACAACCGGATGAACCCGGGCAACATCGTCGCCCCCGCGAGTGTCACCGACCACCTGCGCTACGGCACCCAGTACACGACGTGGGAGCCGAAGACCTTGCTCGACTTCTCCGAGCAAGGCGGCTTCGCCGCGTCGATCGAGATGTGCAACGGCGTGGGCGCGTGCCGCAAGACGCTCGAGGGCACGATGTGCCCGTCGTACATGGCGACGAAGGACGAGGAGCACTCGACCCGCGGGCGCGCCAACGCGCTGCGCGCGGTGCTCTCCGGCCGTCTGCCGGCGAAGGAATTCACGGGACAGCGGCTCTACGAGGTCATGGACCTCTGCCTGGAGTGCAAGGGGTGCAAGGCCGAGTGCCCGTCGAACGTGGACATGGCGAAGCTCAAGTACGAGTTTCTCCACCACTATTACAGGGCCAACGGGCTGCCGCTCCGTAACCGACTGTTTGGCCGTATCTCGCGAATGAACGCCGTTGGCTCCCGTGTACCGGCGCTCGTCAACTGGCTCTCGAACCTCGCGCCGAGTCGCTGGGCGCTCGAGAGGATCGCCGGGATCGACCGTCGCCGGCCGCTGCCGTCCCTGGCGGCCCAGACGTTCACCGACTGGTTCGGGCACCGCACGCCGCCGACGGCGGCGCCGCGGGGCGAAGTGGTGCTCTTCAACGACACGTTCACGACCTACAACGTGCCGGAGATCGCCCGCGCCGCGGTCGGCGTTCTCGAGGCGGCGGGCTATCGGGTGGTGCTCGTCGACAAGAAGTGCTGCGGTCGTCCGCTCATCTCCAAGGGCATGCTCGCCGAGGCCCGTGACCACGCCGCCTGGAACGTGGAGCGGCTGGCGCCGTACGCGCGTCGCGGCGTCCCGATCGTCGGACTCGAGCCTTCGTGTCTCCTGACCTTGCGCGACGAGACCGTCGACCTGGTCCGTACCGATGACGCGCGAGCGGTGGCGAAGGAATCGTTCCTGTTCGAGGAGTTCCTGGTCCGTGAGCGCGGCCGCGGGCTGGCCCTGTCCTTCGGCGCCAAGGGGCGCAAGGCGCTGCTCCACGGGCACTGCCACCAGAAGGCGCTCGTCGGCACGGCGCCCACGGTCGCGGCGCTTCGCTGGGCGGGATTCGAGGTCGAGGAGATCGACTCGGGCTGCTGCGGCATGGCCGGCTCGTTCGGCTTCGAGCGCGAGCACTACGACATCTCGATCGCGCTCGGCAATCGTCGGCTCGCGCCCGCGGTGAAGGCCGCCGCCGCGGAGACGGAGATCGTCGCCCCCGGTATCTCCTGCCGTCAGCAGATCCAGCATCTCGCGGGCCGCCGCGCCAAGCATCCGGCCGAAGTCCTGCACGAGTCGCTCTCGCGATAGTTCTCGCTTCGATCGCCGCCGTGTTGCTCGCCGCCTTCGTCAAGGGCGCGATCGGCTTCGGATTCCCCACCCTCGGCACGCCGCTCCTGGCTCTTGCCGTCGACGTGAAGAGCGCCGTGGCGCTGCTGGTCATCCCGAATCTCGTGATGGACAGCCTGCAGCTTCGCCGCAGCGGTCCCATCGGCGATGCACCGCGCCGCCTGGCGCCGCTGCTGCTCTTCACGATGATCGGGACGGTCGTCGGAACGAAGCTCCTCGTCATGCTCTCGCCGCGCGCGGTCACGCTGGCCCTCGGAGGCTTCGTCCTGGGCTACGTGCTGCTCGATCTTTCCAGGTTCTCACCCCGCGTGCCGGCCCACTGGGAGCTGAGGCTCGCAGCACCCGTCGGGCTCGCCGCCGGCATCATGGGCGGCATCACGAACGCGCCGGGCACCGCGATCGCGCTCTACTTCGTGGCCCTCGGCATGGACAAGAAGGAGTTCGTCCGCTCGATCGCGTTCACGTTTCTCGTCGTGAAGACGGTCCAGCTCGTGACGCTCGTCTGGTACGGGCTACTGACCTGGCATCTCGTGCTGGGCTCGCTCGGGCTGGCCGCGTCGGGCCTCGCGGGCTTCGGGCTGGGCCTCAGGCTTCAGGACCGCCTCGACCAGCGCTCCTTCAACCGGGCCGTGCTGGTGTTTCTGGCGGTGCTCGGGATGTGGTTGGTGGGGAAGGCCCTCTGACCCGGGCCTACGGCTGGGCGCCGGTCAACAGGGAGAAGATTCTGCGAATGAGCTCCTCGTGGTCCTCGATGTTGTGCTGGAAGATGCGGAGCTCCTTCAGCTCGACCAGGTCCACGGTGCGGAAGGCCTCGCCCGGCTTCATCGACCCGAAGGCGATGGCCTGGAAGCACGATCGCCCGGCTTCGGGTCGGTCGGTCACCAGGATGAAATAGAGGTTCGGCCACTGGCGGCGCGCCATGTAGAAGATCGAGCGCTCGCCGCGCTGGTTCTCGACCGACACGAACTGGTAGGCCGACGGCCGGTATTTCACCTCGACGAGGAACTCGCCCCCTCCGTTCTCGCCCTCCGCCTCGGAAGTCACCCTGAAGTCGGGAGAAAAATCCTCGCGGCCGAACCGGAGCGGGGAGGTGTTGTTGCGGAAGGGTGTGATCTGATAGCGAGCGCGGCGGAAGATGGATTCCACCAGGGCTTCAGCTATACGACTCTTGACCTCGAGCAGATCCATTGATCCTCCCCGAACCGGGGAAAAGGCGCTGAAACCCGCGCCGATGTGGCGCAGTTACATAGTATCATCCGCCGGGGTCTCGCCCCGAAGCCCTTATCGCCCCCTTAAACCAGGAGGTAACAATGCTCACTCGCCGCCAGATGATCGCTACCACCACTTTCGCCGGATATGCCGTGGCCGTCGACAAGGTGCTGGCCCAGGCGATCAAGACCGACACCGACGGGCTCGTCGCGGGCGATCAGGTAGTCAAGATCGGGACATACGAGATGCCCGTCTACGAGGCACGCCCGGCGTCGGGGAAGGACACCCCGATCGTGCTCGTGATCTCGGAGATCTGGGGGGTCCACGAGTACGTCCGCGACTGCACGCGGCGGTTCGCCAAGGCCGGCTACTGTGCCGTGGCGCCCGAGCTGTTCAAGCGCGAGGGCGGGGTGGCGCAGATCCCCAACGTTCAGGACATCTTGAAGATCGTCCTGGCTCAGAAGCGCGAGCAGACCCTGGGCGATCTCAAGGCCGCCGCGGACTGGGCCAAGACCCGGCCGAACGTCAAGGCGGCCAGCGTGGGGGTGACCGGCTGGTGCTGGGGCGGGTCCACGGTGTACCAGGTGGCGGCGACGAATCACGACATCAAGGGGGCGGTCGCGTGGTACGGCCCGCCCGCGCGTCCCTACCAGGGCGCCTCCGGACCAGTGACCGGGTTCGACCTCGCCAAGGACATCCACTGCCCGTTCCTCGGGCTCTACGGCGAGACCGATCAGAATCCCAAGCCCGAGGATGCCAAGCGCATGGAAGAGCTAACGAAGCAGCATAACAAGAACGTCGAGGTCGTCATCTATCCGGGCGCGGGCCACGGCTTCCACGCCGACTATCGCCCGTCCTACAACGCTGCCGCGGCGCAAGACGCCTGGAAGCGCTGCACCGACTTCTTCGCCAAGAACTTGAAGGCCTAGAGCGCGAAGCTGGAGACAGCCGCGACGCCGCCAGCGCCCGGACCGGACTCGCCGAGGCCGGCCGGGCGCTCGGTCTTGTCGGTCCGTCTCAGGGCCGTTTGCCAGATTCGGCGAAGCGCCCCTGGAGCACCGAGGCCAGAATATCGGCCGTCTTGCGACCGGCCCCCATCCACATCGGTCGCACCGGTAGGCTGTTCGCGATCCCGATCACGCGCCGCGGTGTCCCCAGGTCCGACCATGTCAGGCCGGGCAGTCGCGAGACGCCGAGCCATCCCGGGCAGCGCTCGAGGACCCCACGGGAAAAGTCGGTCTTGGGCAGCAGGGAGTAGGCCTGGCGGACCGCCCAGCCTTCGTGTCGGCTGCCCGAGAAGGCCCCGATCAGGTTGAGGCGATCGTCGACGTCCGGAAGGAACTCGTGCCCGGCACCGAGCAAGGTCGGCAAGGTCGTGACGAACGCGAACGTGTTCCAGAGCCAGCCCGCGGTCATGCACCGTTGCGCGTTGTCGGGCTCCGGCTTTTCGAGGAACCCCTGAACGCGCCGAATGGGCCCGTCGCTGATCTCGCCAACTATGGCTCCAGGCCCGACCCAACCGTATTCGGGCTCCGGCGACGTCGGGCGCGCGCCCAGCAAGATCAGCCGCTCCGGGTGGCGCTCGACGAAGCGGACGACCTCGGCCACGTGCGCCAGGAAGGTCTCCTCCTCGCGGATGTAGTGATCGGACGGGAATACGGCGACCGTCGCCTCGGGATCGAGCCGACGGATCATGTGGGCCACGTAGACGATGGCGGTCCCGGTCCCTCGATTCTCCGGCTGCAGCAGCACGTGCGGCGCCGCGCCGTCGCTCAGCTCACGGTCGATGTATTGCGCGTGGTCGTACTGGCTGACGACGACCGTGTGCTCCGCGGGCACGAGGCGTCCGACCCGGTCCAGGGTCTGCCGCAGCAACGACGAGGGGCCGAGTAGCGGCACGTACTGCTTGGGCCGCTCGTTACCAAAAAGACGCCTCACGAGCGGTCTGAGTCGGGCTCCCTCGCCGCCGGCGAGCACGACCGCCCAGGTCTTGGACGCTGGGACGGCACGGACGGCGTGGTGCACCCTGGGCTTCCGCTCGGGTAGGGCCTCGATGGCTACAGCACCGGTCTTGACCATCATCGCTCTCCCTCTGGTCGTTGAACCCGGCCGAATCGCCGGCGGGCGGACGCGAGCATGGCGCTCGCTCACCCACACGAGGATGCGCTGCGAGAAAAGAGCGACCAATCAGGGAAACACCTGAACCCTGCCTCAGTAAACCCCGCCCGGAGAACGGCCGCGCGTGCCGCCCGCCCTCAGACTACGGCGAAGAAGCGCGCGGGGGCGCCCTCCGTGCCCGCGATCTTGTAGAAGGGCGCGGCGAAGTCGACACGCCGGCGTGGCAGCGCCGCGAGATTGGTCAGCCCTTCCATGATGACGACCCCTGCGCCGAGGATCACGCGGTGCATCGGGAAGTCCTCCGAGGAGAAATCCGGCAGGCGCGCGCAGTATTCCTCGAAGAAGTCGAAGCCGATGTTCTTCGGCCCGCGCGCCACCAGCCATTCGGCCGTCTCGGGCGGAAAGTAGGGCGATTGTGTGAAGTAATCGGGCCACCGGCCATACATCGTGTCCGTCCAGTCCGTGCGCAGCAGCACGATGTCGCCCGGCTTCACGTCGTCGGCGCCGCCTCGCTTCAGATCGTCGATGGTGATCGCGTGGTTCGCCCCGGCGAACGACAGATCGACCACCACCGCCTCGCCCATCACCTGGTCGAGGGAGATCTCCGCGGTGGTGATGCCGTCCTTGAAGACGTGCAGGGGCGAGTCGATGTGCGCCCCGGTGTGCAAGCTCTGGTGCACGCTCGAGACCTGCCAGAAGCCCGGGCCGCGCCGGTGCGGCGTGATCTCGAGCCGCATGTTCGTCGAGGGCGGGGAAAGTGTCGCGTCGTCGACGGTCACCGAGAGATCGATGTAGCGCTTCACGGGCACGGCCTCCGTCGGTCGCGCTGGGCCAGGCGGTCCACGAGCTCACGGGCCCAGGTCATTTTCTCGGGCGACATCACGAGCTTTTCGGCGAACGACTGACCGAACGGCCGGGTCGCGTCGATGCCCAGCTTGGCGGTGATGCCCCGATCGTCGGCGCTCGGATCGAGCATCGCCCCGAGGCTTCCGGAGATGACGACCAGATCGCGGTCGGCCTGCATGCGGGTGGCGATGGCCCAGAGCACCTCGGCCTCGTCGAAGATGTCGATGTCGTCGTCGACGACGATCACCAGCTTCAGGTAGTGATCGACGCCGAGGACGATCGGGATCACGTGCTTGGCTTCGCCCGGTCGGCTCTGCGCGATCGACACGTAGGCCGTGAACGACGAGGTCCCCGAGAGCGGCACGTGCACGCCGCGAACGTTGGGGATGACCCGCCCCAGCGCGTTGGCGATCTCGGCCTCGCGGATCAGGCCGAGCGTGGTGATGTGGTCGCCCGCGCGCCCGGAGCCGATCGACTGAAACCAGGGCCGCTCACGCATCGCGATCGCCCTCGCGACGAAGACGTGCTCGGTCGAGCGTCGCGAGACGTAGCCCGTGAACTCGCCGAACGGGCCCTCGGGCTCGCGCACGCCCGGTGGGATCTCGCCCTCGATGACGATCTCGGCGGAGGCCGGCACGTGCAGGTCGATGGTGGCGCACGGGGCGACCTGGAGCGGCTCGCCGAGGAGCCCACCGACGACCTGGAACTTGCCGACGTCGGCCGGCGGATAGGCCAGCGAGCCCATCGAGACCAGCGGGTGCAGCCCGAGCACGATCGCGCAAGGAAGCGCCGCGCCTTTCGATTCCGCGCGCCGCTGGTACTCGAACATGCGGCGCCGCGAATGGAGGCTCACGCCCATGCGGTCGCGGCCCTTGAGCTGGAAGCGATGGTAACCCTCGGTCTCGACGCCGGTGTCGGGATCGCGTGCAACCAGCATTCCGGCGGTGAGGTACCGCCCGGCGTCGCCGGGGAAGTATCGCGGGATCGGCAGCTTCGCCAGATCCATGGCGGGCCCGGTCACGGTTCGATGACGGAACGGAGGGTCGGGGACCACCACCGGCTTCACGTGGTCCTTGATGCCGCGCGCGTACTCGGCGGCGAGCCCGCGCTCGTCGACCCCGAGCGCGAAGGCCAGCGCGCGGCGGCTCGCGACCACGTTGCAGACGATGGGCATGTCGTAGCCGGCGATGCGCTCGAACATCAAGATCGGGGAGCGGCGCCGCCGCTCGTACTCGAGGACGAGCGCCATGACGTCTTCCTCGATCGAGACCGGCTCGGCGACCCGGATCACCTCGCCGGGGTGCGCCCGCTCGTAGGCCGCGACGAAGCTCCGGAGGTCCTGGTCGGCCATGGCAGTCGATCCTACCCCGAGACGGGCTCAGAAGTGGAAATGGGTCCCGAGGCCGAAGTACTGCACCTTGTCCTTGTAGAACTGGCCGTTGGGCGAGTGGCCGTTGAAGTACTCGAGCAGGATCTGTAGCTTTCTCGTCAGCAAGACGCCATCGATCTCGACGCCGGCGCGCGCCGACACGTCGGCGCTCCATGCGTTCTCCTCGCGGTGCTGCACGTCGACGGCCACGATGGGGCGCCACCGCGAATCACGCGAGGGCCAGGGGCTCCTGAGCTCGATCCCGTACTGAGTCGAAAAGGGGTCGAGGTTCGACGGCGTCTGATTGAAGAGATAGCCGCCGCCCGCATACAGGCGCAGCACCTCGCCGAACTCGTACGACAGCTTGAGGTCGATGCTCTCGTAGCTGAGGTTGATCCGATTGGTGCGCGTCCGAAGCAGAAACTCGTCGCCCAGGTGGCTGCTCTGATGGAACACGCGGAACATCGCGGTGAAATCCTCGTAGCGGAGCGTGAGCGGGATCCCGACGAGATAATCCGCGTTGACCAGGTCGAACGACTCCGAGTCGATGTCGAAGACCGAGAAGACACCGGCGTGGAGGCCCACCTCCCACCATGCGCTGGCGATTCGGCCCCGGTAGAAGGCGAAGCTCTCGCCGAAGCTCACCGCCGCGACGTCGGTGAACTGGCGATCGTTCATATAGCGCTGCCACGCCGCCGCGAAATGCGGCCAGCGCGGATCCGCGACCAGAGGCTTGAAGAGCACGCCGCCCGGGAAGACTCCGACCTGCCACTCGGCGAGAACGCGCGGCGGCTCGGGGGCGGCGCTCGCGGCCGGAGCCGGGGGCTGGACGCCCGGCTCGAGCACGACGACGCGCGTCACGCCACGGATCCGTTCGAGCTGCGCGACGACGCGAGCCCGGTCGGCAGCGGCGAGGTCGGAGGCCGCGAGCGTGACGACGCCGTTTTCCACGCGCAGCGACGGTGCGGTCAGCGAGAATTCGCGCTCGAGAACGGCCGCGGCGTAGCCGGCGATGAACGAGTCGTCGGCGGGCGCGGCCAGAGCGCTCGGGACCACCAGGACCGTCAGAAGCAGGACGAGACACGCGGTGCGGACCATCATCATGATCCTCCGTGAGCGATCGGACGTGGAGTGGGTGGTCGGGCACGCCGTCAGGCGCGAGCCCCCTCGATGGGCATGCGGGGGTCCGACACGGCCATCGCCATTTCGGTTTGACAGGCCAGCGGCGCGACTGCTATGAAGCAAGGGCTCCCCGGAATGGCGTTCTGCAGCGCGGAACAGTAGCGAGGTAGACGAGATGGCACGCGTGCTTCGAGCGGTCAACAACGCCCTCGCTGGTACTCGAGTCCTTCAGCGTCGAGCGCCCGGAGATCGGGGTCACGGTCCACCGATTGCGTCGGGCACCTCTCCACTGTACGGCACTGGTGGCCTGGGAGCCGGAGGACTGGCTCACTCGCTTTCTGCGCCGGCGCCTGCGCCCCTGCACCCCGTCGACCCTGACCGAGGCTGGCGATTTTCGACGCGAGCTCCTGAAGATCCGCACCAGGCGCTACGCGCTCGATGGCGAGGAGTTCGCGCTGGGGCTCAAGTGTATCGCGGCGCCGCTCTTCGACCACTCCCGGCGTGTCGTGGCGTTGATCGGTATCGCCGGTCCCGCGGTGCGGCTGGCCAGCGATTGTTTGCCGCGTCTGGCTTCGCTCGTGCGTGAGTCTGCGGCCGGGGTCTCCCGAATTCTCGGAGCCGGACGGGCGGTCTGAGCGACGACCCCAGGGGCTCCCTGTACCAAGGTCCAGTTGTCGGCCCTGCCCGATCCTCCGATGTGACTTGACATGACCAATCCCGAGGCCCGTGCGGTCGTTCGATCGCTGGCGGGCGTGCTGGCGATCGCTACGCTTCTCTCCCTCTCGAGCATTGGACAGGCCCAACCGGCCAAGCCGGGATCCCGAGAACAGGCGACGTATCAGCTCGCGCGCGATGCCTATTTCTACGCGTATCCGATCGTCAGCATGGAGACGACCATGCGGCAGGTCACCAACGTGCCGAACGCGAGCGCCATACCCATGCGCGCGCCGATCAACCAGTTCGCGCATGCGCGAGCCTATCCCAAGGCGGAGGACAAGGACGTCGTGCGCTTCAGCTTCGACACGCTCGACTCGCTCGCCTGGGTCGACGTCGCCCGCGAGCCGATGGTGCTCTCGGTCCCTGACACGGGCGGGCGCTACTACCTGCTCGAGATGCTCGACATGTGGTCGGATGTGTTCGCCGTCGTCGGTCAGCGCACGACCGGAACCAGGGCCGGCCACTTCGCCCTCGTGGGACGGGGCTGGCGTGGTCCGCTGCCTCGGGGCCTCGACAAGATCGAGGCGCCGACCTTGCGATTCTGGATCCGGGGCCGTACCCAAACCAATGGTCCCGCCGATTACGCGAACGTCCACAAGGTGCAAGACGGCTACAAGCTGACCCCGCTGGGTGCGTTCGGCAAGACTTACGCCCCTCCGCAGAGCGTGCCGACCGATCCCACTGTCGATGGCAAGACGCCACCGATGGTGCAGGTGAATCGCCTGGACGGCGTCACGATGCTCATGCGTCTCAGGGCGTTGATGGGCAAGTACCCGCCTCATGCGAACGACTACCCCATGCTCTTCCGACTCCGCGCGTTCGGCCTCGAGCTGGAGAAACCGTTCGATGCCAAGAAGCTCGACGCGGCGACGGTCGCGACGATCAATGCCGCAGCCAAGGACGCGCTCGAGGACCTCACGCAGTCCATGAAGAGGCTCGGCAAGCTGGTGAACGGCTGGAACGTCGTGACCGAGACCATCGGCACCTACGGGACGTCCTACAAGCAGCGCGCGATCATCGCGCTCGGCGGACTCGGCGCCACCCTTCCGGAGGACGCCGTCTATTCCACCGCTTTCGTCGACGATGCCGGACAGCCGCTCAGCGGCGCGAACAAGTACGTCCTGCACTTCGACAAGGGCAATCTGCCGCCGGTCGACGCCTTCTGGTCCATCACCATCTACGACAAGGACGGATTCCTGGTCCCGAACCCGATCAACCGCTTCGCCGTCGGCGACCGCGACAAGCTCACGTTCAACGCCGAGGGCTCGCTCGACATTTACGTGCAGGCAGAGTCGCCTGGTACGGACAAGGAATCGAACTGGCTGCCGGTGCCGAAGGACGCGCCGTTCGCGCCAAACATGCGCCTCTACTCCCCGCGGCCCCAGGTGGCCGACGGCACCTGGGCGCCCCCGCCATTGGTCAAGGCGGACTGAGACCGCGCAGGTCCTACGCCGGGCCGAGCCCGGCCATTTTCTCGAGAGTCGTGATGAGCGCGGCCAGATCGTCATCGCCGTGGCCGTCGGCGACGGTGGCCGTGCAGAGCTGCTGGGTGAGGCTCGTCAGCGGCAGCGGTACGCCCAGGCGCTGGCCTTCCTCGAGCATGAGGCGCAGGTCCTTGAGGAAGAGCTCGAGCTTCATCTGTGGCTCGAAGCGGTGCTCGACCATCAGCGGCCCGCGCACGTCGACCATTCGGGAGCCGCCGGCGCTGTCCTTCAGGATATCGAGCAGCCGCTGAGGGGCGAGCCCGCCCTTCGCGCCGAGCACCAGGGCTTCAGCGAGCGCGGCGGTATTGAGGGCCACCAGAAGATTCGCGGCCAGCTTGGCCAGCGACGCGCTGCCGGCCGGCCCGACGTGGATCGTCCTCTTTCCGATGGCGGCGAAGACGGGCCGACATGCTTCGACGAGCGCCGGGTCGCCGCCGGCAAAGATCGTGCAGTCTCCGCGCTCCACCATCGCGCTCGTCCCGCTCATCGGGGCATCGAGGAACCCGATCCCGGCGGCGGCAGCGCCTTCGGCCAGGCGACGCGTCTGGGTCGGCGAGATCGTGCTCATCTGGATCAACGTGGTCGTGCGAGGCACGATTTCGAGGAGCCCGCCGGCGCCCAGGACGGCCACCTCGACCGAGTCGGGTGAGGGCAGGATCGTGAAGACCGCCTCCGCGCCTTCCGCGGCATCTTGCAGGTTCGCCGCCGCCCTGAGCCCGCGCGAGCCGAGCCCTGCCAGCTGATCCGGCCGGGTGTCGTATCCCGTCACGGTGAAGCCGCCGGTCAGCAGGCGAGAGGCCACCGCCGATCCGAGGAGCCCAACGCCGATGACCGCGATGCGTTTCATCCGGTTGCCCTCACAATCCGAGATACCGCGACTTGATCTCGTCGTTGCGCCAGAGCACGTCCGGGGCGCTCGAGTGCACGATTCGGCCGCGCGAGAGGACGTGGACGTGGTCGGCCACTCGCAAAGCGAGCGGCAGATTTTGTTCGACGAGAAGGATCGATAGCCCCTGGGCCTTCAGATTCTCGATGACGCGGCCGACCTCGCGCACCAGCAGAGGCGCGAGACCTTCCGTCGGCTCGTCCATCAGCAGGAGCTCAGGATTCGTCATCAGCGCCCGGGCAATCGCCAGCATCTGTTGCTCCCCGCCGGAGAGCTTTCCCGCCCGTTGGGCGCCGCGCTCGCGTAGGCGCGGGAAGAGTTCCAGCACACGCTCGAGCGTCCAGGGCCCACCGTTGCCCTTGCCGGCGACCGAGAGGTTCTCGGTGACCGTCAGAGAGGGAAAGACCCGGCGGCCTTGAGGCACCAGGCCCAGGCCGAGCGTGACGGCCCGGTTCGAGGGCCAGGCCGTGATGTCCCGGTCCTTGAAAACGACCTTCCCCCGCCGGGGCGCCGTGAAGCCGATGATCGATCGAATCAGGGTGGTTTTACCCATACCGTTGCGCCCGAGGATACCCACGACCTGGCCGCGCGACATGCTCAGGGACACGCCCTGCAGCACGTGGCTGTCACCGTAATAGGTGTGGATCTCGCGCACCTCGAGCATCAGGACGCCCCCAGGTAGATCTCCTGCACGAGCGCATTGGCCTTGACCTCGTGCGAGAGCCCGTCCGCCACGACCTTGCCGTAGTGCAGGACCGTGATGCGATCGGTGAGGGCGAAGGCGACGTCCATGTCGTGCTCGATCACCAGCAAGGTGATGGCCGGATCGAGCTTCGTCAGGAGCGCCGTCATCGCGTGGGATTCCGCCGGCGAGAGCCCGGCGGTCGGCTCGTCGAGCAGCAGGAGCCTGGGCGAGCCGGCCAGCGCCAGCGCGATCTCGAGCTGGCGCTGCTCGCCGTGCGAGAGGTTCCGCACCGCCTCGCCTTCCTTGTCGGCGAGGCCGACGGCCTCGAGCACGCCGCGCGCGCGCTCGAAGAAGGCGGGATAGCGCTGTAGACCGCGATGAAGATGGAACTTCGCGGGTGTGAGCGCCTGGACCGCCAGGAGACAGTTCTCGAGCGCGGTAAGGCGGGGGAAGAGGTTCGTGATCTGGTAGGTGCGCGCCAGGCCGAGGCCGGCGCGCCGGTGCGGCGCGTAGCGGGTGACGTCCCGCCCGAAGAGCGCGATCCGGCCGTCGGTCGGACGGGTCTCGCCGCTGATCAGGCTGAACAGCGTGGTCTTGCCCGCGCCGTTGGGACCAATGATCGCCCGGCGCTCGCCGGGACCGACCGTCAGGCTCACGCCGTCGACCGCGCGAAGCCCGCCGAACTCCTTCGAGAGCCCGCTGAGACTCAGCGCGACGGCACGCTCCGTCATGCGCCTCGGCTGGTCCGATGGGCTCGGTTCGGCATCAGCAGTACTTGCACGCCGGGAAGTTACGGTCGTACACGGGCTGCTTCAGGAAATCCTCGGCGCCGTACTTCCAGAACTGCGAGACGGCCGGGTAGGTCTGAATCACGGTGTTCCAGAGCTCGCCATCCTTCTTCTCCACCTTGCGGATGTAGATGTTCTGGACCGGGTTGCCATACGAGTCGAGCTTCACCGGGCCCCGCGGCGCGTCGGGGATCTCGACCTTCCGCAGCGCCTCCAGAAACTTGTCGCGGCTTTCCACGTCGCCGCCGATGGCCCTGGCGGCCTCGTTGATCCACCGCGTGCTCGTGTAACAGGTCTCCGAGAAGTACGACGGGACCTTCCCGTACTTCTTGCGGTACTCCGTCACGAACTTCTTGTTGATCGGCGTGTCCAGCGCGGCGCTGTAGATGAGGGGGCTCATCCCGCCGATCGCCTCGTCGCCCAGCGAGGGCAGCACGAACTCGTCGAACGTCGTTCCGCCGCCGATCAGGGGGAGCTTCGCCTTGAGCCCAGCGTCCTGATACTGCTTGGGGAAGCGCGAGGCCGAGATCGAGACCATCAGCGCGAAGACGGCGTCGGCGTCGCGCCGGATCTGGGAGAGGTAGGGCGCGAAGTCCGTGGTGTTGAGCGGGGCCCAGAGCTTCTGGACGATCTGCCCGCCGTTTTCCTCGAAGGTCTTCTGGAAGCCGCCGACGACCTCCCAGCCGAAGGCGTAGTCGATCCCGATCGTGACGATGCGCTTGTAGCCGAGGGTCTTCGCGGCGTACTCCCCGAAGGGGTGCGAGGGCTGGCTCGAGGCCCATCCCGTGCGCACGATCCACTTCGCGGGCTTGCGCTGCGTGAGATCGTCGGCGGCGATGACGGGATAGAGCATGGGGATGCGGTACTCGTCGACCTTGGGCGCCATCGCGTAGCCGATGTGGGCGAAGACCTCGCCGACCAGCACGTGGACCTTGTCGCTCTCCACCAGCTTTTGCAGCTTGGTCAGGGCGACGTTGGGCTGGCCCTGGCTGTCCTCCACGATCACCTCCACCTTGCGGCCGGCGATCGTGTGAGCGTTCTCGTCGAGCCACATCGAGATTCCGTTCGTCATGTCCTTGCCGATCTGCGCGGCGCCTCCCGTCATGGGAGTGATCACCCCGATCTTGATCGGGCCCTTCTGGGCCTGCGCGGACCCGGAGCCCCCCAGCCCGATCAAGACCACTACCGTCAAGATTGAGACGACCACTTTCTTGCCCATGGCCCGTTCTCCTTTCGTCCACTGTCTGAGCGCTCCCACGATCCCCTCGGGCGCGTACACGATGGTACCGATGTAGACGCCGCCCAGGATCAGGAGCCAGCGATGCGTGTAGACCGACACGAGGTTCTTCAAGCCCACGATGAGCGCGGCGCCGAGCGCCGGTCCGATCAGGGTGCCGCGGCCGCCGAGCGCGACCATCAAGAGAATCTCGACCGAGGTCGCCAGCTCGAGGTCCGCCGGGCTCACGAAGCCGTTGTAGTAGGCCCACAGCACGCCGGCGAAGCCGCCGACGGCGCCCGCGATCACGAACCCGATGTACTTGTGCAGCCACACGTGGTAGCCAAGCGTGCGCATGCGCGACTCGCTCTCGCGGATCCCCACGAGCGTCTGGCCGAACGGCGAGCGCACGATGGTCCGCAGCACGAGCAGGGCGAGCAGGAATCCCCCGAGCGCCAGGTAGTAGAACGGAATGCCCCGCGTGAAGGACCAGGGGAGCCCCAGGTCGGGCCGCGGGACGCCGGAGATGCCGTTGTCGCCCTGGGTCATCGTGACCCATCGATGCGCCAGCCCCCACACCACCATGCCGAGCGCCAGGGTGATCATGAGGAAGTACACGCCGGTCGCGCGCAGGGCCAGAAGGCCGAAGATCGAGGCGACCGCCGTGGCCAGGAGCACGCCGACGATCAGCGTGACCCAGAACGAGGCGCCGTGCCGGGTCGCCAGGATCCCGACGCTGTACGCGCCGAGCCCGAGGTACGCAGCGTGGCCCAGTGAGGCCAGCCCGATGTAGCCCAGGATGACGTCGAGGCTCATGGCGAGCACCGAGTAGATCACCGCCTGGGTGAGCAACGCGAGCAGGAACGACGAGACGAACGGCGGCGCCACCAGCAGCGCCACGAACACGACGCCCAGCGCGATCCGCGGCGCGCCGGGCGGCAGCGCGATTGGCATCAGGCGCGACCGAAGAGGCCGGTGGGCCTCACGGCCAAGATCGCCGCCATCGGCGCGAACAGTGTGAAGTAGGAGAGCTCGGGGAAGAGCGCCTTGCCGAAGTTGTCGAGAAGACCGACCATGAGGCTGCCGATCAACGCCCCCTTCAGACTGCCCATGCCGCCCACGATGACCACGACGAAGGCATAGGGCAGGATCTCGAAGTCGGCACCGGGATAGACGCCCACGAAGCCGCCCGCCACGACGCCGGCGAGCGCCGCCAACGTCGCGCCGAGGGCGAAGACCACCATCGAGATCAGATAGACGTTGATGCCGACGCCGCGCGCCATCTCGGGGTCGTCCACGGTAGCCCGGATCATCGCGCCGATCCGGGTCCACTCGAGCGTGAGCCAGAGGACCAGGGCGATGACGACCGCGACCACGATGATGAAGATGCGGTAGACGGGGAAGTAGAGCTGGCCGACGACGAACGAGCCGGAGAGCAGGGCCGGGACCGAGATCGTGTAGGGATCACCGCCCCAGAGCACCAGCGCCAGATCCTGGAAGATGAGTGCGAACCCCATCGTGGTCAACACCTGGCCGAGCTCCTGGCCGCTCAGACGCTTGAGGAACGCGTTCCACTCCGCGATGCCGACGAGCGAGATCGTGAGCGCGCCCAGCACGACCGCGAGCGCGAAGCTGCCGGTCCGCCAGATCACCGTGAGGGCGACGTAGCCGCCGAGCAGGTAGTACGAGCCATGGGTCATGTTCACGATGCGCATCATGCCGAAGATGAGCGAGAGGCCGCCGGCCAGCAGGAAGAGCAGGGCGCCGTAGGACACGCCGTTGAAGAGCTGGCTGATCCAGAATTCCAACGGTCAGACGAGCCGGCGCGCGATCGGCCGAGGGGGCGACTTGGAAGAGAGGTGCGCGTGAACTTCGAACGCCGGAGCGCGCGTCACGGCTCGCGATTGTACTATAGGCGCACTCGGCATACGCGTCGACCAATCAGGAGGTTTCCGTGAGACTGCCCCACGAGCGCTTCGACTATTCACCGATCGCCGGTCGCCGGCCCTGGAAGCTTCCGCGCGGGGCGCGCATCGCCGTGTGGACCATCGTCAACGTCGAAGAGTGGGACATCGAGAAGCCGATGCCGCGCGGCGTGCTCTCGGCTCCACAGGGCGTGACGACCGTGCCCGACGTGCCGAACTGGGCGTGGCACGATTACGGCATGCGCGTCGGCTTCTGGCGGATGCTCGACGCCCTGGTGAAGCGGAAGATCCGCGCGACGACCGCGATCAACGCCAACGTCTGCCGCGCCTACGAGCCCGTCGCGCGCGCGATGAAGGACGCCGGCTGGGAGTTCATGGGCCACGGCGTGAAGCAGGGCGCGCTGCACCTGATTCCCGATCAACGCGAGGCGATCCGGACCGCCGTGCGGCTCATATCGGACTTCACCGGGAAGAAGCCGAAGGGCTGGCTCGGCCCGGGGTTGACCGAGACGTGGGAAACGCTCGACATCCTGGCGGAGGAGGGGATCGAGTACGTCTCGGACTGGGTCAACGACGACCAGCCCTACGAGATCAAGACCACGGCAGGTCCGCTGGTCTCGGTGCCGTACACGCTGGAGCTCAACGACATCCCGATGATGCTGATCCAGCATCACGAGTCGAGCGCGTGGCTCGAGCGCGTGCGCGACCAGTTCGACCGGCTCTACCTCGAGGGCGCCAAGCAGCCGCGAGTGATGGCGATCGCGGTGCACCCCTACATCCACGGGGTGCCGCACCGGATCAAGTACTTCGAGGCGATCTACGACTACATCCGGCGCAAGAAGGGCGTCTGGATGACGACCGGCGAAGAAATCTACGAGTGGTTCAAGCGCGGACGATGAAGTCCCAGAGCCGCCCCGCGCGCTCGACCACCGCGTCGACGTCCTCCGCCAGCATGTGCCGCTGGGCCACGAGCTCGTTCGCCGCCTCGCGCGCCCGCTCCAGATAGGCCGCGCGCGAGCCGTAGCGCTCCTCGATCGAGGCGCGGGGATCGCCGCTGGCTTCCCGTGCCGCGCGCGTGCGCGCGAATGGAAGCGTCGAGCCGAGCATGCTCATGAGATCGCCCGGGACCCCCTGGTCGGGGTGGCGCGGGTTCCATCCGGTGAAGGTCGCGAGGGGTGCCAGGAGCTCGACCGGCCGGATGCCGGGAATGTCGTTGCCGTCTGCGTCGACCGACGGCACGAAGCTCACGAACGGAGCACCGATCTTCGGCGGGAGCTCCTGGATGAGACCTCGGCCGACTTCCGGGCCAAAATCGAGCCGTCGCGGCCACTCGATCCGATCGGGGAAGCGCACACCCGGAATCCGCGTGAAGCTGGCCCTCGTCGTCTCGGCGGCAACGCCGGTGCCGTCGTCGAGACGCGGCACGGCGCTCGCGGGCGGCTCCGCACCGTCGGTGACCCAGCGGTCGAGGTTCACCAGCACCGCGCGCAAGAGCGGTGAGTAGTCCACGACGTTGAACGTGTGCAGGCCACGCGAGCCGGTATTGGGATCGGCGTCCGGCGGGGGCAGGGTGCCGGGAGTGTGCTGGCAACCCGCGAAGAGATAGAGCCGCGTCTGGGGATGCGGCGCCACGTCCCTCGTGCCCTCGACGTCGGAGTGGGCGAGCGAGGCGTCGCCCCGCCAGTACTCGGCCGACGTGTTGACCGCGACGATCTTCGGCACGGTGCCGCGCGCTTCGAGGCGGGCAAGCTGCGCGCCGCGCTGGCCAGTCACCCGATCGACCGCCGAGCCGTCGGTGAACGGGAACTGGCTCCCGACGGAGGAGGTCGCGTTCAGCGACGGCTGGCCGAAGCGCTGGTTGAACTCGCCGCGCCGGGCGCCCGCGATGTGCGCGATCACGCCGTCGAAGACCTTCCGCGCGGCTTCGTCCTCGTTCAGGCCGAGGTAGAGGAGATGACGCAGGAACCGGCCGGTCTGCGACACTCCGATGACGTAGGCGTGGTCGAGCTCGCCGGCGCACGGGTTACCGGCGGCCGCCGAGCCCGAGCGAAGCCACGCGGCGGTATCGCGGACCGCGAGAAGCCCGAGACCGACGAGCGGCGGGTTCTCGGCCCGGTAGACCAGCTCGTAGATCTTCCCCGGCTCGAAACCTCCGGCGAGCGAGACGTGCGTCGCGTCGGCGAACCGCCACGCCGTCCGCGCGATCGCCGCCGCCGGCGCGCCGGCGTGCTCGCGGACGGTGAGCCGCGCCGCCGGATCGGTGAGGTCGGCCGTCGGCTGAGCGATGTGATAGCGGTCGGCCATCGGCAGGGTCTCGACACGGGAGTTCGGTCGCCATTCGCAAAGCACCGGACCACCGATCGGTCCGTTGTCGCCCCGCGCCACCGGCACCGTGAGCGCCAGCAGACCGTCCTGGCGCGGAACGTCGTGCTGCCAGCCGCACCAGGCGACCGTGTAACCATGCCGCATCAGGAAACCGTTGCCGAAGTCCTCGGCGGTCGTCGGGTCGGGCACGCGGATCGTGCTGTTGAACATCCCGAGCGCGACCTTCCGACCGCGGTTGGGAATGTCGAGCAGGAGTCGCCGATTGCCGCGCGCGGGATCGAGGGGCCGCAACAGATAGAAGTCCGCGGCCGACTCCACCAGCCCCTCGGCGCTCCGTGGCGCCAGCCCGATGTCCGCGATGGCCTGGTTCGCCGAGTGCGTTGGATCGATGCCGAAGCGAAGCACCCCGACGATCTTCTCGTAGGCGCCCGCCGCCCCGAACGGCCGACCGTCCAGGACGACCGAGCGGCGCGTGATCTCGAACGACGTCACGGCCATGGGAACGCGCCCTCCGTCCGGCGCCTCAGCGCCGGGCCTTGACCGGGGCGACCACGACGTCGGTCGGCTTCCCGGCGAGATAGTTCTCGACGTTCTCGATCGCCCGCAGCAGCCCGTCGCGGATGACCTCCGGCGTCTGCCCGGCGTTGTGCGGCGAGAGCACCACGTTCTGAAGGGCCAGGAGTGGGTCGCCCGGCTTGAGCGGCTCGTCGTGGAAGACGTCGAGCCCGGCCCCCGCGAGCTTGTTCTGCGTGAGCGCATCCAAGAGCGCCTCGCGCTCGACCAGCGCGCCGCGGCCGGTGTTGATCAAGATCGCCGTCGGCTTCATCAGCGCGAACTCGCGGCGGCCCAGAAAGCCGCGGGTGTCGGGCGCCAGGCGGAGGTGGAGCGAGATGACATCCGCCCGGCGGCAGATGTCTTCCCTCGACGCGGCGCGAGCGCCGAGGGCCGCAACGGCTGCGGCGTCGCCGCGAGCGCTGTAGGCCAGCACGTCCATTCCCAGGGCCTTGCCGAGCGTGATCACGCGGGCACCGATCTTCCCGGTACCGAACACGCCCAGCGTCTTGCCGAGGAGCTGCGTCAGGAAATCGCGCGGCCAGGCTCCGCCGCGCACTTCCCGGTCGATCCGGGGGATGCGCCGGGCCGTGGCCAGCATGAGCGCCAGCGCGTGCTCGGCGACGGCGAAGGCGTTGATCCCGGGCGTGTTGCAGACCGTGATCCCGTGACGGCCGGCCGCGTCGAGGTCGATGTTGTCGGTACCGGTACCCCAGATCGAGATCATCTCGAGCCTTCGGCACGACTGCATGACCCGATCGGTGAAGCGGGCGTGAGCCCGGATGTTGATGGCGACGCGCGCGGTGTCGATGCGCTTGATCAGCTCGTCCTCATCGTCGGCACCTCGGGCGGTGTAGACCTTCGTGTTGCCGACCTTGCGGCAGCGCTCGTGCGCGGGCGTGTTCTCGAAGACCGACGGAAAGTCGTCGGGGACAGCGATGGTAACGGGTGCCTTGAGATCGGGGCTCATGTTGTCGCGGGTGCCTCGAGGTCGGGGTTCACCGCCGGTGGCCCGAGAAAGGAGCGAGCCGGCTCCGACACGCCCGTAGAGCCCTGGAGGACACGGCTACACCGCGTCCGCAAACGTCGCCTGCGCGGCGGCCACACCGGCGCCCGGCTCGCACTTGTGGCCGAGGTCGCGCAAGGCGAGCTCGAGCGCGGACAGGGTCGGCAGCACGTAGTGCGGGCTCGCCGTCATCGCCATGGTGCCGATGCGCAACGTGGTCGTCCGCATCTTGTCGAGACCGGTGCCGATGAGGATGCCGTACTGATCGCGCATGCGGGCGACGACGGCACCCGGCTCGACGCTCTTCGGCGTCTTCACGCACGATACGGTGTTCGACAGAATCGAGGCGTCCGGGAACATCTCGAGCCCCATGGCGGCGACGCCTCGCCTGACGGCCGCGCCGGCGATGGCGTGACGGCGGAAGCGGTGCGCCAACCCTTCCTCGAGGATGAGGCGCACGGCCGCGCGCATCGCGCTCGTCAGGTGCGTCGGGATCGACACCGGCTGCCGCCGCGGCGATCCGTCGAGTACTTTGCCGCCGCGCGAGACGGGTACCCACAGCTCCTTCCAGCGAAGCAGGTCGTAGACCAGGCTCGACGCCACGCGCTTGCGGCGCTCCATCGCGTCGAACGCCCGCGGACTCACACCCACGAGGGCCAAGCCGAGCGGCGCGGCCAGACACTTCTGCGAGCCGGTCATGTTGAGATCGACTCCCCACTCATCGGTACGGACGTCGATGCCGGCGATCGACGAGACGGTATCGAGAAGGAAGAGCGCGTCGACGGACCGAGCGATCCGGCCCACTTCGGCCGCGGGGTACGTCGTCCCGGTCGAGGTCTCGTTGTGCACGAGGGTGATCGCCTTGGGCCGCAGCCGCTCGGCCTCACGCGCCAGACGGTCGAGGTCGAGGCGCGCGCCCAGCTCGACCGGGAACTCGGTCCAGTCGGCGCCGACCCGATTCATGATCTCGCGCATCAGGACGCCGAACTGGCCGGCGCCGATCACGAGCACACGGTCGCCAGGCTCGATCACGGACAAGGCGCCGGCCTCGAGCGCCGTGCGGCCAGATCCGGGGAGCAGCACGACCTCGTTCTGGGTCTGGAACACCTCGCGGAGCGCGAGCGTCGTCGGCTCGAGCACTTCTTCGTCGAAGCTCCGATCGTACTGGATCGTCGGCGGCTGATTCATGGCCTGGATCACCGGGAACGGGAGCTCCGTCGGGCCGGGGATCATGAGGACGGGACGCGTATGACAGCGGGCCCAATTGATGGTCAACGTACCGCTCCTTTGTAGCGGGGACCGTGAGATCGGCTTCCACCGAGGGTGGCCTGACACAGATGCGAGCCGGCTCCGCGCGTCCAATCTATCGGTCGTTCGTGATCCAGCTCCGCTATTCGGTTCTTGGCTCGGCTATGTGGTTCTGGGCTCGGCTAATCGGTTCATCTCTCTACGGGAGCCCTCTCTCGCCCAGCTCGAACCCGCGAGCATTTTATCACGCTGTCAGGAGGCGATCCGCTCGGGGTCGCGGAGGACGAAGTACAGGTTACGCGCGTAGACGAAGAGACCCGCGCCCTGACCGAGGATGAAGACCGGATCACGCCGCCACAGCGCGTAGCACAGCAACGTCAACCCGCCGCCGATCGAGAAATACCAGAAGGCGCGGGGCACCACGCTCTTGCCGAGACGCTCGGACGCGATCCACTGGATCAGGAAGCGCGCGGAGAAGAATGCCTGTCCGAGAAAGCCGACACCGAGCCAAAGCTGGTCCGTGGTCATGTCACACCTTCATCGTGGCGCTCGATCGTCGGACGAGCGCGCCGGGCCTGCGGGGCAAGACCGGTGAGCGACGGGACTTACGAGGCGCGGCTGAACATCGCGCGCAGGACGTTGTAAGCCTTGCGAACGTCTTCCGGACGCCGCCGTCCCGAGACCAGCGCGAAGATCTTCTCGGCCTCTTCGGTCGGCACCGTGCTGTGCTTGTCGCCGACGTCGGTGAGCTCGCGCAGCGGAACCTCGAGCGCGACCGACACGCGGTAGAGGCTATCGATGGAAATCGACTTCTCGCCGCGCTCGACCTCGCCGATGAATTTACCGCTGAGCCCGGACCCCTTGCCGAGACGTTCCTGGCTGAGCGCGCGCTGTTTGCGCAGGGCGCGCAGACGCTGACCGAGAAATTTCCTGACGTGTTTGACGGCGCGCTCTGTCACGGGACCGTGGTCCTCCTCGTACGCTACGTACTGCTACGTTAACCACCTTTCCGTGGTTTCGCAACCGTTCAGGACACCCTCGGCGACGCTCGCCGCGTGTAAAAAGTGCAAGAATCAGAAGTGAGACCGTGAGCGAGCGTTCAGGGAAGGTCGATCTCGACCGCGGTGCCGTTCACGCGCACGGAATAGACCGATACTTTCAGGCCTGGAGCGACCCGGCAGGCGCCGGTGGCGAGCTCGAAATCGTACCCGTGCCACGGACAGACGACCGCGTCGCCCTCGAGCCAGCCCTCGGCGAGCGGTCCGTCCTCATGAGGGCAGGTCGGGCCGGTGGCGTAGAAGCGGCCGCCGCCGGCGTTGAAAACGGCGATCGTCATACCACCGCGTTCGATCAGCGTTCCCTGGCCGACGCCGATCTCGTCGACCTCCGCGACCTTGGTATAGGGCATCAGCGTCGCTCCCCGAGCGCCTTGTCGATGATCGACCGAAACTCCTCGAGGCTGGTGGCGCCGATCACGAGCTGGCCGTTGATGAGAAACGTGGGGGTGCTGTTGATCCCGAGCGCCTGCGCTTGCTCGATGTCCCGGTCGACGTCTGAGGCGAATCGCCGCTCGTCCAGGCACTTCGCGAACGCGTCACGGTCCAGGCCGAGCTCGCCCGCGTAGGCGAGCAGGTCGGCGCGGCGGAACGCGGGCTGGGCCGCGAAGAGTCGATCGTGATAGGGCCAGTACTTTCCCGCGGCGCCGGCGCAGCGCGCCGCCTCGTGCGCCGGGCGCGCCAGCGTGTGCATGGCCAGCGGCCGGTCCTTGAAAATGAGGCGCACCCGGCCGTCGTACTCCTCGAGCACCTTCGCCAGCGACCGCTGGACGAGCTGACAGTACGGTCACTGATAGTCGGAGAACTCGATGATCGTCACCGGCGCGCCGGGCGGGCCCTTGACCATGCTCGGAGACCAGCTGAGCTCGACCTGCGCGAGCGCGCGCGACGTCCCCGGCACGCACGTCAGGGCGAGCAGCGTGAGCACCATCCAGATCGAGCTGTAGTACACTCGCGACGACCGATCGGCGCAGCGCGACAGGGTCTTCACGGACCGAGAATACGATGCGGCCGTGCCCATCGCAACGGGCAGGGAGGACTCATGCAAGACCTGATCGATCTCGTGTTCGGCACCTATGCGTCGTGGTCCCATCTGGTCGTCCGCATCGTGCTGGGCATCGTCTTTTTTGCCCACGGCTCCCAGAAGACGTTCGGCTGGTTCGGTGGCCCCGGACTCTCGGCCACGATCGGTGGCTTCCGCCAGATGAATATCCCGCCCGCGGCGACCGCGCTCGCGGCGTTCGTCGAGTGTTTCGGCGGTCTCGCGCTGATCGTCGGGTTTCTGGCGCGCCCGGCCGCGCTCGGATTGATCGCGGTGATGCTGGTGGCGATCGCGAAGGTGCACGGGAAGAACGGCTTCTTCCTGAACTTCTATCTGACGCCAGGCAAGGGACACGGCTACGAGTTCAACCTGGTCCTGATCGCGATGGCGCTCTCGATCTTCATCGGCGGCGCGGGCGTTCTGTCGATCGATCGGCTCATCGCACCGTTCGGCGGGTAGCCCCTGATCGGCTTCGTCGCGCGGAGCATCGTGAACGCCGGCATGATCTATCTGGCGGCGCAGGTGGTGCCCGGCATCATCTTGCGGGGTAAGCCACTCTGGCCGGCGTTGCTGGCCGGGCTGGTGCTGGCCCTCATCAACGCGGTCGTGAGGCCTGTCTTGAAGCTGATCACCTTGCCGCTGACCCTCCTCACGCTCGGTCTCTTCCTGTTCGTGCTGAATGCGTTCTGCTTGTGGCTGACATCGGCCGTCGTCCCCGGCTTCGACATCCATGGCTTCCGCGCGGCATTCCTCGGCGCGCTCCTGATCTCCGTAGTGAGCTGGGCGCTGACCGTCTTCGTCAGCGACAGCGGCCGCCTCGGCCGTCTCTAGCTGGCCCGATGGACCCTTATGAGCCCGCCTACGCGGCGCGGCCACCCTCTTCGCTGAGAGCCGTGATGACGTAGGTACCGCTCTTTTCGTCGCGCTCGAGCGTGACGATCTTCTGCTTGGCGGCGTCCTCGAGGAGCTTGGAGAAGGTCGGGAACCCGTAGTACGTCTCGTTGAAGGCCGGATTCTTTCGGATCATCGTCTGCTTGACCATCGAGCCCCAGAGCGTTTCCTTGTTCTCGCGCTGGAGCGCCTGGATGGCGTCGATCAGCTGGGCCATGGCCTCGGCCTTCTTCTCGGGCATCCCGCGCAGCAGGGTGGTCTTCTTCGTGTCGCGGATGAGGTCCTCGTAGAAGATGAACTCATCGCAGTTGGCCACCAGCAGATCGGACGAGGACGACTTGACGCCGAGGCCGATCACGTAGCGGTCGTTCTCGCGCAGCTTGGAGACGAGCGGCGAAAAGTCCGAGTCACCGGAGACCAGCGCAAAGGTGTCGATGTGCGTCTTGCCATAGGCGAGGTCGAGGGCATCCACGACCATCCGGATGTCGGCCGAGTTCTTGCCGCTGTAGCGCGACTGCGGGACGTCGATCAGCTCGATGGCCCACTCGTGAAACGGCCGCTTGTACTCGGTGAACCGGTTCCAGTCGGCGTAGGCTCGCCGGACGATGATCTTGCCCTTCTCGAGCAACCGCTCGAGGACCAGCTTGATCTCGAAGGCCTTGTACTGGGCCTCCTTCACGCCGCGGGCGATGTTCTCGAAGTCGATGAACAGCGCCAGCTTTCGTTCCCCGTTCATCCCTACGATCCTTTCATCCGGCGCTCCGCCCCACCGAGCGCCGACTGGAGTCGATTATACGGCGCGACTCCATACCCCAGAAAGCTTCTGGACGCGTTGTATAGTGAGCGCGATGACGACGGGATCGACGCGCGCCGCCGGACCGGGCTCGGCATGAAGCAGCAACTCGACCCGGCGCTCGCCGCGCGCGTCCCGCCGGGCCAGGCCCTGACGGCCAAGTGGCCGGTGCTCACGTACGGCCGCACGCCGCGGTTCGATCCCGCCCGCTGGACGTTCCGCTGCTACGGCCTGGTCGAGCACGAGACGACGTGGACGTGGCCGGAGTTCCTGGCGCTGCCGCGAATCACGATCACCTCGGACATCCATTGCGTGACGCGCTGGTCGAAGCTCGACAACGTCTGGGAGGGCGTACCCATCCGCGAGATCGTGAATCGGGTGAAGCCGCTGGCCGAGGCCACGTTCGTCATGCAGCACGCCGACCCGGATTACACGACCAACACCGCGCTCGTCGATCTCGTGCAGGACGACGTGATCCTCGCGCTCAAGCACAACGGGCGCGACCTCGAGCCCGACCACGGCGGGCCGATGCGCCTGGTCCTGCCCAGGCTTTACTTCTGGAAGAGCTCGAAGTGGCTCCGGTCCTTCGAGTTCCTCGACGTCAACCCGCCCGGATTCTGGGAGCAGAACGGCTACCACATGCACGCCGACCCGTGGACCGAGGAGCGCTACTCCGATCAGGAGACGCGCGCCATGCAGCAGATGCGGGCCGACGCTCAACGCAAGCTCCGCGAACGCTAGCTCGCTCGTCAGGCGAGGAAGTCGTCGAGGAGGGTGCGGAAGGCGGTGGGCTGGTCGCCCGGGACCGTGTGGCCGGCGCCGGGGACTTCGGCGAGGCGGGTGTTGGGATTTTCGTCGAGCATGCGCTTGGCGGTCTCGACCGACAGCACGTCGGAGTCGCCGCCGCGCACCAACAGAATCGGGCAGGCGATGTCGCGCCAGAGCGGCCAGAGATCGATCGGATCGCGCCAGGTGCCCGAGCGCACGGCCTCGCGCAGACCGCGATCGTATTTCCAGGTGAAACCGCCCTCCACGGGCTTCGTGCCGTGCTGCACCCGGTGCAGGAGCATCGCCTCGGTGTAGAGCGGGTTGGCTACCCGGTGGAAAGCCAGCGCGTGCTCGAGGCTCGTGAACAGCTCCGGGGATTTCGCCATGAGCGTGCCGACACGGAGCAGGCCGGCCTCGGAGATGTCGGGGCCGATGTCGACGATCACCAGCCGATCGACGCGCCGTGGCGCCTGGCCCGCAAAGGCGATCGCGACCCGCCCGCCCATCGACAGCCCGACGATCGAGACCCTGGCGAGGTCGAGCGCGTCGGCGAAGGCCGCGAGGTCGGCGGACATCGCCGCGACGGTATAGTCGCAGTCGGTCGCGGGCTCGGAATCGCCGTGACCCCGCTGGTCGAGCGCCAGGACGCGATAGCGGGTGGCCAGCGTGGCCGCCTCCTCGTCCCACGTTCGCGCGTGCCCGGTGACGCCGTGGAGCATGACGAGCGCCGGCGAGGTCGGCGCACCCCATTCCGTGTAGTGAAACCGCCGGCCGCGCAGCGCGATGGTCCGGTCGTGGTGCATAATCGATTCTAGCAGGCGGTCGTAGACTCCTAGACAGCGGCGATGGTCCACATCGAGCGAGCCCGGCCGGTCATTGGCTTTCTGTTGTGCCTCGCCCTCGGCGCCTGCTCGCTCTCGCCCGTGCCACCTCCGACGCTGCCCTCCGGTGTCACCCAGCAGCTGCTGATGCGCTCACTCGAGCGCGCGCTCAGCAAATTGGATATCGAACGATTGAAGCGCCAGACGGTCACGGTAGAGGTTTTTCATCACGCCGGACCTGAAGCTCTGGTCAAGGAGTTCGTCGTCGTCTGGCTCCGGGCCCAGGGCGTGCGCACCGTATCGGAGTCGCCCGATCTCAGGGTCAAGGCCTTCGCGAGCGTCCTCGGCACCGACAACGACCAGGCCCTGTTCGGCATTCCCGCGTTCCAGGCTCCGGTGGTGAACGTCCCGGTTCCGGAGATCGCGCTCTTCAAGTGGCAGCGCAATCGGGGGGTCGCCGAGCTTCGGCTCTACGAGTTCGACGGCAAGACCGACGCCATCGTCCACGCGCCGCCGATCGCCACGGGTCGCGCGAAGTTCGACAAGTACACGGTCCTGATCTTCATCGGATTCACCCTGTCCGACGTCGACGAGCACGACTGAAGGCGCGATTCGGCGCCGGAACCTGCTACGATCCGCACGATGGATGCGCATCGCCAGACGGCCGCCGCGCGCTCACGCGGCCGGCTGACCGCGACCCTGGCGTTGACGTGTGGATTCCTCGTCGTCGAGGTCGCCGGCGCGCTGTGGTCGGGTAGCCTCGCGCTCCTGGCCGACGCCGGCCACATGCTCGCCGACGCCGGGGGTCTCGCACTCGCGCTGTTCGCCATCTGGATCGCCGGACGCCCGCCGACGCCGGCGAAGACCTACGGCTACTACCGAGCCGAGATCCTCGCTGCGTTCGTCAATGCGGTCGTGCTGCTCGTGGTCGCGGGCGGGATTCTCCTCGAGACCTACCGCCGCCTGCTGGCGCCGCCGCCAATCCTCGGCGGCCCCATGCTGGGCATTGCGGCCGTGGGCCTCGTGGTGAACCTGGTGTGCGCGGGCCTGCTGCACGGCGCGGCCGCGGCGAGCCTCAACGTCCGTGCGGCGTACCTCGAGGTGCTCGGCGACGCGCTGAGCTCCATCGGCGTGGTGGTCGCCGCGGCGCTGGTCGTCGTGACCGGCTGGACGTTGGCCGATCCGCTCGTGAGCGGCGCGATCGCCCTCGTCATCGTGCCCCGCACGTGGCGGCTCCTGCGGCAGGCCGTCAACGTCCTGCTGGAGGGCACGCCGGCGCACCTGGACCTCGGTGAGATCGAGGACGCGATACGCTCGGTACCGGGTGTGCGTCGCGTCCACGACCTGCACGTGTGGACGCTCACGTCGGAGCGCGAAGCCATGAGCGCCCACGTCGTCGTCGACGACGTCCGTGACAGCGAGCGCCTGCTGGAGACGCTCCACGCCGTCATGCACGCCCGCTTCGGCATCGACCACACCACGATCCAGCTCGAGACGGAGCCGCCCGCGGTGCTCCGCATCCAGGGACCGAGCTCGGCGTAGGCCTCAGACTACCTCGGAGCCCGCCGCAGGAGCGCCATCACCGCCGGCAACAGCAGCAACAGCACGAGGATCGCATTCATCAGGGCGGAGAGAATCAGCCACCGCCTGAGCCGGACCCATCGGCGGTGCTTGAACCGGAGGAGGCGCTCGAGCCTGTGCTCGTAGGCCTCTTCACGGGAGACGCGTTCGACCCGCGCCTCGAGCTGTTCCGTCGCCCGCGAGGGGGGCATCGGCACCACGGCGAATCCGTCGCGCTCGAGTGCGTGACCAACGTTCGATCGCTGGCGCCGCTCGGTCGTTGGCTGATCACTTGCGGGGGCGCTTCGGCGACGGTCCACGACGATCTCGAGCTCGTCGCGCGAGCTCACCTGCGACGTGAGGCCCGCGATGAATACGCCGGACACGAGCGGATTGCGGGAGACGACGCACAGGCGTCTGGCCACGATACCAGATCCCGCCGGCGACCCGGCGGGTGCGAGCCTCCGCGATTCTCGACTCTTCATCGAAATCGCCTCATTCATAGCGTGACGGCCAGGAATCTCACGAGCTTTTTCTGCGCTCCCGGATGAACAGACGCGGCGCGCCGAGACTTATCCACTTGTCCACCAATATCCACAAGCCCTGAAACGGCCCACCGGACGAGGCTTCGCGGACGACGTCGCCGAAATGTCACCGTTTTTCCTGGGCAGCACGGGCGCCTCTGCCGGATCCCCTGTTTCCACGCCGAATTCCGGCGTGATGCCGCCTGAACGCCGCATGTCTCACGGAGAAACAAGACCTTGACTGTGAAATCACGTGGCTCGAACGTTGGTGCGTGGCGGGGGTGTCATGTACCTGAACTTCTTCGGGCTCACCGAGAACCCGTTCAACGTGACGCCGGACCCGAAATTCCTCTACATGCGCTCAAGGCACCTCGAAGCTCTCGATCAGCTTCAGTACGGCGCTCACGAGCGAGGGGGCTTCATCGTGTTGACCGGCAACGCCGGCACGGGGAAGACCACGTTGCTTCAGGCTCTTCGCCAGCGCCTCGATGAAGACACGGCCGTCTCCTACGTCTTCAACCCGACCTTGCCGTTCGACGACATCGTGGAGTACCTCCTCGAGGATCTAGGAATTGCCAAACCCGAGGAGTCGCCGGCGGGGCGGCTCGCCGCACTGAACAACTTCCTCGCGGAGCGTGAGCAGGCCGGCCAGAAGACCATCCTCATCATCGACGAGGCGCACCACCTCGATGCGGCGACACTCGAGCAAATCAGCCAGCTCTCGAGCCGCGAGAACGGCCCCGGCAAGCTGCTGCAGGTGCTTCTGGTCGGACAGCCGGAGCTCGCGGCCCGGCTCGATCGTCGAGAACTCCGCCACGTCAAAAACCGGATCAGCCTGCGGTGCCACGTCTCCCCTCTCGATTCTGGAGAAACTCACGAGTACATCCGCGGTCGGCTGAACGTCGCCGGCGCGCCCGACGCGGCCCTGTTCAGCGATCGCGCGATCAAGCGGATCGCGCAGCATTCCGGCGGGATTCCGCGGCTCATCAATGTCCTCGCCGATCATTGCCTCCTGTTCGGGTACGTAGACCAAAAGCGCCGCATCGATCGGTCGATCGTCGATCAGGCGATCGCATACCTGGAGGAGACCTTGAGATCGCCGCGCATGGTCTTGTCCCGGGATGACGCGGGCTTCTTGCGTCGATTCGGATGGATCTTGGGCGTGGTCGGCGTCGGGCTCGCGAGCGCCGTGGCGGGATTTCTTCTCGGAGCCTTCTGATTCGCCGCACCGCGGAGCCTTGAGGGCCTGGACAATCCGGTATAGTTGCCGCGGGGGAGGCGTCCATGGCGACATACGCGCTCACGGAGAAGGCGGTCGTCCTGCGATCCGAGGACGACGTGGCGGTCGCGAAGGCCGAACTGGCGGCCGGCACCATCCTCGAGGACGGCGGCACCCGCATCGAGGTCCGTCAGGACATCAGGCCCGGTCACAAGGTGGCCCGCCGGGCGGTGGCCACGGGCGTTCCGGTCCGCCGTTACGGTCAGGTGATCGGCTTCGCCACGTGCGACATCGCCGTCGGCGATCACGTGCACACGCAGAACCTCGGCATCGGCGACCTGAGCGCGGACCGCTACGAGATCGGCGTGGACGTGCGTCCCGTCGACTTCTATCCGCCCGCGCAGGTGCGCACGTTCGACGGCTACAAGCGCGACGACGGACGTATCGGCACGCGCAACTACGTCGCGATCATCTCCGGCGTCAACTGCTCGGCGAGCGTCAGCCAGTTCGTCAAGGATCGCTTCCGCGACGTGCAGAAGGACTTTCCGAACATCGACGGCATCCTCGCGATCACCCACAAGTCCGGATGCGGCACCAAGCTCTTCGGCGAGGACCACATGGCTCTGCAGCGCGTCCTCGCCGGCTACGCCAAGCATCCGAACGTGGCCGCGTACATCCTGATCGGGCTCGGCTGCGAGACCAACCAGGCCGCGGTCATGGTCGAGCGCCAGCGGATGGCGGCGCCGGGTCATCCCGAGCGCAAGCCGACCGTCATCAACATCCAGGAGGCCGGCGGCATCCGGAAGACGGTCGATCGCGCCGCGCAAGAGGTCGCCAAGCTCCTGCCGCTCGCCAACGAGGCCCGGCGCACACCGCAGCCGGTCTCGGAGCTGGTGCTCGCGACCAATTGCGGCGGGTCCGACGCGAACTCCGGCATGACCGCCAATCCGGCGCTCGGCTGGGCGGTCGACGAGCTCGTGCGTTACGGCGGCACCGGCGTGCTGGCCGAGACGCCTGAGATCTACGGCGCCGAGCATCTGCTGATCCGGCGTGCCATCAACGAAGGCGTCGCCAAGAAGCTGATCGATCGCTACAAGTGGTGGGAGTGGTACTGCCGCGGGATCGAGGCGATGGACAACAATCCCGCCCCGGGCAACAAGGCCGGCGGGATCACCACGGTGTTCGAGAAGTCCCTGGGCGGCGTCACCAAGGGTGGGACGACGCCGATGATGGACGTCTTTCAGTACGGCGAGCCGATCACCACGCGGGGCTTCGTGTTCATGGACACGCCGGGCCATGATCCCGTGTCGATCACCGGACTGGTCGCCGGCGGCTGCAACATCATCTGCTTCACGACGGGCCGCGGCTCGGTGTTCGGGTGCAAGCCCGTGCCGTCGATCAAGCTCGCGACCAACTCGCTGATGTACCGCCACATGGCCGAGGATATGGACATCAACTGCGGTGTGGTCCTCGAGGGCACGCCGATCGCGACGGTCGGCCGTCAGATCTTCGAAGAGGTGATCGCGGTGGCCTCGGGCAAGCGCTCGAAGAGCGAGCTCTCCGGCGTCGGCGAGGAAGAGTTCGCACCCTGGATCATCGGCCCGGTGATGTAGCGCCGGCCACCGACCCCTCGAGGGCCACGCCTGCCCGTGGCGGGCCGCCGATCAGGCGGTCCGAGAGCCAGCGCGCGGCGTGACCGCCCGCGGCACCGTACGCGACGGTGAGCGCGAGCGCCGTCACGGTCTCGAAGCCCGACGGCATGAGCGGCCGGTACGCCGGCAAGGTGGACAGAAACCACGTGTACGCGGCGAACACGGTCACGCCGTAGGCGATCGCCGCGGCGGCGGGCCGCCGGCGGGGTTCGGCCAGCGCCATCACGGCCGCGGGTACCAGCGGCAGCGCCAGCCATAGCGCCCACGACGGCGGTGGCACCGCCTGGTTCTTCTCCGCGATCTCGCGCCCCATCGCGATCGGTGAGCTCGAGTCCTTGGCGATCTCCTCGCCGATGAACGACACGGGCTGAAGGAGCTCGAATCCCGCGCGCGCCACCTGCTGGCCGACGATCCCTACCGCGAAGGAGAGGATCACCGCGAAGACCGGCGCCCAGCGCAACGCCGAGAGCCGCGCCGCCGTCACCAGCACCAGCGGCAGGATCAGCGCCGCGAGCATCGCGAACGCGTGGAACAGGACGCCCCCGTATGTGTAGGCGAGCAGCCACGACGGGTCCAACGTGACGCGGATACCGCCGTAGAGCAGCGCGCCGGCCAGCAGGAGCCCGGCGCGCCCCGCCCAGCTGCGCCCCGGGTACACCTCGATCGCGATCAGAAGACAGCCGAGCGTGCTGACGGCCGAGCCGAACAGCGCCAGGAGATGTGGTGGGCTCCAGAGCGTGACATCGAGGCCGAAGAGCCGATGCCAGAGATCATCGATCGGCGCCGCCAGCACGACGAGCACGAGGCCGAGCGCGGCCAGACGAAAGCCGCGCGTGGTCGCGATGCCCTCGAGCCACTCGTAAGCCAGAACGCCCCAGGCGAACACCAGGCCCGCGACCACGCTCGAGTAGATCATCAAATGAGGCGCGATCCAGAACGAGTCGCGCCCGATCGTCATGTGCCACTGGATGTCCCAGCCGAGTCCCCAGGCGCCGACGAGCTTGGCGGCCAGCGAGCCCCAGAGCGCGAGCCGGCGGTAGGTCACGGTCGTGCCGTCGCTCACGACTGCACGACCGTGACGATCAGACCGATCGAGGCGAGGATGTTGCCCACGCGCACGCAGTCGACTTCGGCGCCCACCTTGACCACGGCCTTGCCGGTGTTGTGCACCTGCCAGGCGAGCTCCCAGCCCTTGGCCTCGCTGCAGCCGATCGCCTTCTGGAGCTGCTTCACGACTTGCTCGAAGGTGTGGCAGTCGCAGTTGTGGAGGATCGTCATCCACGGTGGGGCAACAGCCTCCTGGTCGACCTCCGCGACGTCCGACTCGGGTGAGGCCTTCTCGACCATCCCTTAGACTACCCCTCGACCTCCAGATGCGCCCGCGCGCGATCGGAAACGTCGGTCATCGTTTGGAAACCCAGGCTCATCTCGCGAGCCCAGATCCACCGTCTACGGGCCCACGCGCGGTCAGTCGGCGGGCGACCTCGGCGCGGTCGGCGGCGTTGGTGGTCGGGGTCGAGGCCAGGCGCGCCGCGTCTCGATAGTAACGCTCGACCGGGAACTCGCTCGTGTAGCCGTAGCCGCCGTGGACCCGCATCGAGTCGAGCGTGACCTCGTACGCGGTCTCCGATGCCAGGATCTTCGCGATGAGGAGCTGCGCGTCGTCCCCGTCAGCCGTCGCGGCGTCGTAAGCGAGGAGCCGCGCCGCCGTGATCTTGGTCGCCATTCCCGCGAGCGCGAGCTGGATCGCCTGGTGGTGGGCGATCGGCTTGCCGAAGGTCGTGCGCTGCTGCGAATAGCGAAGCGCGGCCTCGAACGCGGCCTGCGCCAGGCCGACGCCCGTCGCCGCGACGCCGAGCCTCGCGACCTTGAGGATCGTCGCACGCTGCTCGTCAGCACGGCCGGCCTCACCGCCGAGTCGATTCTGCGGCGGAACGCGGCACCCTTCGAAGCGAAGTCGGCACGACTCGAGGCCGCGCAGCCCGAGCGTCGCCGCGGGCCGATCGGCGCTGAAGCCGGGCATCCCGGGGCCGACGACGAGTAATGCGACCCCGTCGGTCGAGACCGCCGGCACCAGCAGCGCGGCCGCGTGCGCGGCGTGGTCCACCGGCGGTGTCTCGCCGTCGAGAACCCAGCCGTCGCCGATGCGTGTGGCCCTGATCCCGTCCGCGAACGCCACGGTGCCGAGGATCTCGCCGCGTGCCATCGACGGGAGGAACCGCTCACGCTGCTCGGCCGTCCCGAAGCGGGCGATGGCGTGAGCCGCGCTCAGGTGAGCCACGACGATGGCGGCAAGAGTGGCCGAGCCCCGCGCCAGCTCCTCGACGATCATCGCGGTCGTTCGCAAGTCGAGCCCGAGGCCTCCATATCCGGGATCGACGAGGGTCCCGAGAATGCCGAGCTCGGCGAGCGCCGTCACCAGCCCGGCCGGATGGGCGTGGGCGATGTCGAGGTCCTGAGCGGCCGGAACGACGAGCTTGTCGACGAGCTGGCGGACCGCGAGGACCATCTGCCGCACGTCCTCGCTCTCCGCCTCGCGTGAGGTCAGGGCTCCGAACCGCTCACCGTATCGCTCGAGCAGGCTCTTCGCGATGATGGTCCGCTGGATCTCGTTCGTGCCCTCGCCGATGATCATCAGCGGCGTGTCGCGGTAGTAGCGTTCGACGTTCAGGGCGGCGAGCGCGCCGGCGCCGCCGTGGAGGCGCAGCGCCTCGACGGCGACCTCCTGGGCCGACTCGGAAGCGAAGAGCTTCGCCATCCCCGCTTCGAGATCGCACCGCTCGCCGCGGTCCTTCATCGCGGCCGCCCACGAGGTGAGGAGTCGAGCGGCGCGAAGCTTCGTCGCCATGTCGGCGACGGCGGGTGGGGCGTCGGCGCGGGTGCCGGCGAGATGGGCGACCGTGTCGTCGTAGGCAGCCTGCGCGACGCCGACGGCCCGCGCGGCGATGTTGATCCGTCCGGCCTCGAGCCCTCCCATCACGTGCTTGAAGCCACGGCCCTCGATCCCGCCCACCAGATTGGCCGCCGGCACCGCGCACTCCTCGAAGACCAGCTCGGCGGTGTCGACGCCCTTGTAGCCGAGCTTCGCGATCGATTTGACCACGCGAAAGCCCGAGTGACCCTTCTCGACGATGAAGCAGGACATCCCACGGTGGCGCGGCTCGGCCCGGGGATCCGTGAGCGCCAGGAGCGCCAGCGTGTTGCCCTCGCGGCCGTTGGTGATGAAGAGCTTCGTGCCGCTGATGAGGTACTCGTCCCCGCGGCGCGTCGCGACCGTGCGGATCGCCTGCACGTCGGTCCCGGCGTGCGGCTCGGTCAGCGCGAGGCCGCCGCGCGCCTGGCCGCGCGCGAAGCGGGGGAGGAAGCGCGCGCGCTGCGGCTCGGTCCCGTGGTTGAGCACGATCAGCGCGGCCATCGTGTGGCTGTTGATGACGCCCGCCAGCGACATCCACCCTCGGCACAGCTCCTCGATGACCCTCGCATACGTCTGCACGTCGAGACCCAGACCGCCGTACGCGGTCGGGACCAGCGCGCCGAACAGACCGAGCTCTCGCATCCGAGCGACCAGGTCGTGGGGGTAGGCGTCTTCGTGCTCGAGCGCGGCGGCGACGGGACGGACCTCGGTATCGACGAACTCGCGAACGGCGGCAACCACAGAGTGGTCCATGGGCGAACAGATACTACAATAAGGGTCCATGCCGCTCGACGACCTCGTCCTCGGTCTGCAGGGAGCGTTCGATCGTGTCATCCGCCGGCTCCGGCTGGGGGCGCCGCCGGTGCCCGGTCAGCGCCGCCTGCTGATCGTGCAGATCGACGGGCTCTCGCGCGCCGTACTCGAGGACGCGATCACCCGGGGGCGCGTGCCGTTCCTGGCGCGTCTGCTCCACCGGCGTGGCTATCAGATGGCGCCGATGTGCGCGGGGCTTCCGACCTCGACGCCGGCCTTCCAGCTGGCCGCGATGTACGGGGTGCGGCCAGACATCCCGGGATTCCACTACCACGACAAGCGCCGCAAGTCCGACGTCTACTTCCCGCGTGGTGGCGACGCGGCGCACGTCGAGCGGACCCAGGCGGCGGGCCGGCGAGGCATCGTGAACGGCGGCGGCACCTACGGATGCATCTTCACGGGCGGCGCCGCCAGCAATCTTCTGACCTTCGCGATGATCAAGCGTCCGACCGGGGCGGGGCTGATCCGGGCCGCCTCCATGGTGGTGGTGCTCGCCTGGGTCCTCATGAAGGGAACGGTGGCGTCGACAGTCGAGGTCACTCGCGCGCTGCTCCGGATGCTCGCCGATCCCGTGTCGGCGTCGACGGCCGGCTGGAAGTGGCTGGCGATCAAGCTCGCGATCTCGGTGTGGCTGCGCGAGCTCTTCACCCTGGCTGTCGCGCACGACATCTACGCCGGCGTGCCGACGATCTACGTCAACTACCTCGACTACGACATCGCCGCCCACGCGTGGGGCCCACGACACCGCCGCGCGCTGTACACGCTCCGGAAGGTCGACGCCTCGATCCAGCGCCTGTGGCGCGTGCTTCGCCGCGTGCCCGAGCACCGCTACGATCTCTACGTGCTGTCGGACCACGGACAGGCCGCGACCCTGCCCTACCTCAGACTCACGGGCGGCCGGCCGATCGAGCAATCACTCTTCGAGGATTTCTTCGAGCCTGACGGCGCGCGCACGGCGCCGCCGCCCCTCCCACGGCGCGGCGTCCTTGCCGGTGGCCTGGAGGTCCTGCGGGCTCAGCGAGCGCCCGGGTTCTTCCAGCGATTCGTGAACTACCTCGAGCGCGACTTCCCATGGGTGCTCGGAGGCACCCGCTCGGCCCGAGAGCACGACGGCATCCGGGTCATCGCCGCCGGGCCGAACGCGTTCGTGTATTTCCTCGACACGGCGGATCCGCTGACGGTCGAGCGGATCGATGAGCGCTTTCCCGCGCTGGCCGCACGCATCTCGGCCGCGCCGGGCATCGGGATCGTCCTGGTGCGCTCGGCCGCCGGCCCGCTCTGCTTCTGGCGCGGCGAGCGATACGGTCTCGATGCGCTCGGCGCCGGCCCCTTCGCCAAGCGCCCCGACCTCGAGCGAGTCGTCGAGGGGATCCGCGATCTCATGGCCATGCCGTCGGCGGGCGATCTGGTCATCTACGGCATCGATGCCCCCCAGGGCAATGTGTCGTTCGTGGCCGAGGTCGGGGCTCATGCCGGTCCGTCGATGGACGAGCTGCACACGTTCTTGATCCATCCCTCGCGGGTGAAGGTGCCGATGCCGATCACGCATCCGGTCCAGCTCTATCCCCATTTCGCGCAGTATCAGACGGACGCGGCATGAGACATCTGACGGTCGTGAGCTACAACATCCACCGCGGCGTCGGACTGGATCGGCGCCGCGATCTCGATCGGATCGCCGACGTCATCGGCGAGCTCGGGCCCGACGTGGTCGGGCTCCAGGAAGTGATCCGGGAAGGCGGGGTAGCGGACGCCGATCAGGCGGCGTACCTGGCCTCGCGGCTCGAGATGACCGAGCTCGTCATGGGCGAGACGCGCCCGCACGGCTCCGGGACGTACGGCAACGTCGTCCTCAGCCGGTTGCCCGTGCTCGGTTCGGGACGCTGCGATCTGAGCTGCCGCATGCGAGAGCCGCGCGGCTGCCTGAGAGTCGATCTCGACGTCGAGGGCACGCCGCTGCACCTGTTCAACTGCCACTTCGGGCTGGGACTGCGCGAGCGCCGCGAGCAGCTCGGCCTGCTCGGCGAGTTCATCCGGGCCTCCGGGCGACTGGCCGGGCCACGAGTGCTCCTGGGCGACTTCAACGAGTGGCACCGCGGACCGGTGACGCGCGGGCTACGGCGCGAGTTCTCCTCGCCGATGCGCCGCCGCCGCACGCATCCGGCGATGTTCCCGCTATTCGCCCTGGATCGAATCTACTGGGATGCCGACCTCGAAGGCGAGCAGTTCAGCGTGCACCGAAGCCGTCTGGCCCGCGTCGCCTCCGACCATCTGCCGGTGGTCGCGCGCCTGCGCCTGCGCCACCGACCGCCGCGGCTGGCCCCGTACGTCGTGGGCGACGCGCTCCCACCCGCGGAATAGTCACGCCTGACCGGCCAGATCCACCGCGGCCAGCAGCAACGTCCGCGCGCCGTGCTCGATGTCGTCGATCGGCGTGAACTCTTCCTCGCAATGGCTGCGCCCGTCGCGCGAGGGCACGAAGACCATCCCGGTCGGCCCGATCGCCGCCATGTACTGGGCGTCGTGGCCGGCGCCCGAGCGGATCCGACGATACCGCGCGCCCCCCGTACGGGCCGCGCGCTCGACCGTGTCGACGACGTCGCGGTCGAACGGCGTGTACGGGACGCGCCAGTAGTTCTCGAGCTCGTAGCGCACGCCTTCGCGCTCGCAGGCCTCGCGCACGACGGGCGTGAGGCACGCCAGCGCCTGGTCGAGCGTCGCGTCCTGCGGGTCTCGCATGTCGATCGAGAGGGTCACCCGGCCGGGGATCGCGTTGACGATGTTCGGCATCACGACGAGATTGCCGATCGTGGTCACGAGGTCGCCGCCGATCTCTTGGGCGATCCTTCGCACGCCTCCGATCACCTCTGCCGCGGCCACGAGCGCGTCGTGACGAATCCGCATGGGCGTGGGCCCGGCGTGGTCCTGGACACCGTGAATGGTCAGGCGCGACCAGGCGATCGCGACGATGCCTTCGACCACGCCGACCGAGAGCCCTTCTTCCTCGAGCAATGGTCCCTGCTCGATGTGCAGCTCGAGATAGGCCCGGAAGGGCCGGGGCACGCAAGGCTCGGAGCCCAGGTAGCCGATCCGCTCGAGCTCGTCGACCAGGCGGATGCCGTCCTTGTCCCTGGCGTTGTAGGCGTCCTCGAGGGCGATCTTGCCGGCCATGACGCCGCTGGCGATCATCGCCGGCTGAAAGCGCGCCCCCTCCTCGTTGGTGAAGATCGCCAGGGTCACGGGGTGCCGCGTCCGGAGCTTCTGGTCGTTGAGCGTGCGGATCACCTCGAGACCGCAGAGCACGCCGAGCTGGCCATCGTAGCGGCCGCCCGTCGGCACGGAATCCACGTGAGAGCCCATCATCACCGGCGGGAGCGAGGCCGTGCCCGCCCGCTGACCGAAGATGTTCCCCATCTGATCCACGGTGACCGTGAGGCCGGCCTCCCGCATCCGGGCTACCATCCAGTCGCGGCCGCGCTTGTCCTCGTCCGTGAGGGCCAGACGGGTGAGCCCGCCGCGGGGGGTTTGCCCGATCCTGCCGAGCTCCTCGATCGACTGCTCCAGGCGCTTCTTATCGACGTTCATCTTCGTTCTCCGGAGGTGGGAGCTAAAGCCCCAGATATGCGCGCTTGAGCCGCTCGTCGCCGAGGAGATCGCGCGCCGGGCCTTCGAGCACGAGCTGCCCGCTCTCCAGCACGCAGGCGCGGTGGGCCAAGGTGAGCGCCTGGCGGACGTTCTGCTCGACCAGCAGCACCGTCACGCCCTGGCCGTTGATCGTCCGCACGGTCTCGAAGATCCTGGCCACCAGAACGGGCGCGAGACCGAGGGTCGGCTCGTCGAGCATCAGGATGCGCGGCAGAGCCATGAGCGCCCGGCCGATGGCGCACATCTGCTGCTCGCCCCCCGACAGCGACCCCGCCAGCTGCGTCCGGCGCTCGCCGAGAACAGGGAAGAGGCCATACACGTGGGCGAGGGTCCGGTCGCGCTCGCCGCGGGCCCGGTCGGCGTGGGCCCCGAGCAAGAGGTTCTCGGCCACCGTCATGAACGGAAACAGACGCCGCCCCTCGGGCACCTGCACGATACCCCGATCGACCCGCTGATGAGCCGGCAAGGCGGTGAGGTCTTCGTCGTTCAGAAGGACGCGGCCGCGGCGCGGCGCCACGAGCCCGGAGATCACGCGCAGGGTGGTGGACTTGCCGGCGGCGTTGGCGCCGACCAGCGCGACGATCTCCTTGTCGCGGACCTCGAACGAGACATCGGCGAGCGCCTGGAGGTCGCCATAGAACGCGTCGATCCCCTCAAGCCTGAGCAAGCACGAACTCCTCGCCGAGGTACGCGTCGACGACCCGGCGGTCCTGCGTGATCGCGGCCGGGGCGCCCTCGGCGATCGCCTCGCCGTGATGGAGCACCACGATCCGCTGGGCCAGGCGCATCATCGCGGCCATGATGTGCTCGATCACGATCAACGTCAGCCCGTCGGCGTGCAGGCGGCGGATCAGCTCGATCATCCCGCCCAGCTCCGTCGGGTTGAGCCCGGCCATCACCTCGTCGAGCAGAAGCAGGCGCGGCCGGGTCGCCAGTGCGCGCGCGACTTCCAGCCGCTTGCGCAATCCGATGGGCAAGGTCCGGGCGTGGCTGCCGGCGTGAGAGGCGAGGCCGCAGGTCTCGACGACGCGCTCGGCCTCCAGACGCGCCGCGCTGATCGTCGGAAGCCGGGTCAACGCGCCGATCATGACGTTGTCGATGACCGAGAGGTTGCCGAACGGCTTCACGAGCTGGAAGGTGCGCGTGAGACCGAGCCGGCAGATCGCGTGCGGCGCCTGCCCCGTCACGTCGTGGCCCGCGAGGACGACGCGGCCGGATTCGGGCCGGTAGTAGCCGGAGATCACGTTGAAGAGCGTCGTCTTGCCGGCGCCGTTGGGGCCGATGATCCCGAGGATCTCGCCGGTCGGCACCGTGAAGCTCACCTCCGACACGGCGGTGAGGCCGCCGAAGCGCTTCGTGACGCGCTCGAGCGCGAGGATCGGCGCGGCGTCGCTCACGCGTGGGCTCGGCGCAGGCGCAGCCGCGCCGCGATGCCGGCGAGGCCCTCGGGCACGAACCGGACGACGAGGATCAGCGCGGTCCCGTAGATGATCAGGTAGATGCCGGCGAACCCGGTCTTCACGCCCGAGAAGGTCGCGCGCAGGTAAGTCTCGAGCGACGTGATGAGGAGCGAGCCGAGGAACGGACCGAGCGCCGTGCCCATGCCGCCGATGATCGTGTTCAGCGCGAAGCGCACGGAGAGGTCCACCGAGAACACGTACGTCGGGTCGACGAAGCCGACGTACTGGGCCCACAGCGAGCCGCAGACCGAGGTGAGGGCCGCGCTGAGCGTCACCGCGCCGACCTTCAGTCGGCGGGTCGGAATTCCGAGCGCCTCCGCCGCGTCCTCGTCCTCACGGACGCCGGCCAGCTGATAGCCGACGCGCGAGCGCTCCAGGTAGACCTCGACGGCGTAGCAGAGGAGGGCGACGGCCAGCGCCATGTAGACCCAGCCCACGTGGCCAAGCCCGAGGGTGGCGAAGCCCGGGCGGAACGGAACGGGAATGCCCTCGCCCCCGGACGTGAAGCCGCGCCAGCGGCTGACGCCGATCAGCAACACTTGCGAGAACGCGATCGTCGACAGGGCGAAGTACGGACCCTTCAGACGGTTGGACAGAAAGCCGATGATGAAGCCAGCGCCGATCGAGAGCACGACGCCGGCGAGCATCCCGAGCCACGGGTCGCGTCCGAACCGGGTCACCATCAGCGCGGCCGAGTAGGCGCCGATGCCGAAGAACGACGCGTGGCCGATCGAGACCTGGCCCGCGTAGCCGCCCGCGACGTTCCAGGCCGCCGAGAGCGCGCCCCACAGGAGGATCAGCACGAGGCTGTCGAGGAAATACGCGTCGCGGACGAGGATCGGGGTGAGCGCGGCGAGCCCGAAGAAGACGACGGCGCCTCGGCGAGCGCGGAGGAGCGCGGTCATCCCTCAGACGCCCAGAGTTTCCGCGCCGCGCTGACCGAAGAGGCCGGCCGGGCGGAAGACCAGCACGAGGATGAACAGGATGAAGTAGAAGATCTCCTTCCAGGCCGCCCCGAACATGTACGAGCCCGCGACCTCGACGGCCGCCACGATGAGGCTTCCGAGCATCGCACCGAGCATGTCGCCGAGACCGCCGAGCACGACCACCACGTAGGAGAGCAGCACGAACTGGAGCCCCGCCGTCGGGTAGACCGAGTAGAGCGGCGCGACCAGCACGCCCGCCGCGCCGACGGCCGCGATGCCGATGGCGAAGGTGAGGCGATAGACGCGATCGGTGTCGATGCCCATCAACGTGGCGGCGTCGCGATCCTGCGCAGTCGCGCGCATCACGCGGCCGGCGTGGGTCCACTTCATGAAGGCCACGAGCCCGAGGGTGAGCGTGACGGCGATCAGCGAGGCCACCACCTGAGTCAGGTTGAAGATCGTGGAGCCCGCGCGCAGCACCGTCGAGAGGTGCCAGGGCCGGACGAAGCGAAAGTCACCGGACCACGCCACCAGCGCGACGTTCTGGAGCACCGTCGACAACCCGACGGTGGTGAAGATCTGGACGTTGTGCGAGGCGTGGATGACCCCACGCATGACCAGCCCGTAGACCACGAGACCGACGACGAAGAAGAGCGGGATCGCCACGAAGACGACGAAGTAGGGATCCGCGGTGAAGGCGACGAAC
>WNGJ01000347.1_pt1 | contig 50804 bp, 50 predicted proteins | sample 5400611 | NCBI WGS metagenome assembly WNGJ01 (sample SAMN13153375, study PRJNA577476) | soil metagenome | isolation source: 40 cm soil or saprolite under Garry oak tree replicate 1 | place: USA:California | collected 2016-06-15 | reverse complement strand
CGGCCGGTCCAACACCCGACCGGCACTGCCGGGGCGAGGGGTTCCCACGTTCCGTGCCAGCGCCTGAACCGAGCTCGCGCCACCTCTACGCCGGTCACCACCTGGCCAGTCAGCAGGCACCCGCCAGACTCCTCCCGGGTCGCTGGAGATCGCCCCGGTTTGATGCCACCTATCTACGTAACGGCACGTCGACAGCGATCCCCGCACCCGGGGACTGCGCACCGTCTTCCTGGTCCCCACCTGACGCATCCCGTGCGCCTTTCCACATCGCTCACCACGACGGTCTTCAGCCAACGCAGCATGTGGTGGTTTGAAGCCTCCCCCCACAGGGCGGCTCCGAAGGGCCAGTCCTTCATCTTCTGCACAGCACCGCTTCCACGAGCTCTCCCTACATCGAGCCCCCTTCCGCGTTCGTGGCACACCTCCAGCCGTAGATCGTGATCTTCGTGGTTGCCAGGCGCCCTATCGTCGGTAGTGGCAGGTCCGGGCGCGTGCTTGGTGTCGGCGTCGCCACAGCGACCAGCGCAGCCGGTGGGCGGCATCGGCGACGGGCTGGATGACCAGGGCCGCGAACAGGTGCTGGATCTCGTTGCAGGTCAGCCCGATCAGCCCGGACGGTGGTGGGTGTCGGGCGTGTTCGGTCACGGCCGCCACCACCAGGAAGGCGTGGGCGAGCATCGAAAGGGTGACCCAGCGGTACCAGGAGGTCCAGCGGCGCACCTGGTGCTGGTCCAGGCCGACCAGGCCCTTGCCGGTCTGGAAGCGCTCTTCGATGGTCCAGCGGCATCCTGCGACCCGGACCAGGACGGCCAGCGGGACCGGGCGGGGCGTGTAGCAGCGGTAGAAGGCCAGCTCGCCGGTGGTGCGGTTGCGGCGGATCATGAGCCAGTGCTGGCCCGCCTGGTCCCCGGGCGCAGGGCCGTGATGGTCCAGACGAACAAACGCCCAGTCGTACAGCCGGTGGCCCTTGGCGCCCTTGCCGGCCGAGATGCACTGCCACGCCCGCGCTGGGACCTTGGTGAGCAGGGCGTCGGCACGCTGGGTGGTGCCACCGAAGCCCACACGGTGGTCGCAGCCCACCGCCAACACGTAGCCGATCTGGCGGGCTTCCAGTTCGGCGCGCAGCCCGGGATTGGCGCCGTAGACCTCGTCGCCGGCCACCCAGACGGCTGGGACCCCGGCGTCCAGCGCACGGCAGATCATGGTCGTGGCCAGCTTGGGCTTGGTCGCAAACCCGACCCCTGAAGGGACACCGGCCGCCTGCAGGCGCTGGGGATCGTCGGTCCAGGAACGGGGCAGGTACAGCTCCCGGTCGATCACCCCATGTCCCGCATCGGTGGCGTAGACCAGGTAGACGGCGACCTGGGCGTTCTCAACGCGCCCGGCGGTGCCGGTGTACTGGCGCTGGGTCCCGACAGTGGTGGTGCCCTTCTTGAGGTCGCCGGTCTCGTCGATGACCAGCACCGCCTCGGGGTCGCCCAAATGCTCGCCGACGTAGTCGCGGATGTCATCGCGTACCTTGTCGTGGTCCCACACCGCCCGGCCCAGCAGGTGCTGCATCCCGTCAGGGTTGGCGTCCCCGGCGTGCTCGGCGATCGTCCAGCAGTTCATGCGGGGCAGGTCGGCCAGCAGGCCGCGCACGAACGCCCTGGCCCGCCGCCGCAGATCCACCCGAGCGAACCGACCCGCGATCCGCCCCAGCAACCCGTCCAGTTCTGCCTGCCATCGGGCAGGCTCTATGCTGTGGCCCGCGGCCACCGTCTGATCTTCGGTTGTTCTCACAGCACCGGATCATCAACGGTGGCCGCCCTGGTCTGCCAACCGAGCCCGGACCACTCGCACACCACTCACCACTTGCAGACCAGCCAGATCACGATCTACGGCTGGAGTACTAACCGCCGCCGACCTTTGGCGACCGCTGTGAACCGCTGCGTGGGGCACGTCGGGGGCACGGCCGGCGAGGACGAAGATGGCTCAGGCCCGGCGGCGATGGCTCCCAGCTCGCGTGATGGGCGAGGCTTGTCGTCGGCGCCCCTGCTCGTTGGCAAGCCGCCGACAGGTGGCGCGGCGGGCTACCCGATGCCCTCGGCCGGGCTTGTTGGGCGGCCGGCAGGAGCGCGACGACCGCTGAGCATCCTCGGCTGACAGCAGGCCCCGGCGTCCGCCTCAGTTTGCAACGCGGCGACGATTGATGATAGATACCGTCATACCCGTCGGTCGCCCCCAAGGCCGACACCAAGCCTGTTCTCGGCGGCCATCCCCGAAGTCTTTGTGTCGCCGTGGCGGGGAGGCTTGCCATGGCCGAACACCACGATGGCCGACACAGCCGCGGCCCCCGTCATCTCACCTCCACTCCCCATCCGGGCCGCTCCGGACGCCATCGGTCGGCGGAGCTGCGCCCAGCATTGCGAACGCGGGTCGTCTTGGTGTTGACCTGTTCAGCAGCCCTGGTCGGGGTGTTGGTATCGCTTCCCAACGCCAGGGCAACGAGCGCGATCTCCCGCTTCACCCCAAGCGCCGACGCCTATGTAAGCCAGGCCAAGCCAAACAGCAACTTCGGGACCGCTCCCATCCTGCGGACCGACGGCTTCCCCAAGCTCGAGCGCAGCTATTTGCGGTTCGACATCACCCAGCTTACTGGCAGCGTCACCAAGGCCACGCTGCGCCTGTATGCGGGCAGCCGTGACCGGTTGGGCTATACGGTTCGGTCGGTGGTCAGCACGGACTGGTCGGAGGGAGGGATCACCTACGCTAACGCGCCCCCGCCAGGGACGGTCGTTGCCACGTCGGGTGCGGTTGCCCGCGACACCTGGACCAGCGTGGATGTCACCAGAGTGGTCAACGGCGATGGAGCGATCAGCCTTGCGCTGACAGCCAACGGCTCCTCTGCCGGCGGGTACGCCAGCCGCGAGACCGGTGCGACCACCCCCCAGCTGGTGGTGGAGACGCTGACGACAGCGGGCGCCGACACCACGCCGAACACCACCACCACCACCACCACCACGACCACCACCAGCAGCAGCAGCACCACCACCACCACCACCAGCAGCAGCAGCAGCAGCAGCAGCAGCACCACCAGCAGCAGCACCACCAGCAGCACGTTGGCGCCAACCACCACGACGCCCCCGCACCCGTCGGGTCCGTGTGGGGCCACGAACGCGCCGCCAGCGACCTACCAGCATGTGGTCTGGATCGTCATGGAGAACAAGACCTATTCGCAGATCATCGGCTCGTCCAACGCCCCCTACATCAACAGCCTGGCAGACCAGTGCGGCCTCGCCACAAGCTTCTACGCCGAGGCGCACCCCAGCCTGCCCAACTACATCGCCATGACCTCCGGCTCGACCCAAGGGATCACCGACGACAACGACCCGTCGTCGCATCCGCTGACCGCACCAAGCATCTTTTCCCAGCTCGGCACCGGCTGGCGCGCGCTCGAGGAGTCGATGCCGTCCAACTGCTACCTGTCGAACTCAGGCCTGTATGCGGTCAAGCACAATCCGGCAGCCTACTTCACCAATATCCGGACACAGTGCGCGACCCAGGATCAGCCGCTCTCCGACCCGCCTGACCTGTCGGCGAAGTTCACCTTCATCACCCCCAACTTGTGCGACGACATGCACTCGTGCCCGACGGCCAGCGACGTGGCCACCGAGACCCGCAACGGCGATAAGTGGCTGGCGATGTGGATGCCGAAGATCCTCAGCAGCAGCCAATACCAGTCCGGCTCGATGGCGGTCTTCCTTACTTGGGACGAGGACGACTACAGCAGCACCCAGCACATCGCAACCTTGGCCATCTCGCCGTCCACACCATCCGGCACAAAGGCGAGCGCGACTTTTAACCACTATTCGCTGCTGCGAACGACCGAGCAGCTGCTGGGGATCACGACCTATCTGGGCAATGCATCCACGGCGGCGAGCATGCGCCGCGACTTCAACCTATAGATCTGACGAAGGAGGGCCTCCTGAGTGGGGTCATGGTCAGTTCTGCCAACGCATTCGACTCCCCTACCGGCTCGACGCCGGCTCAATATCTCGCCGCCTTGATGTTTCCTCATCCCCTGCCAGCAACAGCAACAGCATCACGGTCACACAGGATATGACAATCAGCCTATCCGCGAACTTTCACTCCGTCCTACCGAAGGAGGCGGCGCGACCAAGGACGTAGTCGCCTGGTCGCAACCGCCGTGCCGCAGTGCGGCATGGTGGCTCCGCTCACGTGATCGCTTTTGTGCGTGTCGTGTAGCGGTGTCGCCACACTGGTCGCATGGTCGCCCGACTAGTACTCCAGCGGTAGTTCGTGACCTGGCTGGTCGGTGCGGCCAAGGTCGACGAGCACAGCAGGGCGGCCACCGTTGATGATCGGGTGGTATGTGGACAACCGAAGATCAGACGATGGCCGCAGGCCACAGCGTAGACGTCGACCCTACCCAGTGGCAGGAGCTGTTTCACGAGTTGCTGGGCCGGGTCGCGGGTCGGTTTGGCCGGGTGGAGCTGCGGCGGCGGGCCAGGGCGTTCGTGCGCGGCCTGCTGGCCGACCTGCCCCGCATGAACTGCTGGACGATCGCCGAGCACGCCGGCGACCCCAACCCTGACGGGATGAAGCACCTGCTTGGCCGGGCGGTGTGGGACCACGACAAGGTACGCGATGACATCCGCGACTACGTCATCGACCACCTGGGCGATCCTGGGGCGGTGCTGGTGGTGGACGAGACCGGCGATCTCAAGAAGGGCACCGCAACCGTTGGGGTGGTGAGGTGGGGCGCTGGCGAGGTGCCTGCTGAGCGGGTCCTTTTCCAGCGCCCTCCTCCCGAACCGGACAGGCCTGTTTCCGAGCATCCGGCTCTCCGGTGACTATGGCGTGAGCTGTCTGGAGTGGATGTTGGTGTGGCAGGCGGCGCAGACCACGAGGGTCTTGCGTCGCCGTTTCACCATGATCTTTGTCCAGGTGGGGTTGTGTGACTGCCCGGCCTGGTTGAGGTCGGTGAGCTTGCGGACGTGGTGGACTTGAACGTCTACCGTGCCGCCGCAGACCTCGCACCTGCCCGTCTGGAGCCGGCCGATCAGCTCCTTGCGGGCGGTGGTCGGGATGGGTTGGCGGTCGGTGATGGCCGCCGTCTTCTGCCGCTTGAGTGGCATGCCACCAAACCGTGCGACCAGTGGTGTCCTGCCCTCGCGTTCGGTGCTGGCCTGGAAACATCGACGTGGCCCGACCAACAGAAACCCAACAGAAGCGCCGCCAACAACGCCAATTTCCGGTCAACAACACTCCGTTGGCCGGTAAACCGTCACCTGCGAGCACGCCGCCAGAGGCTGCGAGGCTGCCCTCTACCAGCGCCAACAGGCCACCACGACCTCGGCGGCGGGCCTGTTGGCGCTCGACGCGCCCGTCGTCCAAGAATTTTCTTGCCGCCTTGGTAACCACCAAGACGGCGAATAGTTAAACAGCAAGCTGTTGGAGAATTGTTGGCCTCCAACGGATGCTGTAATCGCCATCGCAACACTAAGACGTCGTTTCGCTCCCGTTGGCTGGTTGGCGACGATATTGGCTTGCCGACGAGTCTCGGCCCCCGGGCCGGGCTGGTGCAGCGGCATCTCATCTATGGTCTGGACTTCCCGATCGGCGTCGTCGGTCAGTCAGATGTCCAGACAGGGCCCTGTCCGATGTCCAGATGGGCCCTGACCGCGTTGGCGATGGTCGCGGCGTCGTCGGGGAAGCCGAACAGGAGACTGGAGCGGCGGCGGACGAGCCAGCGCAGCCCCAGGTACCACAGGCCGGGGACTGGCCCGGCACCGTCGGCGTGCCGGGGCTGGCCGTCGAGCTCGACCAGAGCGGGGTCGAGCCAGGAGAAGTCGCCGGTGAAGCCCGTGCACCACACGACGCTGCCGACCTCCTCGGCGTGCAGGTCAAGCCACGCCGGCGGGTCCAGGTCGACGTGGACGTCGTGCTCGTCGGGCTCGGCGGGCGGCGCGTCGAGCCCGCCACGGCGGATGATCTCGTCGACCATCGCCCTGGCCCGGGCGGCGAAGGCGTCCCCGGCGGCGACGTTGGCGGCGACGCTGTCGTCAAAGGTCACCCGCTCACCGTCCACCGCCACCGGCCGCCCGGCCAGGGTGACGCCGGCCCCGGCCAGCGCCGGCAGGCTCAGGCCGCGCCCGGGGGCGATGATCGGCATGGCGGCCTGCATGACCGACGGGTCGGGGAGGTCACGGGGCCGCTGGTCCATGAACCCGGCCTCGGCCAGCCACTCGATGGTCTCGCGGCCGCGGTGCCGGAACGGCACGCGACCGACGGGGCTGGTCGCCAGCACCACCCGCCGGCCGCCGGCCCGCAGGTCCTCGGCGATCTGGCAGCCGGACTGGGCGCTGCCGACCACCAGCACCGCCCCGTCGGGGAGCTGGTCGGGACCGCGATAGTCACCGGTGTGGTATTGGGCAACCCGGTCGGGGAACGTGCCGGCAAGCGCAGGGACCTTCGGCAGGTTCTGGTCGCCGGTGGCCACAACCACCGTGCGGGCCAGGAGGTCACCCCCGCCAGCCTGCAGGACGAACCTGTCGCCGGCCGGTGCCAGCCGGGCCACCGGCACCCCTTCGCGGACCGGGCAGTTAGCGGCGAGCTTCTCCAGCCGCTGGACGACTTCCACCCCGGTGGCATAGCTCTCGCGTGCCTGCTCGCCGAGCAACTGGTTCATCCAACCGGGCGTGTTCAGCCGGAAGGACTCCCACCGCTGGGTCCGCCAGCTCTCACCGACCCGGCCCCGCTCCAGGACCACATGCTCCACGCCCAGGGCGCTGAGGGCGGCGCTGGTGGCCAGCCCGGCCGGTCCAGCGCCCACCACCGCACAGTCGATCAGCATCTCGCGCTCCCCCCATCACCGCCGCCTCCTCATCGTCGGACCAGATCAGCGCAGCGCCTGGGCCGCCCTGGCGATCAGCAGCAACTCGACTGTCGCCTCGACGATCGGGATCACCAGCGCCGAGCCGGCATCGGTGATCGACGCCTAGCGACCGCCACCCAGCACGCACCATCCTCCGCGACATGCTGTCCACCACCAAGAGGAGGCGCCCTCCGGTGGCTGGTGAGCGTTGTATCAGCGGGTACCGAGCGCGACCTGCAGCGCCGCCCGGAACGCCTCCGGCTGCTCGATCGAGAAGTGGCCGGCGTCCTCGATGACGTGCAGGGGCCAGCCGTAGCGGGCGCTGGCCGCCTCGGCGATCCGCAGCCGCATCACCCGGTCGTGACGCCCCCAGATCAGGGAGGTGGGCACGGTGATCCGCGCCAGCTCCTGGGGTGGGATCCTCCTGGTCCCGAGCTCCCGCAGCAGGCGGCGGTTGGCCGCCCGCACACTCGGGGTGCGGGCACGGTCCAGGTTGTACGCCTGGGACGCCTCCCAGCGGTCGCCCATCAGCGCCCGCACCCTGGCCGGATCCACCGCCACCTGCCGGAGGAAGCGGGCGTGGGTGCGCTCGTTTGGTCGGGTGATGAACCGGATCAGGGCGAGCACAACACCCGGCGCCGGGCGGAACCGGGCGAGGCTACCCGCGCCAACCAGCACCAGTCGCGACAGCCGGTCCGGGTGGGCGATCGCGAAGCGGGCGGCGATCGAGGCGCCGAGCGAGGCCCCCACCAGCGCCGGCGGCGACTGGCAGGTGCGCTGGATCAGCTCACCGAGCCAGGCGAGCACGCGCGCGGCGTCCGGCGAGCCGTCGGGCACCTCCGAGGCGCCAAGGCCCGGCAGGTCGGGCGCGACCACCCGATGGGTCGTCACCAGCTCGGTGATGACCGGCAGCCACATCCCCGACCAGCCGCCCTGGCCGTGCAGCAGCACCACCGGCGGCCCGTCACCGCCCTCCAGCACGGCGGTGGACACCCCAGCCAGGTCCAGGCGCCGCTCGGTGACGGGTGCCCCGGCCAGCAGCCGCCGCCGAGCGTCCTCGCCGGTCGCGCGACGGCTGCCGTCCTCCACAATCCGCTGCCCGCTCATGGCTGATCCTCTCCTCCGGGAGGCTGGTCCGCCTTCGACGGTCATCGTCGGGGACGCCACGGGGCACGCCTAGGACAGTTTGTGAACCTGGCGGGCACGCCCAGTCAGGTTCACGATTGGAACTGGCCGCCACCATCACGACGGGGGAAGCTGCGTCCATGCGCAACTACGGTCAGTTCTGCCCGATCGCCAGAGGGTCGGAGATCCTCGCCGAGCGCTGGACGCCGATCATCCTGCGCAACATCCTGCAGGGATGCCGCACCTTCAACGAGATCGCGGCTGGTGCCCCCGGCCTCTCGCGGGCGCTGCTGACCCGGCGGCTGCGTGAGCTGGAGCATGTCGGGGTGATCCAGATCCGTCCCAAGCCCGACGGGCACGGGTCGCTGTACGAGCCCAGCGCTGCAGGAAGGGACCTGTCGGGGGTGTTGGAGGCCATCGGAGGCTGGGCCGAGCGGTGGACAGAGCTCACCACTGAGCACTCTGACCCCGAGATGGTCCTGTGGTCGTGGTGCCAGGAGTTCTTGCGCCGCGACCTGCTGCCCGACCGGCGGGTGGTGGTCCGCTTCGACTTCTCGTTTGGTGGCCGCAAGGCCAGGGGCTGGCTGCTGATCGAGGGGCGCGAGGGCGAGCTGTGTCGCGTGGATCCCGGCTTCGGTGACGACCTGGTGGTAACGATCACCGACCCCCTTGCCTTCACGCACTGGCACATGGGACGAGTCGAGTGGGCGGCGGCGCTGCGCTCCGGTGGCATCCAGGTGAGCGGCCCGCGAGCCCTAAGCCGGGCCCTGCCGACCTGGAACGCCGGGCCGGAGACGAACGCCCGCAGGCGCGCGGAGCTCGAGCAGACCGCTGGGCGCATGCCGGCGTCCCCGCTGTGAGCCTCACCAGACCCCAAGCCCTCACCGCGCCCAACGGATGCCCGAGCCGACACCACGGACCATGCCATTAGCCCTTCTTGCGACGTTTGGCGCCTGGGTGGCAGCGGACAACCTCGCCACGTGCGTCTGTGGCCGCGACAATGTCACTCCGTTAGAGGTAGTTGAAGCAGACGATCGCGCAGGCTACCAGCACGAACGCAAACCACCGCTCCGAGTCGCGGTCCCACCGCACCCCAAGCCGCCGCCAGCAGCTCAACCATGACAGCGACCGCTCGACCCGCCAACGATGCCGACCCAGCCTGGCCGATGACTCGATCCCACGGCGGCGATCCGTGCGGTGATCCCACGCCGTCGCAGATAGGCACGATTAGCGGCGCTGTCGTAGCTCTTGTCGGCATAGACCTTGCCTGGCCGGCGCCGCCGCCGACCCGAACGGGCTAAAATGCTTCCTGGGAGTCGTAGCGTGTATGGGTGGACAATGAGCATGGTCACCTCTCCTGCTCCCAAGGGGGACGATCATGCCGCCGCCGACCCTGCAGGTGACCCTGGACCCCGACGTCCAGGCCGAGCTGGAACGCCGCTACCACACCACCCGCGACGCCACCACCCGGACCCGCTACCAGATCGTGCTGCTCAACGCCCAAGGCCATACCCCACCCCAGATCGCGCAGTTGGTCAGGTCCAGCGCCGACACCGTGCGTCGGGTGCTCAACCGCTTCAACCGCTATTTGGCCGGCGGCGCCGACGCGGTGCCGCACCGGCCGCACCCTGGCCAGCCGCCCCACTATCCGCCCGGCTGGGAGCAGGAGTTGGTCCGGGTGGCCGATCTGGACCCGCACGAGGTGGGGGTGGACAGTGCGTTGTGGACGTGTCGGCTGCTGGCCGACTACCTGCACCGGGTGACCGGGTATCGGGCGGGGATCGAGACGGTGCGGGTCGCGTTGCACCGGGCGGGGTTTGTGTGCAAGCGGCCCCGCTGGGTGCTGTCGCGCAAGGCGCAGGCGCAGCCGGGGTGGGCAAAAAACGGCTGAGGGTGGAGGCGCTGCTGGCCGCGGCCGCAGCAGCGGTGCCTCCACCCGCTGTCGATCTGGTCCCGGATGCGACCCTGGCCGACGACCTGTTTCCTGAGGATCTGCCCCGGCTGCTGGGCCTGCTCGAGCGCGCGGACCTGTACCTGCAGGACGAGGTCGAGGTCGCCTTGCACCCGACCCTGACCCGGGTCTGGTCCCGCGCCGGCCGGGCCGGGCAGCGGCGGGTGCAGGCGCCCGGCAAGAACTTCAAGCGGTGCGGCTTTGGGCTGGTGGACTGGCGCGACGGGCACCTGGACTTTCAGCTGGCCGACGGCCGCCGCGCGGTGCCGCTGGTCGCCCAACTGCGCCGCGCGGTGGCCCGCTCGCGCTCGCGGGGCCGGATCGCCATGGTGATCTTGGACAACCTGGGCATCCACACCCCCAAGGGGTCGCGGCTGCTGCGCGCGCTGCTCGAGGAGCTGGGCGAGGACCTGGTGCTGGTCTACACCCCGACCTACGACCCGGACGCCAACCGGATCGAGTGGCTGTGGCGGGCGTTTCGCCGCATGGTCACCCACACCCACCAGCGTCAGACGCCGACCGGTGGGCCCACACGATCACCCCAGCCCAGGTGCTGTCGCAGATCGGCAGCCCGTTCGCGCTCGATCACCGGCCGGTGATCGCGGAGGAACTCAACCATGCGGCATGAACTCCCAGGAAGCATTTAGCTGCACTGTACGGGTTGCGAGGATCTGGTCGGTGCCCTGCCGAGGATTCGAACCGGCGAGTCGCAGGAGGGGCCGGCGTGCTGGATCGTTCGCCAATCTTGGCGGCGGTCCGGCACGGTGGCGATCGGGATTTCCCCTGCTGGACGCACCGTGTGGTGTGCGTGGTTCTGGTCGCCGTCGACCTTAGATGTAGCGCCGGAACTGGGCGGGCGTGCGGTAGTTGTACCTGACGTAAAACGGGCCGCCCTCGCTTCCGTGACTGACCACCATCAGCACGCCATTCACCCGAGCCACGACGATCGCCACGTGGTCGACCGGAGACCCATAGAACACGAGATCACCCTGCAACTTGTGTTCTGTCGACGGCACCTTCGCACCGTGGTCGAGCAACGTGCCCGAATAGCCAGCCTTCCAATCCAGGCCATTCACCTTATCAGGAAGGAGGAACACCAATCTCAGGCCGCTCCACAGCGCCCAGGTGCAGAACGAGGAGCAGTCCGCCTGGCTCGGGACCTCCCCGCGCTGGGGATTCTTGTGGTTCGTGATGCCGTCCCAGCGCTTACTACCCTGGGTGTAATGAATCTCATCGCGGTTTTCGTGGCCCAGCTGCGCCGCCTGCACCACAAGGGCGCGGCACCTGATTCGATCCGGGCGATCCAAACCAGACGGGGAGCTGGGCACAGAAGTCATCAGCCATCACCTTCGAGCGAGCCTTCATTGCCGTAGGGGCCTGTGGCGTCGCCCTCGTCCTGAATCTTCGTCCGATCGTCCAGCGGCAATGGGTGCTCCGCGATTTCGGAGAAGTCGTCCTCGTACTCGTACTCCGCCGAGTCGACGACTTGGTCGGGGGCGCTGGGCTCAGTCATAGGCGTAACGATAACTCAACCCATACGTGCACGCAACAGGCATTCTGGGCCACCCACGACCAGGGTCTCCAAGCAAAGGCGGCTATCTCGTGGGTTCGATCGAGAAGTGGCCCCGTGCCCAAACCTCGCGTTCAAATACAGCCGCACGGCCTCGACGCTGTCACCCGAAGGCGCGAGCGTCTGTAGAGGGTGGCTGAAAAGCGGGTAGTGGCCGGGTGGATGGCTATGCCATCGAGAAGGGGCATCGTTTGTAGGCGGGTTCGGGCACCGGTTGGTGGTCGAGGGGTCGGGAAATGTCGATGAGGTTGGGCACCACGTCAGCCTGGCCCGGGCAGCCGGTCGGCGTTCGCTCGGCTCCCTCGCGAGGCAACCTTCATCCCAGGAACGTCGCGGTTGGCGCCACGAACTGGTCAGCGTCATCGAGCCACGGATAGTGGCCTGCTTCTGGTTGAACGACGAGCTGGGCGTTCGGGAACAGCTCGGCGAATTCGGCCACGACGCTCGGAATCGTGTTCAGATCGACCTCTCCGGCAAGCAGCAGCACCGGCGCGTTGAATGCGGCCAGTGCCGCGCGAGTGGCCTCCGGGTCGAAGGCGCCCTCAGCGCCGAAGGCGGCCGCGGCTTCCTGGTTCCGATGGCCGTCCTGGGCCGCCTGGTGGGCTTGTGCCGCCGCATCCCATCGGCCGTAGAAGAAGGGCTCGATGGCCTTCCAGCTGTCGTCGGTGGCGTTGCCGGCCACGATTGCTTCAAGCGCTGCGAAGGCCGCTCCGAACCAGCGCTCGTCCTTGCGGAGCCGCGCGGTCGCAAGCCGGGCCTCCCCGGTGGCCGCGATGCCGACGGCCATGGTGCTCGGAGTGATCAGAGCGAGCTTGCCGACGCGTTCTGGGTGCCGGGCCACATACAGCGCCGCGAGGTTCGCGGCGGCGCAGTGCGCGAGCAGGTCCAACCGGTCAAGACCAAGGTGCTCGCGCAGAGCCTCGACATCATCGACAAGCCGGTCACAGCGATAGGAAGCGGCATCCTCCGGTATCGCGGACTGGCCGGTGCCCCGATGGTCCACCATGATCAACTGCCGATGCGCCGACAGGCCACCCAGTTCACCCAGGTACACGGAGTCCTGCATCGGGCCGCCCGGCAGGCAGATCACCGGGATGCCCTCACCGAACACGTGGTAAGCGAGGTCGGTTTCATCATGTGCGGAAAAGGTAGGCATGGCCAGGATCCTGTCAGCGGCATCCCGACCAAGGCAACCGATTATCCCGACGGGTTGCACAGGCCCCCGTCCGCCGGGTCACGGTCGAGATGGAGCTGGAACCTTGAGGGCCGACCATTTGGAGACGGTACAGGCCTCGAACCTCGGCGAACCGTCCATGCTGCCCAGCAGTGAGAAGACCGACGTGAATAAGCAGCAGAGCCTCAATTTCTACGCCAGAAACATCAGCGAGTTCCGATCCAGCGGCGGCACGCTGAGCTCCGCCATCCGAGCCACCCTGCGCGACCTCCAGGCTGTTCCACACCGTCGAGCAACTCGCGGGCCCACCGGGCGAGCTGGTGTGGGGGGCGCGGCTACGACGACCTTCGGTCCTGCGTTGTGTCCGGGCTGCCCGCCGGGATGGGCGTTGCCTGGTGCGATGCGTGGCCGGCGCCGCCGGTCGGGGCGAGCGCGCGGGCACATTCACGGAGCAGCCAGACGAGGTCGTACCGCTCGTGCTCGGACAGCCCGGCGACCATCCGTGCTTCGACGGCTTGCACGCGCTCGTGCGCCGCCGCGACCAGCGAGCGTCCGTGCTCGGTGAGGCTGGTCTGCAGGATGCGTCCGTGATGGGGATGGGCGGCCCGCCCGACCAGCGCTCTGGCCTGCAGGCTGGCCACGATCTGGTTCATCGTCTGCGGGGTCACGAAGCAGCGGCGGGCCAGCTCGGCGCTCGACAGCGCACCTTCGTCCTCGAGCATGGCGAGCACGGCGTACTGAGCGTTGGTGAGGCCGACCCGGCGGAGGGCGTCGTCTACCATCACGCAGAACGCCTGCTGCGCGCGCTTGAGTTCATAGCCGACTCGGCCTTCCACCCTCGCAGCATATCAGGCTCCTGTCATTATTCTCAGGATCCTGATACTCCGCTCAAAAGGGAGGCGGCCATGACCCAAGGGTCCTGGTGAAGCTCGTCCCTGTGGCTGGGCTACTGCTCGATCCGCAGCACGATCTTGCCGCGCGTGTGGCGGCCCGCGACCCGTTCCAGGGCCTCGCCTACCTGCTCCAGCGGAAGGATGGCCTCGATCTGGGGTCGTAGCTTGCCCGCGTCGACCAGCCGCCCGATCGCCTCCAGCCGCTGCCGGGTCACGTCGGCGTTGAACGACACGGCGACGATGCCCGGCGGGAGCTGGGCTCCAGGACCGACCAGGAAGACCGCCCGGCCGCCCTCCCGGACCGCACCGACGGCCTGGTTGCGGGTCCGGCCCCCGGCACTGTCCAACAGCACGTCGACACCGCCGGGAACCACAGCAAGCACCTGCTGGACCCAGTCGGCATCGGTGATAGTCGAACACCTCGCTTGCGCCGAGGCCCCGCAGGTATTCGTGGTTGCGCGCGCTGGCGACGCCCAGCGGGCGGCCGCCCACGGCCGCCACGATCTGCACGGCGGCACTGCCCACTCCACCGGCCCGCCGCGGTGATCAGCACGCTCTCGCCGGCCTGCAGCCGGGCCCGGTCGATCAGCCCTTCATAGGCGGTCCCGGCGCCGACCACCAGCCCCGCCGCCTCCTCCAAGCCCACCCGGTCGGGCGCGCGCGCCAGGTGATCCGCCGACGCCAGCGCATAGCCCGCAAACCACCACCCGCAATCCCCAGATTCGCATACACCCGTTCGCCCGGCTGGACGTCGACCCCATCACCGACCGATTCCACGACGCCGGCCACCTCGAAACCCGGAATGAGTGGCAGGGCAGGCGCTCCGTAGGCCCCGCTGATCATCGCCACGTCCCACGGGCCGACGCCGGCGCCCCGCACCCTGACCACCGCCTGTCCCGCCGCGGGGGTTGGGTCTGGCAACTCACCCAGCTCCACGCTGCCGATCCCGCCCAGCTGCTGCACAAGCGCCACCCGCATGCCAGCGCCTCCCCCCACTCGTCTTCTACCGACCATCGACAACTCCACAGCCCGCCGGCCAGCCCGAGTTTCCGGCTACCGGTACCCGCGAGCAAAGCCGCTGGTCAGTGCCAGTTCAAGGGGCGCGGAGGGGTGCAACCGCCGTGGCGGTCCGCGCGGGCACAGGTGGTGGGTTAGGCCTGCCCGGCGGTGCAACTCTCCGGGGAATGTATCCGCCGGGAGGGGGCCGCGATGCGTGGGCAACGGGTATGCCCGGGAAACCCGGGTGTACGGCGGGCTTCGGCCTCGGCGATACTTGCGGTGGTGCTGGCCGCGGGGGCTCAGGCCGGGTCGGCTCCGCTGTCGGAACGGCCTATCGTCAGGGACTAGGAGAGGCAAGGTCCGCCTACGTCGCGGTCGCGCCCAACGGCTCGCAGGTCGTGCGAGCTCGCGCGACGGGTGGCAAGCCCCAGGTGGTCTCCGCCAGAGGGCTGCCGAGTGCGGTGACGGCGCTCAGCATGATCGACGCCAAGATCGGCTGGGCCCGGTGGGCCAACAGCTCGTGCCGGCAGGGCACGACCGACTGCGGCATCAGGACCGGCATGGTCATCACGCGCGACGGCGGTGGGACCTGGGCCCCGGCGAGCCCGCGATAGCCGGGGTCGCCGGGCCCAACGGCCCGCTCATCGCGACCTCGGGGTGCCGGGCGGGCTAGTCGAACTTGACCCGCTCGACCTTGCGGTCCTGGATGTCGACGAGCGCGTACTCGCCCCGGGCGAGGCTCCCGGTGAGCGCCACCAGGGTCCTCCCGAGCAGCTCGTGGTGGACGCCGTCGCCACCGGCGACCAGGGCGACGCGGGGGTCGTAGGTCTTGATCAGCTCGGCGAGCACGTCGCTGCCCGGCTGGTGCAAGCCCTTGTGCGCCGGCGGGGTCGCGAACATGAGCACCTTGTCGTAGTCGTGGGCGAACTCCCGTAGCACCTTCAAGCGGTACTCGACCTCCCAGGCGGGGTACCGAAGGGCCCGCTCCTCGTCCCGAGGTGTGCCCGGATCGTCGAGGACCTCGCCCCCCATCCCGGCGAAGAGGATATGCCCGCTGCCGAGGGCGGCGGTTCCGTGGACCCCGTGCAGGTAGGGGAAGACCGTCTCGATATTGGAGGACTCCCGCAGGTACCCGGTGACCGGGGCGTCGGCCGGTCCGGGGACCCAGAAGGTCTCCACGCGCGGAGGTCCCAGCGTCTTGAAGATCGCCCGGTAGTCCTCGAGCCCGCTCCCCTCCCTGGTCAGGTTGCCCACCAGCGCGACGGCGTCCGCGCCGGCGAGTTCCACCTGCTCCATGAGCTGCTTCAGCCTGTCGACATCTCCTCGCGGCTCGCCGGCCGCGAGTATCCTGCGAATCCGTCTCGCCATCGCTCCTCCCTTGTCCGCGCCTTGTCCGCGCTGGCGGGTCGTTCCACCTGGTCCCTCAACTGCCCGCAGTCGGAGTCGGCACCCGGAGCCTGGGCGGCCCGGGCAAGCTTGGAGAGCGCCCGCCGCTGGATCCGGCGCACGCGGTCCACGCTGAGCCCGAGGCGCTCGGCGACGTCGACGGCCCGCTCTGGCTCGTGCCCATCGAGCCCGCACCGCGCCGCCAGTACCTCACGCTCCCGCTCGGTCAGGCGCGACAGCAGAGCGCGGAGCTGGGCGCTGGCGCGCGTGCCGGTCGGCACGGATCAGCTCCTCGGCTCGCTCGAGCGCGATGCCGGTGCGCGCGGTGTCGGCCTCGCGGCCTGTCGTTCCGGCCACGAACTCGCCCGCGCCTGAAGCCGGCGGCAGACTGCCGAGCCGTGCACGCAATTCGTTCGAGCGGTTGTGGCTCCGGGTCACGGCCTCGTTCAGCTCAGCGATCTCGCCATCAAGAAGCTGCACGTCATCCACCCGGGCTCGGTGTCGAGGACTCCAAGCTAGTCCTGTGCATCAGGCGCCGCATTCGCACGCGAACACTCCAGCTGACGGGCGTGGACGGTGGTCCCGCCGACGAAGCGACCGCCAGGCACCGAACCCCAATCCTGGCGTGCTCCGGCGGTCACGCGGCGGCCTCGTGCGTGTGCGCCACGGCCAGCAGGTCGCCAAGGTGCAGTCTCCACGTCCATGTGCCAAGGATCGCGGCTGAATGGTCTGGTGTCGTCACGGCCAGCGCCCATCTGGACCTCCGGCTGGCTGGAATCTTCGGCCACCCGCCAGCGGCCTGCCGAGACGGCGCCGCGGGCGCAACCCCTGATCCCGCCGGTCGCGGGCACACCACTGGTCCCGCCGGGCTGGAATCACCCACCGAAGGTGATGCGCGCTCACCTGCCCTCCGAAGACGGTGGCATCACCTGCGGCAACCAGGAGGGCGAGGATGAGCGGGAGAGCAGCGGAGCAGCGGTCGACGCTTCCGATCCCCGACCGGCCGTACCAAGGGCCGATCGCCTACGATGCGAAGGACCCGGACGCCTCGTTCCGGCCGATCGCACCGTTGCGGCCGCCCGCCGAGGCGCCGAACATCCTGATCATCCTGCTCGACGACGTCGGCTTCGGCGCCTCCAGCGCGTTCGGCGGCCCGGTGCGCACGCCGGCAGCCGAGCTGCTGGCAGCCGGCGGCCTCAAGTACAACCGGTTCCACACGACCGCGTTGTGCTCCCCCACCCGGGCTGCGCTGCTGTCCGGGCGGAACCACCATTCGGTCGAGATGGGCGGCATCACCGAGATCGCCACCTCCGCGCCCGGCTACACCTCGATCCGGCCCAACACGGCCGCGCCGCTCGCCGAGGTCCTGCTGCTGAACGGCTATTCGACGGCCCAGTTCGGCAAGTGCCACGAGGTGCCGGTCTGGGAGACCAGCCCGATGGGGCCGTTCCGCCAGTGGCCAACCGGCAGCGGCTTCGAGCACTTCTACGGCTTCATCGGCGGTGAGACCAACCAGTACGCGCCGGCGATCTACCAGGACACGGTGCCGGTCGAGCCCGGTCGGACGCCGGAGGAGGGTTACCACTTCACCGAGGACATGACCGACCACGCCATCGACTGGGTTCGCCAGCAGAAGGCGCTCATGCCCGACAAGCCCTTCTTCGCCTACTTCGCGCCTGGCGCCACCCACGCGCCGCACCACGTGCCCAAGGAGTGGGCCGACCGCTACCGGGGCCAGTTCGACCAGGGCTGGGACGAGCTGCGCGAGCAGACCTTCGCCCGCCAGAAGCAGCTCGGGGTGATCCCGCCGGAGGCCGAGCTGACCGCTCGACCCGCGGAGATCCCCGCGTGGGCCGACATGCCAGACGAGCTGAAGCCGGTGCTCGCACGCCAGATGGAGGTCTACGCCGGGTTCCTGGAGCACACCGACCACCACGTCGGCCGGCTGATCGAAACGCTGGAGGCCCTCGGTGTCCTGGGCGACACGCTCGTCTATTACATCGTCGGCGACAACGGCGCCTCGGCCGAGGGCACTCTCAACGGCACCTTCAACGAGCTGCTGACGCTCAACGGCGTGGACGGGATCGAGACGCCGGAGTTCATGGCCGCGCGGATCGACCAGTTCGGCACGCCCCAGGCCTACAACCACTACGCGGTGGGCTGGGCGCACGCGATGGACACGCCCTACCAGTGGACCAAGCAGGTGGCCTCGCACTGGGGCGGCACGCGCAACGGGACCATCGTCCACTGGCCACGCGGCATCCGGGCCAGGGGCGAGATCCGCTCGCAGTTCCACCACGTGATCGACGTGGCGCCGACCGTGCTGGAGGCGGCGGGGATCCCTGAACCGCTGGAGGTGCACGGCGTCCAGCAGATGCCGCTGCAGGGCGTGAGCATGGCCTACACCTTCGAGCACCCCGCGGCCGAAGGCCGCCACGAGACCCAGTACTTCGAGATGTTCGTCAACCGGGGCATCTACCACAAGGGCTGGACAGCGGTCACCCGCCACAGCACCCCATGGTCGATGGCGGGCGAGCTGCCCTCCTATGACGACGACGTCTGGGAGTTGTACGGGCCGGACGACTGGACGCAGGCCCGCGACCTCGCCAGCGAGCAGCCCGACAGGCTCGGCCACCTGCAGCGGCTGTTCCTGATCGAGGCGGCCAGGCACAACGTCCTGCCGCTGGACGACCGTCGCGTCGAGCGCTTCAACGCCGACCTGGCCGGGCGCCCCCCGCTCATCCGCGGGAACTCCCAGCTCCTGTACGGCGGGATGGGCCGGCTCAGCGAGAACTCGGTGCTGGCGCTCAAGAACAAGTCGCACACGGTCACCGCGGTGGTGGACGTACCGGACGGTGGGGCGCGGGGCGTGATGGTCGCCCAGGGTGGCGCGTTCGGCGGCTGGAGCCTGTACGCCAAGGACGGCGGCAGGCCGGCCTACTGCTACAACCTGTTCGGCCTGCAGCGCTTCAAGATCGAGGCCGATGCGCCCATCCCCCCGGGCGAGCACCAGGTCCGCATGGAGTTCGCCTACGACGGCGGCGGGCTCGCCAAGGGTGGCACCGTCACCCTCTACGTCGACGGCGGCAAGGTCGCGGAGGGCCGCGTCGACGCGACCGAGCCGATGGTGTTCTCCGCCGACGAGACCGCCGACGTCGGCAGCGACAGCGCCACGCCGGTCAGCGACGACTACGATCCAGCCGGCAGCGCCTTCACCGGACGCGTCCGCTGGGTCCAGATCGACGTCGCCGACGGCGCCGAAGACCCGGACCGCCGCATCAGCGCGGAGGATCGGCTCAGGGTGGCGATGGCCCGGCAGTAACCGCGGAGGCGATGGCCCGGCAGTAGCGGCGGAGCCCGAGCGGCCCTACGCGTCGTCGGGGACGGCGACCTGCAGGTAGGTGAGGCCGCGCAGGTCCAGCCAGGCGCGGCCCGGGCCGCGCACCAGGCGCAGCATCACCTGGTCGCAGGTGGGGCAGCGGGCGACCATGCCGGGGGCGTGGTCGAACAGCCGCGTCTCCGCGATGGTCCCGACGCGCCCGCAGTTGGCGCAACGGGCCGTGGCGGCGGTGACGTCGACGCTGAAGACGTCCTGGAGGGGGCCGGCGAGCGCGTTGCCGTCGGTCCACAGGTTGGACTCGGTCATGGCGTTCCTCCGTCAGCTACCGCTGGGCCCGAACCGTTCGGTCTTGATCCGCTGCGGATCGTGGCCCTGGTCGATGAGCAGGTTGGCGACGGCCTCGACGAAGCTGGTCGGGCCGCAGACGAAGCTGGCGGGCCGGTCGGCGGGCGGCCAGGCCAGGGCGGCGAGCTGGGTCGCCCCGAGCCTGCCGACCTTGCCTTCCCAGCCCGCCGGGGCGCGGCGGGTGTAGACGAGGTCCACCCGCAGCGCCGGGTCCTGGTCGCTGAGGCGTTGCAGCTCCTCGTGGTACAGCAGCGTGTCGGGCCCTCGGGTCGAGTAGATCAGGCGCATCGGCGTGCCGCTGCCGCGGGCGATGCGAGTGCGGATCATGGCCATCAGCGGCACGACGCCGCTCCCGCCGCCGGTGAGCAGGGTCGGGGACGGCTCCTCCGGACGCCACACGAACCAGCCGCCGATCGGGCCCCGCAGCTCCAGGGGATCGCCTGGCTGCAGCACGTCGGTCAGGTACGGGGAGACCTCGCCGTCCTCCAGCCGCTCGACGGTCAGCTCGACCCGGGCGCCGTCGGGAGCCGAGGCGATCGAGTAGCTGCGCTGGGTCGAGTAGCCGTCCTCGGCGGTCAGGCGCACGTCCACGTGCTGGCCGGGCAGGTGGCCGGGCCAGCTCGGCACCTCCAGGACCAGGGTCCGCGCGGTCGCCGACTCGTCACGGACCTGGCGGACCTGGGCGGCCCGCCAGCTCAGTCGCCCCAGTACCGCTGCTCGCGCCATGGGTCACCGTAGTTGTGGTAGCCAAGGCTCTCCCAGAAGCCCGGCTCGTCGCTGTCGAGCAGCCGGATCCCGCGCACCCACTTGGCGCTCTTCCAGAAGTACAGGTGCGGCACCAGCAGCCGCGCCGGCCCGCCGTGCTCGGGCTCCAGGTCCTCACCCCCGAACCGGTACGCGACCCACGCCTTGCCGTCCAGCAGGTCCTCGAGGGGCAGGTTGGTGGTGTAGCCGCCGTAGGACTCCGCCAGCGCGAAGCTGGCGCTGGTCTCCACGCCCTCCATCAGCGTGTCCAGCGACACCCCCTCCCAGCCCGTGCCGAGCTTGGACCATTTGGTCACGCAGTGGATGTCGACCGTGGGCGACTCGCTGGGAAGGGCGCGGAAGGCCGCCCAGTCCCAGCTCTTGCGCTCACCGGTCTCGTTGGTGATGGTGAATTCCCACTTGTCCAGGTCGATCCGCGGCGTGGGCCCCGCGGAAAGCACCGGGAAGTCCTCGACCAGGTACTGGCCTGGAGGCAGCTCGGGTCCTGGTCGTCCCCGCCTGCCCCTGAACCCGCGTGACACGATCCCCATTGGCCTCCCCCTTCCAAACCCTCAAGGCAGGATCCTCGTGTGTGGCCCCTGCCGCAAGCACCCGCCGCTCAGATCTCGAGCCGGGAGTCCTCCAGGTCGAGGTCGCGCTCGATGCGGTGCATCACGTCGTTGCTGATCGTGCCCTGGTTGCGGAGCTGACGATTGCGCGGCGCTGGGCCTCCAGCAGCTCGCGGACCAGCCGCTGGTAGGCCAGCGAGCGGTCCTGGTAGCCGTCGTCCTCGAGGTAGCCGGCGCGGGCCTTGAGGCGCCGGCGGCGGAACTGGTACAGGCCGCGCATGCGCTCGACCGTGTCGTCGCGGGTCCACTCCGCGGCCGCCAGCTCCTCCAGGCGCGCCAGGGCCGCGTCGGTGGCGCCCAGGCGTCCGCGCAGTTCCTCCCGCGCCTCGGTGCCGTCGTCATGGACGCCGAGGCGGCGGATCAGCGTGGGCAGGGTCAGCCCCTGCAGGACCAGGGTGGCGAAGATCACCGCGAAGGTCATGAACAGGATCAGGTTTCGCTGGGGGAACGGCTCGCCGGCTCTGGTCTCCAGCGGAAGGGCCAGCGCGGCGGCCAGCGAGACGGAGCCACGCATCCCGCTCCAGCCGACCACCAGCCGCTGCCTGGCGCCGACCCGCCTGGCGCGCTGCGTGGACCGCCGGTCGATCAACCTGATCAGGTACGGGATGGTGAACCCGAACGCGAGCCGCACGCCGATCACCACCGCGCTGACCAGCGCCGCCTGGCCCAGCAGGACCGCCATCGAGCGCCCGCCGACGCTGGTCAGGATCGGGTGGAGCTGCAGGCCGACCAGCACGAACAGGACCGCGTTGAGCAGGTAGACCAGCACCTCCCAGAAAGAGAACCCGAGCAGCCGGGTAGCCGGCGAAGCGATCCTGGGGGCATACCAGCCAACGTAGAGGCCAGCGGTCACGGCGGCCAGGACCCCCGAGACGCCCAGCCGCTCGGCGGGCAGGTAGGCGGCGTAGCCCGTCACCACCGAGAGGATGATCTCGGTCACCGGGTCGTCGAGCCGGCGGCGGGCCTCGGCGATGAGCCACCCGATCGCGAGCCCGATGGCCACGCCGCCGATCGCGCCGACCACGAACCGCAGGCCGGCCTCCCAGAGTGTGAAGCTACCCGTGACCACCGCGGCCAGAGCCAGGCGGTAGGCGACCAGCGCGGTGGCGTCGTTGACGAGGCTCTCGCCCTCGATCAGCGTGACCAGGCGGCGTGGCACGCCGAGGCGGCGGGCGATCTCGGTGGCGGCCAACGGGTCGGTCGGCGAGACGATCGCCCCCAGTGCGAACGCTGCCGCCCAGGGCAGCCCGGGAACCAGCGCATGCGCGATCGCCGCCACGGCGAGCATGGTCACCAGGACCAGCAGGACCGCCGACAGCGTGATCGCCCGCGCGTCGCTGCGCAGCTCAAGCGCGGACGAGAAGAACGACGACCAATAGAGCAGCGGGGGCAGGAACAGCACCAGCACCAGGTCGGGCGGCAGCTCCGCTCTGGGGATCCCTGGCACGAACCCGAGCACCAGGCCGCCGAGGACGAGCAGGATCGGGTAGGGCACCCTGACCGCGACGGCCAGGACGCTCAGTCCGCCCACCGCCGCCATCAGGACCAGCAGCAGGAGTTCGGCGTCTTGCATGCCATCACCTCGCCGGCTGTAGCTGCCGGCATGGTACCGGCTCGGCGGGGCGCCGCGGCGGGTCCCGGGAAGGGCGCTGGAGCGCGGCTGTTACCCTGGCCGGTGATGGCTGTCTCCCTGTCGAGCGCTCGTACGGCGCGGACGCCCGGGCCTCCGCGACCCCGCGGGGCGCTGGCGATGCGGGTGTGAGCCCGCTCCGCCTGCTGCTGCTCGGCGGCGTGGGGCTGGTGACGGGAGCGATCAACACGGTCGCGGGAGGCGGGTCGCTGCTGTCGTTCCCCGCGCTGCTGGCGCTCGGCTACTCGCCGCTGGTCGCCAACGTCACCAACACCATCGGCGTGTTCCCCAGCTCCGCCGGCGGGTCGGTGGGCTACCGGCGCGAACTGGCCGGCCAGGCACGCAACTGGATGCTGCTGGCCGTGGTCTGCACGGTCGGCAGCCTGGCCGGCGCCTGGCTGCTGCTGGTGCTGCCGGCCGCCACCTTCGAGGCCGCCGTTCCGGGGCTGATCGCCACGGCCGCCCTGCTCACCCTGGCGCAACCCTGGCTGGCCAGGCGCATGCGCGGCCCGAGCCGCCAGCGGCCCGTGGTGGTGGGCGCGGCCCCCGAGACGCCCGCCGCCGGGGGCGCCGGGCCGGCGGGCGCCGCCCCAGGGAGCCCGACCGCGCCCGGGGCGCCCGCCGCCGCGGCGCTCGCGGCGGAGGAGGCGGCGCCGGACCCGACCCCGCTCGCCAGGCGCCGGGGGCTGCTGCTGGCCGTGCTGGCGATCAGCGTGTACGGCGGCTATTTCGGCGCGGCCATGGGGGTGCTGCTGATCGCCGTGCTGGGGCTGTTCCTGCGCCAGACGCTCCAGCGGGTCAACGCCCTGAAGACCTCGCTCACGGCGGTCGTCAACGGGGTCGCGGCGGTCGCGTTCGCGTTCCTCGGCCCGGTGGTCTGGAGCGCCGCGCTGGTGCTGGCCGGGACCACCATGGTCGGCGGCATGCTCGGCGCGGTGATCGCCCGCCGCCTCTCCGACAGGGCGCTGCGGCTGGTGGTGGTGGTGATCGGGCTGGCGGCGGCGGTGTACTCGGCGCTGCGCTGAGCGGGCACGAAGGAGGCTTCCTTGACCTCGACGCAAGGGCGGGTCGGCACCTCGCCGGCGCTGTCGGGCCGCAACCAGGTGCTCGCCGGGCTGCTGCTGGTGATCACGCTGGCGGCGATGGACTCCGCGATCGTGGCCACCGTGATCCCACCGATCGTCGAGGACCTCGGCGGGTTCTCGCTGTTCCCCTGGCTGTTCTCCGTCTACCTGCTGGCGCAGGCCGCCTCGATACCGATCTACGGCAAGCTCGCCGACCTGTACGGCCGCAAGCCGGTCCTGCTGGCCGGGGTGACGGTCTTCCTGGCCGGCTCGGCGCTGTGCGGCATCTCCTGGAACATGGCGGCGCTGATCGCCTTCCGTGGCCTCCAGGGCGTGGGCGCCGGCGCGATCCTGCCGATCGCCATGACCGTGGTCGGCGACCTCTACACCGTGACCGAGCGGGCGCGCATCCAGGGCTGGCTGTCGGCGGTGTGGGCGTCTCCGCGGTGATCGGCCCGGCCATCGGCGGCCTGTTCGCCCAGTACCTGAGCTGGCGCTGGATCTTCTACGTCAACCTGCCGATCGGCGCGGTGGCCGCGTTCATCGTCGTCACCCGCCTGCGCGAGCAGGTCGTGCGCCGCCCGCACAAGCTGGACCTTGCCGGCTCCGCGCTGGTGTTCGCTGGCACGAGCCTGCTGGTGTTCGGCCTGCTGGAGGGCGGCGTCCGCTGGCCCTGGGCCTCGCCGCAGAGCGTCGGCATCTTCGCCGCCGCGCTGGTGGTGCTGGCGGCGATGTCGCTCGGCTGGTCGCTCTCCTCCACCTTCTCGAGCCGCCTCTACCTTCGGATCGGGTTCCGCGACGCCGCGCTGATCGGGATGACCCTGGCGGTGGTGGCGGCGCTGGCCGGCTGGTTCCGGCGGGCGCCCGGGGAGCTGCGCGGCCGGCTCCCGAGCGTCAACTCGGCCAGCGAGGCGCTCGGCGGCGGCTCGCGCGTCCCGGACGCGGTCGCCGACTACGTACGGCAGGGGCTCGACCTGGCCAGCCACCGGGTGTTCCACGCGCTGGCCGCGGTCGCGGTCCTCGGCATCGCCGCGGTGCTGGTCGCTCCACGCCGCTTCCGCACCCTCCGCTTCGAGGAGCAGGCGCCGGATCAGTCGCGCCACGCGGCGTAGATCACGTCGGGCTCGCCTCTGGGGACCTCGACGGCGAAGCGCTCCACGCGGACGAAGGCGCTCCGGAGCCTGGAGGCGAAGCCTTCGACCGAGCCCGCGCTCCAGATCGTGAGGGCGCCGCCCGGTGCCAGGCGCTCGCGCAGCAGCGCCAGGCCCTCCTCGGAGTAGAGCGCGCCATTGGCCTCCGCGACGGTCCAGCCGGGCCCGTTGTCCACGTCCACGCAGATCGCCTGGAACCGTTGCCCGGTGGAGGCCAGCCAGTCCCGCAGGTCCGCGCAGACCACCTCGACCCGCGGGTCCGCCAGCGCTCCGCCCGACCAGGCGGCAAGGTAGGTCCGGTTCCACCCGACGACCGCCGGTTCGATCTCGACCACCGTCACCCGCTCGACCAGGTCGGAGGCCAGCGCCTCGGCGAGCGAGAACCCCACGCCGAGCCCACCGATCAGCAGCTGGCCCGGTGCGCGGAGGCCGCCGAGCGCGACCCGCACGAGCAGGCGCTCGGAGGCGCCGTTGCGCGTGTCCATGAGGAACACGCCGTTGCTGATGACCTCGAAGTCCGGGCCGTCGCCGCGGAGCACCAGCTCCCCGAGCCGCCCTTGGACCCGCTCCAGCACTTCGGCATGCGAGGCTTCGCCGACCATGGTCGAACCCAACCGCCGCTCCTCGCTGTCTGGCGCTAGGTGGCCCGCTTCGCCCTGGCCTCCAGGTGGGCCTGGAGCTTGCCGAGCAGCCGCACCAGCGCCTCCTTCTCCGGGTCGGAGAGGACCGACATCATCTCGGTCTGCGCCGGGAAGTGCGTCCGCCAGGTCTTGCGCAGCATGGTACGGCCCGTCTCGGTGAGCTCGATCAGCAGCATCCGGCGGTCGCCGGGGTGCGGGATCCGCCGCACCAAGCCCTGCCGCTGGAGCGTGTCGAGCAGCCCGGTCACGGTCCCGCGCGTGACCAGCAGCCGCTCCCCGAGCTGGTGCGGCGAGAGCGGCTCGGGCGCGCCGTCCAAGATCATCAGCACGTTGAAGGTCGAGCCGGTCAGGCCGAACCGGCGCAGACGACCGTTCACCTCGGCGGCCACCAGGCTCTCGGTGCGGACCAGGTTCACCACGCACTCGGTGGCCAGCTTGTCGGAGCCCGGGTATCGCCGAGCGTGATCAGCCTCCACCCGGATCTGCGCCTGCTGGACCATCTGGCGGCTCCTCCCCCCTGCCAAACCACAGTCCGCCAACCTAACCGCGCGCCGCCCGCCGGTCAATCGCCCGGTCGCGCGCGCGATCTCGGCGCTGCGGCTGGCGCCGGTGCGCGGCTGAAGGAGGAGGCTGAACCGCCTCCTCTAGACGAAGCGGCGGACGAAAGCCAGCGCCTTGTCGGCGACCTCGCGCCAGCCGTGGTCGATGGTGAGCGCGTGCCCGCGGTCGGGCATCTCGGCGATCTCGGTCACGCCCTCGTTGTCCCGCTGCTGCTGATAGGAGGCGTTGGCGATCGCCCACGGCACGGTGTGGTCCTTCTCCCCGGACATGATCAGCAGCGGGCCCCGGTCCGGATTCCTGGTGTCGACCTTGGCCTCGGTCCACGGGTTGAGGTTGGCCGCCGCGGCCTGGAACAGCGGCTTTCCGGAGGTCGGCACGGAATAGGTCTCGTAGAGCTGCTTGGCCTCGTCCTCACCGACGGCGTTGGCGAAGCCGTAGCGGAACTGCTCAAAGGTCAACGGCACCGCACGGTTGCGGTTGGCGGGATTGCCGAGGACGGGCGAGGACGACCTCAGCGCAGAGATCGGCAGCGGCAGCACTCCCCGGAACGGCGCCGGGTCGATCGCCACCGACACCGCCGCCAGGCCCCGCCCGGCCAGGATCTGGGTCAGCAGCCCGCCGAAGGAGTGGCCGATGATCGCCGGCTTCCTGGCCAGCCCGCGGACGATCGTCTCGAAGTGGTCGGCGACCTGGCCGATCGACTTGCCGGCAAACACCTCGGGATGGGCCTTGGCCTCCTCGACCGTCTCGGGATCGTCGGGCCACCCGGGCGTCAACGCGACGTAGCCGTTGTCCTCGAACAGCGCCGCCCAGCGGTCCCAGCTGCTGGGCAGCAGCCACAGGCCGTGGACGAACACCACCGGCTGCCGGCCGGTCTGGTTCGCGCGTTGGCACTGCTCCAGCTCGTGCTCGGTGATCGTCTTGGAGCCCGACGGGCTGCTCGTCTCAGCGCTCGACACGGTGGTTCCCCTCAATAAAGAAGCTGCGCGGACAATGGCCACCCTACACAGTACGAAGCGACACACGCGTCTGACTACCGCCACACGACTGCGATCTCCCGTCGTTCGCGCGTGGACCTGACCGAGATCACCGTCAGCGGAGATCGCCCTGACCGCTAGCGGGGGGCGTCCAGGGTGCCGTCGTGCTCCAGATCCTGGAGACGCTGGCCGAGCCCGCGAAGCTGCGTCAGCCGCCGATCGGTGGTCGCGCCGAGCCAGAGCAGCAGCAGGCCCGCGGCCCCGATCGTCACCCAGCGTGGGAGTTGCGTCGCCACCGGAAGGACGGCGTCCACGCCGAGCGCCAGGAGCGTGAAGGCGCCGAGCAGGAGCGGCGCCTGGAGCCTGCCACGGAGACCGCCCAGCACGACCAGCACCGCGCCGCCGGTGAGCAGCAGCGGGCGGGCCAGGCCGCCGTGGTCGATGGTGAGCGCCAGGCTGGGCAGCAGCGCCACCGCGATTCCCGGTCCGAACACGAGCCACGAACCGCGACGCGGGCGCCTCCGCCAAGCGACCGCGCCCGCCAACAGCGCGACACCCGCCGCCGGCAGCGTGTATGCCTCGACCACGGTCACGTTGGCCACGGTCAGCCACGCCCAGGTGGCGGCGACGGCCGCCACTGCGGCGCACCATGCGTAGGCACGGCGGGCCGGCCGCACGGCGGCGACCGCCAGCATCGGCACCGCGACCGTCAGGGCACCGGCGAGCCAGCGCTCCTTCGCCGCGGTGAGCGAGACCCCGACGAGCAGCCCGACCAGCCCGAGCGTTTCCGTGACCGGGCCCTCGACCCTGTTCTGCCGCCACAACGCTCCGGCCATGAGCACCACGCCCGCGACGACGACGACTACCAGGCCGGCCTCCGCCGCTCCCCCGCCGGCGCTCACCACCACGGCCGCGCTCTCGCCGAGCACGGCAACGGCGGCCACGGCGGCAAAGCTGGCTCGCAACAGCGGGGTTCGGGACGCGGCGGCGGCGACCACCGCCACGGGGACCAGCATGCCGACGACCGCGAGCGTCCCTGGCTCGGTGGCGAGCGCCCACGCCAGCACCACGATCGCCAGGACGGCGGTGCAGGCGGCCAGCGCAATGGTCGCCTGGCTCCGTCCACCGCGGTCGGCGAGCACCGCTCCGGCGCCGCCCACAAGCGTGCCCGCCGCGGTGCAGAGCAGCACCGCCCACAGCGGCCATCCGGCCGCCATCGGAAACACCGCCACGATACCGACGGCAGCGCCCGATCCCACCATGCCGGCGAGTCGGGGCTCGATCGCGCGAGATCCGCGCAGCCGCAAAGCCCCCAAGCCCGCCGCGCCGGCGCACGCCAGCAGCATGGCGACAACCGGGTAGAGCGCGTGGAGACCGACCTCGGCAGGCGCCAGGCGCTCGACCGCGGCGGCGGCGTCGGAGCTGAGCCGCCCCGTCCAGGGGTAGGCGACCCACTCCAGCGGGGCCGCCAGCGCCCGGAGCAGCGGGCCCACCAGCCCCACGAGGCCGACGCCCAGCGCAGCGCCAGCCGCCAGCATGGTGCCGCGCCCGACCTCAGCCGGCAGGAGGCGGCCGAGGCCGAGGACCAGTGCCCCCAGCACGGCCACCGCCGCCAGGAGGGCCCAGGATTTCCACTCGGCGGCCAGCAGCGTGCCGCCGCTGGCGAGCAGCGCCCCAGCCGCGAGCGCGACCAGCCCGTCCCGCGCGACCCGGCCAACTGGCGCGGTGAGCCAGGTCCGAGCCAGAGCCGGGGCCAGCGCCATGGCCGCGAGCGCTCCCGCCGGGCCGAGGGCACTTGCGGTGTCCTCGATGGGCGGAGACAAAAGAAGGAGGCCGAGCGCGGCGAGTTCGAGCAGGCCAGAGCCGATGCCGAAGACGATCGCCACGGGGAGCCGCGCGCGCTCGCGGGCCAGCAGGGCACCCGCCACGGCGGAGGCGGCGGCCACCAGCGCCAGCCCGACCGCAACCGTCCAGGCGGCCTCGGCGATGGCCGTGACGACCAGCACGGCGGACGCTTGCGCGAGCACCGCCGCCGAGAGGCGATGGACCGGCAGCCATCGGGCGGCCACGACCGCAATGGCGGCGCCGGCCCCGGTGCCGACGGCCCACCACGCCGTGGCCGGCAAGCCCTCCGCCAGCCCCGCACGGCGCAGCGCATACCAGTCGACCAGCACGAGCGCGAGGGCGAGCCCGCCGAGCGCCTCGCCGGTGGCGGGGAGCCGCCGCCGAGCCGCGGCGGCGCACGCCGCGACCACCAGGGTCGTGCCGGCGAGCAGGCCGGCGCGGCCGCGGTCGCCGAGACTGATGAACGCCACCACGGCGAAGATGACCGCGGCCAGCGCCAACAGGATCGACCCGAGCCACAGCAGGACGCCGCGCACCAGCTCCGGGCGCCATTCAAGAGAAGGGCCGTGCGCGCGCCGCGCGCCGTCGCGGCCCAGCACCTGGAGCAGCCGGATCTGCTCGAGCCTCAGGGAGGCCGCCTCCGCCTCCAGCGCCTGCTGCCGCTCACCGATCTCGTGGAGCCGCCACACCACCACACGCAGCCGCTCGGCCTGCGGGCCGAGCTGCGCCAGCCCACACGAGGGACAGCGCGCGGACTCGCCGGTGGGCCGGAGACAGCGTGGGCACCAGGGCGTCGTGGGCGTTTCCTCTACCATCCGGCACCGCCCCCTCGGCTTACGCCGACCCTCGGGAAGGCACGTCGACGCGCAAGACGGCCATCAGCCTGGAGACTGGCATCGCGATCGAGCGGATCAGCCAGAACGCGACGATGGAGCCGATCGCGCGTGCCATCGAGATGGCGAGCAGACCCAGCAACCCGCCAGCCGCCAGCAGCACCTGGAACCGTATCGGCACGCGGCGCCGTCGTATCGGCTTCGCCCGGAAAGCGGCTCGCTCCTGGGGCACGTCTCCTCCAGGGTCTCCAAATGGTCCCTATTCGAGCCGGATGGCCCCAGCTGGACAGCTCACGTCAGCCGCAATGATTCTAGACACACCCAACCAAGTGGGAACCCCACCGCGATGCAGCTCTCGGTGGGAAGCACCACGCGCCCTTCGGCCACAGCGCTGGCGAGAGGCAGAGGTCGACGAGGAACCTCACGCCGACTGGCGAAGTGGGAGTTCACGCTCACGCGTCGGCACCTGTGGCGGGCCTGCTGACCAGCGAGGAGACGAGCGGATGGACTCTGAGGAGGCGGCGAGCAGGTGGGCGGCGACCTGGACGACCGCGTGGCCCGCCCACGACGTCGAGGCGCTGGTCGGGCTGTACGCGGAAGCGTGCATCCACCGCTCGACCCCGTTCCGGCGGCCCCACCTGGGGCGGCAGGGCGTCCGCGAGTACCTCTCCGCGGCCTTCGCGGATGAGCGGATGGTCGACGAAGTCCGCTTCGGCACGCCGGTCGTGCGGCGCGACCGGGCATGGGTGGAGTACTGGACCAGGTTCCACGACCAGCGCGGCAGCGCGATGACGCTGGCGGGCTGCGCGACGGCACGGTTCGACGGCGACGGCCTGGCGACCGAGGTGCGAGATTACTGGCACCTGGAGCAGGGTCACCGGACTCCTCCCGACGACTGGGGACGCTGACCTCGCATGCCGGGCACCCGCCGCGCGGCCGCCGGATCGGCTCAGGCGGTGAGGCGGCCGGGCTCGCTCGGAGTCCCGGAGCGCTCGCGCAGGAATCGCACGGTGCGCCGCCACGAGAGCGCCGCGGCGGCACGGTCGTGGTTGTCCGGACGCGTCGAGTCGAAGAACCCGTGCGGAGCGCTCGGGTACAGGAACACCGAGGCGTCGACCCCGGAGCGGCGCAGGGCCGCCTGCACCTGGCCGGCGCGCCGGAACTCGGGCTGGCACGCGTGGCCGAGGACGGCAGCGGGCGTTCGGGCCCACTCGAACGTCGCCTCCGGGGGAGGGAAGCCGTCATAGCAGACGACCGCACGCACGTCGGGATGGCGCGAGGCCAGGTAGAGGGCGAGCGCGCCGCCGAACCCGAGGCCGATCACCGCGATCGGGTCGGACGAGGGCGAGACGCTCGGCAGGGCCTGCACCAGCTCGACGGCGTCGACCAGCTCGGAGGTGAGGTCCGCGGACTCGAGATGGCGGGCGAGGCGAGCGGCCTCGTCGGCGTGCTGGGCGATGCGGCCCTGGTAGAGGTCGGGAGCGAAGGCCGCGTGGCCCTCGGCGGCCAAGCGGTCGACCACCGAGCGGGCCTGGCGGTCCAGGCCCCACCAGTCGTGGAGCACGACGATGCGCGGACCGTGACCGGCGACCGCCGGCAGGGTCAGGTGGCCGGGCGCCCAGCCGGGCCGGAACAGGATCTCGCTGGAGACGGGCCACTCAGGCATCGGTCCACGCGGTGCCGCCATCGTTCGACCTCCTGCGCCGGGAACACAGGACGGTTGTACCGGGACCGGTGTAACAATCGTGTCAGGGAGCCAAGTACCTTCGAGAAGCAGCAAATTCCCGTGATTCGTTGCCCTGTTCCCGGGTCATCCAGTCAGTGGCCGTTTATCGCTTGATCCGGCGGGCATGGTGCGCGACCTTTGACAGTAGGCCACCGAGGGCCGGTGCCTTGTGGGGGAGGTGCCGGCCTCGCGGCGGCGAGGAGGGCCGCTCGCCCGGCGTTTGGGGGAGCGCCGGAAGGCTCGCGGTCCGCGCCTGATGCGGCTTTTGCCCCGGGCGCGTCGACCCCTCGCCGCCGCACCTGTGTTCCGGCGAAGCACGGGTGTGCCCCGGTGGCCGGCGACGTCTACCTGGGGCCCATCCGCAGCGCGGCGTCCAGCCGGATGACCTCGCCATTGAGATACGGATGCTCGGCGATCTGGCAGGCGAGCAGGGCGTACTCCGCGGGCTCCCCGAGCCGTGGCGGGAACGGGACGACCGCCTCCAGGCTCCGCTGGGCGGGTTCGGGGAGCCCGGCGAGCATCGGGGTCCGGAACACCCCCGGCGCGATCGTGCAGACGCGCACACCCATGGCGGCCAGGTCGCGGGCGGCCGGCAGGGTCATGGCGGCGACGCCGCCTTTGGATGCCGAGTAGGCGGTTTGTCCGATCTGCCCGTCGAAGGCCGCCACCGAGGCGGTCATCACCACGACGCCGCGCTGGCCGCCAGGATCCGGCTCGTTCCCGCCCATGGAGGCCGCGACCAGCCGCAGAACGTTGTAGGTGCCGATCAGGTTGACTCGCACAACCGTCTCGAACGCGGACAGGTCCGCCGGCCCGTCCCGGCCCACGGTGCGCTGCGCCCAGCCGATCCCCGCGCACAGCACCGCGACCCGCAGCTCGCCGAGGTCGTTCCTGGCGCCGTCCACCGCCCGGCGGACCTCGCCGTCGTCGGCCACGTCGGCGACGTACGCCCTGGCCCGGTCGCCGAGCGCCTCGGCCACCGCCTTGGCGCGCTGGCCGTCGCGGTCGACGATCGCCACGCGGGCGCCCCGTTCGACCAGGGCGCGGACGGTGGCCTCGCCAAGCCCAGAGGCGCCGCCGGTGACCAGGGCGGCGACGTCGCGGAGACGCTTGGACGGGTTGGTGGATTGCGCGGTCTCGGCCATTGCACTCCTCGTGGGGCGGCTCGACAGATGCGTTGACGGGCGGCATCGGGACGGCCCGCAGCCTACGCCGGCCGCGCCCGGTCGAAAACATCCTGGCCAGGGCCGGGACCCTCTGCCGTAGAATCCTTACAGGATGGTGAGCAAGGGGGGCGTCGAACGGGAGGGCAGCGGCAACGCTGCTCCGTCGATGCTGTACGGCCGCATGGCGCGCCGCATGGAACTGCTCGAGGCGGCTATCGAGGTGATCCGGCGCGAGGGCCCGACCGCGTCCATGGACGAGATCGCGGCCCAGGCGGGGATCACCAAGCCGATCGTCTACCGGTACTTCGGCGACCGCGCCGGCGTCTACCAGGCGGTGGCCGAACAGTACTGCGCCGACCTGACCAGCCGCTTCCAGAGCGCCGTGGCGACCAGCCGGGACCTGCACGCCAACGTGGTCAAGGCGATCGACGCCTACCTCGCCTTCGTGCAGGACGACCCGCAGGTCCACCAGTTCCTGCTGCACCCGCAGCACGCCACGCGTCCGGCGGTGACCTTCGGCTATCACGTGGGCGAGGTCCTCGCCGACGTGCTGCGCCAGCGGCTGGAGGCAGCCGACCGCGACACCGCCCCGGCCGGGCCGTGGGGCCACGCGATCGCCGGGATGGTGCAGGCGGCCAGCACGTGGTGGCTGGTCAGTCCGGAGGTGCCGCGGCCCGCCCTGAGGGACCACCTGAGCACGCTGCTGTGGGACGGATTGGACCGGACGACGGCGTGAGGGCCACGGTGGCGGCGCCGCTTGCCGTGCAGGCGCGCTCGGCGGCGGAGTCGGCGGCGCGCCAGGCCGGTGTCGAGCTCGCGGAAGTTCACCAGATCGGCGAGCTGACCGATGCGGCCGAGCTGTTCGTCGAGGTGTGGCGGACGCCGAGGGCCGAGGCGCCGTGCACACCCGCGCTGCTCCGCGCCCTTGCGCACAGTGGCAACTACGTCGCCGGCGCCAGGGTCGGCGGCCGCCTGGTCGGCGCCTCGGTCGGCTTTCTGCACCCAGACGGGAGCGCCGTCGGGCTGCACTCGCACATCACCGGCGTGCGCCCCGAGGTGCAAGGTCGCGGCGTCGGGTTCGCGCTCAAGCAGCATCAGCGGGCATGGGCGCTGGCGCGGGACCTGCCCGTGGTCACCTGGACCTTCGATCCGCTGGTCCGGCGCAACGCCTTCCTCAACCTGGTCAAGCTCGGGGCGGAGATCGTCGAGTACCTGCCGGACTTCTACGGGCCCATGGGCGACGGCATCAACGCCGGCGACGAGACGGACCGCTGCATGGTGTCCTGGCCGCTGGCGCGGGAGCGCGCCGTCGCGGCCAGCCACGGCGCCGCGGTCGAGCCGGACCTGGAGGCGTTGCGCGAGGCCGGGGCGAGCGTCCTGCTCGACGAAGACGCGGCCGGCGGGCCGGTGACGCCCGACGCCGCCCCAGGCGCCGGAGCGCTGCTCGTCAAGGTGCCTGGCGACATCGTCGCGATGCGGGCGGCCGACCCGCGGCTCGCCTCGCGATGGCGGCACGCGCTGCGCGCCACCATGGGCGAGGCGCTCGGCCGGGGGCTGGCGGCCACCGGCATCACCCGCTCCGGCTGGTACGTGCTCGAGCCGGCCGGCCACGGCACACGGGAGAGCCCATGAAACTGCAGGAGATCGAGCTCCGGCGCATCCGGCTGCCGCTGGTCGCGCCTTTCCGGACCTCCTTCGGGGTCCAGCACGAGCGGGACATCCTGCTCGTCAGGTTGACCACCGACGTGGCGGAGGGCTGGGGCGAGTGCGTGGCCGGCGGCGAGCCGCTGTACTCCCCGGAGTACGCCGACGGAGCGCACCGGGTCATCCGCGACCATCTGCTGCCGCGCCTGGCGGCCGTGCCCGGCCTGTCGGCGGCGGGTGTGGCGCCGGCGCTGGCGGCGGTCAAGGGCCACCCCATGGCCAAGGCGGCCGTCGAGCTGGCCGTGCTGGACGCCGAACTGCGGGCGCACGGCATGCCGCTGGCCGGCTACCTCGGCGCGGTCCGCGACAGGGTCGCGGCGGGCGTGTCGGTGGGGATCGCCGGCTCCATCCCGGAACTGCTCGACGTCGTCGACGGCTACCTGGCCGGCGGCTACGCGCGGGTCAAGCTGAAGATCGAGCCGGGCTGGGACGTCGAGCCGGTGCGGGCAGTCAGGGAGCGCTTCGGCGACGTCCTCCTGCAGGTCGACGCCAACGCGGCCTACACGCTCGCCGACGCGCCGCGGCTGGCCGCCCTCGACCCGTTCGACCTGCTGCTGGTCGAGCAGCCGCTGCCGGAGGACGACCTGCGCGGGCACGCCGAGCTGGCCAGACGGGTGCGCACACCGATCTGCCTCGACGAGTCGATCACCTCGGCACGCGCCGCGGCGGAGGCGATCGCGATCGGCGCCTGCTCGATCGTCAACATCAAGGCCGGCCGCGTCGGCGGGTTCCTGGAGGCGCGGCGGGTGCACGACGTCTGCGCGGCCAGCGGCGTGCCGGTGTGGTGCGGCGGGATGCTGGAGACGGGGCTCGGGCGGGCGGCCAACCTGGCGCTGGCGGGCCTGCCGAACTTCACATTGCCAGGCGACACCTCCGCGTCGGACCGCTACTGGCGACGCGAGCTGATCACCGAGCCGTTCGTGCTGGAGCCGCCAGGGGTCGTGCGAGTGCCATCGGGCCCCGGCCTCGGCGTGACCGTGGACGAGGAGTTCCTGGCCGAGATCACCACCTCGGTGGAGCGGCACCGCGTCGACCAGTAATGGGCGGCGGGCCGCCCCGTGGCGACCGAAGCCGCGGACCGGACGGGTCCGGGTTGGACCAGTGGGCCTGGCTGGACCGGTGGGCCGGGCCCGGCTTCACCTCTCAGGGATCAGCGAGACCGGGCTCGGCCCACTTTCCGTCCCGGCCGGGACGACTCGGCTGTGCTCCGCTGCTGGAACAGCGGGATGACGGCGGCGGTCCGCTGAGGGCTTGGCGCGGCGGTGGGCTGGGCCGGCAGCCACTCCCGGTGCCAGTCGTACCAGGTGGGCTCGCCTGCCTCCGCCTGGACGTCGAGGCTGGCCAGACTCGGCCATCCGATGCACCTCCCACTGGACGCCTTCGCCGGCGGTTTCCCTCCGAACGGGCATTGCGGGCAACTGAAACGGTCGCATATCCCGCACACCTCGTCAACTAGCAACTTCCTGTATAGCTCGTGAGGTCAACTTCTGACATTCGCACACCGGTCGAAGCGTGCCAACAGGTGAGATCTGGGAATCCCGTTGCCGGCGGGTGCATTGTGGTGGCCGAGACTGGCGATCGAGGAAGGGCGGCGCCGATGACCCTGGTGATCGCGGGGGTGACATCGCGGTGGGGCTGCTCGGCCATGCCACCGTCGTCAGGATCCAGACCTGGTTCACCTGGGGGTTGGCGCTGCTGACGGTGGTGTTCATCGCGCTGGAGCTGCCCCCAGGGCCTCCAGCTCACGCGCGGTCGTCGGCTGGACCGTGCTCGGCTCCAGCATCGGCCCGGTGGTGCTGATCACCTTCGGCGTGCTGCTGGCAAGCAGGGGAACCGGCCTGTCGACCTCCGCCAACCCGCTCGGCGACCTCGCCGAGCCGCTGCCGACCTGGTTCCTTGTGCCCTACCTGCTGGTGGCGGCCGGCGGGCTGGTGGCGGGCGCGCTGCTGGACATCTACTCCTCAGGACTGAACCTGCTGACGCTCGGGCTGCGGCGACCGCGCTACCAGTCGGTGGCGATCGACCTGCTGGTGCTCGGGGTACCGCTGGCCGCCTGGGCGGCGTCTTCCTGGTGGACATGGCCACGCTGCGCCGCGACGGCTACGACGTCCGCGCGTTGTACGGGCGGGAGCTCGGGAGGGGCTCGGGGAACGCCGAGCGGGTGGCCCGATGGATCGGACCACCGGAGGGGGGCAGGCGGTCAATCCCGCGGGGGTGGTGGCCTGGCTGGTCGGGGTGGTCGCGGGCCTCGGGCTGATCACTTCGACGACCAAGGGCTTCACCTGGCTCGGCTGGTGGGCCAAGGGCCCGTTCGCCGGGTCGAGCCTGGGGCTGCTGGTGGCGTTCGTGGTGGCCGGCCTTCTCTACGGCCTGTGGGCCATCCCCACCGCCCGCCGCACCCAGGCTCGCCCGGCGCTCGCGCGCTCGTAGGCGCATCCTTGCCGCGGCTCAGGCCCGCACCCTGGTGCGGGTGTCCTGGTCCTGTCGTGATGGAACGCTGCTCCGGGAGCGTGCGGTCATGCGGTTCCGCGTGCCGCCCCAGTGCACCAGCAGGCCCGCTCCGGCGAGCACCACCGCGGCGCCCTCGGCCCAGGCGGACAGCAGCTTCCCGGGCACCTGCCAGGTGTTCTCGTACATGTTCGGAATTGGGCCGAGCGACCCGACATCGACATACCGGTACAGCAACACCGCCCCGAGCGCGCTGGCGGCGACCAGCAGCGCGGCGATCCAGGCACTACGACGTGGCCAGAGGAGGACGAGCAGACCGGCGGCGATCGCCACGCCCGCCTCCACCCGGAACAGCTCCCCTTGGCTCAAGGTGGCCTTCACGGCGTCGTATCCCGCCGCGTTGGAGAGGTGGACGGTGGCATCGATGGCGAGCGCCGCGGCGGTGCCGAGCCGCAGCGCCCAGGACACGATCGGGAAGCGCAGACCTGGCATGTCAGGCCACCCTTGCCCCGCTTGGGGCCACGACGTTCCACACCGCGCCGAAGGCGTTCAGGCCCTGGCCGTTGAGCTGCCCGGCCTGGCTGTCGCCGGAGTAGAAGTAGAGCGGGTGCTTGTTGTAGGTCACCTGCGTGGTGCCGTCAGTGCGCTTGATCGTGCCGAGCAGCGAGGCCTTGACGCCGCTCCCCGCCTTGGGGGTGCCGCTGCTCTGGTCGACCGGCCAGGCCGACACGCACGCGCCGCTGCACGCCGACTGGTTCGGCTGGTCCTTCTGGAACAGGTACAGCGTCCGCCCGTTGCCGTCGACCAGGACCATCCCGTCCTTGGAAGTGGTGGCTTTGACCGTCGCCGCGCCCGACTGTCCGGTCGTCGGGGAGCTACCGCCACCGCCGTAGATCCCTCCGCCTCCACCGCTGCTCGATCCTCCGGAGCCCGAGCTGCCGCTGCTGCAGCCGGCCGCGATCGCCCCCGCGGCCGCCAGCGCAAGCAGCCCCACGACCGGGCGGCGCATCAATCCCAGCCTTCTGGGATGCGACCTTGGCGCCGACGGTCCCGCGGAACTCTTCGTGCTGAACCACATATGCACGTGTGTTCCCCCTTGCCTGATGGCCAGCCCGGTCCCGCCATTCCTGAGCGGCGCCTTGACAAGCTGACCGTGATCTCAAAGGTCGCGCGCCGGCAGTCTGGCGTCATCATGGCAAGCCCCCAAGTTCTCGCCCCGTCACCTGGAGTCCCGGCCTACCTGCTACCTGGGGTGTCGCTGGCCGAGCTTCCACCGCGCCGCCATGGATGGCACGATGTGCTGACGGTCGTCACCGATGGGGAGCGCGTGCGATGGAGGTCGGGGTTGGGCTTCCGGCGGGAGTGCCTGGCGCGCCCGGCGACCTCGTCCTGGAGTGGGCGAGACGGGCTGACAGCGGCCCGTTCTCCAGCCTCGGGGTGATCGACCGCGTCGCCTACGACAACTACGACCCGTTCCTGTCGCTGGCGGCCGCCGCCGCCCTGACCAGCAGGCTGCGCCTGGTGACCATGGTGGTGATCGGCCCGCTGCGCAACCAGGCGATGCTCGCCAAGCAGGCCGCTTCCCTGGACGCGCTCTCGGGCGGCAGGCTCACCCTTGGCGTGGCCATCGGCGCCAGGCACGAGGACTACGAGGTGATGGGCATCGACCACCGCGACCGTGGCCGCCGCTTCGACGCCCAGCTCGCCTACCTGCGGGAGTCCTTCCAGGACGGTGGGCCGGTCGGCCCCCGCCCAGCCCAGCCGGACGGCCCCGACCTGCTGGTCGGCGGCGGCACCGGCCGCGCGTTCGCCCGCATGGCCAGATACGGCGACGGCTACGTCCACGGCGGCGGGCCGCCGCGCGCCTTCGCGAACGCGGCCTCCAGAGCCTGGGCGGCCTGGACCGAAGCCGGGCGTCCCGGCCGCCCGCCGCTCTGGGGCCAGGCCTACTACGCGCTCGGCGGCGACGCGGAGGCCGAGCGCGGCGCTGCCTACCTCCGCGACTACTACGCCTTCACCGGTCCCTTCGCGGAGCGCATCGCCGCCGGCAACCTGACCTCTCCCCAAATGGTCAAGGACCTGGTCCGCGGCTACGAGGAGGCGGAATGCGACCACCTGGTGCTGCTGCCCACGGTCGCCGACATCGCGCAGCTCGAGCGGCTGGCCGAGGTGCTCGATTGAGGAGCCCACGCTCGCCATGAGGATCGGCATCCTCGGAGGCGGCCCGGCTGGGCTCTACTTCGCGCTGCTCATGAAGAAGGCGGACACCAGGCACCACGTCCGCGTGATCGAGCGGAACCCGCCCGACGCCACCTTCGGCTGGGGCGTGGTGTTCTCCGAGGAGACCCTGGGCGCGCTCCGCGACGCCGACTACGAGACCTACGCCGAGATCACCGACACGTTCGCCAAGTGGAACGCGATCGACGTGCGCTACCGGGGCCAGACGATCCGCTCGCGCGGCCACGCGTTCTCCGGCATCGCGCGCAAGGACCTGCTGCGCATCCTGCAGCAGCGCTGCCGCCAGCTCGGGGTGCGGCTCGAGTTCGGGCGCGAGGTCGCCGACCTGGGCCCCTTCGAGGACGACGACCTGGTGGTCGCGGCCGACGGCGTCAACTCGCTGGCCCGCAGGCTCCACGAACCTCGCTTCGAGCCGAGCCTGGACCTGCACACCACCAAGTACGCGTGGTTCGGCGCCGACCTGGCGGTCGACGCCTTCACGTTCATCTTCCGCGACACCGAGCACGGGCTCTTCCAGGTCCACGCCTATCCCTTCGACGCGCACACCAGCACCTTCATCGTCGAGGCGCACGAGTCGACCTGGCGGCGGGCCGGGCTGGACCAGATGCCCGAGGAGGAGAGCCTGCGCTTCTGCCAGGATCTGTTCCGGCCGGAACTGGGCGACCACAAGCTGCTCTCCAACCGCTCGATCTGGTTCAGCTTCGTGACGCTGCGCAACCGCAACTGGCACCACGGCAAGGTCGTGCTGCTCGGCGACGCCGCCCACACCGCCCACTTCACCATCGGCTCGGGGACCAAGCTGGCCATGGAGGACGCCGTCTCGCTGGCGACCGCGTTCCTGCGCCACCCCGCCGACCTGGAGGCGGCGCTGACCTGGTACGAGCTGGACCGCCAGCCGGTTGTCGAGCGCTTCCAGGAGGCGGCTCGCGAGAGCGCCACCTACTTCGAGAACGTGTCGCGCTACGGCGGCCTGGAGCCCATCCAGTTCGCCTTCAACCTGCTCACCCGCAGCGGGCGCATCGGCCACCTGGAGCTGGAGAAGCGTGACCCCCGCTTCGTCGCCGCCGTGGACCGCTGGTTCGCCCGTAGCGCCGGGACCGCCGCGCGGGCCGGAGCCACCACAGGGGCCGGAGCCACCGCACGGGCCGGGACCGCCGCACGGGCCGGGACTGCCGGGGGGCCGCCCTCCGCGGCCGCGACGGGCGGGCCGCTGCTGGCGCCGCCGCCGCTGTTCGCGCCCTTCAGCTTGGGAGCGCTGGAGCTGCCGAACCGCGTGGTGCTGTCGCCGCCTTCAGAGGACGACGCGTTCGACGGCCTGGTCGGCGAGCGGCACGGGGCCGAGCTTGCCGGCGGGGTCGCTGCCGGCGGCGGGCTGGTGCTGACCGAGGCGGTGGCGGTTTCGCCGGAGGGGCGCATCACGCCGGGCACGCCGGGCCTGTACCGCGACGACCAGTCGGTGGCCTGGCGGCGGCTGGTCGAGCGAGCGCGGCGAGCCGGCGGCGCCCGCCTCGGCGTCCGGCTCACCCACGCCGGCCGGCGGGGCGCCACCCGGCCGCGGCGCCGCGGCGTGGACCGCCCGCTCCGCGAGGGCGGTTGGCCGCTGCTGGCGCCCTCCTCCCTGCCCTACCTCGATGGCGGCCAGGTGCCGCGCGAGCTGACCGAGCACGACCTGCGTGTGGTCCTGGAGGCGTTCGCGGCGGCCGCCGGGCGCGCTGCCGAGGCGGGTTTCGACGTGGTCGCCCTCGACCTCGCCCACGGCTACCTGCTCGGCAGCTTCCTTTCGCCGCTCACCAACCGGCGCGAGGACGGCTACGGCGGCTCGCCGGAGGGCCGGCTTCGCTTCCCGCTCGAGGTCGTCGACGCGGTGCGCGCGGCCTGGCCGGCGGAGCGGCCGCTGGCGGTCACCCTGCAGGCGGACGACTGCGCTCCCGGCGGCCTGGGCCTCGACGACGCCGTGGCGATCGCCGCCAGCTTGCGTGCGCACGGCTGCGACCTGGTAGAGGTGGCCTCGGGCTGGACCATCCCGGCCGACCGGCCCGACTACCGGCGCTTCTACCTGGTGCCGGCCAGCGACCGCGTCCGCAACGAGGCGGGGGTGGCCACCATCGCCGGCGGGAACCTCACCACGGCCGACGACGTCAGCACCATCCTGGCGGCCGGCCGCGCGGACCTCTGCCTGCTCGACCCGAGGCTCTACGCCGGGGTTGACCAGGCGCGCTGACCGGCGCGAGGTGACTTTAGAGCAGATCGAGGATCGCGCGGCCGGACAGCTCGGCCTTGGCGAGGAAGCCAACGACCGGGCTGGCGGCGATCATCTCCGCGAAGTCCTCCGGGTCGTGGCTGGAGATCAGGATCACCTGCGTGCCCGCGCCGCCGGGCTGTTGGCGGAGGCGGCGGGCCAACTCGAAGCCGCTCTCGCCGGCCAGGTCGATGTCGACCAGCATCACGTCGGGCCGGAGCTGATCAGCCAGGTCGAGCGCCTCGCCGATATTGGTGGCGACCCCGACGATGGTGACGTCGTCACCTTCCAGCACGCGCTGTGCGACCTCCAGGAAGCGCGTGCTGTCGTCGACGATGAGACAGCGATTGGTCATGCCATCCAGCTTGGCCACGGGCTCGCCGGATGTCGTCGTGGCCAGCGCCCATCTCCACCTACCGGCTAGCCGGTATCCGGGGACTCCCGTGAGCGTCCAGGCCAGATGGGCGCTGGCCACGACGACGTCTGACCTGCGGCGCGGCATGCTTGCGGCATGGAAATTCGCCAAACTCTCCGCCCCGGCCGCACCGCCAGAGCTGGCTCCAAGGCAGCCGCCCTGGCGGTGCTGGCGGCGGCTCAGCTCGTCATCGCGCTCGACTACTCCATCGTCAACGTCGCGTTGCCCGACATCGGCCGCTCCCTCGGCTTCACCGGCGGGACGAACCAGTGGGTCGTCAGTGCCTACACCCTGACCTTCGGCGGCTTCCTGCTGCTCGGCGGCCGCGCCGCTGACCTGCTCGGCCGGCGTCGCGTGTTCATGGGGGCGCTCGCCCTGTTCGGGCTGGCCTCGCTGGCGGGAGGGCTCGCCCAGCATGCGGGGCTGCTGATCGCCGCCCGCGCCGCCCAAGGCGTCGGCGGGGCCTTCCTGTTCCCGGCGACCCTCTCGCTGGTGAACACCATCTTCGAGCAAGGACCCGAGCGCAACCGCGCGATCTCGGTGTGGGGGTCCGCGGGCGCCGGCGGGCTGTCGCTGGGCGTGCTGGCCGGGGGCGTGCTGACGGGACTGTTCGGCTGGCCGGCGGTGTTGTTCGTGAACGTGCCGGTGACCGCCGTGCTGCTGCTGCTGGCGCCGCGGGTGTTGCCGGAACCGGAGCGGGCGGGTGCTGGGCGGCGCTTCGACCTGCCGGGAGCGCTGCTGGTCACGCTGGGCGCCATAGCCATCGTGGACAGCCTGGTCTCGGCGCCCGCCGACGGATGGACCTCGCTCCGTACGATGCTGGGCGGCGCCATCGGCCTGGTCCTGCTCGTGGGATTCGTCCTGGTCGAGTCGCGCTCGCGCTCGCCGCTGATGCCGATGCGCCTGCTGCGGATCAGGACGGTCCGGGGCGGCGTGCTGATCACCGCTGCGTTCATGTGCTCGTTCGGCCAGCAGCTCTTCTTCCTGACCCTGTACCTGCAGCTGGTGCTGCGCCAGGCACCGCTGGAGGCGGGGCTGAGCTTCCTGCCGCTGGTCCTCTCGGTGGTGGCCGGCACCCAGGTGGGCGGCAGGCTGGTCGGCCGCGTCGGCATCTCGAGGACGCTGACGGCAGGCATGGCCGTCGGCGCGGTCGGCCTGGCCCTGTACCTGTGGCTCCCGGCCACGGCGTCGCTGGCGATCCTGTTGCCGGGGATGGTCGTGGCCGGGCTCGGGCAGGGCGTGGCCTTCACCACCATGTACGTCGCGGCCGGCACCGGGGTTTCCCGCGGGGAGCAGGGCGTGGCCTCGGCGATGGCGTCCACCGCCCAGCAGATCGGTGGGTCGGTGGGCCTGGCCGTGCTGGTGGCGCTGCTCAGCGCGCGGGCGGTGACGCTCGGAGGCAGCCCGGGCGGTCCCCAGGCCCAGCCCGCTGCGATCCTGACCGGGGCGCTGCACGTGACCTTCGCCGCACAGGCCGCCATCGCGCTGGTGGGCGCGGGCGTCGCCCTGTTCGTCATCGGCCGCGGGGAGCGGAGCCCGGGCCACCGCCGCGAGCCAGAGCCCGACCGCCTCCAGGAGGAGCCGATCCGCCAAGCCGCGGCATAGCTCGACAGCGGAGGAAGAGCCGACGACAGCGAACGACAGGCCCGATTGTAGAGAGGAGCACGGCATGGCGACGGTGATCCCCAGCGCGGCCGCGGGCAGGGCCCAAACGGCCAGGTCCAAGGCGCGCCCAGCCAACCAAGGCCCAGGCTGGGGGCGAATCTTCCTTGGCGGCCTGGCGTTGTGGATCGCGACGGTGGTGGTCACCTTCGCGACCGGTAATCCCAATCTGGTCCCTACGGTCATCCTGGTCGGCAGCTTCCTGGTCCCGGTCACCTTCGTCGCCTACGCCTTCCAGCGCGCCGACGCGGTCGTCAACGCCCAGCGAATCTTCACGGCGTTCATCTACGGCGGGACGCTCGGCATCCTCGGCGCCTCGCTGCTGGAGGCCGAGTTCCTCAAGCAGCCGGCGGCGGGCGCCTACCTGTACGTGGGGCTGATCGAGGAGGCGGTCAAGCTGGCCGCGCTGTGGCTGGTCGCGCGGCGCCTGCCCCGCTACACCATGCGCGACGGGATCGTGCTCGGCGCCGCCGTGGGCTTCGGCTTCGCGGCCCTCGAGAGCGCCGGCTACGCGTTCAACGCGCTGTTCACCATGAACGGCCTGTCGCTCCTGAGCGTGGTCGAGACCGAGCTGCTGCGCGGAGTCCTGGCGCCGGTCGGGCACGGGCTGTGGACCGCCATCCTCGGCGGAGCACTGTTCGCGGCCGCGGCACGGCACCGGCGGCTGCGGCTGACCGGCGGCGTCGTCGGCTGGTACCTGCTGGTGGCCGGGCTGCACGCCCTGTGGGACTCGTCGCGGGCCGTCGCCGTGTGGCTGACGCTGCTGCTCACCGGCACGCAGGTCCAGTTCGCGATGGTCCAGCTCGGCCGGGTGCCTGTCCCGACCGACACGCAGCTGCACCTGTTCACCGCCCTCAACTGGACGCTGCTGGTCATCGACGCCCTGATCGGGCTGCTCGTCCTGCGCAGCCGCTGGCGCCGAGCGACCGCGCTCGAGGCCGGGGTCGACCAGGGGCCCGGCTCAGGGCTGGGGGCTTCTTCCCGGGCCTAGCGGGTCACGGAGGGTCCAGCGGGAGGCGGACGAGCACCGATGTCCCCTCTCCCGCGGGGCTCTCCATGGCCAGCGTGCCGCCCAGGGCCTCGACGCGGTCGCGAAGCCCGATGAGCCCGGTGCCCCTGGACAGATCGGCCCCACCCACGCCATCGTCGCGGATCGAGAGCTGGATGGCGCCGTCCGAGGCCTCGACGTCCAGCCGCGCGGCCGAGGCGCTGGCGTGCTTGGCGGCGTTGGCGAGCGCCTCGGCCACCGCGTAGTAGGCCGCGACCTCGACCGGCTCCGGCAGGGCCGCCCCCAGGCGCAGGTCGAGCTCGACCGGGAGGGCGGAGCGCCGGGCGAGCGCCCGCAGCGCCGAGCCCAGGCCGCCCTGCGACAGGATCGCCGGGTGGATGCCGTGCGAGACCTCCCGCAGGTCGTCCAGCGCGCCGCCCAGGCCCTCGCGGATCCGGCGCAGCTGCTCCCGCAGCTCCTCCGAGCCAGTGGGCACGGCGCCCTCGGCGTCGCGCAGCTCCAGCGCGAGCGAGACCAGGCGCTGCTGGATCCCGTCGTGGAGGTCGCGCTCGATCCGCCGCCTGGCCTTGTCACCGGCAGCCACGATCCTTCTGCGGGAGGCGTCGAGCTCTGCCCGGGCATGGGTGTTGGAGATCGCGGTGGCGACCAGCTCGGTGAACTCCTCCAGGCGTTGCTCGGTGTCCGGCGGCGGCGGGTCGGGCCCTGGAGACAGCACGCTTACCAGGCCCCACAGGCGGCCGTTGACCACGATCGGGCTGCCCACCCCCGACCGGATGCCAAGCTCCTCGAGAAAGGAGGCGATCGAGCCAACCGCAGCCTGGTAGTTCTCGATGCGGGCCGGCCGGCCCGTTCGCGATATCGGCCCCGCGAGGGTCGGCCCTTCCAGCGTGAACCGCCCGCCAACCGGCATGTGACCGCCGCGCTCGCTCCAGCCCGCCATCACCGTCACCGTGCCATCCGGCTCGTAGCGGGCGATGTTCACGATCTCGGCGTTCATCACGCGGCCGGCCTCCTCCGCCACCGCCGCGAACACCTCCGCCGCCGGCACGCCGCCGGCCACCAGCGTGGCCACCCGCCGCAAGGCGATCTGCTGGTCGGCGAGCCGGCCGAGCGCCCGCTCGGCCGCGACCCGGGTCGCGTGCCGCCCGCGGGCGGCCGCGGCAAACCCGGCTACGACCGCGACCCACCCGACGCCCGTCAGCAGGCGCCCCCGCATCCTCACCGGTGAGCCGCCTCCTCAGATCCTTCTCGCGCGCTCACGCAAGGCAGGCTAGCCCATAATCTGAGGCGTGGCGATGGCGGCCACGAGGCTGCGGGGGTGAGACGTGACGGCTGTGAGGGAAACGCAGGTGGTCGTGGCTGACGACGACATCCTGCTCCGCGAGGGTCTCGCCAGCCTGCTGGCGCGCTCCGGCTTCGAGGTCGTCGGGCAGGCCGGCGACGCCTCGGAATTGCTCGATCTGGCCCGCGAGCGCGCCCCGGCGCTGGTCGTGGTCGACATCCGCATGCCGCCGACCTGGTCCACCGAGGGCCTGGAGGCCGCCCGGGTGATCCGCGAGGAGCTGCCGCAGACCGCGATCCTGCTCCTGTCCGCGCACGTCGTCGTCGAGCACGCGATGGAGCTGCTGGCCGGCGGGCGCGGTGTCGGCTACCTGCTGAAGCGCCGGGTCACCGACGTCGACGAGTTCATCGACAACCTGGAGCGGATCAGCCGCGGCGGCTCGGTGGTCGACCCAGCGCTGGTGCAGGAGCTGGTCGCCGCGCGTCGCAGGAACGACCCGCTGGCCGTGCTGACCGCCCGCGAGCGCGAGGTGCTCGCGCTGATGGCCGAGGGCCGCTCCAACGCCGGCATCGCCCACCGGCTGTGGGTCACCGAGGGCACCGTCGAAAAGCACGTGCGCAGCATCATGGCCAAGCTGGACCTGCCCGAGACCGAGGACGACCATCGCCGGGTCCTGGCCGTGATCGCCTTCCTCGAGACCGGAAAGGGTGGAGCGGATGGATGAACGCGCCATCGCCAGCGCCGGCGGCCCGTGGGCCGGCTGCGGCTCCGCTACATGGTGGCGCGGTCGAGCGCGGCGCCGGAGCGGACCGCCTCCAGGACGGCCAGGGCCAGCTCGGCGCCGATCCGCGTGACCGGCCCCGCGAACGGCACCTGAGCACCCGGCGGGCAGGCCACGCACACCGAATCGGTGGCGGTGCCGGTCGCGTAGCCGTCGGCGTTCGCCGCCCGCACTCCCGCCGCAGCCAGCGCCTGCGCCTTGGCCTCCACCGCCGTCTGGAGCGCGTTCACCAATCCAGCGTCCGTGAGCGGCTCGTCCACCACGACCAGCAGATTGATCGTCCCGGCCGCGGGCATCGCGCGTGGCCGGTCGATGGTGGCCGGCAGAGCCGCTGCCTGCCCGTCCCCGCTGGGTGCCGCGACCGGTACCACGCGGGGCCGGTTGCCGGCGGCGGCGAGGGCGTGGCCGACGCCCACGGTCGCCACCGAGTGGGCGCCGCCCACCACGGCTCGCTGGAACCCCGCCACGCGTGCGGCGGTCAGCATGCCCACCACCGGTGCCGGCAGGTCGGCGGACTCCTGCAGCAGATGGACGTCAGGGTCGGTGCGTGTGTACGGGCGCTCGACCTGGAGGTCGAGCCAGGTTCGCACCCAGCCAAGGCCTCCGCCCAGCACCGCCGAGGAGACGCACCGGTGCAGCGAGCCCAGGTCGACCACCAGCCGTTCGCCGGCTCCTGACAGCGCCCGCCGCAGGGCGGGCACCGGCGCCGTCACCGGCCGCCCACGCGGGCCAGCCGGGTCAGCACCTCGTCCAGCGCTTCGACCAGCCTGCGGTTGTCGTCGGGACAGCGCACGGCGACCCGCAGGTGATCGCCGGTGAGCCCCGGAAAGGTGTCCGCGCGGCGTACCGCGATCCCCCGCTCCGCCAGGCCGGCACGCGCCGCCTCCCCGTCCGGCACCCGCACCAGGAGGAAATTGGCGGCCGACGGCCACACCCGCAGACCAGGAAGCGCCGCAAGCCCTTCGGAGAGCTCGGCGCGAGCCGCGGCGACCCGCTCGGCCATGGCCGTCGCCTCCGCGCCGCCCGACGCCGCCGTGCGACGCGCCCACGCCGCCAGCGCCGCGCAGGCCAACCCGTTCACGCTCCACGGCTGCCGGACCGCGCGAGCGGCCGCGACGACGTCAGCCGGCGCCAGCAGGTAGCCCGCCCGCACCCCCGCCAGCGACCACAGCTTGGTCAGGCTGCGGACCACGACCAGCCCGGGGATCCGATGTGGTCCGGCGCGACGCTCCGGGCTCCCCGGCGCCGCGCGACGCTCCGAGCTCCCTGGCGCCGCGCGACGCTCCGGGCTCCCTGGCGCGGCGCCGCCCGCCAGGCTCTCAGGCTCGCCGGGCACCAGCTCCATGAAAGCCTCGTCGACCACGAGCACGCGGCCAGGGCGAGCCAGGCCGGTCACCACCGCGGCGGGGTCGACCGTGCCGGTCGGGTTGTTGGGGTTCCCGACCACCACCAGGTCCGCCTCCTCTGGAACGACCGAGGGATCGAGCGTGAAGTCGCGCGGATCGCGGAACGCACGATCGACGCGGTGCCCGGCTGCCCGCAGTGCGGCCTCCGGCTCGGTGAAGGACGGGTGGACGACCACCGCCCTGCATGGCCGCAGCACGCTCGCCAGCAGCCAGAACGCCTCGGCGCTCCCGTTGGTCGCCATGACCTCGTCCGGCCCGCGGTCGTGCCGCTCGGCCAGCGCGGCCACCGCCTCCCGCTCGTCCGGATAGGCCCCGACCCTGCCGAGCGCGCTCACCATCGCCTCGCGCAACCACTCCGGCGGACCCCCAGCCACCACGTTGACCGCGAAATCGAGCTGGCCCGGCGCGATCATGCCGTCCCCGTGGACCCGGAGCTGACCAAAGTCGGCAAGAGCAGGCGGCGCGAGACCGACCGGCGAGCCGGGTACGACGGACGGGCCCTCGGCGGCCCGCCGGCCGGCTAGGACGGGCGCGTCAGGCGGGCCCTCGGCGGCCCGCCGGCCCTCAAGGACGGACGGGTCGGGCCATGGGGGGACGGGCGGGCCCTGGGTCGGTGATTCCAGACCGACCGACCGATCGAGCGGGGCGTGCGGGCCTGCGGCAGGTCCTTCCAGGGAGCGCCGCGGGTCGCCCAGGGCGGGGCGGTCGCGGCCGGGAGGAGGTCGGTGGGCGAGGTCGATCGGCTGGCCGGCCACGACCAGCACGACCCGCTCGGCGCGCTCGGCCAGCGCCTGGGTCGCCTCGCCGGCGAGGTCGAGGTAACGGCGAGTGCCGGCTCCGGTGGGCAGCAGCCCGAGGCCGCTCTCGTCAGCCACCGCCACGGTCAGGCCGGGCCGCTCGGCCGCCTCCCGCGCGAACGCGCGCACGCTCCCGAGCACACGCTCGTAGGCCGCTCGCCCCTCATGGCCCAGCGGAGCGACGGCCTCCTCCGTCCACAGGCCCTCCTCCCCCATCCGCCGCGCGAGCCACGGCGCGATCCCATCGAGCAGCAGCGTCTCGCGCGCCGCCACGCGGGCAGATCCCGGGTTGTCGCGTTCGACGGTGCGCCAGCCGGCGGGACGACGGGCGCGGTGCCGCTCGATCCGCTCGGCCATCTCGGGATCGGACCCGCTGCCCGTGGCCAGATAGCACACGGGCTCACCCGCCGCGGCGGCGATCCGCTCGGCGACCCTGCTCTTACCGCTGCGGACGCCACCGAGGACCAGCACGAGGGGCATCAGCCGCCATGTCCACGATCATGGGGATGGAAATGCGGCACGGCGGCCGCCGCCACCTTGTGCTCGAAACCCGGCAGGGCGACGCGATGCACGCACAGATCGCAGTTCATGCGCGGGTCGCCGTCGATCGCCTCGCGGTATCGCTCCAGCACGAGCCTGGCAACAGCCTCGCAGGGACCCAGATGGCCGGCGACGCGCACCTCGGTTTCCGGATGCGCGGCGGCGAACCCGCCGCACTGGGCATGCACCCGCTCCTCCAAACGGCCGCCGAACAGCAGGTAGGGCATGGCCACGATCCGCCGCGCTCCGAGCCGCCGGCAGCGCTCGAGCCCTTCGGGCACGCGTGGATCCGTGATGCCGGCGTAACAGACCTCGACCATGGGCCACGGTCGACCTTCCCACAAGAGGCGGCCGAGCTTGGCGGTGTCGGCGTTGGCGTCCGGGTCGGAGGCGCCCCTGCCCACCAGCAGCACGGCGGTGCCGGCGCGCGCGCCCGGTGGCACGGCCGCGGCCAGGCGCTCGTCGATCAGCGACAGCAGGGTGGGGTGCAGCCCGAGGTCGCGGCCATACCGGAAGCGCACGCCGGGATGCTCGATCCGCAGCCGCGCGATCAAGGCGGGGATGTCGTTCTTGGCGTGCCCGGCGGCGAGCAGCATCAGCGGCACGACCACGATGTCGTCGACGCCCGCGGCGACCAGGTCGGCGGCAGCGGCGGCGACCGGCGGCGTCGAAAGTTCGATGAACCCGCCGGCGGCCGCCAGGCCGGGAGCGAGCGCCTGCACCCGCTCGACCAGTGCGAGCAGCTCGCGTGCCCCGGCCTCGTCCCTGGTGCCGTGGCCGGCGACGAGCAGGGCCGGCTGGCCGGCGTTCATGGTGGGCCCTCCAGATAGAGCAGCGCGTTGAGCGCGGCGGCCGCCACCGCCGATCCGCCCTTGACACCGCGGTTGGTTAGCGCCGGCAGGCCGCTGCCGGCAAGCGCCCGCTTGGCCTCGACCGCTCCGACGAACCCGACCGGCAGCCCGATCACCAGCCCGGGCCGGACGTCCACCGCCAGCAGCGCCTCCAGCGCCGTCGGGGCGCAGCCGACCACCCAGACCGCCCCGCTCCCGACCGCTCGCGCGGCCATCCGGACCCCAGCCGCCGCCCGCGTCCCCTCGGCCGTGGGCGGCTCAGGGGCGGCCGTCGTCGCAGACGCAGTCGGTGTCCAGGCCGGGACCGGCAAGGCTCCCGCCGCGGATGTCCCCGCCGCGGATGTCCCCGCCGCGGATGTCCCCGCCGCGGATGTCCCCGCCACGGTGGGTGCTCCAGGGGTCGCCGGTGTCGCGTGGGTGGGCGCGTCGGCGAGGTCGAGGGCGCAGACGCAGGCGCGGGTGGTGATGGCGGCTGCGACCATGCGGGCGTCGACGACGATGGGCGCGCCGCCGCGCAGGGCCGCCAGCCCCGCTTCGAGCGCGGCCTCGTCGAGCACGAGGTCGGTGGCGTAATCGGGATCGCCGGAGGCGTGCACGACCCGCTCGGCCACTGCGCGTGACAGCGGACCGAGGCCGCTCAGATCGATCAGCGACCGCAGGATCCGGTAGCTCTCGACCTCGATCGGGTGCACGACCCGCTGGTGAGGCAAGGCAGCGGCAGGCCCGGCCGGCAGATGGGTCGGGCGCCTCTCCGGCCCATCCGGACCGGCCTCCCGGTGGTCGGGGTCGGGGTCGGGGTCGG
>WNGJ01000355.1_pt1 | contig 51066 bp, 48 predicted proteins | sample 5400611 | NCBI WGS metagenome assembly WNGJ01 (sample SAMN13153375, study PRJNA577476) | soil metagenome | isolation source: 40 cm soil or saprolite under Garry oak tree replicate 1 | place: USA:California | collected 2016-06-15 | reverse complement strand
CTTCAGCTCCTTGCCATCCGGCGTCTTGTAGACCCGGTCCGGATTGAGGGCGCGCGTCATGGTCTTGCCGCCCTTTTCGAAATCGGCCGACAGCGTGCCGTTCATCAGGCCGAGCGTGTTGCGATAGACCAGGACCTTGTCCTCGGCATCGACGGTTGCGACGCTGTCCTCCATGTCGAGGATGGTCGAGACCGCCGATTCCAGGATGATGTCGGCGACGCCGGCCGGATCGTCCTTGCCGATGGTGTGGCCGCGATCGATCTTGATCTCGATATGCATGCCGTTGTTGACCAGCAGGATCGCGCTGGGCGAGGCGGCATCGCCCTGGAAGCCCGCGAACTGCGCGGCCGATTTCAGCGCGGTGGCGTTGCCGCTCTTCAGTTTCGCGGCGAGCTGGCCCGCGATCACGCTATAGGAGGTGACGTCGGTGTGGCTCGCGGTCGCGAGCGGCACCGCGGAATCCAGAAAGGTCTTGGCCTTGGCAATCACCTTGTCGCCGCGCGCCTTGTTGTAGCCGCGGCCGGTTTCGCTCGGATCATGCGGGATCGCGTCGGTGCCGTAGAAGGCGTCATAGAGGCTGCCCCAGCGCGCGTTCGCCGCGTTCAGCGCGTAGCGCGCATTGGTGAGGGGAACGACAAGCTGCGGTCCGCAGATCTTGCCGATCTCTTCGTCGACATCGGCGGTTTCCACCTTCTGCGTCGCCGGCTCGGGGAGGAGATAGCCGATCTCCTTCAAGAACGCCGTGTAGGCATTGATGTCGAGCGGCTTGCCCTTGTTGGCGCGGTGCCAATCGTCGATCTTGGCCTGCAGGGTATCGCGGACCGCCAGAAGCTCGCGGTTTTTCGGCCCGAGATCGCGGATGATGGCGGCAAGCCCGGCCCAGAACGCATCGGGATCGATCCCGGTCTTGGGAGCCGCTTCCTTGGCGATGAAATCGAACAGGACCGGGGCGATCTTCAATCCGTGGGCTGTGACACGCGTCATGATGGGCTTTCTCGAGGGGATGGCGTTCAGGAAGCTGCTTTTCCGACGAAAAGCAGCAAAAAGCGCGCCAAAGGGTCTGCGTTCGCAGTTCTTTTAGCGCCAAAGCCGGGGCCCTGAGAAGGGCTCACTCAGCACGGAATGGCCCAGGCAACGGCCAAGTGAACAAGATGTGTGAACGGCGCGAACGAGCGCATGCAGGTCTACCTTTCAAAACCGCGTTGAGAACGCAGGTCCATAACCTCGCGGCGCTGGCGCGCCCGAGCTTTGCGAACGATCCGCCCTCTCGATTCAAAGGAGGGCGCAGGGAAGGCCGGGTGCAGGCCGCACCCATGGCCCCCGTGCGAATGAAAATGCACGGGGCAGGAACCACAGGTACGAACCGAACATCCGGCCTTCCCTGCGCAATGGTTTTAACGGCTTATACCGCGCTCTCCCCGGTGCACCGGGCCTTTTGGCCACCGTCACCTGCGCGACGCGAAAGCGTCGTCGCAAAGCTCGGCATCAGCGTCGGGATGCCAGGACCACACGGCTTGGCCGTCCGCATCAGTGTTGTTCGTCTGCCCGCGAATTGCGCGCTGCAACTCTGACACGTCCACCGCATCCCGCGTTCAACGTTCGTGACGATCGCGAAACGCCCCTCTTGATCGAGCGCGGGATGCGAGCAGGGGACGTCGATTTCGGAAAAAACGAAAGCGGAATATTTTCCGTGGCAGGACTGGACAGGTGGAATCGGCTTGAAGCGGCTACCAAAATTAGTTTTTCCGCGCAGGTGATTTTCGTGCGCCAAGAGGCTTCGTCGTGCGCGGCGTCGATCAAAATCGAAATCGATTTGCCCGTCGGGTCGGCACCTCATGTCTTCGCCGTCGTGGCGACGCCCTCTCCAGCACTGTCACCGTAATTCTCACCGTAATTCTGCACGACCTACCTTGCGCCGGTCGGGAAGGAAGCAGTCACCGGGAAAGGTCGCGTCAAATATTCGCGGCCAAGTCAGCGATGTCGTCGAACAGCACGTTGGTTTTGGCCAGCAGCCGTTCGATCTCATCGGCGGCCTCGACGACCGTCCGTCCCGCCGTGTCGATCACGAGCTCCGGGTCGGTCGGCGGCTGGTAGTCGTTGCCGATCCCCGTAAAGCCCTGCAGCGCGCCGGCGCGCGCCTTGGCGTAATGTCCCTTGGGATCGCGGCTTTCGCAGACTTCGGCAGGCGTTGCGACATAGACCTCGCGGAACGCGGTGTCCGCGATGCGCCGCGCCGCGTCGCGATCTTCCCGCGAGGGCGAGACCGCGGCGACGATCGCGATATGGCCGTTGCGTGCCAGATGTGTGGCGACTTCGGCAAGGCGGCGGATATTTTCGCTGCGGTCGGCGTCCGAGAAGCCGAGATCGCCATTGAGGCCCGCGCGCAAAGTGTCGCCGTCCAAGAGGATCGGCGAGCCGCCGCGCGAAAACAGCCGCCGTTCCAGCGCGCGCGCCAGCGTCGACTTGCCGGCGCCCGGCAACCCGGTCAGCCACACGACCGCGCCGTTATGGCGATAGCGTGCCGAGCGCTCGTCGGGGCGCAGCGCGGATTCCACCGGCACGATGTCGACGGGGACCGCGCGCTGCCCGGCATCGACCGACAGCACGAGCCCGCCGCCGGCGATGCGGCCGGAGACCTCGATCACCAGCCGCCCGGTGCGCGGGTTGTCGGCGTAGGCGTCGGCGGCGATCGGCTGCGCAAGGGAAATATCGATCTCGCCGACATGATTCCTGGCGATCGATGTGTTCTCGATGCTGGAAAGCGCGCCGGGATCGACCGCTTTTTCGATTGTGACCACGGTGGCGCGGGCTTCCCTTGTGCCGAGCCGGACCAGGATCTGGTCGCCTTTCGTCAGCGGCTTGTCATGCAGCCAGAAGATGCGGGCGCGCAGCCGTCGCGTATCGCGCGGGCTCAGTCCCGCGCGCGCGATGATGTCGCCGCGCTCGATGAAGAGCTCGCGGTCGAGCGTGATGCCGACCGAGCGTCCGGCGCCTTGCCTGCCCGTGATGGGCGTGACCGGCCAGCCTTCGACGGTCTTGATTTTCGCGATCTTGCCGGCGGGCATGATGACGATCTCGTCGCCCGCGGCGAGATGGCCGGATTCGATGCGGCCGGCGACAATGCGGCGGTCGTCGAATTTGTAGATCGCCTGCACCGGCAGCCGCAGCGCAAGCTGTTCCAGCGGCCGCGCCGGCTCCAGCGCGTCGAGCGCTTCGACCACGGTCGGGCCGCGATACCAGCCGATCCGTGGCGTATGAATCCTGACGCCATCGCCGTCGCGCGCAGAAATCGGGATCACCGCTGTTGGCGTCACGCCAAGGCCGGTCAGATGCGCTGAAATCTCGTCGCTGATTTCGTTGAAGCGCGAAGCGGCGAAATCGACTCGATCCATCTTGTTGACGACGACGGCGACCTGCTTGATGCCCAACAGATGCAACAGATAGCCGTGGCGCCGGGTCTGGTCGCGCACGCCCTCCAGCGCGTCGATGATCAAGACGGCGCCATCGGCCTGCGAGGCGCCGGTGATCATGTTGCGCAGGAACTCGGCATGGCCCGGCGCGTCGATCAGCACGATGTCGCGCGAGCCGGTGCGGAAGCGGATTTGCGTGGTGTCGATGGTGATGCCCTGGTCGCGCTCGGTCTGCAGGGCATCGAGCAGGAACGACCATTCGAACGGCATGCCGCGCCGTGCGCTGACCGCTTTCAGCATGTCGAGCTTGCCCTCGGGCAGGCTGCCGGTCTCGTGCAGCAGGCGGCCGACCAGCGTGGACTTGCCGTGATCGACATGGCCGACGATGACGATTCGGACCTGCGGGCGCGTGGTGCCGTTCGGCGTTGTCGATATCGTGGTGGGAACGAGCATGTTCATGGTAGCGCCCTTAAACTTAAAGTCCAAAATCAGAAAGGGAATCAGAGATAGCCGGCGACCCGCAGGCGCTCGAAGGCGTCCTCGGTTTCATGGTCGAGCGCGCGGCCGGCGCGTTCCGGCACCTTGGTCTGTTCGAGCTCGGTCAGGATTTCCTCGATGGAGGACGCGTTCGAGACGACGGGGAAGGTGATGTCGGCATCGCCGAGCGAGCGGTAGCGCTTGCCGTCTTGCGAGAGATAAAGCGGGATGATCGGGATGTTTTCGCGCTGCGTGTAAGCCCAAATGTCGGCCTCGGTCCAATGCAGGATCGGGTGAATGCGCAAATGCGCGCCGGGCGGAGGCGAGGCGTTGAACTGATCCCAGAACTCCGGCGGCTGGTCGCGCACGTCCCATCCGCCTTCCAGGCCGCGCGGCGAGAACACGCGCTCTTTTGCGCGCGTCGCCTCTTCGTCGCGCCGGATGCCGGCGATCAGTCCGTCAAAGCCAAACTTGGCGAGTGCAAGCTTCAAGCCCTCGGTCTTGCGCGCCGCCGACCGCGCGGCCGGCGGCAGGGTCGGATCGACCGCATCGATCGGCGGGCAGGGCTCGACCTTCAGATCAAGCTCCCATTCCTTGCCGTAATGGTCGCGGAACGCGTACATCTCCGGAAACTTCCTGCCGGTGTCGACGTGGAGCGCAGGAAACGGCACGCGGCCAAAAAATGCCTTGCGCGCGAGCCAGATCATCACGTTGGAATCCTTGCCCAGCGACCACAGCAGCGCCAGCTTCTTCAGCCGCGCGAAGGCCTCGCGCAGAATGTAGATGCTCTGCGCTTCCAGCGCGTCGAGGTGATCCATCGAGGGCGCGTCCGCCAGAATTGGCGGCACGGATGATGCTTGTTTCAGCATCGCGTGCGGCAACCGCTGCGGAGCGGAATCGTTGGTGGGAAGATGCATCTTGCGACCTTGGCTTGGGGAGGCGAAAATTCTATAGTTGCGGTGCAATAGAGAAGAAAAATTTTCTCTTTGCGACGACCGAACGAGACATATATAGAAAAAAATTCCAGTCAACCCCGAAGTTGGGGAAGCGAGTGGTGCATGCGATACCTGCCGGTATTTCTCGATCTCAAGACCGGTCCGGTGCTCCTGGTTGGCGCCGGGGAGCTCGCGCGCGCGAAATTGCGCGTGCTGGCGGCTGCCGGCGCGCGCGTCCGCTGGTACGCCACCGACGGCCATCAGGATTTGCGCGGGCTTGAGCCTGCGGATGCCGCGCGGATCGAGCTTATGACCGGCGATCCGCTGGCCGCCGATCTGTCCGGGATCATCGCCATCCTTTGCGCGGGCGCGGGCGAGATCGGCGCTGCGATGTCGGTGCGAGCCAAATCGGTCGGCCTGCCCGTCAATGTGATGGACGACCTCGCGCACTCGACCTTCATCTTTCCGGCGATCGTCGATCGCGGCGACGTCGTGGTCGCCGTTGGGACCGGCGGCGCGTCGCCGGTCGTGGCGCGCCGCGTGCGCGAGCGCATCGAGGCGATGCTGCCAGCGAGGATCGGCGATCTCGCAAGCTTTATCGGCGATTTCCGCAAATCGATGCACGCCCGCATTCCCGAATTTTCCTTGCGCCGGCGGTTCTGGGAACGCCTGATCGACGGTCCGATGATGCCGCGCGCGTTCCGGTCGGACGGCGGGTCGGAAAGCCCGGCATCGGGCAGGCCGCCATCAACAAGCTCCTGATCGACGCGGCGAAGTCCGGTCAGCGCGTGGTGCGGCTGAAGGGCGGCGACGCTTTCGTGTTTGGGCGTGGCGGCGAAGAGATCGAAGCGTTGCGCAAGGCCGGCGTCGCCTATTCGGTGGTGCCGGGCATCACCGCTGGCCTCGGAGGCGCGGCGCAATTCGAGGTGCCGCTGACCTTCCGCCACGAAGCGCTGCGCATCACGTTCCTGACCGCGCACAAGGCGCGCGACGCCGAAACCGTCGACTGGTCGGTCCTGACCGATCGGAAGATGACGATCGTCGTCTATATGGGCATGACGGCGGCGCCGTCGGTGCGCGAAGGGCTGCTCGCCGCCGGGCGCTCGCCGCGCACGCCGGTTGGCGTGTTCGCGCGGGTAACGCGGCCGGACGCGCAGGCCGCGGTCGGCACGCTGGATCAACTGCCCGAGCTGGTCGCGAGACTAGACGGCGGCCCAGCCATTCTCATCATCGGCGACGTCGTTGCGCACTCCGCGCCCTGGCGCCATCAAAGCCTCACGCAAACCCTCTCCGAACTTCTGGAAGCTGCCGAATGACCTCTCCCCTGGAACAAAAAAAAATCAAAATCACCGGCCCCTCGATCGTCACCGCCAACCGGACCTGGGATGGCGTCGTGATCTATCGCACTGCCGATAACGACTGGTCGACCGACCTGTCGCATGCGGCCATTGTGCGCGCCGCCGATCAAGCGCGCACGCTGCTCGCGGAATCCGTGGCCGACGACCTCGGCGCGATCGGCGCCTATATCGCGCCGGTCGAAATCGGCGACGACGGCAAGGTCGAACCGGGCAATCTGCGCGAGCAGATCCGTCTTTCCGGCGTCACCATCGGTCTTCCCGTTCAAGTGTAAGGTGCCGCTCGATGTACGCATATGACGAAATCGACCGCACTCTGGTCAATGAACGCGTCGCGGAATTTCGCGACCAGGTGAAGCGCCGCCTGTCCGGCGAGCTCACCGAGGACGAGTTCAAGATGCTGCGGCTGCAGAACGGCGTCTATCTGCAGCTCCACGCCTACATGTTCCGCGTCGCGATCCCCTACGGCACGCTGTCCTCGCAGCAATTGCGCCGGCTCGCGCATGTCGCGCGGCGCTACGACCGCGGCTACGGCCACTTCACCACGCGGCAGAACATCCAGTACAACTGGATCAAGCTCGCCGACCTGCCCGATGCGCTCGCAGATCTCGCCGAAGTCGGTATCCACGCCATGCAGACCTCGGGCAACAACACGCGCAATGTGACCTCGGATCAATGGGCCGGTGTCGCCCCCGGCGAAATCGAGGATCCCCGCATCTGGGCGGAGATCTTGCGGCAATACACCACGCTGCATCCGGAATTCTCGTTCCTGCCGCGCAAGTTCAAGTTTGCGATCACGGCCTCCGAGCATGATCGCGCCGCGGTCAAGATTCACGATCTCGGGCTCCGGCTGCACAAGAATGCCGAAGGCGAGACCGGGTTCGAGGTTCTGGTCGGCGGCGGCCTCGGCCGCACGCCGTTCATCGGCAAGACCATCAAGCCGTTCGTCGCGGGGAGCGATCTCTTAAGCTATGTCGAAGCGATCATGCGGGTCTACAACCAGTACGGCCGCCGCGACAACATCTACAAGGCGCGCATCAAGATCCTGGTGCACGAGCTCGGCATCGAGAAGTTCGCCCACGAGGTCGAGGAAGAATGGCAGCAGATGCGCGACGGCGCATTGAAGCTGGATGAGGAAGTGGTCGAGGACATCCGCGCGCGCTTCTTCTATCCGGCTTACGAAAAGCTTCCGCACATGCCGGACGAGTTGCGCAAGGCGGCGCATGATCCGCAGTTCGAGGCCTGGCGGAAGAATTCGACCTTCCCGCACAAGGTCCAGGGCCATGCGATCGTGACGATCTCGCTGAAGCCGGTGGGCGGACCGCCCGGCGATGCCACCGCCGAGCAGATGGACGCGCTGGCCGATCTCGCCGACAAATATTCGTTTGGCGAGATCCGTGTCGGCCATGAGCAGAACCTGGCGCTGCCGCATGTCGCCAAGCGCGACCTGCCGGCGCTGTGGAAGGCGCTCGACAAGGCCGGACTTGCGACGCCGAACGTCAATCTGGTGTCCGATATCATCGCCTGCCCGGGGCTGGATTACTGTTCGCTCGCCAACGCGCGCTCGATCCCGATCGCGCAGGAATTGACGCGGCGGTTTGCCAACCACGACACCGCCAACCTGATCGGGCGACTGCACATCAATATTTCCGGCTGCATCAATGCCTGCGGCCATCACCATGTCGGCCACATTGGCATCCTCGGCGTCGAAAAGAACGGCGAGGAGGTCTATCAGATCACGATCGGCGGCCGTGCCGACGAGAACGCCGAGCTTGGCACCTTGATCGGGCCTGCGGTGCCCTATGCCGAAGTCGCCGACGTGGTCGAAGACATTGTCGAAGCCTATCTTGCGCTGCGCGCCCGGCCGGACGAGCTGTTCGTCGATACGGTGAAGCGGCTCGGCGTCGAACCATTCAGGGAGCGGGTCTATGCCACTCGTTAAGGGCGGAAAAATCACCGACGATGCGTTCGTTCACGTTGCCGACGGCGCCGAGCTGCCCGGCGATGGTGCCATTTTGATTCCGGCGGCGCGCTTTCTCGAGAATCCCGAGAGCGTCCTGCAGCGCAAGGGAAAGACCGGGGTCGTCTGGCCGAACAACCGCGATGTCGACGACCTCGTGCGCTATCTCGATCGGCTCGCCGCGGTCGCGCTGGTGTTTCCGTCGTTCCGCGACGGCCGCGCCTATAGCCAGGCGCGGCTGCTGCGCGAGCGCTTCCAGTATCGCGGCGAGCTGCGCGCCACGGGCCAAGTGCTCCGCGACCAGTTCGTCTTCATGATGCGCGCCGGATTCGACGCGTTCGAGGTGAAGAAGCAAAGCGATGCCGAAGCCTTCGCCCAGACCGTGAAGCGCTACTCGGTGTTTTATCAGCCGACCGGCGATGGCCGTCTCACGGCGCTGCATCGGCGCATGCAGCTCCGCCATTCCGAAAGTGCCGGCCTATGAACGCGCTCGTGCACCGAGTCTCCTCGCAGGTGGCCGCGATTGACCTGCCGCCGGCGGAAGAGCTTGACAGAGCGTTGCGCGATGCTTCGCCCTCGGACATCATTGCCGCCGCGTTTCGCACTGTCGGGCGGGACAAGCTCGCGCTGGTCTCTTCCTTCGGGACGGAGTCGGCTGCGCTATTGAAAGTGATGGCGGACGTCGATCGTTCAATCCCCGTGATCTTTCTCGACACCGGCTGGCTGTTCGAGGAGACGCTTGCCTACCGCGACACGTTGATCGAGGCGCTCGGGCTCACCGATGTCCGCTCGATCAAGCCTCTGGAAGAAACGCTGGCGCGCGAAGATGCGGAGGGCGATCTCTGGTTTTCCGATCCGGACGCCTGCTGCCGCATCCGCAAGGTGGAGCCGCTGGCGCGCGCGCTGAAGCCATTCGGGGCCTGGATCAATGGGCGCAAGCGATTTCAGGGCGGCGCCCGCGCCGCGATCCCGGTTGTCGAGCAAGACGGTGTCCGGCTGAAATTCAATCCGTTCGCCAACCTTTCGCGCGAGGAGATCGAGGCGATCTATGAGACGGCCAAGCTGCCGCCGCATCCACTTGTCGCATCGGGCTATCTGTCGGTAGGGTGTATGCCTTGTACAAGCCGGACCGCGCCGGATGACGACACGCGCGCCGGCCGCTGGCGCGGCCGGAACAAGACCGAGTGCGGCATCCATACGATGAAGACTTCGTAGCACAACGACGCTGCAGGTCGGCAAACAAGAAAATCCGGTTTCGTTGACTTGAACGCGTTCGATCCAGAATTTTGTCCTGCGTTTTGGTGACGCTGTCGTCGAACCCATTGGAGAATTGGATGATCCGTCGTCTTCTGCCTGTTGTCGCGGCATTTCTGTGGGCAGGCTCGGCCTATGCGGCCGACGTGACATTGCTCAACGTCTCCTACGATCCGACGCGCGAACTCTATGTCGATTTCAACAAGGCGTTCGCGAGCGCCTATCGGAAGGAAACCGGCAAGAGCGTCGAGATCAAGCAGTCGCATGGCGGCTCGGGCGCGCAGGCGCGCGCCGTGATCGACGGATTGCAGGCCGATGTGGTGACGCTCGCGCTCGCTTACGATATCGACGCCATCGCAGCCAAAGGCTTGATCGCGCCCGACTGGCAAAAACGCCTGCCGATGAATGCCGCGCCCTACACCTCGACCATCGTGTTCCTCGTGCGCAAGGGTAATCCCAAGGGCATCAAGGACTGGGACGATCTCATCAAGCCGGGCGTAGCCGTCATCACGCCGAATCCGAAGACGTCGGGCGGTGCCCGCTGGAACTATCTCGCGGCCTGGGGCTATGCGCAGAAGAAATTTGGTTCGGCTGACAAGGCCAAACAATTCGTCGCCGCCCTTTACGAAAACGTTCCGGTGCTCGACACCGGCGCGCGCGGTTCGACCGTCACTTTTGTCGAGCGCGGGGTCGGCGACGTGCTGCTCGCTTGGGAGAACGAGGCATTCCTGGCGCAGCGCGAATTCGGCAAGGACAAGTTCGAGATCGTCTCGCCGCCGATGTCGATCCTCGCCGAACCGCCGATCGCCGTCGTCGACACAGTTGCCGATAAAAAAGGCACGCGGGCCGCGGCCGAAGCCTATTTGAAGTATTGGTATACAAAGGAAGGTCAGGAAATTGCCGCACGCAATTCCTACCGTCCGCGTGATCCCGAGATCGCCAAGGAATACGAAAATTCCTTCGCGAAGGTCGAATTGTTCACGATCGACGATGTGTTCGGAGGCTGGGCCAAGGCGCAGAAGGAACACTTTGGCGAAGCCGGCATTTTCGACCAGATCTACAAGAATTGATTCGGCCAAACGGGCAGAACATTGTGAGCGCGACCACAGCACGACGCAGCAGCTTGCCCGGCTTCGGTCTTACCATGGGGCTGACGCTGACTTGGCTGTCCCTCATCGTGCTGATCCCGCTCGCCGGGCTCTTCTTAAAGACCTTGGAGCTCTCGCCGGATCAGTTCTGGGCCGTCGTCACCAGCCGCCGCACGCTCAGCGCCCTTAAGATCTCGTTCGGCTTGGCCTTCGCCGCGGCGGTGGTCAATCTGGTGATGGGAACGATCATCGTCTGGGCGCTGGTGCGCTATCGCTTTCCGGGTCGGCGGCTGTTCGACGCCATTGTCGATATTCCCTTCGCACTGCCGACCGCGGTCGCGGGTGTCGCGTTGACTTCGCTGTTTGCCGAAAAGGGCTGGCTCGGCGCGCCGCTTGCCGCGCTCGGCATCAAGGTCGCGTTCACGCCGATCGGGATTTTCGTGGCGATGATTTTCATCGGCATTCCCTTCGTGGTGCGGACGGTGCAGCCAGTGCTGATCGATCTCGATCCCGAAATCGAGGAAGCCGCCGCGAGTTTGGGCGCCAGCCGTTGGCACACGATCTCGAAGGTGATCCTGCCCAGCCTGACGCCTGCGCTGTTGACGGGGCTTGCGCTTGCCTTCGCCCGCGCGGTCGGCGAATACGGCTCCGTCATCTTCATCGCCGGAAACCTGCCGAACGTGTCCGAAATCGCACCGCTTCTGATCGTGATCCGCCTCTCGGAATTTCGCTACGCGGACGCCACCGCAATCGCCGTCGTCATGCTTCTCGCGTCGTTCCTGATCATCTTCGCGGTCAACCGGCTGCAGCGCTGGGCACAGACCCACGTGCCCGCCCACTAGGACCTGGCCGATGAGCATCGAGATGACATTAAAGCGCGGGCGTTTCGTTTCTCGCACCGGGCCGGAAAGCACAAGCGCGCCCTCGGCCTATTCCGCGCGTGACACCGCGCGGACGGAGCCGCGCGCGGTCCGTCTCGTCATCATCGCGATCGCGGTCACCTTCCTCAGCGTGTTTGTCGTGCTGCCGCTGGTTGTGGTGTTTGCGCAGGCCTTCTCCAGGGGGATCGGCGCCTACCTCGCCGCGCTGTCGGACCCGGAGGCGCTCTCGGCGATCAGGCTGACGCTACTGGTCGCCGTGATTTCCGTCGGCCTCAATCTGGTGTTCGGTCTGATCGCGGCCTGGGCCATCGCCAAGTTCGAGTTTTCCGGCAAGACATTGCTGATATCGCTGATCGATCTGCCGTTTTCGGTCAGCCCGGTCATTTCGGGCCTGGTCTTCGTGCTGCTGCTCGGCGCACAGGGCTATTTTGGCCCATGGCTCGCAAGCCACGACATCCGGCTGTTGTTCGCGGTGCCCGGCATCGCGCTCGCGACGCTCTTTGTGACGTTTCCGTTCGTGGCGCGCGCGCTGATCCCGCTGATGCAGGAGCAGGGCACGCAGGAGGAGGAAGCCGCGATCTCGCTCGGCGCTTCGGGCCTGCAGACCTTTTTCCGCGTCACGCTGCCGAATATCAAATGGGGCGTGCTGTATGGCGTGCTGCTATGCAATGCCCGCGCCATGGGCGAGTTCGGCGCGGTGTCGGTCGTCTCGGGTCACATCCGCGGCGAGACCAACACCATGCCGCTGTTGGTCGAGATCCTGTACAATGAATATCAGTTCGTGGCCTCATTCGCGATCGCTTCGCTGCTGGCGATGCTGGCGCTGATCACGCTGGTGGCGAAGACCATTCTCGAACGGCATCTGGACGAAGGACGACCGCCGCATGAGCATTGAAGTCAGACATCTCACCAAGACATTCGGCGCGTTCACCGCGCTCGATGGCGTCGACTTGAAGGTCGCCGACGGCGAGTTGCTGGCGCTGCTCGGGCCGTCCGGCTCCGGCAAGACCACGCTGCTGCGGATCATCGCCGGCCTCGATTGGCCGGATTCCGGCGAGGTTGCCTTCGACGGCGAAAACGCGCTGTCGCGCGGCGCCGGTGAGCGGCATGTCGGCTTCGTGTTCCAGCACTACGCGCTGTTCCGCCACATGACCGTGTTCGAGAACGTCGCCTTCGGCCTGCGGGTGCAGCCGCGCGCCGTTCGCAAGACCGATGCGGCGATCCGCGCCCGCGTCAAGGAACTGCTCGATCTCGTGCAGCTCGACTGGCTGGCCGATCGCTATCCGAGCCAGCTTTCCGGCGGCCAGCGTCAGCGCATTGCGCTGGCGCGGGCGCTTGCCATCGAACCGCGTGTTCTTCTTCTCGACGAGCCGTTCGGTGCGCTCGATGCCAAGGTGCGCAAGGAGCTGCGGCAATGGCTGCGCTCCCTGCATAACGAGATCCATGTCACCTCGATCTTTGTCACCCACGACCAGGAAGAAGCGCTCGAAGTCGCCAACCGCGTCGTGGTGATGGACAAGGGCAAGATCGAGCAGATCGGGACACCGGGCGAGGTCTATGATCATCCCGCCAGCGCCTTCGTGCACGGCTTCATCGGCGAATCGATCGAGCTGCCGGTGCAGGTCGGCGACGGCGCGGTGCAGTTGAACGGCGAGAGGCTCGACATCGCAGCCGATGGCCTGACGCCCGGCCCCTCCCGGCTTTTCATCCGCCGTCATGACATGCTGATCGGGTTGGCCGGTGACGGAGCGTTCAAGGCCGAGGTCACGCATGTCCGAAGCTTCGGCCCGGTCCAGCGCGCCGAAGTCAAGCTGTCGCAAGCGCCTGCCGCGATCGAGATCGACGCGCCCCGGGACCGGGAACTCCAGGTCGGCGATGTCGTGGGGCTGACGCCCCGCCGCTATCGGATTTTCGCCGCGCAGGATTGACGAGGATGCGTCCAGCGCGGCGATTTTTTTGGCGCATGGCTGCAGAACGAGAGGAAGCGTCTCCGGTCCGTTCGATGCCTTGATGCGAAAAACAAAAGCCTGGACGCTGTCCAGCCAAGTCATCTTGTCAATCAGTCCATTGGCCCCCACGCCTTTCGACTCGTGCTGCTCATATGGAAACAAAAAGAGAACTTCGTCAACTGAGACGGTAGATAAGTAGTGCCCATACTCGTCACGCCGGATCATGGGCGACTATCGGGGATCGAGGGACGAAGGCCGGATGCTCGATCGGTCACGCGGACTTCGGCCGTTCACCATTCAGCCACTGTTGGTATGCAACAACCGCCCCTCATTGGGGAAATTCGAATCATGCGCGCGGCGGCCGCGATTTCTTTGACTTTATTGTTGGCAGGCTGCGCGGCGGAGGCCCCGGTCCAGGAACCGACCATGTATGCCGACATGGCCACTCCCGGCTCCAAGCTCGATCCCGTCGCCGCGGCCACGATGATCTCGCAGTATCGGCAGAACAACGGCCTCGGCGGTGTCGTGGTCGACGCCGAACTGGTGAAACTCGCGGAAACGCAGTCGCAGGTCATGGCGAGCCAGAACAAGCTCGACCACGACGTCAAGGCGCCGCTGGCCAGGCGTCTCAATGCTTCCGGCTACCCGGCCAACCTGGCGGTCGAGAACGTCTCGGCGGGATATCACACCCTGGCCGAAGCGTTTTCCGGCTGGCGGGACTCGCCCCCGCACAAGGCCAACATGTTGAAAAATGGTGTCACAAAATTAGGCATCGCGGCGAGCTATGCTCCCAACACCAAATACAAGGTGTTCTGGACACTTATTCTTGCGTCGACGGATGCGCGATAATTCCGGCTCGCTGTTGACGGCATGGCGAACTGACGCCACGCTGAGGTTGTCCTTTCATTCGATCGACACTTCATGACGGATCACATGGGTTCAGCCTCAGCGAGCACGCCGGCGAACGCCAAGCGCGTGCTGGTCTTGCAGGGCGGTGGCGCGCTCGGCTCCTATCAGGCCGGCGCCTTTCAGGCGCTGTGCCGCCAGGGTTTCGAGCCGGAATGGATCGCCGGAATTTCGATCGGCGCCATTAACGCCGCGATCATCGCCGGCAATCCGGCGGAGACGCGCGTGGACCGGCTGAAGGAGTTCTGGGAGATGGTTTCGGCACCGGTGCCGTGGAATCCGGTCGTCAAGACCGACCATAGCCGCAGCGTGTTCAACGAGACCAGCGCCGCCCTGATCGCGACCTTCGGGGTGCCCGGCTTCTTTACCCCGCGCATTCCCCCCGCGCCGCTGTGGCCGCCGGGTCATCCGGAAGCGCAGAGCTATTACGATACGGCGCCGCTGAAAAGAACGCTGGAGCGGCTGGTCGACTTCGATCGCATCAACGATTTGAAATGCCGGCTGAGCGTCGGCGCCGTGGGCGTGACGTCGGGCAATTTCAGATATTTCGACAATGTCGAGTTCAACAGGCTGGGAAAAAGGATCGGACCCGAGCACATCATGGCCTCCGGGGCGCTGCCGCCGGGTTTTCCGTCCATTGTCATCGACGGCGAGCATTATTGGGACGGCGGCATCGCCTCCAACACGCCGCTCGATTATGTGCTCGACGAAGAGGTCCGTCGCGATCTCCTGATCTTCCAGGTCGATCTGTTCAGCGCGCGCGGGCAAGTGCCGGTCACTCTGCTGGAAGCCGCCGAACGCGAGAAAGACATTCGCTATTCCAGCCGCACCCGCATGAACACCGACAAGAACAGGCAGATCCACAACGCCCGCAGAGCGGTGCGCGACTTGATCGGCAAATTGCCCGACGAGTTGAAGAACGATCCGTCGGTGGCGTTCCTGCGCGAAGCCGCGAAGGAGAACACCGTCACGGTGGTGCACCTGATCTACAAGAGTAAGAATTACGAGTCGTCGTCCAAGGATTACGACTTTTCCCATGTTGGCATGGTCGAGCACTGGAACGCCGGCGTGCGCGACGTTCACTTGTCAATGCGCCACAAAGAATGGCTAGAAAGGCCGCAGTCGGGGGAAACCATGGTGACTTACGACCTGACAGGGGACGGCACGGAAACCCTCCAAGGAACCCTCCAAGGAACCCTCCAAAACAAACAGGAGTGAACAAACATGGGTACGTTGACAGGCAGGACCGCGGTTGTAACCGGCTCCACCAGCGGCATCGGGCTGGCCTATGCGCGCGCCTTTGCGGGCGCCGGCGCCAATATCGTTCTCAACGGCATGGGCGCGCCTGCCGATATCGAGAAGGAGCGTTCCGGCATCGAGACCGATTTCAAGGTCAAGGCGGTGCATTCGCCGGCCGACATGACCAAGCCCGCCGAGATCGCCGAGATGATCGCGCTGGGTGAAAAGTCCTTCGGCTCAGTCGATATTCTCGTCAACAATGCCGGCATCCAATTCGTCTCGCCGATCGAGGAGTTTCCGCCGGAGAAGTGGGAAGCGATCATCGCGATCAACCTGTCGTCGGCCTTTTACGGCATCCGCGCCGCCGTCCCCGGCATGAAGAAGCGCGGCTGGGGCCGCATCATCAACACGGCGTCGGCGCATTCATTGGTGGCTTCGCCGTTCAAGGCAGCCTATGTCTCGGCCAAGCACGGCATCGCCGGCTTGACCAAGACCGCCGCGCTGGAGCTTGCGACCTTCAAGATCACCTGCAATTGCATCAGCCCCGGCTATGTCTGGACGCCGCTGGTCGAGCACCAGATCCCGGAAACCATGAAAGCGCGCAACATGACCAAGGAGCAGGTCATCAAGGACGTGCTGCTGGCGGCGCAGCCGACCAAGGAGTTCGTGACCTCGGAACAGGTGGCGGCGCTGGCGCTGTTTCTGTGCGGTGATGACGCCGCGCAGATCACCGGCGCCAACCTGTCGATCGACGGCGGCTGGACCGCGGAGTAGGGGCAACTCGTCATGCCCCGCGAAGGCGGGGCATCCAGTACGCCGAGATTTCTCATCTGAGCTTCGATAGTTGTGGTTACTGGATCACCCGCTTTTGCGGGTGATGACGGTAAGGCGTGTGGCTCCTACCCGAACGCCAGCACGTGCAGGCCGAGCCGGCGGCGCACGATCCAGAACAATAGCACGGTCTCGAAGACCAGCGAGATCGATGTCGCGGCCGCCGCGCCGTGGCCGCCGAAGCGTGGCACCAGCCCGACGCAGAGCACGACGTTCATGACGAAGGCGAGCGCATACGCAAGCGCGCAGATATGCTGGTGGCCAAGCATGTTGAGCAGCCGCTCGACCGGGCCAATGGCGGAGCGCACCACAAGCCCGATCGCGGCGATGAACATGATGTCGTAGCCCGTGACGAATTGCGGCCCGAACAACCACAACAGCGGCTGGCCAAGCGCCAGCAGCGTTAGGGTCGCAACCAATGACGGCCAGAATGTCCAGTTGATCGCATGCGCCACATAAGCCGACAGGCGCTCCTTGTCGCCAAGCGCGTGATATTCGGCGAAACGGTGCGCGGTGGTCGCCGACATCGCATAGTGAATAAAGGACACCAGCGCCAGCGTCTTCACCACGGCGAAATAAACGCCGACCTCTTCGGACGAGCGGAACTGCTGCAGCACCAGCACGTCGGTGTAGGAGAGCAGCAGATAAAAGCTTTCGACCAGCAGAATCGGAAGCGAGATCGCAAGCCAGCCACGGAAGTCATATTGCCTCGGGCCTTGCTCGACATGGCCCGCCAATCTGCGGTTCAGCACCAGCATTTGCCCGATCATGGCGATCCACACGGCAGCCGCACTCGCCAGCATCGCCGTCGCCGGGCCGAGGCGGAAGCCGAGCACAAAGGCGCCGGCGGTGAAGCCGATGATCAGTGACTGGCGCACGATGAATTGCGGCATCAGGCCGAGCCGCATCCAGTCGTGAGACCGCGCGATGCCGTCCTGGGTGTTGGCGACCACGAAGGCCGGCAGCGTGAGACAGCCGATGTAGAGCGGAGTGACCGCGCCGGCCTCGATCCATGGCGTCAGCAGCCTGACGATGCCCGCCAGCCCCATAGAGACCGCGGTGGATACGACAAAGGTCATCCAGCGGCTGCCGGAGAGAAAGCCGCGCAACAGCGCATGTTCGCCGCGAGTGCGGTATTCCGGAATGATTTTTTGCGCGGATGCCGAGATGCCGAAATCCATCATGCTGCCGAGCAGCAGCACCCAGGTCCAGACATAGACATAGACGCCGTAGTCCGATCCACCCATCCAGCGCGCCAGCAGGATCTGCGAGAGATAGGCGAGTGCCGCGCTGACGACGCGGATCACGAAGATCGTACCGGCGAGCCGCCGGGTCACGGAGGCTTCGCTGGAGCCGCCGGCAAGCCAGGACCGCAGCCGCGCGATCACGCCGGCTGGCGGGGCTGTTGCGGGTTGAGCGTCGATCACGGCCAAGGCGAGAACCTACAAGGCGAAAACCTACAAGGCGAAAACCCACAAGACGAAAACGCACAAAGCGGAAACCTGAGGGAATACCGCTCACGGCGGCGACGGCCCTGATCTATCAACGATCCGTTAAGATTCGGTGCCACCGTCGTTCAATATCAATCCAGATTGATATTGAACTCGTAAGCGCGGTCGCCGCCGACCAGCGTGAATTTCAGCGCGGCCCCTTCGGGGTTGACGCCGGGGGGCACGCCGTCGAGTTCAAAGGCGAAGCGCTTCACGCCGGGCGGGCTACGTTCCACGAGCTTCGGAACCGGCAGTCCCCAGTCCGGGGTCGGTCCTTCGACGAAAAGATTAATGTTCCGTGCGTCGGGGGTGACCACATCGACCAGCACCGAGGATTTCCCCTCGCGCTTGACGTCGCGAATGGTCAGCGGGGTGGGGTCGCCGACATTGGCCGGCTTGGGAACGGTGTCGAGGGCCGCAAACAGCGCGCTATCCTCGGTGCTTGCCACGCTGTTGAAGGCGAGTTCGGCATTGGCTTCGACCGGGATGCAGATTTTTTCGCACACCGCATAATTGATCTCAGCGCGCAACGTGACCGGCTTGTCGACGTTCTTTGGCACAATCCGCAGGGGAAGCACGGTCTGGTCGTGATAGCCGAGCGAGACGCCGCCCGCGCCGTCGTCGAATTTCAGAGGTGCCGGCCACATCACCGTCACGGCTTCGATATTCTCGGACTTGGAGAAATCGAACCGCGGCGGCACGCCGGAATCGCCGGGCGTCCGCCAGTAGGTTTTCCATCCCGGCTGTAGTTGAAAGGCGATGCCGCCAAGCAATACCGCGCCGCTGCGCGATCCCGCCAAGAGCCGCACTGCGGAATGTCCATCTCGCTGCCAGGGCGAGGCATCCTCGGCACGCGCGCCTGTCGCAAGCGACGACGCAAGCAGGGTTGCCGCAAAGCCGAGCGCTATGCGCATAGGAACTATGGCGATCATGAGACGTCTTTACAGCCAAGCGCGCCCGTAAACCATTGAATTGCTTGTGAGGGCGGCAGTGAAGATGGGTTGGAAGCTTGATTGACAGAAGGGCCACCCGATATCAGGATGGACTTTAACCTGAGAGCCCTTGGCGGATGGACCCTGAAGGCAAAAAAACGGGCGACCGCGGCCGCAACGCTGCAGGCGGCGTCGGGGACAATTCGTCTCATCGCGGCTATCTCGACGGTCAGTTGCTGATTGCGATGCCCGTGATGGGCGATCCCCGTTTCGAGCGTTCGGTTATCTATCTCTGCGCGCATTCCCCCGACGGCGCCATGGGTATCATGGTCAATCGTCCGGTCGGCAGCATCGATTTTCCCGAACTGTTGGTTCAGCTCAATATCATCAACAAGGATGAGCAGATCGAGCTGCCCGAAAACGCCGAGACCGTGAAGGTGTTGCGAGGCGGTCCGGTCGATACCGGGCGCGGCTTCGTGCTGCATTCGAGCGATTTCTATCTCGAGAACGCGACGCTGCGGATCGACGACGGCATTTGTCTGACCGCCACCATCGATATCCTCAAGGCGATTGCGAAGGGCTCAGGCCCAAAGCATGCGATCCTCGCGCTCGGCTACGCCGGTTGGCGGGCCGGGCAGTTGGAAGCCGAAATCCAGGACAATGGCTGGCTGCATTGCGATGCCGACCCTGATCTGGTGTTCGGCGACGACGTCGATGAAAAATATATCCGAGCGCTGCGCAAGATCGGCGTCGATCCCGGCAAGCTGTCGAACGAAGCGGGGCATGCGTAGGGCGATCTTGCGCCGGCGCGCGTGCCCCAACCGCGCCGTCGTCCCCGCGAAGGCGGGGACCCATAACCACAGGCCTTTGTTTTTTTAGCCAATGTCTACCGGCTCGCCTAACCACACTCGCCGGTGGTTATGGGTCCCGGCTCGCGCTCGCAAGTGCTCGCTTGGCCGGGACGACGAGATACTACTCCGCCGCTTGCTGCGCGACGGTCGGCTGCGTGCCGGCGACCGTCGCGCGGCGCATGTCGCGCGGTTGCGACTGGTCGTAGCGGCGGACGCGGTGCATGGTCTGGCGGTTGTCCCACATCACGAGGTCGTGCAGCGTCCATTGGTGGACGTAGACGAACTCTCGTCGTGTGGCGTGCTCGGTGAGATCGCGCAGCAACAGCCGCCCCTCGGGCACGCTCATGCCGACGATGGCGCCGGCATGCGAGGACAGATAGAGCGACTTGCGGCCGTGCACCGGATGGGTGCGCACCAGGCGCTGCAGCACCGGCTTGAACATCTGTTTTTCGTCTTCGCTGTAATCGAGGAAGCCGAGCGAGCCGCGCGAATACATCAGCGAGTGCTCGCAGATCAAATCCTCGATCTCGGCCTTGGTTTCGTCGTCGAGCGCGTCATAGGCCGCGCGCATGTCGGCGAATTCGGTATTGCCGCCCTTGGGGTTCACCACCCGCGCCGACAACAGCGAGAACTTGGCCGGGATCGGCCGGAACGAACTGTCGGAATGCCACAGGCAATTGCCGAGATTGAAAAGGTGGGTGCGGTGATCCTTCGGCAGCGGCTTGCCGTCCTTGCCGAGGTTGGAGACATCGTTCAGGCCGGAGCTGAGCCGGTAATCCTCTTTCTTGGTCACGGTGCCGCCGCGCGCCTTTTCGCGCTCGCCGAAATTCAGCGCAAATTCCAGTTGCTGCTCGTCGGTGATGTCCTGGCCGTGGAAAATCAGCACGGCGTATTTGTCCATGCCGGCTTCGATGTCGATCGCCTCTTGTCGGGTCAGCGGCTTGCGCAGATCGACATCCGAAACTTCGCCGACAAAATGCGGGTGAAGCTGCCGGATCTGGACCGTCATGGCGTTCTCCTCTTGCGGCGGGCGGTTTGTCCCGCTTCGTTTCGGCAAAAGCTACTCCGTGACGTCGCCGTGTCAACGCTCGCGGCGGCCGCGCGGATCAGGCATTCCTTGCCATCAACCCGCCGTCGACCGGGATCACCGCGCCGGTCAGGAACGACGCCGCCGGCAGGCAGAGGCTCAAGGTCATGTGCGCGACTTCCTCGGGATCGCCATAGCGGCCGAGCGCGGTGCGGCGCTTGGCGTAGATCGTCTTGTGGTCTTCCGGGATACGGTCCGTGATCGCGGTCCTGATCGGGCCCGGGCAGATGCAGTTCACGGTAATGCCCTCGCGGCCGAGCTCCACCGCAAGCGAACGCGTCAGTCCCGTCACGCCCGCCTTCGCCGCGGAATAAGGACTATGCAGCGCGGTAGCGCCGAGCGCTTCGGTCGAGGCGATGTTGACGATCCGCGGGCTTTTCGATTTCCGCAAAAAGGGAAGCGCCGCGCCAATGATGCGTGGATGCGCCGTCAGCATGACGGCAATCCCCTTGGCCCAGGCCTCGTCATAACCGTCATCGTCGATTGCGACCCGCACCGAGATGCCGGCATTGTTCACGACGATGTCGAGCCCGCCGAAATGGCCGGCAATACCGTTCACGACGGAAACGATCTGCTTGCGATCGGCGACGTCGAGCAGCCAGGCCTTTGCGCTACCGCCGTTTGCGACGATCTCATCGGCGACGGCTTGCGCGCCCTGGACCGCGAAGTCGGTCACGGCGACATTAGCGCCCTCAGCCGCGAACACGCGCGCGGTGGCGCGGCCCATGCCGCTGGCGGCTCCCGTGATGAGCACGGTCAATCCTTTCACCGACCGGCTGAGTTGCTTGAAATCGGACATCTTGTGGCCGCCTGAACATCGCGTGATCGATTGACAAGGCTGGCACCGATCCTCAGAGAGGTCAATCAAAGCGACAACAAGACAAGTGACAACAAGGCAAGCGGCAACAAGGCAAGCGACAACAAGGATGGGTGAGGAGATGAACGAACTCGATTTCAGCGGCAGGCAGGTCCTGGTGGTCGGTGGCTCCAGCGGCATCGGCAACGGCATCGCGCAAGCCTTTCGCACCAAAGGTGCGCGCGTCGCAATCTGCGGCACCCGCGCGAGCGCCGCCGACTATTCGGCCGACGAAGGCTCGCATCTCGAGGGCCTCGACTATTTCAAGCTCGATGTCAGCGACCCCAGGCAAATCGACAAATTCAACCCGTCGTTCGACAAGCTCGACGTGCTGGTGTTGGCGCAGGGCGCGGTGATCTATCGGCGCGGCGAGTTCGAGATGGAGGGTTTTCGCAAGGTTCTCGAAGTCAATCTGATGAGCCTGATGGCATGTGCGACCAAATTTCACGCGATGCTAAGCGCCGCCAGGGGCTCGCTGATCATCGTCAGCTCGACCGCTGCGTATCATTCGACCATGGGGAACCCTGCGTATAACGCTTCCAAGACCGGCGCCGTCGGGCTGACGCGGACGCTCGGCGAGGCCTGGGCCGAGCACGGCATCCGCGTCAACGGCATCGCGCCCGGCCTTGTCGATACCAAGATGACGAAGGTGACAACCTCGAATCCGAAACGGCTCGAAGGCGCGCTTGAACGAATCCCGTTGAAGCGGCTGGGAACGCCGGCCGACATGGCCGGCGCCGCGCTATTCCTGGCCTCGCCGCTGTCGTCCTATATCGTCGGGCAGACCATCGTCGTCGACGGCGGGCTCATTCTCTAACCTTCGGAACCGGGGCGACGTGCGCCGTCCGCCGCCGCGTTGGCGCTGCGACGGCTGAGCGTCAATCGTTCAAAGAAGGCTTATCGCGCGGGATCGCCGAACACCGCGGCCGATCGCCCGACGGCTGCCGGGGGTCGTAGCACGCCAGGCGCGACCGGAGCGCGCGGCGGCGGCGGCGCGGCTTGGCGCGGCGCGGGCGCACCACCAAAGCCGAAGAAGTCTCGCGCCGTCGGCGGGCGTGACTGAGCCGGCTGCTGCAGCATTCTCTTCGGCCTTGGCGGCGTTGTCGCCGGCGCAGCAGGTGAATTTGAATTGTCGCCAGGGGTCGCGGCGGCAACCGGCGTGTCGCCCTTGGCCTGTTCGCGTCCGACCTCGCGGCGCGGCCAGACAAAATCGTCGGCGCGTCCGGCAGGCGGCGCCAGCGGTTCGCCCTTGACCAGCGTCCTCGCCGCGAGCGCATCGACCGCGGCCGGACGCGATCCCGGACCGCCCAGCAACTGATCGGTGCCGACGGAGGAGGCGACCAGCGGCAGGATCGGGCCAGCGAGCGGACGCGGGGCGGGCTGACCGGGGACGGCGTTGGCATCGGGCGTCGCCGGTTCGGTCGGCAGCGCGATCGGGGCCGAGCGTGCGGCCAGGAGCCGCGTGATCTCGCGCTCCACATAATGGGCGAGCTTGCGCGCGCCGGGCTTGGTGAAATAGACGCCGTCATAGGCGCGCAACTGGCGGATCTGGCCTTCGAAGTCCGGCCCCTTCTGCAGGAAGCGGCCGGCTTCATCGACAAATCCATCCCAGACGTCGACATAGGTGATGCCGGCCTTGGCGGACGCGTCGCGATAGAGCGAATCAAGGAACAGCATGTCCGACGTTCCCTTCGGCCCGCGGATCGCCGGAAGCCCGACCCAGATCACCGGCACGCCCTTGGATTTCAACACCGCGATCATCTCTTCGATTTTCTTGGTGTAGAGCTCGACCCAGCGGTCCTCGCGAAACTCGTAGAGCCCATTGGGGGTGCGTGCGCTCTTTTCCGGCGCGACGATCGGCGCCGCGTCGCTGTCGGCGTCGTCCTGAGGCAGTTCGCTGTCGACAGGCTTGTCGTCGGGCTTGGCCGCGGAATCGGCCGTGCCGTCTGGCTTGGTTTGCGATTTGGCATCCGCCGGCTTGCCGTCGGGCTTGCCATCAGATTTGGCATCCGGCTTGGCGCGCGCATCCTTCTTGTCGGTCTTCTTGTCCGCCGGCTTGTCGGTCTTGTCCGGCGCCGGCTCCCGCAACGCCATGCGGTCGTTGAGGCCGAGCATGACGACGATGACGTCGGGCTTTTCGGTGGCGAGGATGCCCTTGGCAGCGGTCGCCCAGTCGGCGGGATCGCCCTTGGGCTGGTATTTGATCAGGCCGGAGGTGTTCTTGGCCTTGCGGACCACGCCCATGTCGGGCTGTTCGGTGTAGGCATCCTCAAGACCGTAAGCGAGCCAGTCCGCCATGCCGTCGCCAAGCACCAGCACATTGCGTTCCGGCACGGTGTTGTCGTGCTTTTCCGGTGGCGGCGCCTTGGAAAAATCCTGGTAGACGCGCTTGGGCGCCTGCGAGGGCTGGAACGGCGAAAAGAAGTCGCCGCCGAACCAGCCGCCGCCACCACCGAATCCGCCGCTGCGCGGCGCCGGGCGTGCCGGGCCGCCGAAATTGAAGAACTGCGCGGAAGCCGGTCCGACGATGCCGACAACAAGCGCAATCGTCACCGCCAGCACGATCAACGGGCCGGTCTCGGTGAACACCTTGAGGAAGGACTTGTTGATGAAGAACTTGGGCTTCAACATGCGGCTCGGTCGCGGGTGACAGTCGGCGCTGAACATAATAACGGAATCGGGCCGCAAGCGGGCGGATTCCACGAGATAACGCGCCCAGCGCCGCCGCCGTCAAGGCCGCCGCTCAAATCTGCGGTTCAGGGTTACTTTTGGCCGCAAGACGGCCGTTTTACCGTCCGCGCAGCCGTTCCAATACGTCCGCTGAGGCAAATCCGTCGGCGGGCGTCCCGATCGAGGCCTGGAACCCGCGCAGGGCCTCCCTGGTCTGGCCGCCGAGCTGACCGTCGGGCGTGCCGCGATAGAAGCCGCGCTCGGCGAGATGCTGCTGCAGTTCCAGCCGTTCGGCCCGCGACAATTCGCGCTCCTGCCGCGGCCAGGGCTGCACGAAGGGCTGGCCGCCGCGCAGGCGATCTGCGAAATGGCCGATCGCGAGCGCGTAGGCCTCGGCCGGGTTGTATTTCATGATCACGCGGAAATTCTGCAGCATCAGGAAGCCGGGTCCCACGGCGCCGGCGGGCGCCAGCAGATAGCCTTTCTCGGCCGGATGCGGGAACGGCTCGCCATTGGGGCGTTTGATGCCGAGATTCTCCCACTGCGTCATCGTCATGGTCTTGGCGCGGTCGGCGAGCATGTAGTTGAAGCCCTGCGGCACCACGACCTCGTAGCCCCAGGTCTGGCCTGCCTGCCAACCATCTTTCCTGAGGTTGTTGGCGGTGGAGGCAATCAGGTCGGCGGGATCGTCGACCACGTCGCGGCGGCCATCGCCATCGGCATCGACCGCGAAGCGCTTGAAGGCGGTCGGCATGAATTGCGTCGGCCCGAACGCGCCTGCCCAGGATCCGTGCATCTGCTCGGGACGCAGGTCGCCGCGATGCAGGATTTCCAGCGCCGAGAGAAACTCATCACGGAAATAGGCTTGGCGGCGGCCGATGCAGGCGAGCGTCGCCGTGGATTGCAGCACGCTGCGATCGCCGACCTGGGTCGAGTAGTTGGATTCGATGCCCCAGATCGCCGCGATCGCATAGCGATCGACGCCATAGGCCTTTTCGGTCGCGTCGAACTGCGCCTTGTATTTTGTGAGAACCTCGCGCCCCTTGGCCAAGCGGTTGTCGTTGACGAGGATGTCGAGATAATCCCAGATCGACTTGGAGAATTCCGGCTGTGCGTCCAGCAGATCCATGATGCGCAAGTCGGGCGTGAGCCCGGCGGTAAAGCGCTCGAAATTCTCCTGCGAGATGTTGCGGCGCGCGGCGTCCGGCCACATCGCGGCGACGCAATTTTGGAAATTGGCCGCGGCCTCGCGGATCGCGCTCGCGGTCATCAGGGGATGGCCGGAGGCGCCGTCCTCGCCGCTCCAAGGCAGCGGCCCGCCGCCGGCAGGGGGGCTGCCGGGCTGGGGCGTGGAGGGAGAGCTCTGGCCGCCCTTCGAAAGCGGGTTAGTGAAAAGATTATCCAGGAAATTCAGCGGCCCGCCGCCCGATGATTGCGCATGGGCCTCGCCGGAGAGCAGCAAGGCCGCCGCCAGCGCGACCATTCGCCAGTTCGTCATTCGTCCCGTCCGTTCCGCCATGTTCCGCCCGCACTGCCTGCCCCGAAAATCAGGTTTTCAGGAGGCCCCGTTCTGGTTGCCAATGGATTAACAATAGAGATTAACAATGGCTCTTTATCACGCGATTGTTGCTCTCCCGGCCCGGGAACAAACAAACTACATCCGCCTTTGTTACCGGCCGCAAAACGGTTACCAGACTAAGATCAAAGCTGCCTCCGCGTCCTCTCAAGGTATCCCGCAACCCCATGAAAATCCGCAAAGCCGTCTTCCCCGTCGCCGGTCTCGGCACGCGCGTCCTGCCCGCCACCAAGGCGATGCCGAAGGAAATGCTGACCATCGTCGACAAGCCGCTGATCCAATATGTGGTCGACGAGGCCAAGGAAGCTGGCATCGAACATTTCATCTTCGTCACCGGCCGCAACAAGGGCGTGATCGAGGACCATTTCGACCGGATGTTCGAGCTCGACGCAACGCTGGCCGCCCGCGGCAAGAAGGCGGAGCAGGACATCCTGGCGCGCGACCAGCCCGAAGCGGGCGCCATGAGTTTCACCCGCCAGCAGGCGCCGCACGGCCTTGGCCACGCGGTGTGGTGCGCGCGCGACATCGTCGGCAATGAGCCGTTCGCCGTGGTGCTTCCGGACGAACTGGTGTTGAACACGCCAGGCTGCCTTGCCCAGATGATCGAGGCCGCCAACCACCTCGGCGACAAGTCGAACCTGATCGCGGTGGAGGAAGTGCCGGGGCACTTGACGCATCAATACGGCATCTGCGGCGTCGGCGAGCGTCATCCGACCGGCAGCATGTTCACGGTCGAAGGCATGGTGGAAAAGCCGCCGAAAGGCACCGCGCCGTCGAATTTCTCGATCACCGGGCGCTACATCCTGCAGCCGGAAATCTTCAAGATTTTGGAAACGCAGGATCGCGGCTCGGGCGGCGAGATCCAGCTCACCGACGCCATGATCGGGCTTGCCGAGATGCAGGAATTCTATGCGGTGGAATTCGCGGGCGAACGGCATGATTGCGGCTCGAAGGCCGGCTTCCTGCGCGCCAACATCGCCTTCGGCATGGCGCGGGCGGACCTGCGCGACGGCCTGCGCGCGGACATGCAGAAATATCTGAAGACGTGACGATAAAGGCGCTGGCGCTTTTATCGTCATTCCGGGGCGATGCCAACGGGTCGCGCGAATGCGCGCCCGATGACAGGCTCCGCATCGAACCCGGAATCTCGAGATTCCGGGTCTGGTGCTAACGCACCATCCCGGAATGACAGCCGTTCAAGCCGCCAGCGACAGCGCCGGCATGCTCACAAGGATGCAACAGTTGCGGCCTGCCGCTTTCGCCGCGTAAAGCGCCTTGTCGGCGGCGTGCACGAATTGCGCCCAATCGAGCCCCGCGGTCGGCGTCATGCTGGCAATGCCGATGCTCACGGTCGACGGCGCCGCTTCGTCCGACCATCCCTGTACCTTCAGACGAATGGTCTCGGCGATCGCGAGTGCTTCGGCAGCCGTCACTCCCGGGATAAGAACGGAAAACTCCTCGCCGCCATAGCGCGCGGCGCAATCGGCGGCCCGCTTGATCGAGTCCGAAATGCAGATCGCGATGCCGATCAGCACCTGATCGCCGGCCTGATGCCCGAAAGTGTCGTTGTAGGCCTTGAAATGGTCGGCGTCGATCATCAGCAGCGAGAGCGGGGTCTTGTGGCGCAAGGCGCGCCGCCATTCGCTGTCGATCGCGGCATCGAACTTGCGCCGGTTTCTCAGGCCCGTCAGCGCGTCGGTCGTCGCCAGCTCCTCAAGCTTGTCTTCGGCCTCGCCGCGGCGGCGGATCTCGCGCGCGAGGATCAGCGTTGCCGCGAGCACGAAGGCTATCAGCGCCATCATGATCGCGCCGATCCTGCTCGCCTGCATGCGCCAGAGACTGAAAATGCTGTCCAGCGGCTTGCCCACCACGATGATCAGCGGCTTGTCACTGCCACGCCGGACATAGAGCCGCGGCCTCAGATCCACCGGGCCCACGCCCGCATAAGCGCCGCCGTCCTGCAGGTTAGCCGGATTCCAATCGCGCCGCTCGCCGAGATTCTTACCGATCACGTCGAGATCAAACGGCGTCCGCATGATGATGGTGCGGTCGCGGCGCAGCACGGTGATGGTGTCGCCATCGCCGAGGCTCAGGCTGCCGAATAGCTCGTGGAAATAGCTGACGCGGATCGAGCCAGCGACCACGCCAAGAAAGCTGCCGCCGGCGTCTGTGATGCGCCGGCTCAGCACGATCGCATAGGCGCCGCGATGCAGCATCGGGCGGCTGATGAAGAGGCCTGCGTCCGGCCGGTCGCGGTGCGCCTGAAAATATTCCTCGTCGGACCGGTTTTCAGGCTGGGGATCGAGCGTGGACGCGTCGATCGAAAGCTGTCCCTGCGCGTCGAACACCTGGATCGCGCCGAAATGCTTGGCGGCAGCGGCACGGTCGAACAGGATCAGGTGCCGGATCGGCTTGGAGACCTCCTTGATCTCGGGCAGCAGCATGCTGCTCGCGACCGCGCGGAGCGAGAGGTCGTAAAGCTCGATGTTGCGGCTGATGTCGGCATCGATGCCGGACGCGAGATTGTCCAGCGATTGGCGGGCCAGTTGCTCCTCGCCACGGCGCATGTCGAGCATGACATTGACGCAGATGGCGGAGAAGCCGATCACCGTAAGCACGGAACAGGCGATCAGGAGCTTTGCCGATAGCCGCCAAGGCCGTCCAGCCATGCCTTTGCCCGCCTTAATGATTCCACGCCGCCCGATCCATCATGTGCAGGAATCATTGCCGTCGGCTTAAACGGCGACAACGCCCTGTCGATCGGTTAACGGTTGGTTACCGACGCGCATGACGATTGCGTGAGGCGATGCCCAACTGGCCGGTGAGGACCGTGAACGACTACGACGCGCTGAGCGAGTACCTGAAAAAGCAGAAGCTCCCCGAATTCGTGCTGAGCTTCGAGCAGGTCGAGGAGATCATCGGCGCGGCACTGCCCCGCGCAGCGCAGCGCGCGTCATGGTGGGAGACCTTGCGCAGCCCGCAGGAGAAGATGCCGCAGCGCGAAGCCTGCCTCGCTGCCGGCTTCATCGCCACAAGGCTGCCGGACGGCAACAGCGTGCGGTTCAAGAAAATGAAGTGAGAGGCGCCGCGTTGCCGCATAATATCCGTCGTCCCGGCAAACGCCGGGACCAGCGAGATAACGGCGTTCTACTTCCGTCAAAACGACGCCGCGCGACAATCGTTTGAACAGCGCGACGCCGAGCCAATCCTCCAGCACCTTCACCAGCCGTCCCACCGCGTTGGCGGACACATTGAGTTCGGCGCCAGCCGCCTGAAAGCCGCCTGCGCGCGCGGCCGCCTCGAACGCGCGGACAGCGTTGAACGGCGGCATGGGTCCGCAAGATGGTCAACTCCAACGTGTCCGCCATGATCGTGCCCGGCTCCGGCTTGGTGAAACAGCAGGCCGAGGCCGAAGGGCTCGACAGGATTTTTTGAAAGCGGGCTTTGACTGGCGCGAGCCCGGCTGCTCCATGTGCCTTGCCATGAACCCAGACAAGCTCAATCCCGGCGAGCGCTGCGCCTCGACGTCGAATCGCAATTTCGAGGGCCGTCAGGGCTACAAAGGCCGCACCCATCTCGTGTCGCCCGCGATGGCGGCGGCCGCGGCGATCGCCGGCAGATTTGTCGATGTGCGGCAGTGGCCCGAATCCGCGGCCGGTCGGTAGAACGTTGATGAGCACGCAGCGTTCAAGCTGTCGAAACGACAGCCAAGTTGACGCTTTCGGACGCTCTCCATGTTGTGAATGGACTATTCGAAAGCAGCGCTCTCTCAATGATCGGATATCCCGTCGATGACGAAGGATAGGTCCCATGATTCGTCGCGTGGGCGGAAACGAGGCGCTTGCCGATCTCGACCCGGAGGATTTCCCCTTTGTCCTTGTCGATGAAGTTCGGCCACCGCCGCGGATCAAGCTTGCACGCGAGCGACTCTTGCTCTGCCGGCTGTATGTCGGTTTGATCCGCAGCATAAGTGACGACTACGGCGCCGAATTCGCTGCCAACAGCGATAGCTGCACCATACGAACCATTGGGATCTATGTGTTTCTTCGGACCCTCATGTGCTCGCCGGTCCGCGCAAGCACGATTGCCCGAGCGCTCAAACTGCCGCGAATGACGGTGATAAGACGTCTCCAGGAAATGATGAAGCAGGGCTATGTGGAGCGGGTTGGCAATGCGTACCGTGTCACCGACAAGGTGAATATCCCGGAGTTGCAGGACAAACTCCAGCGAAGGATCGACATGATCCTGGAGACCGCTAGAGAATTGTCGAAATTGGATCGCGCTCCTTGAAATCAGCAATGCAAAGCGACGGACTCCGTCCGGCGAACGCCCGGCCTTGGGTAGCGGTTCGCGTGAAGAAAACGCGTCAGAACAAAAGGCTCTAACTCGCAGCTTCGAGCCGTTCTTCGGTGAGGAGCCGCATCGCGGCGTCGGCGTCCATCGGCTCGCCGAAGGCGAAGCCTTGGGCATATTCGCAGCCGATCTGGTAGAGCTCGACGGCATCGGAATCGGTTTCCGCGCCCTCGGCGACGACGTCCATGCCGAGATCGTGCGCCATTGCGACGATCGACTTCAAGATCACCGGCCGCGTGCCGCGGCTGGTGGTGCGCACGAAGGACTGGTCGATCTTGATGGTGTCGAACGGGAAGCGCTGCAGATAGGCAAGCGACGAATGGCCGGTGCCGAAATCGTCGAGCGACAGTCCGGTGCCGAGCTCGCGGATGCGGCTCAGCATCTGCGCGGCATGCTCGGGGTTTTCCATCACAAGCGATTCCGTCAACTCAAGTTTCAGCGTGCCGCGCGCCACCGAGGAGCGCGACAGCACGGTACGGATGTCATGGATCAGGTCGTGACGGAGCAGTTGCCGCGATGAGACGTTGACGCTGGCGAAGATCGGATCGCGCGCGCGCATCGCGCGCTGCCAGATCGCGAGCTGCCTCGCGGTCTGGTCCAGCACAAAGGTGCCGAGATCGACGATCAGGCCGATCTCCTCGGCGATGGTGATGAACTCGTTCGGCGACATCCGCCCGAGCTTCGGGTGATCCCAGCGCGCGAGCGCCTCGAAGCCGGCGATCGAGCGGTCTTCCAGCCGCATGATCGGCTGATACAGGATAGCGATTTCCTGACGCTCGATGGCGCGGCGGAGTTCGGATTCCAGCGTCAGCCGGTCGGTCTTGCGCGCGCGCATCGCGGGCTTGTAGACGTCGATGCGATCGCCGCCGATGCGCTTGGAGTGATACATCGCAAGCTCGGCATCCTTGATGATTTCATCCGTGAGCTGCGTCTGCGGATCGGACAGCGCAAGCCCGATCGAGGCGGTCAGGAAAATCTCCCGATCGTTGAACGCGATCGGCGCGCGGATGGTCTTGCGAATGGTTTCGGCGAAGGCGGTGATGCGCGGCGGGTCCTGTTCGGAGAGCAGGATCAGGCCGAACTGATCGCCGGCGAGCCGCGCCAGCGTATCCTGCGGCTTGAGGATGCGGGTCAGCCGCCGCGCCAGCGTCAACAGGATCGAATCGCCGACCGAGATGCCGACGGAGTCGTTGACCTGCTTGAAGCGATCGAGGTCGATCACCATCAGCGTCGGCCGCAGGCCCGGCATGCTCCTGGAGAAATTGGCGACCGCGCCGAGGCGGTCCATGAAAAGTTTGCGGTTCGGCAGGCCGGTGAGGTTGTCATGCACGGAATCGTGCAGCATGCGCTCTTCGGCATTCTTGATCTCGGTGACGTCTGTCAGCGTGCCGACCACGCGGGAGACCTCGCCGTCGGAGCCGACCACCGGGCGCGCTTTCAGCGCGAACCACATGAAGTGGCCGTCCGGCGTGCGCAGGCGGAAATCCTGCACCAGGCGGCCGCGGCGTTGGTCGAGCACACTGTCAAGCGCCGCGCGAAAACGGTCCTGATCGAGCGGATGCAGCACTTCCAGCCATTTCGCGGCCGGTCCTTCCAGCGCGCCGCGCCGCAAGCCCAACAGGCTCTCCGTTTCGGGGCTGGTGAAGACCTTGTCGGCGGAGACATCCCAGTCCCAGATCAAGTCGCCCGAGCCGGTCAGCGCCAGCGCACGGCGTTCGATGTCGGAAACGATGCCCGTGGTGGCGCCGCCGCCTGCGAAGGCGTGCTGCATGACCGTAAACCCGATCAGCATCACGATCAGCACCAGGCCGCCGAGCAGCGCCGGGCCGACGATGTCGTTGGTGACGGAGCCCGCGACCGTCATGCCGGCCGCGATCACCCAGATCACCAGCAGGAACCAGGTCGGGATCAGCAGCACCGCACGGTCGAAGCCGTGGGTCGAGAGATAGACGATCAGTGTAAAGCCCGCGAAGGCAATCAGGACCAACGACATCCGCGCAATGCCGGAGGCCACGGCTGGATCGAACAAAGCGAGCGCCACCAGCGAGCCCAGGAAAGCGAGCCAGCCGACGGTGATGTGGGAGTAGCGCACATGCCAGCGGCTGAGGTTGAGATAGGCGAACAGGAACACCAGCAATGTCGCGGCGAGGATCGCTTCGCCGGCCGCGCGCCAGATGCGCTCGGCGTTGTTCGACATGTCGAGCACCTTGCCCCAGAAGCCGAAGTCGACGCCGATATAGACCAGCACCGCCCAGGCGAGCGCGGCGGCGGCGGGGAACATGATGCTGCCCTTGACCACGAACAGGATGGTCAACACCAGCGCCAACAAACCGGAAATGCCGATCACGATACCTTGGTACAGGGTGAACGAATTGACCTTGTCCTTGTAGGCGTCGGGCTCCCAGAGATAGAGCTGGGGCAGCTTGTCAGTGCGCAGCTCCGCGACAAAGGTGATGACGGCGCCAGGATCGAGCGTGATGCGGAAGACGTCCGCGGTCGGACTCTCCTGCCGGTCGGGACGGTCGCCGGTCGACGGCGTGATGGTGGCAATCCGCGAGAGCCCGAGGTCTGGCCACAGCAATCCGGACCCCACGACGCGATAGTGGGGAGCAACGATCAGGCGATCGAGCTGGTCGTCGGTGTTGTTGGCGAGCGCGAATACCACCCAGTTCTGGCCGCCCTCGCGGGCGCGCACCTCGATGCGGCGGACAATGCCGTCGGTTCCCGGCGCTGTCGAAACCTGGATGCGGTCGGAATCGCTGCGCTGGTGCTCGAGCACCCCCGTCAAGTCGATCGCGGGCGCGTCACCGCGGACGCTGACGGCGTCGATCGCGCAAGCCGGCCAAGCGGCAACGACAATCATGAGGCCCAGCGCAAGCGGCGCGAGGCACCTGATCAGGCGCAATGTCAGTTCTCCGCGTTCAACCGAAACCGCATTCGGTCGCTAGCTAATAAATGCCACGAAAGTTAGGAAAATCAAAGGGTTTCGGGCTGCCCTTTGCCGGTGAGCGCTAAACCGCCAACACAATTTTGCCGATATGTTCAGAAGTCTCCATGCGCCGGTGCGCGTCGGCGGCCTTTTCCAGCGGGAATGAGCTGTCCATCAGGGGCTTTATCCGCCCCTCGCGCAACAGCGGCATCACTTTGGCCTCGATCGCCGCGACCATCGCCGCCTTGTCCGCAGTGCTGCGCGGGCGCAGCGTCGAGCCGGTATGATGAAGCCGCTTCACCATCAGCTTGACGAAATTGACAGTCGCCTTCGGTCCGCCAAGAAACGCAATCTGGACGATACGTCCCTCGATCGCGGCCGCGTCGTAGTTGCGTTCGATATAGTCGCCGCCAACCATGTCCAGGATGACATTGGCGCCGGCGTCCGCTGTCGCCGCTTTGACCTCCGCCACGAAATCCTCGGCCTTGTAGTTGATCGCGCGGTCGGCACCGAGCTTGACGCAGGCATCGGCTTTTTCCTTCGATCCAACGGTGACGATCACCTTGGAACCGAATGCCTTCGCGAGCTGGATCGCCATGGTGCCGATACCGGACGAGCCGCCATGAACGAGAAGCGTCTCGCCTTCTTTCAAGGCGCCGCGCTCGAACACGTTGTGCCAGACCGTCATCAGCGTTTCGGGAATAGCGCCGGCCTCCAGCATCGACAGTGCCGGCGGCACCGTCATCGCCTGGGCGTCCTGCGCGATGCAATACTGCGCGTAGCCGCCGCCGGCGACCAGCGACATCACCTTGTCGCCGAGCTTGTGCTTCTTGACGTCGCTTCCGAGCGCGACCACTTCGCCTGATATTTCAAGACCGGGCAGGTCGCTCGCGCCCGGCGGCGGCGGGTAGCTGCCGGAACGCTGCGCCACGTCGGGCCGGTTGACGCCCGCGGCATGGACTTTCACGAGGATTTCACCCGGGCCGGGGACGGGCACCGCGCGGGTCTCGGGCAACAGCACCTCCGGGCCGCCAGGTTTGCTGATGCCGATGACGGTCATTTGCGCGGGCAGCTTGTCCATGATGGATGGGTCCTTGGAAGTGTGCCGGGATGTATCCTGGGATGTGTCCTGGCGGATGGTTCAATGGCCGAATGGCATATCGCCTTTTGCGGCAGAGTAAAATGTCGTTTGCGTCCGGCTCAAACCGGGAAGCGGGCGGCCAAATGCCCGGCTTTGACCTTCTCGACCAGCGGACCGAGCGGCAGCGCCCGATGTCCCGCGCTGGCGTTCAGGAGGGGGCCACAGGGGTCGGTTGGCCAGCGCGGAATGGCCTCGTCGCAACCAAACGCGTGGAGTACGGCTCTCGACAGCGCGGGAATGATGCTCCAGGCCAGCACCGCCGATAGTCGTACGAGGTTCAGACCCGTCCGCGTGACGACCGCCGCCCGCGCGGAATCGGATTTGATGGCCGCCCACGGCGCGGCCTGTTGCAGATAGGCGTTGGCCGCGCTCCAGATCGCCCGCGTCTCGGCCGCGGCCGCGCGAAATTCGAGGGCTTCATGATGCCCGCGAAGCGCCGCAATGCGTCGATCGATGTCGCAGGCCAAATCCAGTTCCTGCGTTGAAGGCGCGCCGCCCGCGGGAATCCTGCCGTCAAAAGCCTGATGCGCAAAACTGATAATACGGTTGGCGAGATTGCCGAAGATGTCGGCCAGATCCTTGTTCACATCATTTGCGAACCTGTCGATGCTGAAATCGGTGTCCGAGGTTTCCGGCGCGTTTGCGATCAGCCACCAGCGCCAGATATCCGCCGGCAGCTCGTCCAGCGCCTGATCGGTGAATATTCCGCGCTTTTCGCTGGTGCTGAATTTGCCGCCCTCGTAGGTCAGCCAGTGCAAGCCCTTGATCACATCCACAGTCTTCCATGGCTCGCCTGAACCGATCAGGGTCGCGGGAAAGCTCACGGCGTGAAACGGCACATTGTCCTTGCCGAGAAACTGGATGTAGCTGACGTCACGGGCTTGCCACCACCAATGCCGCCAATCGCGATCCTTTGCCGCGGCAGCCCATTCCTGCGTGGCCGCGATATAGCCGATCGGCGCGTCGAACCAGACGTAGAAGACCTTGCCTTCAAATCCATCGCGCGGCACCGGGATGCCCCAGGCAAGGTCGCGCGTGATGCAGCGATCCCGAAGCTTCGACGTCAGCCAGCTCTTTGCCGTCGATGTGACGAAGGCCGGCCAACCCGACCGGCTATCGATCCACGCATTGAGCTTCTCGACCAGAAGGGACTGGCGCAGAAACAGGTGCCGGCTGGTGCGGACTTGCAGAGAACGGTCGCCAGACAGCGCGGATTGGGGGTCGATCAATTCCACAGCGTCAAGCAGAGCGCCGCAGCCGTCGCATTGATCGCCTCTGGCCGATCCATATCCGCAATGCGGACACGTCCCCACCACATAGCGGTCGGGCAGAAATCGCCGATCCGCCGGCGACCACACCTGCCGCAACGCGCGCTCATCGATCAACCCGGCGGCGTCGAGCCGTCGAAAAAAGTGCTGCGTCAGCGCGTGGTTCTGCGCCGACGAGGTTCGCCCGAAATGATCGAACGACAGGCCGAACCGCCGATAGATGTCGGCCTGGATTGCGTGCTGCTGATCGCAGAAGGCGCGGATATCCTGCCCGGATTGGATGGCGCCGAGTTCGGCCGGCGTGCCGTGTTCGTCGGTGGCGCAAATGAACAGCACATCGTCGCCGATCTGTCGTCTGAAACGCGCGTGGACATCCGCAGGCAGCAGGGAGCCGGCGAGATTGCCGAGATGTTTGACGCCGTTCACATAAGGTAGCGCGCTGGTGATGAGGACCTTGGTCATGGGAGCATCTTTCGCGTGAAGGGAAAGCCGAACCCGGGAAAATCAAAAAGAAAATCAAAAAGCCCTCCCGCGTGACCGGAAGGGCTTGGGTTCGGCTCATGCCTGGCGCGACGACGCGCGCGCTATCCCGTCCGGTCAGCCTCCTTGCGGTCGGGCCGGGGCATTCGCATCAGGCATTGCGCGGTTGCGAAAGTCACTGCAAATTCTCCTTCGGCAAGCACTACCATCCTGGGACCCAAAAAGCCACATGAACCAGCCGCTCCGTCGGACTGGTTTTGACGGCAACAACGATCGGTGGAGGAGACATGCCTATCGAGGATGACGACCGGCCAAGGAAGAAGATCAGCCACGAAATCGGACAGGACCTGTCGCTGTTGTCGGTCGAGGAGTTGACCGAGCGCATCGCGCTGCTCACCTCCGAAATCGAACGGCTGCAGACCGCCGCCACCAAGAAACGTGTCTCAAAGGACGTGGCGAACAGCGTTTTCAAATCGTGAGAACGGCGCTTGGGCTGCACCGCAACAATCGGGCTGCGATGTTTTTTTGCTCCTTACGCGAAACGGCGCGGAGAGGAAGGGGCACCAATCCTGCGCCGGTCGGAATGGCAGACCGCTTCGCGGCAAGACGCGCAGGCGTCGCAGCCGAAAAAATTCGCTCGGCCAATGGCCGACATGGCTAATAAAAGTTGAAAAAATCCGATTCTTTACGGTTCATTAAGCTTTCGCGTTTATGACTGACATCGTCCTGGTTTGGACACCGAGTGGCTCCTGTCCACTCTGTTTGACGCCTCCCTGTTATCAACTTCAAAAGCCGCCGGAAACGGCGGCTCTTTTTTTGCGCCCATCGCAGCCGCGAGAACGTCCCGAAAATATACGGTCGGGCCGGGCGTGACTAATTCGGCGCACTCGTCGGAAACCATAATCAGCCTTGCTGCTGGACTCTCGTCCGCCGTCGCGCAATGATTTATTCATCATAAGCCGGCGGCCAAGGCCGGCTGCGTTGGTAGTGGCGTAAGAGGCGTTAACCATGTCTGATCGTGCGCATAGCGACAGCGCGCTGGTTCAATTCAGCGAGCGGCTTACGAATTCGGCTGCGTTCGGAAATCTGTTCCGGGAAGGCATGGACCTGGTCGAGGAGACCGCCGCCTATCTCGACGGGGCTGGCCGCACCGAGGCCAAGACGCTGGATCGCGCCGTCAGCCTGACTTATGCGACCGAAAGCATGCGGCTGACCACCCGGTTGATGCAGATGGCGTCCTGGCTGCTGTTGCATCGCGCGGTGAAGGAAGGCGAAATGACGCTGATCCAGGCCAATCGTGAAAAAACCAAGGTCAAGCTTTCCGCCGCCGATCCGGGACCCGACGACATGCTCGAAAAACTGCCGACGCAATTGCAGGACCTGATCGCCCGTTCGATGAGCCTGCAAGCGCGCGTGCGCCGCCTCGACACCACGATCCATGCGCCGCCCGCCGAGCGCACCGCGATCGGCAATCCCCTGGTGCCGCAACTCAACCGCCTGAAGGCCGCCTTCGAGCAGTAGATTTTCTCGCGTTTCCTTTGATTCCGTCATTCCGGGATGGCGCGTAAGCGCCAGGCCCGGAATCTGGAGATTCCGGGTTCGATGCGTCGCATCGCCCCGGAATGACGAAATCAGATCGCGCAAATAATGACCGCGCGTAACAAAAACGCCCCCGAGGGGGCGTTTGATGCTGATCTTGCGCGAGCAGCGCGAAGGTCGGCTCACTCCTTCTTGAGGAAGCCCGAAAACTTCTTCTGGAACCGCGACACGCGCCCGCCACGATCGAGGATCTGCTGGGAGCCGCCGGTCCAGGCCGGGTGCGATTTCGGATCGATGTCGAGGTTCAGCTTGTCGCCTTCCTTGCCCCAGGTCGAGCGCGTCTGATACTCGCTGCCGTCGGTCATCACGACCGTAATCATATGATAATTCGGGTGAATTTCGGCTTTCATGGCATGTCCCCAGGCGGCTTGCGCCTGTCTGTTGATGGCTGAACGTGGACGGAGTTGAGCGGCTCTATAACGTAGCCGGCCCGCCAAAACAAGCCGACCAGCCTAGGGTTCTTCCCGGATTTGCCAGCCCCGCCGGCGGCGCCTATCTGGGAGGCATCGAAATGGATGGTCAGATCTCATGAGCGCAGTGGAACGGCTTGAAGACGGGCAGGATGTCACACCGGGACGGCCGGATCCCGACATCAAGATATCGGGCAGTGAAGCGCTACTGGCGCCGCCGAAGGACCAGGCGCGGCTTCGCCCGCTGCTGGCGCTCGCGCCCTATGTCGCGCGCTATCGCGCCCGCGCCATCCTTGCCCTGGTCTCGCTGACGGTCGCGGCCATCACCACGTTGCTGGTGCCGGTCGCCGTGCGGCGGATGATCGACTTCGGGTTCACCCCCGAGGGCATCGCGCTGATCAACAGCTATTTCAGCGTCATGATCGCGGTTGTCGCGATATTGGCGCTGGCCAGCGCCGGCCGCTATTATCTCGTGATGACGATCGGCGAGCGCATCGTCGCCGATCTCAGGCGCGATGTGTTCGCGCATCTGATGTCGCTGTCGCCAGCTTTCTTCGATTCCGCGCGGAGCGGCGAACTGATCTCGCGGCTGACCGCCGACACCACCCAGATCAAATCCGCTGTCGGCGCCTCCGTTTCGATCGCGCTGCGCAATTTCCTGATGTTCGTCGGCGCCGTCATGATGATGGTGATCACAAGCCCCAGGCTGTCCGGCTTCGTGCTTCTTGCCATTCCCTTGATCGTGCTGCCGCTGGTCGCGTTCGGGCGCTGGGTGCGGCGGCTGTCGCGCAACGCGCAGGATACGCTGGCGGATGCGACCGCTTACGCGTCCGAACTGGTCGGGGCGATCCGCACCGTGCAGGCCTATACCGGCGAGCGGCTCGCCGATGCGCGCTTCGGCCGCGAGGTGGAGCAGGCCTATGAAGCAGCGCGCACATCGACCCAGGCGCGCGCCGTTCTCACTGCGATCATCATCTTCATCGTCTTTACGAGCGTCGTTGCGATCCTCTGGATCGGATCGCATGACGTGCTGACCGGCACCATCAGCCCCGGCAGACTTGGCCAGTTCGTTCTCTACACCGCGTTCGCCGCGGCCGGTCTCGGCCAGCTCAGCGAAGTCTGGGGCGAGGTCTCGGCCGCGTCGGGCGCCGCGGAGCGACTGTTCGAAATTCTCCTCGTCACGCCCGAGATTGCAGCCCCGATCGCGCCGCGCGCGCTGCCCAAGCCCGCGCGCGGCGATGTCAGTTTCGAGGACGTCCGCTTCGCCTATCCGATGCGGCCGAATGCGCTTGCGGTCGACCGTGTGTCATTCGCGGTGCGCGCCGGCGAGAAGGTCGCCATCGTCGGTCCGTCGGGCGCCGGCAAGAGCACGCTGTTTCACCTGTTGTTGCGGTTCTACGATCCGGCGTCCGGGGTGATCTCGTTCGACGGCGTGCCGGTCAACGCCGTCGATCCGTCCGAGGTGCGCAGCCATATCGCGCTGGTGCCGCAGGACTCGGTGGTGTTCGCTACAAGCGCGCGCGAAAACATCCGTTTCGGCCGGCCGGACGCCAGCGATGCCGAAGTCGAACGCGCAGCCGAGCTGGCGCATGCTACCGAGTTCATCCGCCGGCTGCCGAAGGGCTTCGAGGCCCAGCTCGGCGAGCGCGGTGTGACGCTGTCGGGCGGCCAGCGCCAGCGAGTAGCGATCGCGCGGGCGATCCTGCGCGATGCGCCGCTTCTGCTCCTGGACGAGGCGACCTCGTCGCTGGACGCGGAATCCGAGACGCTGGTGCAGACCGCGCTGGAAGAGCTGATGCGCCACCGCACCACGCTGGTGATCGCGCATCGGCTTGCGACCGTGCTGTCCTGCGACCGTATCATGGTGATGGATCAGGGCCGCATCGTCGAGCAGGGCACTCACGCCTCATTGGTCGCCGCCAACGGGCTCTATGCGCGCCTGGCGCGGTTGCAGTTCGAGGGGGTGTGAGTCTCACTTTCATCTGTCATCACCCGCCACCGGGTCGGCGCGAAGCGCCGCCCGATGACAGGCTCCAGCGGGTGATGACGTATTCCAGAGACGGTGCGGCAAGAATCGAGAAGCTGCGGCGTACTGGATGCCCCGGTCAAGCCGGGGCATGACGACTGAGTGTCTGGAAAGCGATGCCGCTACGGCTTCCATTCCATCCGCAACACCGGCCTTCCTGACGTTGGGTTGACGTCCTCGCCGGCATGCACAAAGCCATTGCGCTCGTAGAAGCGGATGGCGCGGGTGTTGTCCTTGTTGACCAGCAGCGTGACTCGCTCGGGCGAAAGGCGTTTTGCCTCATCGACGAGCGTATCGGCGAGTTTTGAACCCCAATGCGCAGGGCTGACCACGAGCTGGTCGAGATATCCGTCCGAATCGATCGTGACGAATCCGATCAACCCCTTCGCCTGCTCGGCTACGATGATGGTCGCCTTCGGCACCAGCTCGTTGCGCCAGCGCTCGCGCCACCAATTGACCCGCTCTGCGAAATCGATGGAGGGATAGGCGAGTTGCCAGGTGCGCTGCCAGAGCGCGATCGCGGCGTCCTCGTCCGAAGGCTGGTAGGGTCGGAGGACAAATGGCGGCGTCGTCAAAGGGAAACCGTCATGCCCGGCCTCGTGCCGGGTATCCACGTCTTTCTTGCTGGCAGGACGGAAGGCGTGGGTGGCCGGGCATAGGTGAGCGGAAGCGACGCCGTCCTTCGGACGGCTGTGCCCGGCCATGACGACAATGCTGCAGCCCGCGTGTCAGCATCGAGCTAGCGTTCCGTCAGTTTCAGCTCGATGCGGCGGTTGCGCTTGTACGCATCCTCGGTCGTGGCGGTATCGAGTGGCTGAAACTCGGCGAATCCGGCCGCGACCAGCCGCTGCGCCGGCACGCCGAGCGAGATCAGGTACTGCACCACTGAGATCGCGCGCGCCGAGGACAATTCCCAATTTGACTTGAACACCGGGCTGTTGATCGGCCGCACGTCGGTGTGGCCGTCGACCCGCAGCACCCAGGCGATTTCGCCCGGGATTTGCTTGTCGAGATCTGTCAATGCATTGGCGACAGTCTCGAGTTCGGTGCGGCCTTCGGGCAACAGCGTCGCCTGGCCGGTGTCGAAGAACACCTCCGACTGGAACACGAAGCGGTCGCCGACGATGCGGATGTCAGGCCGGTTGCCGAGAATGGCGCGCAGGCGGCCGAAAAATTCCGAACGGTAGCGCGACAGTTCCTGCACGCGCTGCGCCAGCGCGACGTTCAGCCTCTGGCCGAGATCGGCGATCCGGCCTTGCGATTCCTTGTCGCGCTTTTCCGAGGCATCGAGCGCCTCTTCCAGCGCGGCGAGCTGGCGGCGCAGCGCGCTGATCTGCTGGGTCAAAACTTCGATCTGCGCCAGCGCGCGCGTCGACACCTGTTTTTCGGAATCGAGCGCCTTATTGAGTTCGGTGGTACGGCCGGCCGCGTCGCTGCCGGCGTTGGCGAGGCCTTCATAGAGGCCCTTGACGCGGTCGCGCTCGGTTTGGGCGGAGGCGAGGCCGGCGCGCAACTGCGCGACCTGGTCGTCGAGATTGATCTTGCCGAGCTTTTCGAGCGACAACAGATCGTTCAATTGCGCGATCTTGGCGTTGAGCTCTTCCAGCGCCTTGTCCTTGCCGGTGAGCTGCTGCGACAGGAAGAACTGCACCACCAAGAACACCGACAGCAGGAACACGATCGAGAGCACCAGCGTCGATAGCGCATCGACGAAGCCCGGCCAGTAGTTGAGACCGGTTTCGCTGCGGCGGGCACGGGCGAGGGCCATTTAGGATTTCCTATCTTTCGTGTTGAGCATTGCTACGGATTATCCCTGCGGCGAGTGGCAAACTGCCTCGATATTGTGGCCGTCAGGATCGAGGACAAAGGCCCCATAGTAGCTGGGATGGTAATTTGGGCGTATCCCGGGCTGTCCATTGTCCCTGCCGCCGGCCGCGATTGCTTCATCATGAAATCGGTCTACAGCTGCTCGGTCCTGCACCGTAAAAGCGATATGAGCGCCGGTTTGAAGGATGTCTCGCGATCCGATCCAGAAAAAGGCTTTGCGACCCGTGCCATAGCCCGCGAACCCTTCGCCTTCCGCGTATAGCCGCGTGATCCCCAGCGGACGCAACGCCCGATCATAGAATCCCTTCGAGCGATCGATGTTGCTGACGCCGATGGTTACGTGATCCAGCATATCTGAACGTTATCCGCTAATTCTTCTCCGGTTGGCGCGCGAGGTGTTCGAGCAGCCGCTTGATCTCGCGGTTCTGCTCGCCCTGGCCATCGGCCCATTCCCGGATCATCTGCTGCTCGGTCCGCATATGCGCGACCAGTCCCTGGATCGCCTCCGCAAGGTTGGCCATCGCCGCCGTCGAACCGCGGCCGCCGCCTTCGTCCACCGAGGAGCGCAACCGCTCGACCACGGCAGACAGGTCGCCGCCGGCGCTGCCGTCGCCGCCATATTCGCGCACGGTCGAGGCGAGCCAGTCTTCCAGATCGGTATAGAAGCGGTTCTGCGCCTGGCTTGATTGCAGATCGAGAAAGCCGAGCATAAGCGATCCCGCGAGGCCGAACAGCGAGGACGAAAACGAAATGCCCATGCCGCTGAGCGGTGCCGCCAGGCCATCCTTGAGCCGATCGAACAAGGCGCCGGCGTCGCCGCCGACCTTCAATCCGTCGATCACTTTGCCGACCGAACCCACCGTCTCGATCAGGCCCCAGAAGGTGCCGAGCAGCCCCAAGAACACCAATAGGCCGGTCATGTAACGGGAAATGTCGCGCGCCTCGTCGAGCCGGGTGGCGATCGAATCCAGCAGATGCCGCATGGTCTGTTGCGAGATCGTCATGCGTCCGGTGCGCTCGCCGCCCAGGATCGCCGCCATCGGCGCCAGCAGGGTCGGATGGCGCTCGACCGCGAGGCCGGGATCGGCGATGCGGAAACTGTTGACCCAGGCGACTTCAGGATAAAGCCGGATCACTTGTCGAAACGACAGGACGGTGCCGATCAAGGCAACCGCGCCGATCAGCGCGTTCAGGCCGGGGTTGGCGAAGAATGCCACGGCGATCTGCTTGTACAGCACGACCATGACCAGTGCGCACAGCACCAGGAACACCAGCATCCGCACCAGGAAAATCCGCGGCGAGGACAATTTGTTGAGTTCGATCTCCATCGCGGAGCGGGAAGCGGGGCCTGCAGGCATTCTGACATCCATCACGGGGAACCACTGTTAGGCCTCACTATGGCACAGCGGTGGCGGGAAAAAAGCTCAGATCGCTTTAATCCGGCGAGCCGGACATTGGGCCATTCCAGGCGGTACCCCAGGTTGAAACCGATATTCCCAAAGCGCGTATTCTTACTCAAGGGAGCCAATATCTACCGGAGATGGCCGAGATTCCACATGTCTGTTTTACATCTTGAGGCTCTTTTCGCCATCGCGTTGTCGCTGTCGATCCTGATGGCGCTCGCCTGGGTGGTTCAGCAGCGCACCGGTAATTCCGGCTGGGTCGATACGATCTGGACCTTTTCGGTCGGGCTGGTCGGGGCTGGCAGCGCGTTGTGGCCGATCGCAGGCGCCGCGCCAAACCCGCGGCAATGGTTGGTCGCTGCGTTGGTTGCGATCTGGTCGCTGCGGCTCGGCATTCACATTGCCGTGCGGACCGCCGGGATATCCGACGATCCGCGCTATGCCGCCCTTGCCAAGGAGTGGGGCGTCAATTCGGCGCGCCGGATGTTCGTCTTCCTGCAAAACCAGGCGTTCGGCTCGATCCCGCTGGTGTTTGCGATCTTCGTTGCGGCGCGGTTCCCTGCAGCCGGGCTGCGAGTGCGGGACTATCTCGGCGCACTGATCCTGTTCGCAGGCATCGCCGGCGAAGCGCTGGCCGACGCTCAGCTCAAAGCCTTCCGCACCGATTCCGCCAACAAGGGACGGGTCTGCGACGTTGGCTTGTGGCGCTGGTCGCGGCATCCGAACTATTTCTTTGAATGGTTCTGCTGGCTCGCCTATCCGGTCATGGCCCTTTCCATGGATTACCCGTGGGGTGTTGCGACCCTGCTGGCGCCGGCGTTCATGTATTGGATCCTCGTCCATGTCACCGGCATCCCGCCGCTCGAGGAGCAGATGCTGCGCTCGCGCGGCGCGTGCTATCGTAAGTATCAGTCGCGTACCAGTGCGTTCTTCCCAGTGCCACCACGCAAGGGGGTGACCTCATGAGCTTCGCGTCCACCGTCATCGAAACCGCAGAGCGGGTTTCGCAATCGTCGCGGGTTTGCTGCGCATTCAATTGCATTGGAGGTGGCTCACAATCCGGTGAATACCAACTCTCGCCCGCGCAAGCGGGGAGAGGGCGCGCACCGCTATTTTCGCTCTACGTCCCCAGCGGCTTCAGGATCTTCAGCAACTCGGCGTGAACGTATTCGTTGCCGCAGAGCATGTGGCCGGTCGTGAGCGCATTGTCATCACCTTCGATGCCCGAGACGATGCCGCCGGCCTCGCGCACGATGATCTGTCCCGCCGCGATGTCCCATTGCTGCAGGTTGCGTTCCCAGTAGCCATCGAGCCGGCCGGCCGCGACGAAGGCCATGTCGAGCGAGGCCGCGCCGAATCGCCGCAAGCCCGCCACGCGGTTCTGGATCGCGGCCATCTCGGCCCGCGACAATTCATGGTCGCCGCGCCCGATATGAGGCAGGCCGCAGGCGATCACGCATTCGTCGAGCCTGCGGCGGCCGGCGACGCGCAGCCGCTGGTCGTTGAGGAAGGCGCCCTTGCCGCGCTCGGCGATATAGAGCTCTTCATTGGCGGGATTGTAGATCACGCCCGCGATCAGCGTGCTTTCGCGCTGGAGCGCGATCGAGATCGCAAATTGCGGAATGCCGTGCAGGAAGTTGGTGGTGCCGTCCAAGGGATCGACGATCCAGGTGTGGCTCTTGTCGGCGCCCTCGCGGGCCCCGCCCTCTTCGCCGATGAAACCATAACCCGGACGCGCCTTGGCGAGGTCGTCGTAGAGCATCTCCTCGGCGCGCTTGTCGGCGAGCGAGACGAAATTGGCCGGTCCCTTAAGCGACACCTGCAGATGCTCGATCTCGCCGAGATCGCGTTTGAGGCTGCGGCCGGCGCGGCGCGCGGCCTTGACCATGACGTTGATAAGGGCGGAATGCAGCATGAACTTCAGCTTCGGTTTTGCGCTGAAAAGGCGCCGGGGAGAGGAATAAGGGCAGGGGGTGGGGTGCCCTGCGCTGGCTTCGGCGTCAAGCGGATCATTTGCCGGCGCCGAGCCATCGGCGCGCGGCTTCTTCGGCTTTGGCGCGATCCTCGGCGCTCAGGTCGGCTAGCGCTTCATCCAGCATGGGATCGCCCTTGCCGGCGGTCTTGGCGATCAAGTGCCATTTCAGCGCTTCGACCTTGTCCGTGGGCGTGCCGAGTCCGCCGGCCAGCACGCGCGCCAGGCGGTTCTGCGCGATCGGACTGTTTTGCTTGGCGGCCCTGCGCAGCAGCGCCACGGCGGCGGCCTCGTTCTTAGGCGTGCCGGTGCCGTTATAGAGCGCGATGGCGTATTCGACCTCGGCGTCGACATTGTCGGCGAGCGAGGCTGCCTGCAACAGCCGCACCGCCTTTTCATCCGGAGCAATTCCGCGGACCGTTTGAGATCCTGCGGCAATGTCTGGCCGTCGAGATAGAACAGGGCAAGATTGTACGCAGCCTTGGGTTCGCCGAGCTTGGCCGCGGATGCCAGCAGTTTGACGCCTTCCTGCTTGTCGACGGGACCGCCGCGCCCGGCAATCCGCATCATGGCAAGCGCGAACATCGCCTCGCGGTCGCCGGCATCGGCGGCGTGCTTGTACCAGTCGAAGGCCTTCGCATAGTCGCGCTTGATGCCGAGCGCATTGGAATAGAGTTCGCCCAGCATCGTCATCGCCTTGGGGTCACCGGCCTGCGCCCGCGTGGTCGCGAGATCGAACGCTGTTTTGTATTGCCCGCGCTGATAGGCGCCGTACACCAGATCGGCGTTGGGGTCGCTCGGTGTGGGCGTCGGCACAACGGTTGCCGCCGGTGGGAATGGCGTCGCCGCGGGCTTCGGTGCCGCGGCAGGTGCCGCGGGCTTCGGTGCCGTGGCGGGCACCGCGGGCTTCTTGGCGGCGACGGGCGGCTTTGGTGTCGCCTTAGGGGCAGGCTTCGCCGCCGCGGGCGCCTCGGCGGCGGGTGGCGTCAGCGAGATCTGCGCCGACGCGCTGGTTGCGAGCATCAGCGGGCCCGCAAAAATCGATATGAGGATCGATAGGGGACGTAGGACCGTCATTATCCCAAAACTATCCTTGAAACTAAGCCTGGACGGCTTTGGCCGCCGCACGCGTCGCCGCGTACGCCTGCCGAACCGCCTGTGCGATGTCTGCCAGCGCTGCGGCCGCGCCGCGCGGATCGGCCCAGATCAGATCTCCGACCAGGACGAAATCCGCGCCGGCCTGCGCGAACGCGTAAGCCTCCTCGCGCGAGGCGGCAAAGCCGACGCAAGGCGGCTCGAACAACTCGGCCCACCATTGCAGCCGCTCGGCGATCGCATCCGGCGACGGCCGCTTGCCTTGCTCATCTGGCTCGCCGAACAGCACATAATCCGCGCCGAGTTCGCCCGCGGTCATGGAATCGTGCCGTGTGGCAAGCCCGCTGACGCCGGCGATGCGGTCGGGCTTCAATGTCGGAAGCGCCTCTTCGAACACCCTGATGCCGGTCAAGTGCGCGCCGTCGGCGCCGGAACGAGCGACGAGGTCCACATGACCGTCGAGCAGCAGCACCGCGCCGGCATTCTGGATCGCGGCGGCCACGGCCTTGACGCGCGAGATCATGGTCCGCGGATCGGCCGGCTGCAGCCGCAGCAGCACCGCTGCGATGTCGGCGCCGGCGAGCAGGCCCGGAAGGCCTGCGGCCAAAGCCGTGGGATCGTCCACGACGGGCGTTGCAAGATAGAGCCGTGGCGTGGGGCGGGATGGAACAGGCTTAGCGGCCAATCTATGCCACCTTCTTTTCCAGGCCGGTGTCCCATTCGCCCCTGCTCGCCAGCGCATTCATGCGCGCGCGATGGGTGAAGGCCCGCTGGCCCGCGGCGACATTCTCCGCTTTTCCCGACCAGGCCTTTTGCGGCGCGGCCTGTAGCGCGCGGCCGTAGGAGAACGTCAGCCGCCACGGCAGGAAGCCGAGCCGGTTCATGGCATCGAGATGCGCAGTCGCGTCCTCATCGGTTTGTCCGCCGGAGAGGAAGGCAATGCCGGGCACCGCCGCGGGCACGCACGCCTTCAACAGCCGGACGGTCTTCTCGGCGACCTCCGCAACGGACGCCTGCTTCGAGAATTTCTTGCCCGGCACCACCATGTTGGGTTTCAAGATCATGCCTTCGAGCGCGACGCGCTGGACCCGCAACTCCTGGAACGTCTTGTTCAGCACGCGGCTCGTCACCTCGTAACAGCGATCGATGTCATGATTGCCATCCATCAGGACTTCCGGCTCGACGATCGGCACGATCTGGGCTGTCTGGCACAGCGCCGCGTAGCGCGCCAGCGCGTGGACATTGACATGGATCGCCGTCGTGGTCGGCACGTGGTTGCCGATATCGATCACCGCGCGCCATTTTGCGAAGCGCGCGCCGCGCTCGTAATATTTCTTCAGGCGCTCGGCAAGCTTGTCGAGCCCCACGGTCACCAGTTCGCCCGGACAGCTCGGCAGCGGCTGCGTTCCCTCATCGACCTTGATGCCGGGAATCGCGCCTGACTGTTCGATCAGCTTGATCAGCGGCGTGCCGTCCCTGGCATTCTGCCAGATGGTTTCGTCATAGAGAATGACGCCGGAAATAGACTTGCTCATGGCGTCCTGGGAGCGGAACAGCATTTCGCGGTAGTCGCGGCGCGTGTCCTCCGTGGACTCGACGTTAATGGCGTCGAAGCGCTTCTTGATGGTTCCCGAGGATTCGTCGGCGGCCAGTATGCCCTTGCCAGGGGTGACCATGGCGAGCGCAACCTTGTTGAGATCGGCGAGATTCATCGAGGTTTCCTCCAGCGTTCACCTGCCCTGCACACCAAAATAGACCGTTCTCGGGCAATTGCCGAGAAAACATTGGTCGCAGGCGGCGCCTCAAGGAAAACCCGGTCCCGATCAGGCGACTTTCGGGTCGAGTTCGCCTTTCGTGTAGCGCCTGGCCATCTCGGCCGTGGTCAGCACTTTCTTGATCTTGCCGGCCTGGCCCGCGGTGTTGAACTCCTGAAGCCGCTGCTTGCACAGCTTGGCCATCGCCTCCATCGCCGGCTTCAGATATTTGCGCGGGTCGAACTCCTCCGGATTGCTGTTCAGAACCTTGCGGATCTGTCCGGTCATCGCCATGCGGTTGTCGGTGTCGATGTTGATCTTGCGCACGCCGTTCTTGATGCCGCGCTGGATCTCGGCAACCGGCACGCCCCAGGTCGGCTTCATCTTGCCGCCATTGGCGTTGATGATGTCCTGCAGGTCCTGCGGCACCGAGGAGGAGCCATGCATCACCAGATGCATGTTCGGCAGCTTGCGGTGGATTTCCTCGATCACCTTCATGGCGAGAATGTCGCCGTCCGGCTTGCGGGTGAATTTGTAGGCGCCGTGCGAGGTCCCCATCGCGATCGCCAGCGCGTCGACCTTGGTCTCCTTGACGAACTTCACGGCTTCGTCGGGATTGGTCAGGAGCTGGTCGTGGGAGAGCTTTCCTTCGGCGCCGTGGCCGTCTTCCTTGTCGCCCATGCCGGTCTCGAGCGAGCCGAGCACGCCGAGTTCGCCTTCGACCGAAATGCCGCCGAGATGCGCCATGTCGGTCACCGTCTTGGTGACGCCGACATTGTATCCCCAGTCGCCGGGCGTCTTGCCATCGGCCTTCAAGGAGCCGTCCATCATGACCGAGGTGAAGCCGGACTGGATTGCTGTCATGCAGGTTGCGGGCTCGTTGCCGTGATCGAGATGCACGCAGACCGGAATCTGCGGATAGATCTCGGTGACCGCGTCCATCATGTGCCGCAGCATCACGTCATTGGCGTAGGAGCGCGCCCCGCGCGAGGCCTGGATGATGACGGGGGCGTCAAGCGTCGAGGCGGCGTCCATGATCGCCAGCGCCTGTTCCATGTTGTTGATATTGAAGGCCGGCACGCCGTAGTCGTGCTCCGCCGCGTGGTCGAGCAATTGACGCAACGTGATGCGAGCCATCTGTTTCAATCTCCGCGTTGGGGGCTGTCTCGCCCGATACCGCCTGATACCGCCTAAATTACCGTATCTTCAAAACTTCGACCCCCGGCAGGGGTTTGCCTTCCATCCATTCAAGAAACGCGCCGCCCGCGGTCGAGATATAGGAAAAATCCCCGGCGACGCCGGCCTGGTTCAAGGCTGCCACGGTATCGCCGCCGCCGGCGACCGAGATCAATTTCTTGGCCTTGGTTCGCTCGGCGGCGTGTTTGGCCGCCACCACGGTGCCTCGGTCGAACGGGGTCATCTCGAAGGCGCCGAGCGGGCCGTTCCAGACCAGCGTCGCGGCGTCGTCGATCGCGGCATGGATGCGCGCGGTCGATTGCGGTCCGACGTCGAGGATCATGCCGTCCGCTGGAATCGCGTCGAGGCCATAAGCGTGCGAAGGCGCATTCGCGGCGAACTGATTGGCGACCACGGCATCGACGGGAAGGATGATGGCGCAGTTCGCGCTGTCGGCCTTGTCCATGATCCGCAGCGCGGTCGCCGCCAGGTCCTTCTCGGCCAGCGACTTGCCGACCGGAACACCTTGCGCATGCAAGAAGGTGTTGGCCATGCCGCCGCCGATCACGAGCGCGTCGACCTTGGTGACGAGATTTTCAAGCAGGTCGATCTTGGTGGACACCTTGGCGCCGCCGATGATCGCGATGACAGGCTTGGTCGGCGCTTCCAGCGCCTTGCCGAGCGCATCGAGTTCGGCCTGCATGGTGCGGCCGGCATAGGCCGGCAGCTTGTGGCCGAGCCCCTCGGTCGAGGCATGCGCGCGGTGGGCTGCCGAAAACGCGTCGTTGACCCAGATGTCGCCGAGCTTTGCCAGTTCCGCGACGAAGGCGGGATCGTTCTTTTCTTCCGCTTTGTGGAAGCGGGTGTTTTCCAGGCAGAGGATGTCGCCGTCCTTCATCGCAGCGATTGCTTTTGCCGCCGGCTCGCCGATGCAGTCATCGGCAAAGGCAACGGATTTCTTGATCACCTTCGACAACGCTTCGGCCACGGGCTTCAGCGACTCTTTGGGATCGCGGCCCTTGGGCCTTCCGAAATGCGCGAGCAGGATGACCTTGCCACCCTTGGCGGAAATCTCGGTGATGGTGGGCGCGACGCGCTCAAGGCGGGTGGCGTCGGTGACGCGGCCATTTTCCATGGGGACGTTGAGGTCGACGCGCAGCAGCACGCGCTTGCCCTTTACGTCGACGTCATCGAGGGTGCGGAATGACTTTGCCATGGCCGGACTCGAACTCTCTGGGCGGTCATTCCGGGGCGATGCGAAGCATCGAACCCGGAATCTCGAGATTCCGGGTCTGGTCCTTCGGACCATCCCGGAATGACGATGCGAGACGTGGATGGCCGGGACAAGCCCGGCCATGACGATCAATCTGTTACAGCAATTTCCCCATCGCCACGGCCGTGTCGGCCATGCGGTTGGAGAAACCCCATTCGTTGTCGTACCAGGACATCACCCGCACCAGCGTGCCGTTCTGCACCTTGGTCTGGTCCATGTGGAAGGTGGACGAATGCGGATCGTGGTTGAAGTCGATCGAGACGTTGGGCGCGGTGGTATAGCCAAGCACGCCCTTGAGCTCCTGCTCGGAGGCCCGCTTCATCGCCTCGTTGATTTCCTTGATGTCGGTCGCGCGCTTGGCGACGATCTTGAGATCGACCACCGAGACGTTCGGCGTCGGCACGCGGATCGCGACGCCGTCGAGCTTGCCCTTCAGTTCCGGCAGCACCAGGCCGATGGCTTTTGCGGCACCCGTCGAGGTCGGGATCATCGACATCGCCGCGGCCCGGCCGCGATAGAGGTCGCTGTGCAGGGTGTCGAGCGTCGGCTGGTCGCCGGTATAGGCGTGGATCGTGGTCATGAACCCGGTCTCGATGCCGACGGTGTCGTTCAG